>Ga0194060_10001601_pt1 | contig 16188 bp, 12 predicted proteins | sample SepL225m_MetaG_FD_163427 | JGI IMG/M metagenome (GOLD analysis project Ga0194060, IMG submission 163427) | Anoxic zone freshwater microbial communities from boreal shield lake in IISD Experimental Lakes Area, Ontario, Canada - Sep2016-L222-5m | ecosystem: Environmental > Aquatic > Freshwater >...
AGCGGCGCTACCTGGCGACCGCCTTCATGGTCTTCGGCATGGGCTGCCGCCAGCAAGCCCAGCGTGGCGCAGGTCAGGATCAAACGGCGAGAAAAGGAATTCAAAATGTGCATAACACCTCCATGGGCCTGCATGGTAAGGAGCGCAGATTAAGCCATTCTTAAAGTCCTCAGCGCAGGTGTTTGCAACCGGGGCCAACGCTTGGTTGGCATCGCGCTTTTGCCTGAGTCAGAAATATTGCCAAGCGCTTTCGCTTATGTAAAAATGAAGTATGAGTTCAAATTTACATACACTTGCCTTCGCCTTTCATGCGTATTGAACGCCAGCTCCTGGCCGCACTCCAGCGCAGGGCCCTGCCCTACCCGGTTGTCACGCTAACCGGTCCGCGCCAGTCCGGTAAGACAACGCTGTGCCGACAGGCGTTTGCCGGGCTGCCTTATGCCAACCTGGAGGATGCCGCGACGCGTGAATTTGCGCAAGCCGACCCGCGCGGCTTTTTAGCGCAATTCCCAGACGGTGCCATTCTTGATGAAATACAACGCGTGCCCGATATTTTGTCCTTTGTTCAGGTGCTGGTGGATGAGTGGCGTTTTGGGCAATCACAAGGACAAGGCGCAGCCATCGACGCCCGCAAATTCATCCTTACTGGCTCCCAGCAGTTTGAGTTGATGGACTCGGTGCGCCAGTCGCTCGCCGGGCGCACTGCGGTGTTGCGGCTGCTACCCTTGTCAATTCATGAAATACGCGCTGCCGGTTTGCCCGCTGGCACGTCGCGTTTGCTGCATGCAGGTGGCTATCCTGCCATCCATGCCCAGGCGATTCGTCCTGCTGATTTCTTCAATGACTATTTTGAAACTTATATCCAGCGTGATCTGCGCGAGTTGGTGGCGCTGCGTAACCTGAGTGAATTTCGACGCATGGTTCGCCTGTGCGCCGGGCGAGTCGGACAGGTGCTCAACTACAACAGTCTGGCCAACGATGTGGGCGTTTCACAGCACACCATTGCCTCTTGGATCAACTTGCTGGAAATGGGGTATGTGGTGTTTTTGTTGCCACCGTGGTTTGAGAACCTGGGCAAACGTCTGATAAAAGCGCCGAAACTCTATTTTTACGATACCGGTCTGGCCGCCTGGTTGATGGGCATTAACGACCCGGCACAGATCGACAGTCACCCCTTGCGCGGTCATCTGTTTGAAAACCTGGTGGTGACCGAGTTTGCCAAGCATTTCGAGAACAGTGGTGAGCGTGCCCGGCTGCACTATTGGCGTGACAGCAATGGTGTGGAAGTGGATTTGGTGGTTGAGAACGGCCTGGATGCAGGGCGCTTGGGTCTGGTTGAAATCAAGTCCGCTCAGACCTACCACAGCCAATTCGCGAGGAGCATCCACCAGGTTAGCCGCTTGCTGGGCGAACGTGTGCAGCGCAAGATGGTGGTCTATGGCGGCAGCGATAACTTTGTGCGCGATGGCGTCGAAGTCGCCGGCCTGCAAGCCAATTGACTATTGCAGACCGCGCACCACTTCCATCGCCTGCTCAACGCGTTCCACTGCGTGAACGGTCAGGCCTTCAATGGGTTTTTTGGGCGCATTGGCTTTGGGCACCAGCGCCACGCTAAAGCCCAGCTTGGCGGCCTCCTTCAAGCGCTCCTGACCGCGCGGTGCCGGACGCACTTCACCGGCCAGTCCGATCTCGCCAAAGGCAAAGAACCCTTTTGGCAATGGCTTGCCGCGCAAGCTGGAGGTGATGGCCAGCAACACCGCCAGATCGGCGGCCGGTTCGCTGATGCGCACGCCGCCGACGGCATTCACAAACACGTCCTGATCCATGCAGGCGACCCCGGCGTGGCGGTGCAGCACCGCCAGCAACATCGCCAGGCGGTCTTTGTCCAGCCCCACCGAAAGGCGTCTGGGTGAGGGCCCGCCGCTGTCCACCAACGCTTGAATCTCGACCAGCATGGGGCGCGTGCCTTCCAGCGTGACCATGACGCAACTGCCGGGCACCGGTTGGGCGTGCTGGCTTAAGAAAATGGCGCTCGGGTTGGAGACCCCTTTCAGACCTTTTTCGGTCATGGCAAAGACACCAATCTCGTTGACGGCGCCAAAGCGGTTCTTGATGGCGCGCACCAACCGGAAGCTGCTGTGCGTGTCGCCTTCAAAATACAGCACCGTGTCCACCATGTGCTCCAGCACGCGCGGCCCGGCCAGTGCGCCGTCTTTGGTGACGTGGCCGACCAGCACAATGCCCACACCGCTGGCTTTGGCATAGCGCGTCAAATGGGCCGCACATTCACGCACCTGCGCCACCGAGCCGGGTGCTGAAGTGAGCTGATCGGAGTAGACGGTTTGAATCGAATCGATGACCGCAATGTCGGGCTGGGTAGCGGCCAGCGTGGCCAGAATCTTTTCCAATTGAATCTCGGCCAGCACCTTGACCTGGCTGTTGTTCAGCCCAAGGCGACGCGAGCGCAGCGCCACTTGCGCGCCACTTTCTTCGCCGGACACATACAAGGTGTTTTGGCCGCTGCGCTGCAGCGAATCGAGCGCCTGCAGCAGCAAGGTGGACTTGCCAATGCCGGGGTCGCCGCCGATCAGCACGACGCCGCCCTCCACCATGCCGCCGCCCAGCACGCGGTCCAGTTCCTCTTGCCCGGTGGGAGTGCGCGCCATGTCAACCGCATCGATGTCGCCCAGCGTCATGGCCTGCGCTGCTTTGACCAGCGAGGCAAATCGGTTTTTGGCCGGCGCCGTGCTCTCGGGCACCGACTCAATCAGTGTGTTCCAGGCCTGGCAACTGGGGCATTTGCCCAGCCATTTTGGGCTGACGCCGCCACAGTCCGAGCACACATAAACAGTTTTTTCTTTCGCCATGCAGGCGATGGTACTGCAGGCCAATGGCGTCGTCGTTGGAGTCCGAAGCCGGCTCACACGCGCGCAAGAGATCATCTTGTCTAGCGGCAAGCACAAATTGCTTCAAAACCGCAATAAATAAAGGTGACAGAGTGCAACAAAAGTAACTCTAAATAATAAAAATACTTGACTACTGGAGGTCCTTGTAAATTTGCCGTAAAGATGAGCTCGAAACACATGTTGACAAGAGCTGGTTACTGATGTCACCAGAAAAATGAAACGTCTCGTTGATCTGGTCAGGACCGGCACATTACGCAATCTGGAAGGATCGGTGGCAGGTTGCAAACCCCACACCTCACCCACCCACGCCAGCGCCGGGGCAAGGTGAATATGACTGGCATCTGTCTGTCTCTCACACTGCGACTGATTGAAGCGCTATCGCCAATTTGAACTGTGAAGCAAAACATGAAACATCATTTCCAACCGGCAACCATGACCAAACTAACCGGGGCTCTCATGCTTGGTGTTTTTCTGTCACTGGGAGCGGGCGGTGCACGCGGGCAAATGCAAGCCGCTGGCAGTGGTATTGCCGGCACAGCGCACGACTTTTCGAAGGCTGGTTCTGTGGCGCAACAACAGGCTTGCATCGCGTGTCACGCGCCGCATGAATCCAGCGAACTCGCACCCCAGTGGAACCCGAAACTGGCGCAGCACTCATACTCACTCTACAACTTGGCCAGCGCGGTGACACCGGTGGGACAGCCTGGCACCTATTCCAAACTCTGTCTGTCATGTCATGACGGCACACTGGCGATTCTCAACTACAGCGGCTCCAAAGGAAGCAATAGTCTGCTGGCGACGCGCCGGTTGAGTAGCGCCAATTCCCAAACCCAATTCGCGACCCGGGATCATCCGATTGGCGGCAGCTATGACACAGCTTTGGCCGCATCCGACGGCTCGCTGGCCGACCCCCAGTCGAGTCCGGTGGCGCTGGTGACCGATCAGGTCGGCCGCAACAGAACCAGGGCCGGCAGCATTTCCATGATGATGCTGGCCGACGGCCGAGTGGAGTGCACTTCGTGCCACGACGTGCACAACCGCTTCAACGCTGGTGACAGCAGCCGGGGTCTGGTCAAGGTAGGCCTGGCGGGCAGCGCGCTGTGCCTGGTGTGTCACCAAAAATAGGCACTACCGCCAGACCATCATTTCTGGTGGCAGGTCTGGCAAACCAACATGCCCAGTTTGGGGTCCTGACGCAGTAACTTGGGGAAGTCGCCCTTGTGCGGGTCGTGGCAGCTGCCGCAGAAGAAGGGTCGGCCGGCGCGCAAGGGGTTTTCCACCGGAGTGGTGTGCGCCTCGTCGCCCAGCGGATGGCCTTTGCCCGAAAAACCGGCTATCACGTGCGGTGCTTCCTTGATGTCGTCATGACAATCCAGGCAGGTGTCAGCCGGTGTCTTTTTCAGCAGCACCGCGTTGTCGGACGCGTGCGGCAGGTGGCATGAGGCGCACTTGGCGCCCTTGACCGCCGAGTGGGCGATCTGACCAGCAAAGTTCTTCTTCTCATGGCAGCCAAAGCAAAGCTCCGGAATGGCCGACTTCAACAGCTTTTTCTGGCTGGTTGAATGCGGGTCGTGGCAGACCGTGCAGTTCTTCTCCAGTGCCTTATGGTTGGAAGTTTTCTTGACCCCTTCCTTCTCGTGGCACGACAGGCAGAGCTCGGTCACTTTGGCCTTCAGTCCGCGCGGTTGGGGACCGTTGCTCTTGTGGGGCCGCTTGCTGGCATCGAGTTGCGTATGGCAGGTGGTGCAGCCTTTCTCCAGCGCAACGTGGATGACTTTCTCGTCAAAAATGTCGTCATGACATTCCATGCACTTGGCGTCTTGTGGCGGCGCCTTGACAGCCACCGGGGCTGAGGCTGGCGCGGCTTCGGGTGCGGCAGTTTGCGCCTGAACAGGGAGCCATAACAGAGCCACAGCCAGTGCCCAGGCTGATTTGTAAAAGGTCATTCTGCTGCTCATGAAATATTTAACGAGGGTAGCGTCAGTAAGTTAATGGGTTGTGGACCATTCCGTGACATACCAGATAACACTGACCGCCCGTTGTGCCAACTCGCTCCCATCTGATTGCCTGAGTACCGCTTTGTTTGACTGCAACGCTATTAAAGTTGATCAGGCGCGCATTGTTGCTTCCGAACGGCCCTGCGATTGCTTGGGCTGACGAGATGCCATGGGGATCGTGGCAAGTGCTGCAAGGGGCTTGCACTCCGGTATTGACATGCAGGGCGTGAAATCGGAAGCTATTGGTGCCGGTTCCCCCGGTGATGGACGATTCAAGATGGCACATATAGCACAAGGCGTAATTGGCACTGCTGTAGGCGGCATTACCACCATTTCTGGCTGTACTACCTACTTCGGTATTGACGTACGCTTTGACCAGCAACGGCGTGTTGATTGACGCATGGGGGCCATTCGGACCAGTGCCCGCCACCGCACCCACCGGGATCGGTCCGGCATCGTTGCTGTGGCAATGGCTGCACTTCATGGTGACGTTGGCAACGTTCCACGGTGCAATCAGGCTGGGCACGGCCGCTGGGGCACTCCTGCCCGCGCCAGCCACCGGGTGAAAGGAAGGATTGCCTATATCAAACTCAAGTCGCGTATTGCCTTGCACAATGACGCGCGGCACTCTCGGCAACCCGACCGGGCCGGGGCTGAACAGCGTGGAGGCTGTATCCCCATGGCAACGGTAGCAAACTTCATCTTCCCGTGTGGCCGATGGGGTGGCTACGCCAGCACTGGTGACACCGCGCACACCGGTGAGTGGTCCGGTCAATGCATTGCCAACGGCAGCGGGAATGGGGGTGACCTGAGCCTTGGTCTGGTGCGGGTTGTGGCAATCCACGCACTCCACGTGTTTTGTTGTCACGTTGGCGGGTTCCAAGGGATCATGTGTGCCCGGGGCAGGCGTGATCATGGACGGGCCATGCGACGATGCCGCCGCTTTCGTGACGTACTCGCCCAGGATGTTGTTTTTTGCCGTGAACCCGCTCATGGCAGTGGCGTTATGGCAGCCCAGGCAGTTGTCTTCTTCCTTCGCGTAATTGAGCAGGCGCTTGGCACCGGGGGCGGTGTGCGGACGGTGGCAGTTTTCGCAGGCATTGGCTGCCACCGTGGTGCCGCTGGTATGCGTCCAGGGGTTCGTATACGTGGTGCCGTTGTAGGTGTTGCTGGCACCGGTATAGGTGTTTACTTTGGTGGCGTGGTCACTGGCAGCAAAGCCGGATTTGGTGTGGCAAGTAATGCACAGCGCCGAAGCGGTATTAGCCACAACCAGAAACTTGCCATTGGAATTGTCATGCGCGTCATGGCATGAACTGCATTGCAGCTTCTGGGTCGGGCCATGCAGTTTGACCTTGCCTGTCAATGTGGTGGGGTTGGCCAGTTCACCTGCGTTAGCGGTGACCAGTGCCGCGTTATAAACAAACGACACCGGGTGGTCGCTTGACAGATCAATTCCGATGTTGCTGACGCCTGCAGGCATGGTCGTCACGCCACCTGCCATGACGACGTTGGTTGCACCCCGGCTGGTCAGTTCGCCCAGCGCAATGGTACCGTCGTGGCAGCTCAAGCACAGCAGCGAGGTGCCGTCAGGTTGCCCAACGACGGCGTTGGTGGTGGTGCTGCTGTACGGTATGTAAGTATTGGCGGGAGTGCGCCGGTTCCACAATGGCCCAGCCGTGGAGGCCGCGTGCGGCACGTGGCAAAAAACGCAGGTTTGCGTCTCGGCGGCGGTAGTGGTCTTGATCGTACCGGTGCCACTGATTGACAAATTGTGGTTGGTGTTCGCCAGCGCTGCCTGACCGACCTTCTGAGAATGCACCTGCACACTGCCCAGGGCCGCCACCGCCAACAGCGCAACCGTCACCCACTTACCCAAAACGCGCGTCATGTTGGACCTCCGACGTAACGAAATACTTGTACTCTTCGATTGTAGGCATCGGCGACATAAATCATGTCGTCGCTGCCAATGAATATGCCTGTGGGCAACCAGAATTCGCCGGGCTTTTGACCCAGTCCACCCATCGACAGGAGCAACTGGCCCGATTCATTGAAAACCTGCACACCACTGAGCAGGCTGTCTGCCAGATAGATATGGACAAAGCTGTCGGTGGCGACCCCCTTTTGCCGTGGTGCATCGCCGTTGCTGTCGCCCATGCGGCCAAACTTGCCAATGAAGCGGCCCTGGGTGTCAAGAATTTGCGTGCGAAAGTTGAGTGAATCCGTCACCAGCAAGCGACCCTTGTCAAGCCACAGCATGGTCGGGAAATTGAATTCTGCATCGCCCTCGCCGCGCTGGCCGATGGTAGACAGATAGACGCCCTGTGCCGAATAGACATTGATGCTGTGGGCAAGGGTGTCAACCACATAGAGTTTGCCGCTAGCGCCGTCAAAGGCGATGCCAGTGGGCTGTTTCACAGCCTGCGTCAGTGCCAGGGGGACGGCAAACTCGGCACCCGGCTTGATGACAAAAACAGCGCCCAGCGCCGAGTCGGTGACAAAAACGCTGTCGCTCTCGCCGCGCGCCAGACCAATGGGTGACGGCAGGCCCTGCTCACCTTTGAGGTGAATTAGCTGGTAAGTGCTGTCGCGCCGGTCAAAGCGGTGTACACCCTTGGCGCCCGGGTCGGCTACGTACAACACCTGCCCCACCTCCAGCACTGCCATCGGTCGCACCAGGCGTTCTTGTGCCGCGCCAAAAATAAAGTCGACCACGCGCCGGAAAAAATTCTTGGTAAATCCCAGATCCTTGGGTTCAGCAATGGTGCGCACAAACACAATGCGCGGATCATCGGGCGGTGTTGGCCAGACCAGTGGGATGGCGGCCTCGGGCTGGACTTCAACCGGCGTAGCGCAGGCACCCAGCAATGTCACCAACATCAAGGCCAGCAGGCAACGCAATGACATCTGCGCCATGGTTAAAAATCCCGGCGCAGGTCGATACGTCCCATTGTGCGATCACGCACAAAAAGACCTTGCGACTCTTGAACGCGTGACAGGTCGGCAGACAAGCTGAGTCGCCGGTAGCGCCACTGGGCTTTAAGAGTGGCCGACTTGTGCAGCCGCAACTCGACGCTACCGTTGTCGCGTTCATACAAACCAATGGCGTTCAGGCTTAAGCCTGAGTCGAAGCGCAAGCCCAGCGTCAGGTCATAACTGATCAGGTCCGACCCCTGCAGCAGGTTGTCGGCAGTGACGATGCTGCGCCGGGCGCCCAGCCGATAGTTGTTGCGTGTCTGCAGCGGAATTTCGCCTTGCAGATAGGCCTCGCCCGCTTTGCGAACAAACGGTGAAATGGTCTCGCGGTGGTCTTCGCGCTCCAGCAGGCCGCCCGCCGACAGTTCAATTTGCGAGGACAGCGGCACGTCGGCGCGGGCACCGACCAGCCGGCTCTGAACCGCGTTCAGGGGTGAGGTCGGCGTACCCGAGGTCAGCTTGGGTGATGAATCGCTGTAGCGCACATAAACGCTCAGCATGCGAGTCACGGCCCAGTTCAGATTCAGACCCTGGTCGAGCTGCGTATTGGCGAAGGTGCCGCCGACGTCAAACACATAATCAATCAGCACCTCTTCGCCGTCCAGAATGATACCGCTCAGCAGCCTCTGAATGCGCGTTGAGATGCCGATGACCGTCAGCACATAGTCAACGCCCTCGACATAGGTCTGAGTCCGCGTCACATTTCTGACCTGCACGCTGGCGCCAGTGACGCGTGTGCGCGACAGCGTGACCGCCGTGGTGCTGTTGAGCGTCACGCGCTCGCCGACAATGGCCACCTGGGTGCCGCTGGCGCTCTGCTCACGCTGCTCGTAGCGTGCCGAGTAGCCAGCTTGCAAGGTGCCGATGGGCAACGTCTGCGTGTAGTTGACAGAGCCATCCACACCACGCGCGTGGCTGCTAAATTGCTCCGCTTTGGCATCGTTCAAGTGCAATCCAGCGCTCATGTCCAGGTCTTTGACGGGTGTCCAGTTGGCCCAGGCGTTGGCAGAATCGGTCAGTGTGCTGCGCTGGTCCTGGCGATTGCGTCCAAACTGGTAGTTGGCATAGGTTCGCCATTGGGGGCTGGGTGTTGCGTTGTAGTCCAGCGTGAAGCGCAAGTCGTCCATCGCCGGGGTGACGCCCAGCGCCTGGGTGTACAGCTGCTTGCTGTACTCAATGCGGTTGTTCAGCTCGAACGAAGAGCCATTGCTGCCCAGCTTCAACCGTGTATCAAGACTCAGGTTTTTCAAGTCCTGGTGCGAGCTCTGCAAGGGCGAACTGGCGCTGGCGCTGGCCGAATCCTGTTGTACCAAGCCAAGGCTCAATTGGGTTCGCCCGTTGTTGGGCAGGCTGCGCTCTGCCCTCAAGCTAAAGCGGTCCACCTTGTCGTCGACACTTCGGCTCAGGCTGGCGCCCTGGTTATGTTCACGCGTGGCAGCAAAGTCCAGCGCCACCGGCGACAGCGGCGCTACCACGGTGGCGGTCAGTCCGTAACGGGTATTGGTCTGGTTGAAGATCTCGCCCGAACTCACTGCGGGTGAGTTGTTCAGATGCTCATAAAAAACCGTGCCGCGCGCCGGCTTGTCGCTCAATATGCGGGCCTGCACGTTCAGGTTGTAAAGCGAATCATGGTTGCTGCTGCCAACGCCGTCGCTGTCAGCATGGCCGCTAGCCCCAACCAGCCCAAGCCCAACATCCAGCGACACAAGCTTGGGGTGGTAGATGTAGCTGTGCGTGGTCAGCGACGTCTCCAGGCGCACATCTTTCTGGCTCGAGCTCTGTGTGCTGGTTACGTTGCCACTGCTGTCAGAAATGCTGCTGCTGGTGGCATTGCTTTGACCTGTGGTGCCGACAAAACCCTCGGCACCAGTGATCTTGAAAGTCTCAAATTCTGGCTGCGCCTGGCACAAGGGTTGCAGCCCGGCGCAAAGCACCAGCGCCTGGATGGCACGCATCACAGGTGTTGCAATCAAATGGCCTTTCATAGGTCTTCGACTCAGGGTTTGGCAGGGGTTTGCTGCGTGTAGTCAAAGCCTGCCATGCGACCAAAGCCAAACACGTCGACCTTGTTGGGCGCTACCTGGCTGGTAACCAAAATCAGGTACTCAATGGCAAACTTGGGGTCGGCATATTTTTTGAACAGCGCCACGTTGTCGTAGTCAATCTTGACGGCGGCCGGCAGGCTCATGGCCTCGCCCTTGTTGGGCTGGCCAAAAGCCATGCGCAACTGGTCGTCAGCACCAAAAATCTGCACATTCTGAAACGCCGCGTCGCTCACATACACATTGCCACTACGGTCCACCGCAATGCCCTTGGGCCGGGCAAAAGTGCCGGGGGTGTCGCCGGCTTCACCAAAGCTGCGCAAATGCTTGCCCTCCGCTGTAAAGCGCTGAATCCGGAAGTTGCTGGTGTCCACCACCAGCACATCACCGTTGGGTGCGATGGCGATATTGGTCGGGTGCAGCATGGCCGTCGCAGCCGTCGTGCCCTTGCCAAATTTGAACAATAGTTTGCCGGTCAGCTTGTTGAGCACCTGCACCTCCTGGTGCTCCAGATCAACCACATATAGCTTGTCGCCCACAACGGCGGCATCAATGGGCCGAAACTGGCCCGGCTCGCCGAACGCACTCAAAAATCCACCATCCCGGTCAAAGCGAAGCACCTGGTTGCGCCCGGTGTCGGTCACATAGCGGGTGCCATCCGTGTCAATGGTGATGTTGATCGGCACCTTGAACTTGCCCGCGCCAGCGCCGGCAAAAACGCTGAACTGTTGCTTGTTCAGGTCAAAAATGGCGATGCCGGCCGACTTGGTGTCCACCGCGAAAACGCGTCCTTCAAAAAGTGCAACGCCATAGATCGTGACCAATCCCCGGCCTGGTTCCTCGCCAGCCAGAAACTGCTGAAAACTGCTGAGCTTGGCGGCAAAGTCGCCCTCGCCTCTAAAGCTGGTCAGGTGCTGAATACGAGGTGCATCGGGCGCCGCCGGGTAAAAGACGGCAGCACTTGGTTCCGCCGCCTTTTGTGGCGGCGCACCCGCACAACCCGCCATTGCGGCCAGTATCACAAGTCCGGCAGATTGCCACCAGGGGCGCAAGCGAAGCAATGTCATGAGGCAGAGTCTAGGAGAAGATAAAAAACGAAAACTCTGTTGCGTACTTGCGGGTCGGTCTTTAGCAGACCGGCGCCGAAACACCCTGCAATAGAGCTGCTACTCGGCAGTAAATCCAGCTGCGGATCATCGGGTATCCGCTGCCTGTTTGCTTTGCCAGCGGGGGCCTAGCTTCTACTTGTCATGGCAGGCAACACACAGAGCGCTACCAACCATGGTCATCTTCACCAGTTTATTGCTGACAAGAGTACCAGAACTGGCCTGTGGCACTGTAAAGGTGTTGTGAACGTCGTGGCAGGAGGCACATTCAATTTTGCCGTTGTAGAGCAAGTTACTCTCAACCGTTCCGACCTTGGTTTTGCCGGTAAAACCGATGGTATTGGCCGTGGTAATTGCTTTCAAAGCACCGTCAGCAGTTACCAGCGCTGCGTCATAAGTGATGCCTATGGGGTGATCGTTGGTGAGGTCGGTTCCCAAGCTGGTGGTTCCGGTAGCATAAACCAAAGCACCTGTTCCACCGCCAAAACTATTCAGGGCGACAGTGCCGTCATGACAAGAAAGGCACAGTTTGGAGGTGGAGCCCGGTGCAACTACCGTGCCATTGATCGTCGATGAAAAAGCGGTGTTGTACAGGGTATAGTTTGCCACCGACAAAGTATGGTTCCACAGCGCCGTCAGGCCACCAGACGTGTTGTGCGGCGCGTGGCAAGTGACGCAAATTTGACCGCTGGGATTCCACGGGTACGTTGTGGTGTTCGAAAAGTCATGCTTGGAGGCGACGATGCTGCCAGCGCCTGCCGACAATCCTGCCAGCGCTAGGCACAGGCCCAATAAACTCTGTCTTACCGTTCTCGTGTTAAGCATTGTTTTACTCCTTCAAAGATGAATGCTCGTGAAAAAATCGAAATGTCGGATGGCCCTGAACGACGTCACCTTTGAAGCAAGCACAAAAGCAAAACAGCGGCTGCTGGTAGTGCTAAAAGGCTTGTTGATCATGTGGTATTTACTCGCGCATTGACTTATCTTTACGGCAAATTTACACATTTGTCGACTACTCAGGTATTTTTGATTCTGAAAATTACCGTTGTTGCAAACTGTTGCCTTCCAAAATCAAAATTCGGAATTTGTTGTGATACATAGGGGTTGAAAAGTTTGTGAACCTGTGGCAACCAATCCTTGAGAAAGGTCACAACCACTTCGTGCAGGCTGGCTGAAATGCGGGCTCTGACTGACTGAGCCGGCAAACCTATGCAACACCCATTTGGCAACTACGGGCAAAGTCCAGCCGTGCAGCTTGCGCGTTGCCCAAAGCCTGGTGAACCTGGGCGCGGCCTCTGCACAAAACTTCCGTAGTGGGCCAGCGCCGCCAAAGCCAGAGCCAGAGCTAGCATCGGCCTGTACGCGGACAAGGAGCGCCTGCGCGAGCGCCTCAGATCACTTTGTCAGAACAGGTGCCAGGCGGCCGCTGTGCTGGCGGGACGTGCATCGCCGGGGTGGCCGCCGAGACCGAACGGGATCGACAAAAAAGCGATCAGAATGACTTGCATCAAGGTGGCGATAACAACGCCCAGGTACTGGCTGATGAACAAGCGCAACGATGCATCCATGGGGAACCTCTTTGTTGAAGTGAATCGACGTGCTCATCTTCGCGATTGCGCCTTAAGGCTGCCTTAGCGCGCAAAAGGAAATGCACCGCGGGCGAGGCGCTCGGCAGGCTTGTCATACAAGTAGCGCACTATTGCAGGCTATTGCCGCTGTCAATGCCATCTTCGGCAGGCTGGCAGCGCGGTCGATGTCATCGTGTTTTGAAGTGAAGGAAAAGAACCATGGTTTCGCAATTGCCTGATGGCGGCCTGACTTCGGCGCAGGCGGCGCAACGACTGCTTGAAGATGGCCCCAACAAGTTACCAGGCGATCAGCGACGTGGCCTGCGCGCCATCGTTGGCGAGACCCTGCAGGAGCCCATGTTCATGCTGTTGCTGGCGGCCGGTGCGTTGTACCTGGTGCTGGGTGATTTGCAGGAAGGTCTCATTTTGTTCGGCCTGGTGCTGGTGGTACTGGCGCTGACGCTGTACCAGGAGGGCAAGACCGAGCGGGCCATGGGTGCCTTGCGCGACCTCACCAGTCCGCGTGCCCTGGTGTTGCGTGACGGTCAGCCGCAGCGCATTGCCGGCAGTGAGGTGGTGTGTGGCGATATTTTGCTGTTGGCCGAGGGCGACCGTGTGGCGGCTGACGCGGTGCTGATTTCGGGCGCCGACGTGCAGGCCGACGAATCGCTGCTGACCGGTGAGGCAGTGCCAGTCAGCAAAGTGGCCACTGCGACGCTGGCAACAGCAGAAGCGACGGCCTCGGTGCGACCCGGCGGCGATGCGCAAACCTTATTGTTTTCCGGCACCCTGTTGGTCAAGGGCCAGGCCAGCGCGCGGGTCACGGCAACCGGCGCGCGCAGCGAAATCGGGCGCATTGGCAACGCGCTGGAGACTTTGACCAGTGAACGCTCTCCGCTCAAAAAGCAAACCGCCAGCCTGGTCAAAGTGCTGGCGGCGGTGGCCTTCGGCGCCAGTATTTTCATGTTCGCCGCTTACGGACTGATCCGGGGCGATTGGCTGGGCGCAGTGCTGGCTGCCATTGCGCTGGCGATGGCCTTGCTGCCGCAAGAGTTCACCGTGGTGTTGACGGTGCTGCCGGCTTTGGGTGCCTGGCGCTTGTCGAAGGAAAACGTGCTGACCCGGCGCATCGCCGCCATCGAGACGCTGGGCGCCACCTCGGTGCTGTGTGTCGACAAGACTGGCACCCTGACCGAAAACCGCATGACCGTGGCACAGCTCCATGTTCAAAACACCGCTCCCGCGACGGGTGACGGGCTAGGTCAGAGCATGGCTATTGACTACGCTGCCACGGCCGACTTGCCGGAGGCCTTTCATACGCTGGTGGAGTTTTCAATTCTGGCCAGCGTGAGCGAACCGTTTGATCCGATGGAAAAGGCGTTTCACCGGCTGGGGCAGCACTTTTTGAAGGACACCGAGCATCTGCACCGCGACTGGACGCTGGTGCAGGCATACGGACTGACGCCCGAGTTGCGCGCCATGTCGCACGTCTGGACGGCAGTGCAAGATGACGCGCATGTGGTGGCGGCCAAAGGAGCGCCGGAAGCGATCATCGATTTGTGCCATCTGGATAGCAGCGCGCAACTGCGCATTGCCGCCGCAGTGGATGCCATGGCGGCGCAGGGCTTGCGGGTGCTGGGTGTGGCGCAGGCGCGCTTTGCCGGTGAGCAGTGGCCCGCCGTCGCGCATGACTTTGAGTTCGAGTTCATCGGCTTGCTGGGCTTGGCGGACCCGCTGCGGGCTGAAATTCCAGACGCAGTGGCGCAGTGCCGCACGGCCGGTATCCGGGTTGTCATGATCACCGGCGATTACCCGGCCACTGCCAGCGCCATTGCCGCCCAGGCGCAACTGGACGTCGGTGAAGTGTTGACCGGTGACGCCATGGCGGCCTTGAGCGATGACGAGCTCCAGGCCCGCATGCAAACCACCAGCATTTGCGCCCGCGTCGCGCCCGAGCAAAAACTGCGTATCGTGCAGGCGCTCAAGGCCAATGGCGAGGTGGTGGCCATGACCGGTGACGGCGTCAATGACGCACCGGCGTTGAAGGCCGCGCATGTGGGCGTGGCGATGGGCGGACGTGGTACCGACGTGGCGCGTGAAGCCGCCTCGCTGGTGCTGCTGGACGACAACTTTGCCTCGATCGTGGGTGCCGTCGCATTGGGTCGGCGCATCTTTGACAATTTGCGCAAATCCATGTCCTACATTCTCGCCGTGCATGTGCCGATTGCCGGTGCCGCACTGCTGCCGGTGCTGCTGGGCTGGCCGGTTGTGTTGTTCCCGCTGCACATTGCGTTTCTGGAACTGGTCATCGACCCGGCTTGCTCCATGGTGTTCGAGAACGAGCCGTCCGAGTCGGATGTGATGCAGCGCGCGCCGCGTGACGTCAACACCCCGTTGTTTGCCGGCCTGACGCTGCTGCTGGCGCTGGCGCAAGGCCTGGGCGTGCTGCTGGTGGTGATGGGCGCCTATGCCTGGAGTGCCAGCTGGCTGAGTGAAACGGCGGCGCGCGCCTTTACCTTCACAACGCTGGTGAGCGCCAACCTGGCGCTGATTTTTTCCAACCGGTCACATAGTGGGTCTCTTTGGGCTTCGCTGCTGTTGCCGAATCGAACCTTGTGGATCGTCACTGGCGTGACCCTCGGGCTGTTGGGGCTGGCGCTTTACCTGCCCTGGCTGTCGCGCCTGTTCTTCTTCACGCCCTTGACAGTTCCTGACCTGCTGACGGCAAGCGGCCTGGGCTTGCTCAGTGTGGTCTGGTTTGAAGCCATCAAGCTGGTGCGGCGCCTGTCCAACGGAACTGCTGCTTTGGCGGTTTGACACTTATCTATAATGGCTCCATAATGGCTCATATATCCATTTTGGAGCCAATATGCCTAATATCTCTGTCAAAGACGTGCCCGAGGCCTGGGCCGAAGCCTTGCGTCAACGCGCGGCGCGCAATCACCGCTCGCTGCAGGGTGAGTTGATGGCTATGATTGAGGCGGCTGTTGTCAACACCGTCCCCATGGTCCCCGTGCCAACGCCGGGCGAGCAGGATGTTGTGGTGGGCTACGGCGCAGGGGGGTATCCGATTGTTCGCAAGGGCTGGAAGACCGTCCAGCAAGTGGCGGCCGAGTTGCGGGCCTTGTACCCGGAACCGGTAACTGATGCGCCGCTGGGCGTGGACATCATCCGCGAAGACCGTGATTCACGATGAGCGGCACTGTACGCTCACTGTTTGTGGCCGAGCCTCCGGCGCAATACCTCTTGCACCCGCCATTGGTGGTCGACTGCAGCACGCTGGCTGGCATGGTTTTCAGCGAGCACTGGCGTGACCAGGCGCTACAGCGAATTGACGGGCGCAGCCTGCATGCACCCTATTTGTTGGATATTGAAATCACCAGTGTGGCCTTGAAGAAGAACCGGCGCGGCGATCCGAACCTGGCCGTGGTCGGCATGCAAACCTATGCCACCATGGACATCAAGTTGCACGCCGTCAAACCACAAGAGGTGCTGGCCCTCGCCCTGCGCTACCAGCTCAGCGCCTACGACGCGTCTTACCTGTGGCTGGCCGCCGAGCTCAAGTGCCCTTTGGCCACCTTTGACGAAAAGCT
>Ga0194060_10001604_pt1 | contig 16176 bp, 13 predicted proteins | sample SepL225m_MetaG_FD_163427 | JGI IMG/M metagenome (GOLD analysis project Ga0194060, IMG submission 163427) | Anoxic zone freshwater microbial communities from boreal shield lake in IISD Experimental Lakes Area, Ontario, Canada - Sep2016-L222-5m | ecosystem: Environmental > Aquatic > Freshwater >...
ATATGGAACAGCTCTGTATCACCGATAAAGCCGTCAGCGGCAGGTTTCGCCACCGCCTCCAGCGACCGGCCCGTAGCGGTGTAGAACACATAACGGGCCAACGCCTCGAAGCCGGGCAGACCTTTGCCGGTCAGCAGACTTTCAACGTTGATAGGCTCGCCCAGAGTGCAGTAGGTAAAGCTGCCGCCCAGACCAGGCACCGTCTCTTCGATTTTACGCTCGCCCGTGACGGTGAGTACACCGTCTTTGATCTCTTTTCGGATCTTATCGTAATCTTTACCGTCCAGCAGTTCGATGCCGTCAATACGCTTCAGAATTTCGCGCTGTTTCTTTGCAAAGGCAGTCCAGGTAATCTTCTCTTGATAGAGTTCGTTTCGCTGGGTGCCGGTAAATGCATAGCCTTTAATCACACGGCGCACGCGTTCAGCGGTAAGGGTATCTGCGTAGTCCTCACATTCCACCAGGATAAAACGACGGTTGCCGCCGTCTTTCCTATTGGCTTCCAACACAGCGTGGGCGGCGGTGCCGCTACCGGCGAAGGAATCGAGTATAATGGAATCAGGTTCGCTGAATATCTGAAGTACCCGTTCTATGAGTTTAACGGGTTTTGGTGTTATGAACACGTCAATGGTGTTCTCGAAACTCATGATCTGTTTGAGTTCTTTTTTTGCCTGGTCTGTATGCCCAACGTCCGTATAGAACCAAATTGTCTGAGGCACCCGGCCTTCACGTATATCGGTCAAAAACCTCTTGATTTGAGGAATACTGTTTTTATCGTTTCCCCACCAAATCCGATTATCTTTATCCAGATCCCAGAATTTCTCCTCAGATACTCTCCAATAGTTCCCCTTAGGAGGTCCATCAATCTTGCGGCCAGCAGGGCATTTAATGGCATATAAGCCCGCACTATAGGAGTTGCGAGCAGATAAATCACTTGTCTTCCATGGGCCACGGAAATCGTTGTCCGGATTCTTATATCTGCCGTCTTGCGTATCGGTACGATCAAGGGAACCAATTTCAAGTGTTTTTTTGCTCTTTGCATAGATCAGAACATAATCATGATCACTTGAGAAGAACTCAGCAGTATTTTTTGGTGAATAATTCTTCTGCCAAAGGCAGGTAGCAGTAAAGTTTTCTTCCCCAAATACTTCGTCCATTAGAAGACGCATCCTATGAATTTCATTGTCATCAAGGGTAACGATAAGAGCACCAGTCTCGCTTAATAGTTCATGTAGCAGATTTAACCTCGGCCACATCATGCAAAGCCACTTGTCATGACGTTCCAGGTCTTCCTTGTCCACCGGATTAGCCGATTTCTTCAGCCATTCCTTCATGAGAGGCGAGCGGACGTTGTCGTTGTAGCACCAGCCTTCATTGCCGGTGTTATAGGGTGGATCAATAAAAATACAGTCAATCTTGCCGGCGTGTGTGGGCAACAGGGCCTTCAGCGCCTCCAGGTTATCGCCGTGAATGATCAGGTTGTCGTCAAACGACGGCTTCTGCCCGTCCGGGGGCAGAGACTTTTCCGTGTCCACCTTCAATTCACGAAAGGGCACACTCAGATGGTGGGAATAGACAAACTGCTTGCCTTTAAATTCCAATGTCGGCATGGTCAAACACTCCTCATTCAGTCTCAGCAAGTCTTGCAGGCGGGCATTTGTGCCGGGCTTTCGGCAGTTGGACCGCCATCCTGATCAGTCCCGGAATATTCCGGAATTAGTCACTGCTTAGTGGCGAAAGATCGTAAATCATTCTCTATTAAGACAACCTATTAAGTTTATTTATAATTTCTGCTTTTACAAAATGGTACGCTTCCTTTACATCATATATTGCATCAGCGGGCAGCAAGGGATTCAGATCGCTGAGAAAACCTCGGTGCCTCAGTTTCTCCTGTAAATTCTTCTCATAAAGCATGGTTTCAACGGTTTGCCCTTCGTTTTCCATATACTGTTTGAAGGCATGGATTATTCTATCGGCATCTGCTTTCCCGTCCGTAATGCCCAGCCACAAATCGAAAAGATCGCGTCCCTTTCTTCTTTGATACAAGGCCCTCAGTTTCGTCGCGAGCAGTTCCTCCAGTGTATAGGTCGTGATCTCACAGTCTCCTTTGAACCACCTCGACTGTACGGCAAACGGATGCTTCTGATAGCCTTCCACCGCGAAATGCTCTCGCGTGTTGATTTCAACCTTCAGTCGCATTTGGACGAGAGGCGGCCCCTCCGATTCCATCCGATAGGTCAGTATGGCCGATTGCTCCGTTTGTTTGCGCCGTGGCGCCCCAAGAAAGCCGTTCAAAAACTCTTGGAGGGCATCAATCACCTGTCCGATCGGCGCAGGGATAATTTGCACCAGGTCAATATCCTCCGAATAGCGTCGCGCTCTATCAACATAGAGCTTGTGCAATGCCGTGCCGCCCCGGAAGGCCAGCCGCTCTGCCAGAAATGGACTGTTAAAAATAGCGACAAGCGCCCTGCTGATGATCAGATCCTGTTCCACCTGAGCATCGTTAATCCAGGGTGCAAACCTACGCCAGGCGACAATATCCGCTTTGGGAATCAAAGATCACCCTCCACATCCGTATTGACCAAAAGCCGCCAGCGGGTGTCTCTTTCAGCTTCCCCCGCAGGCAGTGAGGGGTCCAGCCTGGTAAAGGGTGGGTTCTTGTCAGTGATTAAACCGGCCAGATCTTGCACCACGGCGGCATAGCCGGCTTTTTCCATCAACCACCCCAGCCTTTGCGCACAGCCGAGGTTCCCCTCCGCTTCTACGGCGAAGATCAGTTTGGGCGCATCCATAGACTCGCCAAGTTCTTGACACACGGTCATGGCGCGATCAAGTCCGCCAATTGATCGGGCATAGCGAATGAGATCAAGGGCCGTGGCCGCCGGTGAAGAGATGGAAATATACCCCGTTTGAACCTTGATTTGAGTGACCGGGGTTGCCATGAAGTTGGTCTTGAGAAAAAAGCGAATGGCCAGGCCTTTCTTGCGGACTTCGCGTTGGGGGGCGGTGGTGACAATTTGAAACTGTTGGGGCTGTTGGTGTGCAGCGCCCTGAAGAGACGCGGCGCTGAGCAGCCCCACGTAATAAGGTTGCTCCAGGTAGGCCATCAGATCGGCGATGAACCATTCCGCCGGCAATATCCCGGTGGCGCGATATTCCAGGGGGACGATGACAAAAAAGCCGCTTCGGATGCGCAAGATCCGGTTCTTTTTCGCCAGTCTTGCGGCGGCCTTCTTGAATGCCTCCTCGGTGAATTGCAGGGTTGCGATGGCCTCTTCACGGGTAAAGAAATAAAGCCCCTGCTCCTGACGGGAATCAACCCAGGATGGCAGATCGCTTGAAGTTGCAGTTTTTGCTTTTCGAGGCATATAACTATCCTGAAATAATTTTCACAAATAAGACCATAAAAAAGCCCTTTTTGCAAATGAATATTTCAACAAAAAATCATAGATGATGCAACGTAAGCGCCCGCCGGAGCCATTTACTTGTGAAGATCCTCCGCATAGCCATCAAAGAATCTGTTCAGCTCTTTGATTCGCTCGGTCTTCGTCGGCATTCGCCTCAGCAGCAGCGCGAGATAGATTCTCCAGGCGCTGTCGGCAGGCTCTAAAACGCCATCAGTTATACCGAACATCCAGTTTAAGGGTTCCAATTTTACAAAGCCTGGCCAATACCGCTGAAACTCTGTTTCTTCATGTTTCATCAGCAGCCGGTGACCATACTCCTGAAGAATAAATTCCAGCCGGGTCGGTTGGGGTTCGTCAGAATCGAGGTTCAATTCCAGAAAATCTGCATAAGGGTCGTCATACACAATGCCCCTTAAATCATCTATGGAAAGGGTCTCTTCAAAGTCGTCGGGAAAATCGTAAGCCGGGTACAGGGCTTGCAGGTTTTCATAAAAACCGGCGTGCCAACCGAGAGATGCACAATCAAGATAATTGTTATCCGTGGCAATGCGGTCACTTATCTTGCGTTGCTCTGCGGTCAGGTCCAACTCACATCGGACCAGATAATCCTGAAGCCATTCGACGTGTTCGTCGTAACTGATGTCGTAATCCGGCGAGGCTTCTCCGGGGTAACCGTTTAGACGATAATCCTTCACGATCAGCGAACCCTTGTGGATCGCCTTATCGGGATAAGGAATTTGCCAGCCATTGGCAAGCGTCTTCATAATAAGATGTGATTTCATTTCTCACTTGCCCCCTTTATGATTTTCCGAATCTTGATCAATTATAGCGGCGTGCCCCAAATATTTTTCAATGATTTCCGATTTGATGTCACCTAACCTGGTACCGCACCAATTGCTTACATTTGAATCTAAATCTTCTTCCAAGAACGCCTTGCGCTTATCAACGGGCCATGAATCAAAATCTTCGGGGATATTCCAGTATTGGGGCGTTTTCACCATGCCTTTGTCTTCATTAGGGTCATCGGGAGACACCATTGCATCAATAGCCATATAAACTCTTTCCCCCGTCGGAACATCTGTAGCCCAGATGCCCTTGGTCCGGAACTACACGACCTCACGATGCTTCTCAATTCATACTTGCATTCTCTTTGGCCAGCTCCGCCAAGTAGGACGATATTTGAAAATCATCCTTTTGGCATTCCAGATGGAAGGTGCTTAGCCAATGGCCGGCAAGGCGCTGCATGCTGTTCCGCTCGCGATGGATGCACTGATTATCGGGCGGATGAGATGCAAAATCTGTAATAGCGTTGAACGCCGCGTAGGCATTGTCGCCAAGCTCCACGAAGTAGCGATCGGATAACTCCTTTAAATTTTTGTTCAGAACCTGCCAGTCCTGCCTTAAGCTTCCAGGACCATTATTCACGTTCTTGGGTTCGCGGATGCAAAGCACGCCACCAATCAACGGTTCAAAACAATCACGAGGTATTTTGCATTTCTTCAATCCGGTAAAGTAGTCGTTGAACTGGGTCTTGAATACGGCAATTGTTTTATTGTCAACTTGAAATACAATCTGTTCCTTAATGTCTTTTTTCATGTGGTCGAACTTGAAACTGATGATTGACTGCGGAAGGATCATCCCATTCTTGCAGACCTTACGGTGATACCCGATATCAAACCCCAGCGCCCGTAACCCGTTGTAGCTATTGGTGACGCGGATGAACGGCCCGAAGACATCGGGGCGATCGGCGGCTTGTACCAGGCTGAAGTCCAAAGCCGTTGTATTATGGGAGAGATCAATAAAACAGTGGCCTCCGGTTTGCGGGGCATCACTGGCCTCGACTTGCCATTCGCCGGGTTTGGTTTCGGGAAATACCGTGACACAGCACTGATAGGCCAGATTCAAGGCCTCCCGATTGGTAACCAGGCGATAATCACGGCTTACCACCCCCAGCACCCGATAATTCCTTGTATTCACAAGTGCCTTCTTATTCGGAACTGGTATCCGCCGCTCCTTTGTGTCTGCGTAAGCGCTTACAAAAACAGGGTGCTCTTCTACTGGAAACAAAATATCGTCTAATTGCGTCAATCGTGGCATCGTTCAATCCTCCATTTTCCTCTTGCATTGATCCTACCCATGCGTCTATTCTAAGGCAATACGCATACGACAAACGGGGGTCGTATTTTTTTGCTATCTTGCCATATAATCTCGGAGCCATTCTTCCAGAGGTTGCCGGTTAACTGTGGGGGCAGCTTTAAGCGTCTCATCATTGAGCCACCGGCGGCTTTTTTCGACGACACACTCCCACTCGTCCCTTCTGTCACAAAACTGCAATTCCAGGATAGTCATGATGATACAAGTCATCAATATCCTCATCTTATCGCCACCGTTATTCATTTCGACCTTATCGGCTATCTCCCGAATATCGGAGAGCTTCACTAATCCCAATATTGACTCGTTGATGAAAAAACCGCCTTCAGCCTGTTGAAGGGCGAGAATATCCATCAGGATGTCCCTTTTCTTTTTAAAGATACTCTTGAAAACTGAACGGGGCTTTCTCAAAAAGGCCGGGATTTCGAGATCAACATCATCCTCGGGAGCAGGCGGCATGGATGATAAATCGTTGTCACGTACATAACTTGCGGGGCTGACAATGCCATATTGTACGGTAGGTGCTTGTACCTGAAGACTATACATCGGAGTACCAAAGCTTCTGGGCATTGCCCGGAAGTCCGTCACTCCCCCCCATTCCCCGGTCAGCATGGCAGGAACTTTCCTCAACACTATCTCAGCCAATGATTTTTCATGCTCTGGGCGTTTTTCAACACCGACAAAGCTGGTTTCACTGCTGGCAATGCCGTATTGCTTTGATATTTCTATAATGTCCCTGCTGAATTTCTTATTGATTCGTTCACGTTGTCGTGACCCCTGCATATTGCCTTCTTCAATATCCCGGATTTTTTCCCGTGCCCACAGTACGGGTATTCGTGCGTCTTCTTTGCCAACCGTTGCCACGTCAATATCCCATGTCCTCAAGCCGGATCGCGTTTCTCCAGTGACTGCAATAGACTGATGCTTGACATGGTCGCCTTTGATACGCGCAAAAACGCTCACTCCCTGACCAATAAATGTGGTGACATTAGCTGGTGCCTGTTCAACATCCCTACCCCAATCAATCCGGATATTACGAATGTTGCCGATCATGACCTTCTTGAATATTCTCAGGACTTTCGGCTCAATCCGTTCCTTCGGCGCGATTAACTCGCATGCTCCTCCCGACGATCTGGCAAGGCCCTTGATGAAGTATTCATTTGGACCGTTGCCTATGCCCACCGTGTGAAGCGTCGTGTTGTCGGCATAACGTTTAACCAGCTCCATGACCTGAACCTCGTTGCCTACCTCGCCATCGGTTATCAAGATAATATCCCTGCATTGATTCCCCTTCAGTTCATCAGTGTATATATCTTTCAGCGGGGCAAGGACTTCCGTGCCCCCCAGGGACGCATCGGTTTCAGACAGGTATGTCAGGGCTGCTGTCATTGCGTTTTCATTGTATTCCTGACTCCGACGGAACAGATGCTCAAAGGTGCTGCCGAACCGGTAGATGTTGAACATGGTGCCCGGATTCAATGCCTTGACCATTATTTCCAGTGCTTTCTTCGCTTCATCAATGGATGAACCACCCATGGAGCCGGAGCAGTCAAGCAGGAATATGATCTCCCTATTCCGGTCAATGCCATGCGGATCGCCGGGGGAAGCCTCTTCATCGGGCATAAAATCCATCTGGATATAGCTTGCGTCTCCGTCGCTGCAACAATAGCCTCTATTGACGAAATCCTGCTTATAGGCGACGGTCAGAATGAAGTCCCGATCCATAACTACGGTCTCGGAGGCAAAGGAAACGATTGCCATGTCATCCGCGAAATCCGTGATTATCGAATGGGAGGCCGATCCCACCGACGCTATTCCATTGAAGTTATGAATGTTGATGTTTAGCTTCAGGCCATACGGGACATGCAATCCAAAGGGAGGATTAACAAGGTCATTAACGGGTATGCCGTTTTGATCTGGTTGCCTATGGGGTACATAGCGGGGCGATATAGTCGTGGGCAGGAAGAATCTGACTTCTGGACCATGTGTATCCAAAAGGATTACGTAACTGATTTCTATAACGACAACGCTTTGGGGTTTTACATTGCCGACGGAAAGGGTAAAAATATTCGGCCGCTCCTCATCAAGCAACTGTGCCCCATGCCCCTTAGACAATGCCTTGTCGTATATCTCAAAGGCCTTATCGCGTTCCTCAATCTGAGCCTCTATTATTCGGTCATCTACGATGGCATTAAACCCGCAAATGGCAGCGCTTTCAGGTAAAGGAAATTTATAGACCACCTCAATGGGTTTATCTTCTACGTTCCGGAATAGCTGGCGCATTTGTACCTTGGCGCCTCGGCCAACGATATCTCCCTGCACTTCAACGCCCTCCAGAGGGATATGCCTGCCATTTTTCTGGAGCAAACCCGTAGTGGTCTCAGTGTTATTATTCTTCATTTCTCACCTTCCCCTGCGCAATGGCTTTTGCAATCCTGATTATTTCCCTGATTTTCTTCGGCTGACTGACCTCCATATCCCTGGTGACGCATAGCTCTATACCGGGAACGATCTCATAACGGATGATTACTTCTCTGGACAGCATGGGTTCTTCAGGGGGTTCATTCCTCAGTAGCGACACCATTGCCGAGAGTCCAATCCCCTGCTCTTGATACGTCCTTACCTGTAACAACCGCTGCAAATGACTGTCATAATAGAAACCGCCACGACCGCGACCGGCGGGAGGATCAACCAGGCCTTCGTGTATGTAATAGCGGATGGTACGGCGTGTAAAGCCGGTACGCTCGGCAAGTTCTTCTATGGTGTACTTTTCCGTTCCCATGGTTTTTAATGACATGGTACTGTTGTTATGTCAAGAAATATTTTGGGTGTGCCTCCGCACATCCGTAAAGAGCCACGTGTAGTGCCTAAGCGCGGAGCAAGCGCCAAGAGCGTCCCAATCCCCGCCCCACGACTCCACTCAGCCAGACAAAAAGCCGCCTGGCTGACTTCCGCGAGGGGCTACGTGCGGTGCCAGCGGTTCATCACCCATGGCCCGGCACACCCGGTAAACAACCACCGGGAGTGCCTTGTGCGGTGGCGAACGGTCACTATCCCCCCAATGCCCGCCACACCCAACAAAAAGCCGTTGGGAGTGGCTACACGGATGCCAGCGCGAACAGAAAACCTCAGTTCCCATCGCCAGCCCCGGCCAACAAAAAGCTGCTGGCCAGGACTTCAGACCTCGCGAGTGGCACATGAGCGGTTGGTGCTGTGTCCGTGCCCAATTCCCGGCACACCCCGTAAAAACCACGGGGAGTGCCTTAACGCTCGTCATGCCGCAGAGAAAACACCAGTGCCCAGTTCCCCCCCACACCCGGGAAAGACCCCCCGGGAGTGGGGCCGCGGATGCCATTTGCTCAGAAAGACAAACTTCCAGAAGAAACTTCCTAAACAAACCAACAACCCTCCGATTGTTCGGGGAGTGCTGACGCCCAAATTAAACAATCACCACCAGCATATACACCCCGCCGCGAAAGACGTGCGGCGCTCCCTGGTGGCCTGCGGCCAAGGCGCCACGCTGCTGCGATCCCTCGTTGCTGGAGTTCGGATTCGTCAACCAAAATCCTTGCTTCGATTCACACTTATCCCAGCCCCGCCAATTAAAAGACTAATCAGATGGGCGCGCGAAGTTTATGGCCTGCTATCTATTCGCCACGCCTCATAACGCTATATTATGTAATCGCGCCGAAAAGCCCGCTTCTTACATAATAGGTGATGAGTGCCATGACATCGTGGACAGATTTGAATGCCACAACATCGTGGACGAACCTATAAAAACATTACTAACAGCGCTTTAGAAATCTTGGTCACTACTGGACGAAACATCATAAATGCTCATTGCTTATATCAAATATAATTACGCAACCTTACTGGAACTAATATGCCTGAACGCTATCAAGTCTACGATGTCATGGCACATTTATTCGTCCACGATGTTGTGACATTTAACAAATAGGCGTTATGCGGCATGTTTTTTTGTCATGGCGCTTGCAAAAAGAAAAAGCGCAATCGCCACACCAAAAAAATACGCTCACCTTTTACAGGCCACTTTTTTTAAGGATGCGCCCGCCAAGTTATGGCGTTGCAGCGCAAAAAGACGCGCCGCCGCAGAGAACTTGTATGCCGAAAAGATGAAGTTATTGATTTAAAAGAAACTTCCTAAACAAACCAAGAGCGCTTTGTAGGTTCGTTCCCCGCTCCACAGTCGCAGTCGCCCGGCTGCATCCGGCGGAAACAGCCCCGCCGTATTCCGCTACGGGTTTTGTGCGCCTGCTCCGCTCTTAATTTGCCAGGTCAGTGCCGATAGGTACAAAAAACTTCCAGAAGATCCCACCCGCCCCCGTGACGGTCCCACAAAGAAACTTCCAGAAGAAACTAAAAACCCTCTGATTGTTAATATTTGCGCACCTGCCAAGACAACACCATCGGTAACCGGTGTTATTTTATTCCCCCCCAGCCCCCGAGGGGGTGACGCCAGATCCCCCCACCGGCACACTTCGCAAAAAACCGCTCAGAGTGCCTGTACGGATGCCGACACACCTATCCATAATGGACGCCACACCCTGAAAAGAGCCTCCGGGAGGGCAGCCAGAATATCCTACGGCTATCCCTTTGCCGTCTTGAACGGCACCACCAAGGCACCAGCCTTTATTCCATCCAGATAATCGGCCCACGTCTGCATCATCTTCCTACGCTCTTCAAGATGGGCTGTCCGATTGTACGCCCTACCGTTAGGATCACGTACGGCATGGGCAAGCTGATGTTCGATGTAGTCAGGGCGGATATGCAGAACTTCGTCAAGAATGGTTCGCGCCATCGCCCGGAATCCGTGGCCAGTCATGGTGTCTTTGTCATAACCCGCGTGCCTCAATGCAGCATTGACGGTATTTTCAGACATGGGTCGGGCATGCGTGCGCACAGAAGGGAAGGCATAGCGGCCTGCCCCGGTATATTCTTGCAGTTCCTTCAATATTTCTATTACCTGATTGCAAAGGGGTACGATGTGGGCCTGCTTCATTTTCATCTTGTGCGCCGGAATGTTCCAAACGGCTTCATCAAGATTGATCTCCGACCACTCTGCATGCCTTAGTTCTCCAGGACGAACAAATAAGAGAGGTGCGAGGCGCAGTGCGCACTTGACGACAAAGCCGCCTTGATAGCCGTCTAACGCCCTCAAAAGGAGGGCTACCTCTTTAGGGTCTGTTATGGCGGCGTGATGTTTAACTTTTGGCGGGGGTATTGCCCCCCTTAAATCAACGGAGGGGTCACGCTCAGCCCGGCCCGTCGCCACGGCATACCGGAAAACTTGGCCGGCAATTGCTCGTAGCCGGTGCGCCAGTTCAAGCGCCCCCCGGCTCTCGGCCCGACGCAAGACGGAAAGCAGTTCCGGCGCTTTGATTTCATTGATTGGCCTCGATCCTAACCAGGGGATTAAGTCATGACTCAAGCGGCTCAGAATCGTAGCGGCATGCCTCGCCGTCCATGACGGCGTGAAAGAGGTATGCCATTCACGGGCAATGACCTCGAATGTCTCCGTTTCCGCTGTTTTTGCTTGCTTCTGCGCTTTACGAACGGCATCCGGATCAACGTCATTTGCCAGAAGTTTCCGGGCATCTTCACGTCTTTGACGCGCATCTTGCAGACCAATTTCCGGGTATGATCCAAAAGCGAGTTTCTTCTCTTTATTATTGAAACGATATTTAAACCGCCACAATTTACCACCGGAAGGGGTTATCAGAAGATATAGACCACCGCCGTCAAATAACGAAATTGGCTTATCCTTCGATTTGGCTTTTTGAACCTTCATGTCGGTTAAAGGAATGATTCGTTTCGGCATGGCAATACCTCCATTTTGGGTACCCGCTAAATGTTATGGGTACTCTTTACTTGATTTTAGGTACCCATAATCACCGGATTTTGATAAACCCTATTGCACGCCATTGGACGAAAGTCAATAAAAAACCCGCTATTTTTAGCGGGTTCCTTACTTCTTTGGACTTCCTTGTACAACGTATTGGCGGAGGGAGCAGGATTCGAACCCGCGAACCTTTCGGTCAACGGTTTTCAAGACCGCCGCCATAGACCACTCGGCCATCCCTCCGGATTACCATTTCGCTTGCACGCACACCCTTACCTTGCGCGTTTGATCCTGTCAATCCCTTTCGTATAAGGCCTTAGTGCCTCAGGTATGATGACGCTGCCGTCCGCCTGCTGGTAGTTCTCCAGGATAGCCACCAAGGTTCTGCCGATGGCGAGCCCTGATCCATTGAGGGTGTGAACGAATTCCACCTTGCCGCTTTCGGCGCGGCGGAAACGGATGGCCGCCCGGCGAGCCTGAAAATCCTCGAAATTGCTGCACGAGGATATTTCCCGGTAGCAATCTTGCCCCGGCAGCCAGGCCTCTATGTCAAAGGTTTTGGCTGCCGAGAACCCCAAGTCACCCGTGCATAAGCTGACCGTACGGAATGGGATTTCCAGCTTTCTCAGGACATCCTCGGCATTGGCGGTCAATTTGTCAAGCTCCTGGTATGAAGTCTCAGGAGCAACCAACTTCACGAGTTCTACCTTGTTGAACTGGTGCTGCCGGATCAGCCCCCGCGTGTCCTTGCCATAGGAGCCGGCCTCGGCGCGGAAGCAGGCCGACCAGGCCGCATAGTAGAGAGGCAGATCCTGCTCCTCCACTATTTCGTTGCGGTGGATGTTGGTTACGGGCACCTCGGCCGTGGGTATCAGGAAATAATCCAGCCCTTCAATCTTAAATAGGTCTTCGGCAAACTTCGGCAACTGTCCCGTCGCCGTCATGCTTTCCCTGTTAACCAGAAAAGGGGGCAGTATCTCCGTATAACCATTTTCAGTGGTGTGCAGGTCGAGCATGAAATTGATCAGCGCCCTTTCCAGCGTGGCACCCCAGCCACGATACAGGGTAAACCGCGCCCCCGTGATCTTGGCGCCCCGGGCAAAATCCAGGATGCCCAGGTTTTCGCCGATTTCCCAGTGGGGTAGCGGGGGAAAATCAAAAGCCGGCTTTTCACCCCACGTCGCAACCACCGGATTGTTTTCTGCACTGGCACCGCAGACAACCGATGCATGGGTAATATTGGGGATGGTTAGCGCAAAGTCGCTTAGTTCGGCCTCAATATTCTTCAGAGCATCGTCAAGTTCTTTGATGCGAGTAGAAACTTCCGCCATGGCAGACAACAGAGGGCCGCTGTCTTCATTATTTTTTTTCCTGGCACCAATTTCCTTGGAGACGGTATTGCGCTCGTTGCGCAGGGTCTCCACTTCCAGCAGGAGGTCTCGGCGACCGGCATCCAGTTCGCTGAAACGATCGAGATCGACGGCAGTTCGTCGTTCAATCATCATCGTGCGCACAAGGTCCATGTTATTTCTAATAAATTTTATGTCCAGCATGATCCGGCACTTCCTTCAGGCCCCCATAAAAGGCAGATTCCCCTACCATTTTGACCCCTTGAAGTCAATATTTTTATCCGGCGGGTTACGCAGCGGCAATCTTCGCTTTACGGCGGCAATCAGCATCATCAACTCCTTATTCTTCAGCAGACGGGAAGATATCAGGAAAGCGGCCAGTCCCACAGTAATGCTGGCGCTCAGGAAATAGAGACGGGAACGCAGCGAGCCGGCATCATCCCATTTCATGCAGAAGGAAACTAAAAACAGCGTTCCCCCCATTATTAAGGAGGCGACAAGTGTTCTCCGGAGAGAGTGGTAGAATTCTTTATCCAGGAAAGCGCCGATCTTTTTCCTCAAAATAACGGTCAGGGTGACGACATTCACCGCTGAGGCCAGAGAGGTGGCCAACGCGAGGCCGCCGTGTTTTAAGGGATACATCAGAATGATGCTGCCAACCAAGTTTACGAAGAGCGACAAAAAGGCAACCTTCAAGGGCGATTTACGATCCTGAATCGCGAAAAAGGCGGAATCGATGATCCTAATGGCGGAAAAGGCCCAGAGTCCGAGGGCATAGTACAAAAGCGCATCGGCAGTCATGAGGGTGGAACTAGCGTCGAATGCCCCCCGCTGGAAAAGCACGGAAATAACGGGTACGCGCAAAACAATCAGAGCTACCGTCGCCGGAATAGTGATAAAGAGGATCAGACGTAAGGAGAAAGAGATGGTATCTTTCAGCTTGGCAAAATCTCCGGTGGCGGCATGTTCCGAAAAACTGGGCAGGGAGGCCGTGCCCACGGCGATGGCAAAGACTCCCAGCGGCAATTCGACGATCCGGTCGGCGTAGTACAGGAAGGAGACGCTGCCACGGGGCAGGAGGGATGCCAGAATGGTGCCGATGAAGATGTTGATCTGGTAGACTGCCGACCCCAGGATAGAGGGGATCATGAGGCGCCCAATCTGTTTCAGGCCGGGATGGGAGAAGCGGAAATCCGGCCTCAGCCGCATGCCCATCCGGACCAGCACGGGCCACTGCATAGCCAGTTGGAGCACACCTCCGATGAGGACCCCCACGGCCAGCGCCGTGATGGGTTCCTGGAAAAAGCCTCGCAGGGTAAGCGTAGCGGCGATCATGGCGATATTCAGGACCACGGGCGACAAGGCAGGTATGGCAAAATGCCGCAAAGAATTCAGGATGCCCATGCAAAGAGCCACCAGGCAAATGAAAAAGACATAGGGAAACATCAGGCGGTTGAGGAATACCGTCAGTTCATATTGCTGGGGAAATTTCACAAAACCCGGCGCCATAAATGTCACGATAAGCGGTGAAAGCAGCATTCCCGCCAAGGCAACGATGACGAGCAGAGCGGAAAGAGCCGTGCAGGCGACATTGGCCAGCTCGCCGGCCTCGCGCAATGATTTTTTCTTCAAGTATTCAGTAAAGATAGGAACGAAGGAAACGGTGAGCGATCCCTCTCCGAGCAGCCGCCTCAGGAGATTGGGAATGCGGAAGGCGACGAAGAAGGCATCCGTGGTCAGGCCGGCGCCGAAATATCCAGCGACAACCATATCCCTGATGAAACCGAAAATCCGGGAAAGCATGGTCGCGGCGCCCACGACTCCGGCTGCCTTGGCAACTCGCGAATTTTCCCTGTTCGTTAAATTTTCTTTGTCCATGCCTGTTTTGTCTATAAGGTTAATGTATTAGAGGTCAGGAAGGCAGGCAGAAAAGACCGCTTCCACGTCTTTTCTTGTCAATCCCCGGATCGCGATGGTCTTCTTCCTGGCCTTGAGGCCGCTCATGATATGCACTTGATCCTTTTTAACCCCTAAAACGTCGGCCAGAAAGCGGGTGCATTCCTCATTGGCGCGGCCATCCACCGGAGGGGCGGTGATTTTTATTTTGAGAAAGTCGCCCTGAAAGCCGACCAGCTTGCATTGCGACGACCGCGGAACAACCTGGACGAGAAAAACAACGTTCCCTGCTGTTTCTTTGATCGGGATCATCGTTTGCCTCTCCTGTCGTTCCTGTGCTTACTTCAGGTAATAAGCCAACTCCATCATGCTCTTCAGCAGAAAACTCTGCAAAAAAATGATGCCTGCAATCACGATAATAGGTGAAATGTCAATGCCCATGTTCCTTAAGGGCAGCCACCGCCGGATCGGCGCCATCACCGGCTCCGTGGAGCGGTAAAGAAATCGCACAATCGGATTGTAGGGGTCGGGGTTTACCCAGGAAATGAGCGACCTGCCGATAATAATCCACATGTAGAGGGAGAGCCCCATATCGATGATCTTGGCCACTGCCGCAATGAAGTTTCCCACGATAAACATGAATACTCCTTAGTGAGTGAGAAATTATCCCGCTTGTCGGGGTTAGAGAATTAAATTTTCTTTATACTTTTTCAACTATCATATAAGAATATCCTGTGCAAATAAAGATTGCCGGAAGATTGAAAGCAAGGTTAGAATTGAGGGACGGTAAAGATTGACATCATCGTCAGGAACAATAGACAGGCAATACCATGGAAGGTCTCATAGAGAAAGCAGCTGATTTGATCTGCAATGCCAAGAGGATAGTTGCTTTTACGGGTGCCGGCGTCAGTACCGAGTCGGGCATCCCCGACTTTCGCAGCCCCGGTGGCGTCTGGGAAAAGTATCAGCCGGTCTATTACGATGATTTCTTGTCAGACGCCGCCGCGCGCCGGGAATACTGGCAGAGAAGCCGGGTTACCTATCCGCTTATCCGTGATGCCAAGCCCAATTCCACGCACCTGGCCCTCTACGAACTGGAGCGGATGGGCCGTCTGGAAGCGATCATTACCCAAAACATCGACCGTCTGCACCATAAGGCGGGCAACTCGCCCGAGAAAATCATCGAAATCCACGGCACCGTGGCCTCTGCCGTCTGCCTGGATTGCCATAAAACTTATGATCGTGATGAGCTGCAGCAACACTTGGAACCCCAGGAAGACATCCAACCTCCCACCTGTCCGGAATGCCATGGCCCCTTGAAGGATGCTACCATCTCTTTCGGCCAACCTATGCCGGAGACGGAAATGGCAGCGGCCGGTCAAAGGGCTCAGACCTGTGATTTCATGATCATCCTGGGCTCATCGCTGGTGGTTTATCCGGCTGCCTACCTGCCCCAACAGGCCCATCAAACAGGCGCCAAACTGCTTATCATCAATCTCGATTCCACCCC
>Ga0194060_10001606_pt1 | contig 16172 bp, 15 predicted proteins | sample SepL225m_MetaG_FD_163427 | JGI IMG/M metagenome (GOLD analysis project Ga0194060, IMG submission 163427) | Anoxic zone freshwater microbial communities from boreal shield lake in IISD Experimental Lakes Area, Ontario, Canada - Sep2016-L222-5m | ecosystem: Environmental > Aquatic > Freshwater >...
GAAGCCACTCGAACTCGGTGCAGATGTTGTTATGTACTCTGCAACAAAACATATTGATGGCCAGGGTCGAGTTCTTGCGGGTGCACTTCTTGGTTCATTTGAATATATCTATGAGAAGTTGATTCCTTTTACTCGCCACACAGGGCCATCACTGAGCGCCTTCAACGCCTGGGTGCTTGTGAAATCTCTTGAGACAATGGAACTTCGAGTTTTGCGTATGTGCGAGAACGCACAAAAGATTGCAGAATTTCTTGAAACTCGAAAAGAGATTAAGAACGTTCGCTATCCCGGGCTTGCCTCACACCCAGACCGCGATGTCATCAAGAAACAGATGAAAGCTGGCGGCACCACAATCGGTATCGAATTTGCTGGTTCTCAAAAAGATGCATTCGCCTTTATGGATGCGTTATGCGTCATTGATATCTCAAACAACTTAGGCGATAGCAAATCACTTATTACCCACCCCGCATCAACCACACATCGACGTTTAGCGCCTGAAGTGCAAGCTGAGATGGGAATTACACCTTCAGTCTTACGTTTATCAGTAGGGCTTGAACATGTTGATGATCTATTAAAAGATATAGCTCAAGCGCTCAGTAATTGAGCAACTACAAGTAATACTGAGAATAAGCTCAAATAAGTGATTGACCAGTGGAAAATTCCTGCGGCAATTTTATTGTAATTATCGGAATTCTCTTTCAGAGCAAATAGTTGGAAGGTGAAGATAGCGCCAAGAAATACAGTGGCACACAAGACCCAGACTGGAAGATGAGCGAGTTGAATCATTGCAGCAGATGAGACAACCATGGCAATGGTGTGAAACCACATCTGGCTAATGACAACACCTTGGGTAGAGACAGATGGCAACATCGGAATTCCTGCAGCTGAGTAATCATCTTTATATTTAATGGCAAGCGCCCAGAAGTGCGGCGGAGTCCAGAAGAAGATCACCATAAAGAATGCAACTGGCACCCAAGTGAGATCTCCTGTTACTGCAGCCCAACCAATCAGAACAGGCATGCATCCAGCAGCCCCGCCCCAAACAATGTTCTGTGCAGTATTGGGCTTGAGAATAATTGTGTAGATGACGACATAATAAAAAATTGCAAGAGCAGTGAGCAGAGTTGCAAGAGTTGTTGTGAAAATCTGAAAAATTGCTAGGGAGGTGATGCCAAGTAAGCTTGCAAAAATTGTTGCTTGCATCTTTGAGACTGTGCCTACGACAAGAGGCCGTTTTGATGTGCGAGCCATTAGCGCATCTGTCTCGGCTTCAATCACCATATTAAATGCATTCGAAGAGCCAGCTGCGAGAGTTCCACCGATAAGAGTTGCTGCGACCAAGGTGAATGAAGGTAGGCCCTTCTGAGCCAACACCATCGCGGGAAGGGTTGTGATGATTAAAAGCTCAACCACGCGCAATTTCATGAGGTCTACATAGGCGCGAAGGGCTGGCACACGCTTAGGGTACTCACAATTAACAGTCCACAATGGGTTCTTTCTCAGTTCTCTCTAAGAATGCAGGCTTATCTTTCATATAACGAAAGGGGTCCACAATGACACCGAAGAAGCCCGATTGGTTTGAAATGACAGAAGGCGATAGCTCATCTTCTGGAATCCGCAAAGTTAATAAGAAATTACCTCTTATTGCGCTACTTGCTGCAGGATCAATTATTGCGGCTGGCTCAATCTTTGCGAGCACAAACTCCGAACCGACAGCGGTAGCAGAGACCCCTACAACATCTCAATCTGCAGCTGCTAATCAGCAAAATAATTCACAGTCTGCTCCAGCACCAGTTGGAACGAGCAAGAGCTCTAACGGGCTAAATTCTGTTCCAGCACCAACTGTTTCCAAGGTTCCACAACGCGGAGAAAACGGTGAAGGTCGTGAAGGTCGTGAAGACGGTGGTCGCGAAGGTGAAGGTCACGACGACTGATCGGTTGTTGTAACTCCAATTTCACTTGGTACCGGCAAAATATCTGGAAATAGCGGTGAGGCAATTTTTCCCAGAATTCGATCTACTGTAGCTCTGGCTCTACTTTCTGCGCGGCTTGTACGACGTAGCTGATCTGCAAGAATTACAAATGCATATTCGCGATCGCCACTTTCGACATATCCTGCAAGATTTGCAGTTCCACTTAAGGTGCCAGTCTTCGCTTTAATCAGCCCAATTGCTTGAGGCGCAGTTTCAACAAATCTATTTCTGAGCGTTCCTGTTATGCCACCAATGGGGAGTCCCCCAATAATGGGAGCAAATTTCGAATCAGCCCGAATTTTTACCAACAAGAGCGCGACCTGTTTAGCTGTTATTCGGTTCTCTTTTGAAAGACCGCTGGCATCTTGCGTAACAAGATGAGTGGTCTCTATACCTAAGTTTGATAGGACTTCATTAAATGTCTGCGCCACTCCGGCATCATCGAGTGAATGACCTGCGGCCGATGATGCTAATCGAGCGATTCGTTCGGCAAGTAAGTTATCGCTCCATGTAAGCGTGAAAGCTAGAATTTCCTGAAGTTCTGGAGAGTCAGATGTCAGGATATGTTCGGCTGAGAGAGATTGCGCCTCTTCAGTATTTACACGTTTCATCGTCGCGTTTACTCCGTGCTTAGAGTAGAACTTCTTGAGATTAGCAATATCTTGTGAATATAGATTTGAGTAGTAGATCGTTGAATTTCTTATCGAACCTGTATTGGCCCTTTTCAAAGCGCTTAAAGTGTTGTATTCGATTCTCGGAAGTGAAGTTCTCCCCATCTTCTTAGCCTGAACATCGTTGAGGCTAAACCACGGATCAAGTGAGCCTTGAATAACAATGCTCTTCGCCTTTTCACCAATCCATGCCGATGTAGTAAATCGTTGCGTAGGTTGGAGATAGGTATATGCAGCGGTTGCACTTAAGAGTTTGAGTACAGAGGCTGGTTTGCGTGGAGAAGTTGGATTCTTCTCAAAAACAACTTCTCCTGTTTTTTCATCAATGACAAATACTGAAGGGTTTGCCAATTCTGAATTTGAAGATAAACGTTCAAAGATAGCTGCAACAGAATTAGGATCGAGAGCATCTGCCTGCTGGATAGAGAAATTGGGGATGGCAAGAAAGAGACATGCCAATACAACCAACTTCTTCATAGGGTTCTTAATTCCAGGCTGAAGCGATAATTACATTAAGGAGAGTAAGGCCCAGCATCGTTGCCCATATCGAATTCTTAAGGACTGCCTTCTTCACATTTGTATAGCCGAGGGTAAGAATGACAGCAATAACCAAGCCCTTGATCCCATACTTTGTATGGTTGAGAACTTCATCTGGATGCACCTTGCTATAGAGACCCACCATCACAAGCGCTGCGACCAGCGCCGTCAAAGTTGCATGCACCACTCCGGGGTTTAACTTCTTCTCACTCTTCTTCACCTGCGAAAGTAATAGCCTCAAGATTGCAATCACGCAGAGGATATGGATTCCGAAGGCTGTGTAATAAATGGCTTTCATAGGTCTCCTTGGTAAATACGTTGAGTTAAGTTTAGAGTGCATCTATGGAAATCAATACGCCTGCAGTCATTGGACCGGGTGAGTTTTTTCCAGTTATCGGAGTCGGCCCTCATGAAAAGCCGTGGCCTACAGGGCAGCAATATGACCCAGAGCTCCTTGAAAATGGAGATCGTCGCAATGTCTTAGATCGCTACCGCTATTGGACAGTGGAAGCGATTGTCGCTGATTTAGATAGCAAGCGACATAAGTTGCAGATTGCAATCGAAAATTGGCAACATGATTTAAATATTGGCTCAGTCGTTCGCACAGCCAATGCATTTAATGCTGCTGCTGTTCACATCGTCGGCAAACGTGATTGGAATAAGCGCGGTGCAATGGTTACTGACAGATACCTCACCGTTATTCATCATCCAACCATCAGCGACTTCGCAGATTGGTGTAAAGAGAACTCGCTGCCCATTATCGGAATAGACAATGTCCCTTCATCAAAACATTTAGAGGGAGCCAGCTTGCCTGAAGAGTGTGTACTTCTCTTCGGCCAAGAAGGTGCCGGAATGTCTGATGAAGGTATTGCAGTCTGCGAAGTCTTATATGCCATCGAACAATATGGATCGACGAGATCTATGAATGCTTCAGCTGCTGGTGCAATTGCCATGTATCACTGGGCGTTGCAACATCTTCCCCGCCAGGTGTAGTTAAGCCGCTACCTTTACGGGGCGTGTTGCCTCGAGCAAGGTAGAGCTCAATAAGACTGCTACAACTACTGGCATCAGCCACCATGACGATACGCCCAATGAATGGATAGCGAAGAAGCCTGCAACAACACCTGCTGCAACGCGCCAATCATCTCCGATGATGAAGTCATACCAGAAGAATAAGAAGCCACCCACCCAACGAACTAGCGCAGAGCTATCTTTGCTGGGTTCTGAAAATGTTGGGAGGTTGAGTTTACGAACCGGAAGGTTCTTAGCTTTTCTCACCTTGAGAAGTTCGATGAGCCCAAACGAAACGAGTAAGACAAAGGGAATAATTGCAAGAAGCGATAGATCTTTATGTGGCCATTCCGCTCCAGCGCCTTCTGCTCCCCAGAAGATTCCAAATGCTGTCAATAAAGTTCCCACAACAAACTTCATTGTATTTTCTGGAACTTTTGAGAGCGGCTTATGGATTGCAAAGCCTGCGATTGTCACTAAAACTACTGCAATCGCAGCCGCCCAAATTGCTAGAGAAAATGCTTGTGGGTTGGAACCTTTTTGTATGATTCCAAATGTCACAACAATAAATACAACTTCCAAGCCTTCTAAGAGCACGCCTTTAAATGAGAGCGTGAATGCATACCAATCAGAGACTGCGAAGCGAGAAACTTTCGCTACTTTCTGCGCAGCTTCAACTTCTTCACGATAAATCTTCTCTTCATCATGCAACGCCTTAAATCCACTTGCTCGCAAGATTGCCTTGCGGAGCCATTGCAGACCGAAGGTGAGAAGTAATCCGCCAACCGCTAGACGCAAGGTATCTTTAGGTAGTTTTTCGATACTTGGTCCAAGTATCACGATGAGACCTGCAAGTACCACTAGACCTGAGATAACACCTTGGAAAGTAGATCTCCAATCGCGTGATGTACCCGCAGCAAGCACGATTGTTACCGCTTCCACTGCTTCTACGGCGCATGCGAGAAATACAGATACAAATAGGGCTATGTCATTACCACTGAGTGAATGAAACATGAGTCTCTCTCTACTTGCTTTCGGTTGGGAAGGCGATGCATCGGTCGGGATCAATTGATACCGTTATTCTGCCACCTCTTGGGTGTGAAACGTTGTCAAAGACCCCAGTTAGCGAGCCATATTTAGTATCAATCGCATGTTCGTATCCACGGCCACGATATGCCACATCTGTGATTACGGACGAGATCTTATTTTCGCTATCTTTCTTGAAACTAGTGGCAGCTGGTCGAATCAGCACATCAACGCTCTGACCAACCTTGAGGCCAACAGTGTGGCGAACCTTCAATTGATCTTCCCCCAGAGTCACAATGCAACTGGTCTTCGAAACCCGCTTTACCTTTCCGGAAAAAGTTCCGGCAATTCCAGTGAAGTTTGCAACGAATCGATTGATTGGGCGCTCGTAGATTTCTTCCGGCACATCAACCTGCTCGAGTTTGCCACGATTGATAACGCCAATTTTATCGGCCAAAGCAAATGCTTCAGATTGGTCGTGAGTAATGTAGAGAGCAGTTGCTCCGATTTCACGAGTAAGTGTGGAAATTTCAATTCGCAATCTCTCGCGCAAATCTGCATCCAGATTAGAGAGTGGTTCGTCAAAGAGTAGTAGCGCTGGATCTGCCACAATTGCTCGTGCAAGTGCTACGCGCTGTTGCTCACCGCCTGAAAGTTCGTGTGGGTAATTCTTACCTTTAGTGGATAGCCCGACTCTTTCGAGAGCTGTCTCCACACGAGTGCGAGATACATCCTTCGATAATTTTCTTCGTTGCAGCGCATATTCAACATTCTCAAAGGCGCTCAAGTGAGGCCAGAGCGCGTAATCCTGAAAGACCATGGCAAGGTTTCGCTTCTCAGGGGCGACATTGATGGGCCCACGATTTACCTCTTGTTTATCCAGAAAGATCGAGCCTGAATCAATCTTCTCAATTCCAGCGAGTGATCGAATAAGTGTTGATTTACCTGAACCTGACGGGCCAAGCAGAACCATAAATTGCCCAGGCTCAATTGTGAGAGATAGGCCATCGAGAGCTGCAAGGGGGCCATAATTCTTACGCGCCCTCTCAATTTTTACGAGGTGACCTTTATTCATAGATGTAGTCATCGATCTGCTCTCCCTAATTGTTTCCATCCGACTGGCGCTAACTTTTCATAGAGTCCAAATGCGATTGCGACAACGATGAGCGCAGAGATAATTGCAAAGACTTCCATTGCTGTACCGCCACCAAAATCGTAATTTCCAAGAGCGTGGTCAATTCCAACTGCTAAAGGCGCATGTCCTGGGGGAAAGAGGATTTGGCTGACCGGTAACTCTAAAAGGGTTCCGCAGTAAGTAAGGCACCAGGCAGCCAAGAGTGGTCGCGATATCAAAGGAAGAACAACCGTGAGCCAGGTTTTGATTCCGTTAGAGCCATGAACGCGACAAGCCTCTGAAAGCGATTCTTGGAACTGGTTCATATTGCCGACAAGTGATCGTGTTGTTGAAGGTAGAGCTGTAGCGATATATGCCAAAATCAATAGCGCGACAGTTCCGTAGAGATGGAATCCATATCTTTGAGCTAGTGGCAAGTTATAGGCGAAGATGTATCCAATCGCAAAGACAATTCCTGGTAAGCCAACTGCTGCAAGTAAGAAGAAATCGAGAAACTTCTTACCTGGACCATTCTTAGTTGAGACCAGCATGCGCGATGAAATCGCGGCCAAGATAACTGCAACAGTTGCTGTTATTAGAGCAGCTTCTGCAGAGAAGAGAAGTGGGCTGCGAAGGAGCGGGCTCTTGATGACGCGGATGTAATTATCGAAGTTGATTTGGTAATTTGAAATCACCGTTCCAAGGCCCTGAATCATCGACGCTGAGATTGCCCCGAAGACCGGTACACCCAGAGTCAGAATGAGAAGAGCGTAGATGGATGCATTTGAAGCGAAAGAGCCGAATGGAGATAGTTTCTGACGAGTAATCGGACGTGTTCTACCGCTGAGAACTCGAAAAGATCTGCCGCGCAGAGCGCGAGATTGAGCAAGGAGCGCCACGACGATGAGCAAGAGAAGAATGATGGAGATTGCCGCACACAAAGGAAATGAGACTGGAATCGACATTACAGAGCGATAGAGAGTAAAGGTTGCAACTGAGTATCTACCAGGAGATGAAAGTTGCGAAGCAACTCCAAAATCACTAATGCTCTCTGCAAAAACGATTGCAATTCCGGACCACAGCGCCGGCAATAACAAGGTACTCATCATCTTAAACGCTGCTAAACGTGAGCCGCCATGTACACGCACTGCCTGCTCAAACTCTTCGCCAAGGCCGCGCATTGCGTTGGAAATTACTAGGTAGGCAAATGGAATACCTTTAAATGTCAGAATCATTGCGATTCCAAATGGTCCATAGAGAAGATCTCGTACAAATGGAATATCAATTCCAAAAATATTGAGTACGCCAGCTCGCTCAAAGATTCGTTCCCACCCCAATGCGATGAGATAAGAAGGCGCTAGCAATAGAGCAAAGATAGCCAGGTTCCAAACCTTGCGTGCCGAGGAATTTGTGCGCAGAACAATCCAGGCGACGCCCAATGCGATTGCAGTTGCAAAGATTGCTGAAACTACGCCCATCACAAAAGAATGCCAGATTGATCGTAAGAAATATGGATCTGCTGCTGCTTTAAAGCTATTGAAGGTGAACCATTCGGGGCCTTGATCTAAAAGCTTAGGACTGAAGGCAACTGCGAGAAAGAGAAGAATGGGCAGCACAAGAATGCTGACGATGACCAGCCAGAAGATGGTCATGGGAGAAATCTTTGTTCTAAGAAAAAGTAGAGCCCTCGAAGAGAATGAATCTCTCGAAGGCTCTACTTTTTGCATTAAATGGTTATCGAAACTTCGCGATTAAGCGATGTTCTTTGCAAACCAGTCTTGTACAGCACCTTGGAGAGGTGCGTACTTGTATGGATCCACAATCTGAATGATTCCTGCTGTAAAGGAAGGCATTCTTGTCGCTGCAGGCGCAGGCTTGCTACCCAAAAGCGTTGGCCAGAAGAGTGAATCTCCGGTGTTCGACTTGAGCATGATCTGGACTGCCTCTGAAGACATTACAAAGTCAGCAAACTTCTTCGCTGCATTTTGCTGGAAAGTTGATGCTTTTCCATCAATTGCAAGACATGAAGGGAGCACTGTTGTCTTTGAAAGATAAGTAACTTCAGGTGTGAGGCCCGCAACTGGCGCAGCCTTGTACTTAGCAGCTGTCGTAATTCCAGCAGAAGATTGAACAAGAGCTACGTTGATGACGCCTGTTGTAAGTGCTGCAAGTGTCTTTGAGTTCTTATCAAAGACGCGCATTCCATTATCTTTTAGCTTTGAGACGTAGGTCTTCATCGCGGCTTCGCCACCGAACTGTTGCATGAGACCTGCAAGGAATGGATATGTAGGTCCAGAAATTGAAGGGTTGTTCATTCCAACTTGGTTCTTGAAATCTGCAGATGCAAGATCGTCCCATGAGGTTGGCTTGCGAACCTTAGATGAGTTGTAGACAACTCCGACCATCTCTGTAAAGCCAGGAACCTGGAACGCGCCATCCTTTGGAGCTAACTTCTGTCCGATTGCGTTGAGGTGTGCACTTGGCTTGTAGTGCAAGAGTTGCTTATCGAGATCAAATGCTGCACATGGTTCTGCACCATCTGCCCAATAGACGCCCCACTGTGGGTTGTTCTTCTCAGCGGTAATCTTTGCAAGAAGTGGACCGGTTGAAAGAGCTGTGACATTTACCGGAATTCCAGTCTTTGCTGTGAATGCTGTTGCAACGTCTGTTGAATAATCAAGAGCTGCATAAAGCTCAAGTGCATCAGCTGCATGTGCAGCTGGAGCTACTGAGCCACCGAGAATCATCGCAATTGCGAGTGACCCCAGTGTCAATGTGCGAGATAGTTTCAAGATGACTCCCCTAATAATGAGTTAACAGATACCGAACGTATCGTGGGAGAAAAGTTAGGCGCCGTTCATTTAGGGCGGGCAAACTTCACATTAACAAGGGGGAAACTAAGGCTGAAAGACGCTGGGTTAGAACCCGTCCAGAGTGGGGGCTGGCTCTGGCTCCAGAGCTTCACGCACTGAAGCTAAGCGACGCTCGACCTCAGTTGCCTCATCCATGCGACCGAGCTGGCGCATTACTGCAACCATGCGGGTCTCAATATCGAGAATGAATTCGAAATCTTTTGGTTCATCTTCGGCAATGATTATCAAGACTCCATCGAGAGTAGAGAGCCCATCTTCAAGTTTTCCAAGAAGGATCTCTGCCTTACCAAATTCGAAGAGAGCAAAGGTTTCACGATCATGATCGTGGGCAGTTTCAAAGACATCGATAGCTTTTCGGGCGGCATCGATTGCTTTCTCACCATCGCCAAGTTCGTTATAGCAAGACGCAATTTTCTGATCGCAACGTGCAATATGGATGACTTCTTTCTCCATTTTAAACATCTTGCGCGCTTCTTGGAAACAGATGATTGCTTCGGTGAAATTCTTCAGTTCTCGTTGAGCACAGCCGATTAGGTGCATATCGTTAGCGGCCCCAATAGTGTTGTCATCAACTAAATGTTCTTGCGAACATTCATACATTGTTTCAATAACCTTTTCGTAATTCTTTGAGGCATACCACCACTCGCCTAAGGTGCATGCAAGTTCGAGCGCAATGGGAGATTTGTTCTCGCGCAAGATGGAGACAGCCTTGCTCATTGCAGTTGCAGCTTCATCCATGCGCTTTAATTGATTGAGGTTGTAACCGATTGCCGAATATGCCTGCGCTAAACCTTCACTCTGTGCCGCAGTTCCTAATTCAGAGAAGATATCTCGAGCAGTCTCAGCGAGCGCAAGCGCTTCGTCATATTGGCCACGAGCAAAGATTCGCGCAGAGAGTTCGTAGAACGTATTGGCACGTTCTTCACCTTGGACCTCGGGGATTCGATCCCAGAGCATCTCTTCGGTGACGAGCTCTTCTTGTCCGTAATCTTCGCCCATATGTGACCTCCCGAAAGTTCAGCAGATTGCAGCACTGTAGACCCAAGGCTGGCGCTGGCGCGCTCATTTCAACTCGCATGCGCGTAAATTCTCCGTTAATCTTGCCTTTTGCAAATGATTTGCATCTAGCCACAGAGGGGCTCGCTATGAATGAAGTAGTCCGCAGCGCCCCCAAAATCCCTATGCGCCATCGCTTGACCCGCGATGAATGGCGTCGCATGGGGCTGATGTTTGGCTTTATCGCATTTCTACATATCGCAGGCGCTCTCTTGATGTGGAAGGCCACAACGGGCGGTTACAAACTCGCAGACGGTTCTCTCTTTGGGTGGGGCACAGCAGCTCTTGCCTACACATTGGGCATGCGCCATGCATTCGATGCCGATCACATCAGCGCAATCGATAACACAACACGTAAATTAATGGCCGAAGGAAAGCGCCCGCTTGCAGTTGGGTTCTTCTTCTCTCTCGGTCACTCATCTGTCGTTGCATTCCTTGCTATCTTGCTCAACTTCGGAATTAGAGCTGTTGGTATTCAACTCAAAGATAGGAATTCCTCTCTTCATCATTACACCGGGTTAGTTGGAACAACAGTCTCTGGCACATTCTTGATGCTCATTGCAATTCTCAACTTAATGATTCTCGTCTCTATTATCGGAGTATTCCTCCAGATGAGAAAAGGTACCTACAACGAAGAAGAGTTAGAGAAGCACCTCGACTCTCGCGGATTCTTAATGCGCTTCTTTGGTCCCATTGCTCGTCGTATCGATGCAAGCTGGAAGATGTACCCACTGGGAATTCTCTTCGGACTTGGCTTTGATACTGCAACTGAGATTGGCTTGCTTGTTCTTGCAGGTTCCTCTGTTATTGCAGGGCTTCCTTGGTGGGCAATTATTTCGCTTCCACTCTTCTTCGCAGGCGGCATGAGTCTGCTCGATACCATCGATGGATCATTTATGAACTTCGCATACGGTTGGGCATTCTCAAAGCCTGTCCGTAAGGTTTATTACAACATCATTATTACTGGGCTATCGGTAGCGGTTGCTCTCTTTGTTGGAGGCCTTGAAATCCTTCAAGTCATTGCCAATCAGCTCAATCTCTCGGGTGGCTTCTGGGATTACTGCAAGGCATTTAACTTAAATTCTGCCGGATACTTCATCGTGGGGGCCTTCGTTGTTGTCTGGTCAGTAGCCCTACTACTCTGGAAATACGGCAAGATTGAAGAGCGCTGGCATAACACAGCTCACGCTGCACAAATGGCACGTGGTGAAAACACAGATCACGCCGCTGCTGGAATTGATTTAGGTCCGATAACTAGTGGCTGGAAGATCGACTAAATCTGATTCGCTCTTGCGCAATCGCCGCTCCCAGTAGAACTACCAAAGCACCAACAGGTTCATACCACGTCACTTTTTCATTAAGGAATATAACTCCCACAATAACTGCCACAAGTGGGGTCAGATATGTGACGCTACTAGCAATCGCACTTCCGGCAAGCTCCATCACCTTAAAGTTCCAGATATAAGCAAAGCCGCTACCGAATACTCCGAGCGCTAACATTCCAAGCACTGGAGCAAGACGGTATTCATCTTTGGCAATTCCGTCAATGAGATAGAAAGGTAGAAGGGTTGCAGCAGCTAAGGTCAATTGAGTTGCCACAATAGATTGAGGTCTTTCTTTATAAGGAATCACATATTTGCGTGTGTAAGGAAATGAAATTCCATAGCAAGAAACTGCCACAAGTAATACCAAGATTGCCCAGAGCGGGTTATCACCCAAACCTTGCCAGGCCCCTAAAACTATGAGCACTCCCGTAAAACCTATGAGTAGACCCACGTATTGAAATGCTTTGGGTTTCTCCTCTCGGTTAACAACGAGTATTGCAACGAGCGTCATCAGTGGTGTTACCGCATTGATGATTCCGGCAAGTATTGAAGTGACTTTAGTTTCGGCAAGTGCAAAGAGAACCCCTGGTATGACATTAAGAAGCGCTGCAACAACCCATAGATGCAGCAGTAACTTCTTATCGGTAATTATGGGAGAGCCTTGAATCCTGGCAATGAGCACCAGAGTGAGCGCGCCCAATGCACAACGACCGAATGCAACTCCAATTGGAGTAAGGAATTCAAGCCCTAACTTGATGAAGATAAAAGAACAACCCCATACGCAGCCAAGGGCTATGTATGGGGCTATCCAGCCAGAAGATTTCTTAGGTGAAGCTAAGCGCGAAGGCACCTAGTAATGATGACAGAACCATCCATATCCACCAAACATTGACGATATCTACATGCCAGTGATCTGGCTTATAGAGACCCAGTCGTGAACGGTTCCAGTTACCTAGTGCGATAAATGCGGTAAGAATCAAGTGGACAGTGTTCAATATTGCAAACATGTACCAGCAAGAAACGTATGCACCTTTATCAAAGTTAAATGGAACAGCTCCAAATTGTTGGATCTGAAGTACAAGCGCAACAAGTGAAACCAAGAAGGCAATAAGACCAAAAGTTTTCAGTCCACTTTGATTTCCCTTACGAACGTTACGAAGTGCAATGACGTGTGCAATCAGTCCAACAGCAGCAACTGCTGTGATCTTCCATGCGCTAGCACTGGAGACCGGAAGAACTGCTGGTACATCACCATCGGCCTTTGGAAGCCACATATCGTTGACATTCTGTGCCTTGAGGTAGAAGTAGGTAAACATCATGCTGAATCCGAATGCCACGTCAGCCACGATGAGCAGAATTACTCCAAGGCGATTACGGCTTCCCACGACATCTGGATGTTCATGATGTGGGTTGGTATGTGCGTGTGTATCAACGCTCATTATTTCTTCCTTCCGTATCCGTAGACATCTTCTGTAACAACAGGAAGAGTTTCAAAGTTTTCTAGTGGTACTGGATATGGAACTGTCCATTCGAGTGACTTTGCTTGCCATGGATTCATTGGTGCCTTAACGCCACTGCGCCATGAGCCAATAACAGCAGCAAGGAGAACGAGCATGCCGGTCATGATGGCTGCCGCTCCGATTGAAGTAAGGAGATTGCCCTTGCTAAAGATTGCTGCATAGGCCTCAACGCGACGTGGTTGACCTTGCAGACCTACGAAGAACATGCCCATAAAGGCCACGTTAAATCCGATCTGCACAAACCAGAATGAGATCCACGAAAGCTTTTCATCAAGCATTCTTCCCGTCATCTTTGGGAACCAGTAGACAAGCGATGCCAGTGCTCCTGTAAGTCCTGCGCCCATTAACGTGTAATGGAAGTGAGCAGTCACAAACATGGAACCGTGAAGGAATGCATCAGCTGGAACATCTGAGAGATAGATGCCTGTAATTCCACCGATCATGAAGTTCCAGAGAAGTGCGAAGATCGACATAGTTGGAACTGTGATCCACAAACGCCCTCGCCACAGAGTTCCAATCAGAACCAGGAAGAGCATGCCCGTGGGTATCGAGATCAATTCGGTCGTCAACATAAATGGCGTATTCAGAAGCGGAGCCCAACCAGAGATATACATATGGTGAGCCCAGACAAGAACAGATAGTCCAGAGATTCCCGCAATACCCATTACAGCAATATTGAAGCTAAATAGTGGCGAGCGAGTAAAGACTGGCGCCATCTCCATCAACGCAGCAACTGCAGGAATAAGAATGACATAAACCTCAGGGTGGCCCATGATCCAGAAGAGGTTTTCATAGAGCCAACCGCTTCCACCATTTGCTGTGTCATAGAAAGAAGTTCCAAGCGCTCTATCGAATGCAGATAACACTTGAGATAGGAAGAAGACTGGGAATGCAGGAAGTGCAAGAGCCACAGATGCGACAACACCATAAATAAAGATTGGTGTGCGATTCCATGTCATTCCTTTTGCGCGCATACGAACAACAGTGGTGGTGATATTTGCACCAGCAACCATTGTTGAAAGTGCAAAGATACAGATGAACATGATGTAGCCATCCATACCAAGCGGTGCTTGCCCGGCAAGTGGGTTATACGCAGACCAACCGGTTGAAATTCCACCGAGGAATTGACCCCAGATCAGTGGAATTGCAGCGGCAACAATCAGCCAGAAGCTCAGTGCATTAAGACGTGGGAATGCCATATCTCGCGCACCAATCATGATTGGCATGATGTAGTTACCGAAAGGTCCCGTGACCATAATAATTGTTCCAACAATCATCACGATTCCATGGGTACCAACAATTGAGTTATAAGCCTGCGGATGGATTAGCCCACCGCCTGCAGTTCCAAGGTTTGCACGGATGAGCATCGCAAGAATTCCACCAATACCAAAGATCACCATGGTGATTACTAGGTACTGGATTCCAACAACTTTGTGATCGGTTGTATAGCGGAAGTAGCGCTTGACGCCCATATCTTTGCCGGCCAAGAACATATTCTCATCATGAGATAAGTCCTTGCCCATGACCCAGCGGAATGGCGCAACAAGTGCACCGATTCCAGTCATAAATCCAACGAACCAACCAATCATTGAAAGAAGTGCGATTTTATCTTCGCGTGTAGTCATCACTGCGGTTTCTGCATTTTCAGGTAGATAAGCCAGAGCTAATCTCCAGACAACGATTGCAGTAATTATGCCAAGTGCGAATGCGGTAAAGACATTGAGATGTCTAATGATTCCAACTTTAGGTGTGTGGCCCGATGTTGGCGCTGTATGAGTCATTGTTGTAGTCATTAGGCAGCAGCTCCTGGTTCAGTCCATGTAGTCACACCGGTATTTGGTTGGCTTGCTAGCCATTTTTCATAATCTTCTTTGCTCTGCACGATCACCTTATTCTGCATATATGCATGCAGAAGTCCGCACAGTTCGGCACATCGAACATCGAAGGTGCCAATCTTGTTGGGGGTTACAGCTGTTTCTGTATACACGCCAGGGTTGGCATCAATCTTGACACCCAACTGAACAAGCCAGAATGAATGCTTCACATCTTTACTTGTTACATGGAAGACAACTGGTTGATCAACGGGAAGGTGTAGTACTTGTGATCGAACTCCGCCATCTCCCGGATAATCAAAGTTCCACACCCACTGTTGACCAGTGACATTGACGTGGATTGCCTCTGCATCTAAAAGTGAAGCGTTATCTTTTTGAATCGCAATCATTCCAACTACAAGTGCGAAGAGGCACAAGAGCGCAGAGCTGACCATCCACACCGCAATCGATTTCGGTGATGTCTCAATGACATCTTCAGAATCAGGTGGAGGTGTACTTCCGTGATGACGCTTGCCAAGAAGAGAGACGATCGCCATTGCGGCAACAAATGCTGCAACCGGAGATGCTGCCCAAGTAAAGATGCGCATGAGTCGTTCGGTAGTTGCCATTACTTCTGATGCTGGCGCGCCCATCGCTGCTACTTGGATTTCTGAACAGAAATAACCAATGATGGGCGTGAGGATTAACCAGAGAATTCCGGTCCGTCTGAAATCTTGACGTTTCCACCAAGGACCGGCGAAGTATCGAGTAGTAGTTGCCATTTATTTATGCCCTCACTGTGAAATGTCCGGACATGTAACTCATGGTTGACATCGCTGCACCAAATCGGGCAATGGTTCCGTCACCACATGGGAACTCGCAGTTCCATACATATTCACCGGCATCGCCAGTGATAAATGTGAAGGTTGTCTTTGTTGGGAATTGTGTATATCCGCCAGCTTCTTCTGCCGCGCTCACTTCTTCATCTTGTGACATCATCAGTGGAACGCTAACAAAGAGTTGAGACTTCGCATCTGAGAGTCCATGCAGAGTAAATGTATGCCCTACAACATCTTTAGGAATATCGGTGATCTGTTGTTCTGCAACTGCATTTGCTTTCGCCTTGGTATCCCAGCGCTTCACAAAAGTTGCCTTACCGTCGACGGTTCCATGCACATGTGCAAAGAAGTCGTTTGTAATACTTTCACCAGAGTCGTACTGATAAATAGTAATTGTTACTGCAGTGTGTGCAGGG
>Ga0194060_10001607_pt1 | contig 16172 bp, 15 predicted proteins | sample SepL225m_MetaG_FD_163427 | JGI IMG/M metagenome (GOLD analysis project Ga0194060, IMG submission 163427) | Anoxic zone freshwater microbial communities from boreal shield lake in IISD Experimental Lakes Area, Ontario, Canada - Sep2016-L222-5m | ecosystem: Environmental > Aquatic > Freshwater >...
CAGAAACGATGTGGGCAGACGCAAAAAAAGAAGGGCCATGGCTGCAACGATTGCGCCGTAAATAATGAGATACCGCACGGGTTTGCCGAAGGACGCGCCCACCATGGCTTCATACTTTGTCCTGCTCCGGTCGAAGGTATGGTTGAACCAGGAGAAAAATCCTTTGAACCAGCCGGATTCGCCGGCTGAATGTCCTTTTGCAACCGGCTTGAGCAGGGTAGCGCACAAGGCCGGCGTAAGCGTCATGGCAAGCAATACGGAGAGGATCATGGCGGAGACGATCGTGACGGAAAACTGGCGATAGATGACGCCTGTGGAACCGCTGAAAAAAGCCATGGGCACAAAAACCGCACTCAGCACGGTCACAATGCCCCAGAGAGCGCCCGTGATCTGGCCCATGGACTTGATGGTCGCATCATGGGGCGACAACCCTTCTTCGCTCATGAGCCGTTCCACATTTTCGACGACGACAATGGCGTCATCCACGAGCAGACCGATCACGATAACGAGGGCGAACATGGTAAGGGTGTTGATGGAAAAGCCGCTTGCAGACAGAACGCCGAAGGTGCCGAGCAGCACCACAGGCACCGCGATCGTGGGGATCAGCGTGGCCCGGATATTCTGGAGGAAGAGGAACATGATAAGAAAGACCAGAAGGACGGCCACTGCCAGCGTCTTCACCACTTCTTCGATAGAGATCTTGACAAAGGGCGTGCTGTCGAAGGGGTAGACCACTTCCACGCCCGCAGGAAAGAATCGGGAAAGTTCTTTCATCTTCGTCTTGACCCTGTCAGCGGTCTCGAGCGCGTTTGCACCCGCTGCCAGCCTGATGGCCATGCCTCCAACGGGCTTTCCCTTGTAGAAAGACTGAATATCATAATTTTCCGTGCCGATTTTGCATTCGGCTACGTCCTTCAGCCTGACCGTGGAACCGTCGCTGTTGGTGCGCAGGATGATGGCATCGAACTGCTCCGTGCTTTGAAGCAACGTCCGCGCCGTAATGGTTGCGTTCAATTGTTGCCCGGCAATTGACGGGGTGCCGCCGAACTGACCGGCTGAGACCTGGGCGTTCTGGGCCTGTATTGCCGATATCACCTCATTGGTCGTGAGCCGGTAGTTGTTCAGTTTAGCCGGGTTCAACCAGATACGCATGGCGTTCTGAGACCCGAACATCTGGAGTTCGCCCACGCCTTCAACCCGGCTGACGATATCCTGGAGGTTGGACACCATGTAATCGGTCAGAGAATTACGGTCCATGGACCCGTCTTCAGAGACAAGGCCGACGATGAGCAGAAAGTTCTTGGTGGATTTGAGCACGGAAATCCCCGACCTCTGCACAATCTGGGGCAGAAGAGGCGTGGCAAGCTGCATCTTGTTCTGCACCTGCACCTGAGCGATGTTCGGATCAGTGCCGGCCTTGAAGGTCAGGTTTATTGCTACCGATCCGGCGGAGTCGCTGCTGGAAGACATATAGATCAGGTTGTCGATGCCGTTCAGCTTCTGTTCGATAACCTGGGTAACCGTATCCTGCACGGTCTGTGCCGATGCGCCGGGATACACAGCATTGATCGTGATCTGCGGCGGAGCGATCGGCGGATACTGGGAAACGGGCAGTGTTTTGATTGCAAGCAAACCTGCCAGCATGATCATGATAGCGATCACCCAGGCAAAGATCGGCCGATTAATAAAAAACCGAGGCATGGAGGAACTCCTTTATTTTTTCCCGGCAGTCGATGCCGGAGCAGCGGAAGGCGCTGCAGATGCGCTCACAAAGGGAACGGCTTTAACAGGACTTCCCGGTCGTGCCTTCTGGAGTCCCTCCAGGATGACGCGATCCCCGGATTGCAACCCTCCGCTTACCAGCCAGTTGTCGCCGACGGTCCGCGCAACGTTGATCGGGCGAACCTCTACCTTATCATCTGCTCCGACCGTCATGACCATTGCGTCACCTTTAGCGTTGCGGCTTACGCCGCGTTGAGGGACGAGAATTGCATGGTCATTCACTCCCTCTTCAAGAACTGCGCGGACAAACATGCCCGGCAACAGGGTCTGCTTCGGATTCGGGAAAACTGCGCGCAGGATTATAGAGCCGGTGCTCTGATCGACGGTGACTTCCGAAAATTTCAGGACGCCCGGCAGCGGATAGGCGCTGCCGTCTTCCAGAATCAATCTGACCCTGGCCTGGGCTTTCGCGTTTTTCATCAGCCCGGCGGCAAGGTTTTGCTTCAGCTTAAGCAACTCTGAGCTCGATTGCGTGACATCGACATACATCGAATCCAGTTGTTGGATGGTAGCGAGCGCTGCTGTCTGACTCGCCGTGACCAGTGCGCCCTCCGTCACGGTTGAACGGCCGATCCGGCCTGAGATAGGTGCCACCACCTTGGTAAAAGCCAGATTGATTCGTGCTGTTTCGAGTGCTGCTTTGGCAACCTCAATGTCCGCCTCAGACTGGCTGAAGCTCGCGCTTACATCATCGTACTCCTGCTGACTGACCGCGTTGATTTTAACCAGTTCCTTATATCGCTCGGCCTTAAGCCTGGCAGGAATTACATTGGCATCAGCTCTCGCAAGTGAAGCCTTTGCACTGTTGTAGGCCGCCTGGTAGCTTGTCGGGTCGATTTCGTAAAGCACCTCGCCGGCCTTGACATCCGAACCTTCCGTAAACAAACGCTTCCGAACGATCCCGCCGACTTGGGGCCGCACTTCAGCAATAAGGAATGCCGATGTACGACCAACAAGCTCAGTGGTAAGCGTAACGTGTTGTGGCTGTACCACTACTACTCCTACTTCAGCGGGACTGCCCGGCAGCTTGCCGGGTGTCGCGGCGCTCTCTTTTCCGCAGCCACTCGTTGTCAGGCCAATGGCCAGAACCGCCAGAATGGCAGCCATCCCGGCCCGGCACGTGGTTTGAGTATTCACCTCAGCAAATTTCATGTTCGTTTCCTCTCTCCATACATGATTAATGCTAATTAACACTGTTCAGTCTTTTGATAAAAAATTACTTCTCGTATCCCCGGAACAATGCATCCACCATGGTCCGCGTAACTATGTCCAATTTTCCATCTGCAATGTTGGGATTGGATAAAGTCATGGTTACCAAACCATGAGATGCGACCGCCAGGGATGTCATTATTACGTCCTCATCCAGTTCCCGAAATCGCCCTGCTTTGATGCAGTCCAGCACCATGTCCTTAAATGCTAAAAGGACGTTCTGTTTCATCGAATCCCGCTGGTGGAATTCTTCGTTTCCACAAACACTTGTCGTGAAAAAAATTACTTTATATTGATTAGGGTTTTTAAGCCCGAACTCCATGAAATAAATAAAGGATTTACGAAGAGCCTCGACAGGATCCTGAGAAACTGATCTGATACGATTCAATTCAGCCCAAAAATTCCCAAAAAATTCTTCAGATATAGCCAATAATAAATCGTCTTTCCCTTTGAAACAAAGATAGATTGTTGTAGGAGAATAACCTATTCTTTCAGCTAGTTTTCGCATTGAGAATTTATCGTAGCCGTCATTTACAAACAGTTCCTTGGCTGAATCGAGAATCTCTCTTCGAAACTCTTCTTTGTGCTTGGCTCTTTTTTCAATTACTCCCATCATTAAATTCTCCGAACAACGTTAACATGTGTTAACACTATTAAGTATAACTTGTCAAGACTTTTCCCTGGTTCTATTCGTGCCGTTCTCCGGGGAACTTTGGGATGTTTAATATCGGGGCGTGAATTTCCGAGGAAGCCTTTTATTCCTGAACGAGACGGCTGTCTTATGGTCGACAACGAGCAAACCATATACAAATAATAAAAATGCATTCTTCTCATCCAATCCAGTGCATGCGCATAATACAGGATGGAGTTTACGTTTTTAGAAATTGCAGAATTGCGTGTGAAGGTTGGTATGCTCAATAATCGCAGCGGCCACAATTAACAGGAAGTACTTTTTTATTTTGCAACTATACCACAAAAGGCAAAATACAGGATGTTATCTTTACTTACTCTGGTTCGGCGGCACGAAGGGCGATAGTCATACTTTAGGGCCGCTTCTCTGAGGGAGGCGGCCCCTTTTTTTCACTGAAAATGTCGAAAGTGTGGCGGTAGGTGTGGCGTAAAATAAAAAGGACCTAAGCGAAATGCTTAAGCCCTTGTATTTATTGGCTCCCGAAGCAGGACTTGAACCTGCGACATGGTGATTAACAGTCACCCGCTCTACCAACTGAGCTATTCGGGAATGATCGACATTAGGAAGGAAATCAGGCGGATATTGATACCATACAACGGCCTTGCATGTCAATGTGTTATTTGTTGCGGGGACGGTTGTGCTTCAGCCTTATTGGCCCTTTTTCAGTTCCATGATCACCAGCTTTGCAATCGCTTTCAGTGTATCGAATACGCCATTCCCGTCCACGGCGCAGGCCTCAAAATCCGGCAAGCCGCGCGGGTTTAAAGCGCGCCTCATTTCCTGAACCGGCACCACGTTCGGTAAATCCCGCTTGTTGTACTGGATAATATAAGGCACCTTGTCCAGATCATAACCTTGTTCTGCCAGGTTAATGCGCAGGTTCTCGACGCTTTCGATGTTCGCTTCCATGCGCTCAATCTGTGAATCCGCAACGAACACTACGCCGTCAACACCCTTGAGTATCAGTTTCCGGCTTGCGTCATAGAAAACCTGACCCGGCACCGTGTAAAGATGGAAGCGCGTCTTGAAACCGCGGATCTCGCCGAGGGCGAGCGGGAGAAAATCAAAAAAAAGCGTACGCTCGGTCTCCGTCGCGAGGGAGATCATTTTGCCCTTGCTGTCTGGATTCGTTTTTTTGTAAATCCACTGCAGATTGGTCGTCTTGCCGCATAAGCCCGGGCCATAGAAGACGATTTTACAGTTGATCTCACGCGACGAATAATTAATAAACGACATAGAGTAAGCTTCCCTCTCCTTAATGTTCAGGAAATGATCGTGGCGGGCTAACCGAAAAGCTTATCAATATCTTCATCGGTAATCTCGGCAAAAGGAGAGTCTGCCTTGCCGGTGGTTTTTCCGGTTTCGACTTTTTCGAGGAGTTGATTGAATATGCCTGCCAGCACGTCCGCGCTCTTTTTTACTCGCAATCGCACCAACCCAAGCGATGAGCGTTGATCAAAGATTACCACAAGAATGACGCGCTGGCTGATAATGGAGATGTGAATATTGTCTCGCGCTCCTTCGTGAAAAAGAATGGAGAACTCCTTCTCGCCCAACAATTTCGCCATACCGCCCGTAGCCGCAATGTTGCCGGCTGTCAGGGATGCCAGCGATGTCGTATCCAGGTTTTCGGTCTCACCCGTTGCCGCGATCAGCTGGCCATTCTTATCCACCAGAAACACGACCTTGGCGTTGGCCTGGGCAAGGAGACGCTGCAGCTCGGCATCAATGAGCTTAAACTCTTCTTCATACATCACCAGATCGGAACCCAGCATAGTTGCTTCTCCTCGAGCTCAATGTGCCCGTCAACGCGATAAAAACAATTGCGGCCATTAAACCACACTGACCGCTGGAATTCAAGCGATTTTTTAAACAGCACGACGAACAATAGCCGGGCAGACGTACCCGGCTATTGTTGTCAAAGCATTAATCGATTACTCAGCTCTTTGACATCTCCTGGAGTTTTTTGAGGCTTTCCCAGTCATCGTCTACGAGCTTCTGAAACTGTTCGAGCATCGCCTCGTTGCCCGGTGCAAAAAGGTGCTTGAACCGTCCCTGGGGCTTGAGCCACTCGGCGACCGGTTTTTTTCTGTCCTTCGGGTCGAAGTTGATGGTCCATTTTCCGTCCTGTACCTCATACAGCGGCCAATAGCAGGTCTCAACCGCAAGACGGGAAAGCAGGATCGAGTCATTGGTCTGCGAACGCCAGCCGCGATTGCACGGGGAAACGATGCCCATATAAGCAGGTCCGTTCGTGGCCAGGGCCTTCCTGACCTTGGTCATCAAATCCTTCCAGTTATGAGGCGAGGCCTGTGCTGCGTAAGCAACGTTGTGTGCCGCCATGATGCGTGTAAGGTCCTTGCGGCGCTGGGGTTTTCCCTTGACCACTGAACCTACGGGGCAGGTCGTCGTGTCCGCGCCAAAAGGCGTGGCGCTTGAGCGCTGAATGCCGGTATTCATATATGCGCCGTTATCATAGCAGATATAGAGCAGCTGGTGGCCGCGCTCCATGGCGCCTGAGAGGGCCTGAAATCCAATATCATAGGTGCCACCGTCACCGCCGAATGCGATGAACTTCATTTCCTTCTTGAGCTTGCCCTGTTTCCGGAGTGACCGGTACATGGTCTCAATGCCCGAGGCCGTGGCTGCAGCGTTTTCAAAAGCGCTGTGCATCCACGGAACCTTCCAGGCCGTGTACGGGAACAGGCAGGTCGAGACTTCGAGGCAACCCGTGGCATTGGCAATTACCACCGGTTCGTCGATGGCCATCAGAACCTGGCGTACGATGGTGGGGGCGCCGCAGCCGGAGCACATGCGGTGGCCACCGGTGAGCAGTTCCTGTTTGTGCGAAAGTGATTTCAGGGTTAAGGGTTTTTCCTGTGTTGGTGCGCTCATGATATTCTCCTTAAATCTTTACCACGGAGTCACGGAGTCACGGAGAAGAGCAGGAGCTTTTCTCTTTCTCAGCGTTCTCTGTGCCCTGAGGTTAAGGGGTTGTTAGTTCCTTACCGTCATATAGTCTTTCACCAGCTTGACCTTGCCGGTTTTCGCGGCCTCGATGGTTTCCTCGATCACCTTATCAACATCGAGCGGCATAAGATCCCTGCCGCCGAGGCCGTAGATCTTGTTGAAGAGGACCGGGCCTCGGTGCGGGAACAGGGCCGAGGCGATCTCCATGAACATGGGGCCGAAGCCGCCATAGGAATCGGCCCGGTCCATGACGCAGACAGCCTTGGCATTCTTAAGCGCTTCACCAACTTCAACATAAGGGAAAGGCCTGAACACGCGGGGTTTGAGCAATCCGGCCTTTACGCCTTTTTCCCGGTAGCGATCGACTTCGTCCTTGATCGTGCCCCCGGCGGAATTGAGCGCCACGATCACCACTTCTGCGTCGTCGAGCCGGTAGGATTCGAACAATTCATACTTGCGGCCGAACAGCTTCGCAAACTCCGCAGAAACATCCTGGATGACCTTCGTTGTCTTTAGCATGGCCTCGTGCTGGGCACGTTTGTGCTCCATGTAGTAATCCGGAAGCACGAGTGCGCCGATGCTCTTGGGATTATCAATGTCGAGGAGAGGATCTACCGCGATATAATCCCCAACAAACTTTTTCACCTCAGCATCAGGGATGAACTGCATACTTTCAATGGAGTGGCTGATGATGAAGCCGTCCATGTTCACCGCAATCGGCAGTCGCACGTCCTTGTGCTCGGCGATGCGATAAGCCATGACCGTATTGTCGTAAGCCTCCTGGGCATTTTCGGAAAAAAGCTGGATCCACCCGCAGTCACGCATGCCCATGCCATCGGAATGGTCGCCATGAATGTTGAGCGGAGCTGACAGCGCCCGGTTCACCAGCGCCATCAAAATCGGCAGGCGGTAGCCAGAGGCGATATGCAGCATTTCCCACATAAGCGCAAGGCCCTGGGCGCTGGTTGCCGTGGCCACGCGTCCGCCCGCTGCTGAGGCACCGATGCAGGCGCTCATGGCACTGTGTTCACTCTCGACGAGGATTACCTCGGTATCCACCTTGCCATTCGAAACAAAAGACGTGAATGCCTCCATGATGCCCGTGGAAGGTGTGATGGGATACGCAGGCATCACATCGGGGTTCAACTGACGGAGCGCTTCGGCTACAGCCTGATTGCCGGTGACCGCCACGGTCTTGGTTGTTGTCACAGCCATGTTATTTGCCCTCCTCTTCCATGACAATGGCCTTGTTGCCCTTCTTGCCAGGACACTCCAGGGCGCAAACACCGCAACCCTTGCAGTGGTCATAATCGAAATCCAGCCTCTTTTCATCTCTTGCCGGAATTGCGGAATCAGGGCAATAGACCCAGCAGAAGAGGCACTGAATGCAATTCTCCTCGATCCAGCGCGGCTTGAGCGAACGCCACGAACCGGTCTGATAGTCATTCGCGTTGCCGGCTTCCAAAATAGCCCCGGCATGGGGCAGCTCTTTCCAGTTCATCTGTTTCATCCTTCGTGTACCTCCTCGTATCCGCGCTTCACCGCAGTCAGGTTCCCGTCGATGATCTTCTGCGCGAATTTCTTGCCGAAGCTGCCCTTCACATCATCAAGCAGGACCTCCATGGTCACGATCGCGGTGGCCCGGTTCACTGCACCGAGCATGCACGAGTTTGGCATGTCCCTGCCGATGGACTCCACGGCAATCCTGGACGCGTCGATGGTAAAGACTCTCTGGGTAGGTTTGGCTTTCAACTTAGCCCGCACATCCTTCGGGTTTTTGCCGGTGTTGACAATGAAGACCGCATCGTCTTTCGCGCCCTCGGCGACATTGATTGCATCAAGGAGTGTAGCATCCACCACTGCCACCACACCCGGATTCAGAACCGGGCAGTGCATCCGGAGGATCTTCTCGCTGATACGGTTATAGGCGCGGAGAGGCGCTCCGGCGCGCTCCGGCCCGTATTCCGGGAACGCTTGCACATTGCGGCCGCCGGATAGACAGGCATCCGCAAGAACTTTGGCCGCAGTCACCGTCCCCTGGCCACCCCGGCCATGCCATCTGATCTCAATCATTTCTGCCATATTGTCATCCTCCCAACTCAGTTCGGAGTATGGAGTGTAGAGTTCGGCGTGATGTTCTCACTCCGCATTCCGCATTCCACATTCCGCAATTAACTTACATTTCTCTGCGGCCTTCAAGCGCCCGCTGCACGGTGTTCTCGTCAGCGTACTCGATATCCCCGCCCACAGGAAGGCCGTATGCAATGCGGCTGACGCTGATGCCTAACGGTTTTATCAGCCGCGAGAGGTAGAGGGCCGTTGTCTCGCCCTTTACCGTAGGATTCGTAGCGATAATGACTTCTTTAACCATGCCTGTCATGAGCCGCTCCATCAAACCATCGATCTTGAGATCCTCCGGCCCGATGCCGTCAAGCGGTGAGATGGCTCCCATGAGGGCATGATACCGGCCCCGAAAAATGCCGGCCCTTTCGAGGATAAGGATATTGCTTGGCTCTTCAATAACGCAAATGCGCGACGGGTCGCGTTTTATGTCGCAACAGAGGCTGCAAATCTCGTTCTCGGTAATATTATTACAGACCGAACAATAGCGGCTTTTGTTCTTCAGGTCCTGAATGGCCTGAGCGATCCCGAAAGCTTCGTCACGAGGCATGCTAAGAATTGCGAACGCAAGGCGCTCAGCACTTTTTTTCCCAATGCCCGGCAGCCTGGTGAAAGCGTCAACCATCCGGCCGATGGCCTTACCCGAGACATCCGCTGCCTGCGCGCCGGCGTTCCCGGGCTTTTTCTGATGAGAAGGCTCACGAAATGTTGCTTCGCGCTCTTTCACCGCGGTTGTCCTGTCTTGGCTACTGCTTTCCATATGGTAACTCGCTTTAGATCAGCCCCGGAGGGAGCCCCATGCCCGCAGTCAGCTTTGCCATTTCGTCCTTCATAAGCTCCTGAGACTTTCTGAGCGCTTCGTTAACCGCGGCCGTGATCAGATCCTGGAGCATATCGATGTCCCCGGGGTCCACGACCGACGGGTCGATCTTGATCGAGAGGACTTCCTGGCGGCCATTTGCCACTACCGTCACCATGCCTCCGCCCGAAGATGCGTCCACGGATTTGCCCGCTGCCTCTTCCTGAAGTTTCTTGACCCGCTCCTGCATCTGCTGGGCTTGTTTCATCAAATTGCCAATGATATTTTTGGACATGGGGGCCTTTTGTGCTGAGAGATTAGTTCCTTACCGTGTAAGGGAAGATTATACTAAAATAATTCAAGTCGTATTGCAACAAAAAATACAGGTTTTATGAGAATATAAAAAAAATAAATGCCTGCATGGATTTGGAACCCTTCGCGACAAGGCTATTCTTCAGGATGGTCCGTTTCCACCACTTCGCCACCAAAGATCCTGAGCGCATCCTGAACAATGGATGGCTGCTCAACAGGTTTCTTTTTTGTTGCTGTCTTTGGTTTGGCTGCCGCGGTGTCCGCAACCGGATCCAGGGGTTTGATTGAAACCTGCACCTTTCGGCTCAAGGCTTCGCAGGCAACCTGTTCTATATAACTGAGGTTTTCCGGCTTTTCAATCTGAGCGTGCGGAAAACCGCTTGGAATCCCCACCACGAGCGCTGTATCCGAACGTTCAAGGAGCCTGCTCTGCGTAAGAACAGCTGCGAGGCTTGGTTTTCGCAACTTCAGCGCGTGAACAACCTGACCCCAATCTGAATCATCGTCCCCGCCCTTTGGCATTGAGCGGGGAGCGGGAGAAATTGCTGCTTTCGGCGCATAGGGCGCTGCCCGTTCGCTTATTCCAGCTAAGCCAGGTGTTGCCACGGCTGTGCTGAGCCTGCCAGGCGCAAGCCGCTCCTCAAGCGTCTTCATCTGTGCAAGCACTTCGCCGAGCGGCTTCAGGGATGAAAGATGGCAGGCCTTAACGATCCCCATTTCAAAAGTAAACCGCTGGTGTGGCGACCAGCGCATATCATCGAGCGTTTTTGACAAGCCATCGAAAAGCAGCAGCAGGTGGTCTTGTTCAGCTCCCTCGGCCTGCTGCTGCAGAGCCTGGATATCTGCGGCCGGGAGCTCAATGATGCGGCCGGGGTCCCTGGTGATCTTGACGATCATGAGATTGCGGAGGTGCTCTACTACACCGGCAAGGAACTGGCGCATGTCGAGGCCCTGGTCAAGCAAAACATCGATCTGCTTCAGCAGGCCGGCGCTGTCACGCTGCAGCAAGCCGGTTGCGAACAGCAGAAGTTTTTCCTGGGCCACCGTGCCAAGCGTGGTCTGAAGATCCTCATCTTTAATAGCCAGGCCGCTGTACGACACGGCCTGATCCATCAGGCTTTGCGAATCACGCATGCTGCCTTCGGCTGCGCGGGCGAGCATGGCAAGGCCCTGGTCAGTGATCGTAATGCCTTCAGCACCGGCGATCTTGCGGAGCTGGTCAATAATCTGGTTGATCGGAATGCGCTTAAAACCGTACCGCTGACAGCGGGAGTGGATCGTCGCGGGTATCTTCTGCGGTTCTGTGGTGGCAAAGATAAAGATGACGCTCGGCGGCGGTTCTTCCAGGGTTTTTAAAAGCGCGTTAAATGCCTCATTCGTAAGCATATGCACTTCGTCGATCACGTAAACCTTGTACTTGCCGCTTGAAGGGGCATATTTAACGGCTTCCCGCAGCTCCCGGATATGTTCGATGCCGCGGTTCGAAGCGCCGTCGATCTCGATGACATCCACCGAGGTTCCGGCGGTGGTCTCGATGCAGGAGTTGCAGACGCCACAGGGGGTCGGCGTCGGTCCCTGAGTGCAGTTCAAAGCCTTCGCAAGGATCCTTGCCGTCGTGGTCTTGCCCACTCCGCGCGGCCCGGAGAACAGGAACGCGTGCGCAAGCCGCTTCGAGGTGATCGCGTTCTGCAAGGTGCGGGTGATGTGCCCCTGGCCAACCACGTCATCGAAAACCTGGGGCCGCCATTTTCTTGCCAGGACTTTGTAGCTCATAATCGATACCTCAGGTTGGCAGAATAAACTTCAGCGCAGTAGATGTATAAAAGCGGCCGCTTCACAGCGGCCTGGAGGAAGGAGCATCTCTTCGCCAGCATAAAAGCGCAAAGGTACTATCGGGAACGCGGGAACCACTGCTATTGCGGTTTGCATCACTTTTTTTGAACTGTACAGGCACCAGGATATGCTCGCGTGTCAAATTATAAAGCTCACAAACCCGGGCTTCCCTGCGGCACACCCGGACCCCGCTTACCGCTGCTTCCTTCCGGACCTGACGGGGTTCACGGAGCCGTGGTTGCGCAGGACCCGGGCTCATGAGCGCTTGCAAAATTACCGTGCTTAGTTTCAACAGAACAGAAGCGATAAAATGGCGGAGAGGGTGGGGTTCGAACCCACGTTAGGTTTCCCTAAACACGCTTTCCAAGCGTGCGCCTTCAGCCGCTCGGCCACCTCTCCGTTGTTTTCAACAACGGTTTAATGAAAATCTTTTATTTCTACTGTCCACCTGCAGCCCGACACTTGAAATGAGGCGCAACTATAACACTTTACCTGCATCGAATCAACTTATTTTGTCGTTGCGGGTTTTTTTGTTTTAAGGGTCCGCCAGCTCTGCGGAACCTTGATGCGTACTTCGCGCCCATCAGCGGCGAGGTAGGCGATCCTTGCTCCGGTCCCGCGATAGGCGGAAAAGAACGCTGCTCTTCGAGACAGCCTGCGTGACAGAGAGACAAAAACCCCATGGCATATTCTCCTGCCATGGGGTTCGTTGATCGTAAGCCCTGGAGCGGGTATCAGATCTGCGGCAGTTTCGCCAGTGATCTTTTAATGTCTTCTTCGGGATGCTCATGGTCCATCAGCTTGCCTTCGCGATAATCCGCATAGGCTTGGAGATCCAGATAGCCGTGTCCACTCAGGTTAAAGAGAATGGTCTTCTGCTTACCCTCTTCTCTGGCGAGGATCGCTTCGTCAATAGCCGCCCTGATCGCGTGCGCGCTTTCAGGCGCCGGGATGATCGCTTCGGTATTCGCAAACTGCATCGCGGCCTCGAACACCCCGGTCTGATGGTAGGCTCTGGCCTCGATAAGCTTGTCGTGATACAGCTGCGAGATGAGCGGCGAATCGCCGTGATAGCGGAGTCCGCCGGCGTGAATGCCCGAGGGCATGAAGTCATGGCCAAGGGTGTACATGGTCATGAGCGGCGTGAAACCAGCCACATCGCCGAAGTCATACCGAAACTCCCCTTTGGTCAGCGTGGGGCAGGATGTGGGTTCCACGGCGATAACCCGCAGGTCCTTCCGCTTGCCCTGGATCTTATCATGCAGGAAGGGGAAGCTGATGCCCGCGAGATTGCTCCCGCCGCCGCAGCAGCCGATCACGATGTCGGGATAGTCACCAACGATCTCGAGCTGCTTCTTGGCTTCAAGCCCGATCACGGTCTGGTGCAGGCAGACGTGATTCAAAACCGAACCAAGGGCATAGTTCGTATCATCGTGGCTCGCTGCATCCTCCACTGCCTCTGATATGGCAATACCCAGGCTGCCGGAGTTTTCCGGATCGAGCTCAAGGATCTTCCGTCCGGCATTCGTTACCTTGGAAGGGCTTGCGTGCACTGTGGCGCCCCAAGTCTCCATCATGATCCTGCGGTAGGGCTTCTGGCCAAAGCTTACCTTCACCATGTAGACCGTGACGTCCAGGCCGAAGAGCTTGCCTGCAAGCGCCATGGAAGTGCCCCACTGGCCAGCCCCGGTCTCGGTCGCAATTCGTTTCACCCCGGCCTGCTTGTTGTAGTAAGCCTGTGGTATCGCGGTGTTCGGCTTGTGACTGCCGGCGGGGCTCACGCCCTCATATTTATAGTAGATCTTCGCCGGCGTGCCGAGCGCTTTCTCAAGACGGTGCGCACGGAACAGCGGCGCAGGACGCCAGAGCGAATAGAGGTCGAGGACCTCTTCCGGGATGTCGATCCAGCGCTCCCCGGTCATTTCCTGTTCGATCAACGCCATGGGAAAGATGGGCGTCAGATCCTGCGGGCCCACCGGCTGTTTCGTGCCGGGATGAAGCGGCGGCTTCGGCAGGTTCGGCATATCAGCCATGATGTTATACCATTTAGTAGGAATCTCTTTGTCGGAAAGAACGATCTTGGTCTGTCTCATACAGCCTCCTCAAGCAGTCATTGTGATTGTGAAGTGCGATAAAGTGCCGACATAGTATCTTATTTGTCCGGCTTTTTCAACGCCCTTTTTCGCGACCTGTTTTTCAGTATGAAGACAGCGGGGGGCAATGCCGGATCATCGTGGCCCGTAATGCTGCAAGGCCGGGTTAAGCGTAACGCGGAGCATACTACATCCCGATGGAGAACATGCTTTCGAGATCGTGCCGGGAGTGGACGCGGAAAGCGATAAGTGTTTCCGACTTCAGGATCCCGTCCACCTTCAGCATATGGCTCGTAACCAGTTCGGCAAGCTGGTCGTTGTCCCGCGCCCGAATGACCACCGCGAGATCGTATCTGCCGGCCACGGAATACACTTCGGAAATGCCTTCCATGTCCGCCAGGCTTGCGGCAATATCATTCACCTTGCCCCTTGAAACTTCAAGTAAAACGAGCGCCGTAACCATGAGTGTACCTCCCGAAGTGTGATAGGGTGATTATACCAGAATTCTTCAGAATATCATCGCAGCACCGGAGCTCGAATCTCGGGATTGTGCGGCCTTTGTGGTATTGGGAATGGATAAAAACAGGTGCGCAATCATTGGGCGGAGAACATCGCTTCGATCTCAGTACGGGCCGCACTCAGTTTTTCTCCGGCTGAAATGACGTCATTGGCGGTGAAAGAATATTGCTTCAACAGCGCATCATGTTCAGCGGTCCAGATCCCATCGTCCTCGACTCGCGTCTGAAACTTCCTGGTCAGCCCCTCGGCGAGCGCGACAGCCCCGACCAGATTGCGTGATTCTTTTGCCAGTGACGGACTATGGTGGTATTTAATGGGCGCAATAAGCTCTTTGGGCATGCCGAGCGATTCGACGAGCCACGCGCCTGCGTCAGCATGGGTGCACCCGAATGCGGCTATCTCCTGGTCCAACATGGTACTCGTGGTGTCGATAAAAAGGAACCGCGCATTGTCCATGCCGAAAAAAACGATCCTGCCCACGTCGTGAAGCAGTCCCGCAAGAAAGCACTCGCCGGGCAGGGTCAACGGAACTACATCTGACAGGACCGAGGAAACAAAGGCAACCTCGTAGCTGTGGACCCAGAGGTTCTCTGCGGTAATAGCGCCTTTCGAGGGAAAAGCGCTCATCACGGTCATGCCGAGGGCCAGCGACTTGATCCGCTCGAAGCCCAGGAACATGATCGCCTGGTGGATGTCCTTGATCTGGCCGGAGTGGCCCAGCATGGCGGAATTCGAAAGGCGCAAAACCCGTTCTGCAAGAGCCGGGTCGAACGTGATGAGCTTATACAGGTCCTCGGCTGTGGCATTCTCATCATTGCAGGTCCCGACGATCTTTCCGAGCAGCACGGGAATGGTTGAAAGGCCGTGCATACCTTTTATATAATTCTTTACATCGGTCTCTGTCTTTCCCATAGCGTGATTATAGCATTCCTTGTCAGAGGGTAACTGTATATTTCCCGAATGCGCTACGATAATTAAAAGTCCGGGAACATCCGCACGGAAATCTCCTTGCCGTTTTCCGCTTTTGCCTGTGCCTGAAGAATGCCGCCTTCGATGTAGGCGAGCTTGAAATTGATGAACCCGCCTGCAACGAATCTCTGCGCATCCGCCGGGCAGCCGCTTTCGCAACCGGCAATTCCCCTTACCAGTTTCGGCACAAGGCCGCGAAAATCGAGGCTGGACGATGCCGTTCCCTGAGACGCGAGAAAAGTTTCGATACTGGTAACGATGGACTCAAGGTCCAGACGAAAAGGATCGGGAATCGGGATGGACAGGGATTGGCCTGCAACTTTTATGTCGAGTTCCACTCAGCAACCTCCAGTGAAAGAATGTATCCAAAAATGATTTTACAGAATAACAACGCCTTTTGCAACTGCCGTTCTCCCCCTGCTCTCCACGCTGTGCGGTTCGCAAAGGAATAGAGAGAGGAAAAGAATAATCTTTTCATAAATGATCACCGCCTCGCGCAGGCTACTGTTTACCTTGCGGCTCCAGAAACCGGATCAACGCCTCTCTCAACTTCCCGGGTTTTGTGATCGGCTGCGAACACCGCTTACCAGCGCAGAGATAAACGGCTTCGCGCTTTGGATACCCCAGCTTAGTGATCACATCGCCGTCTTCTGCAGGCGAAAACACCCGGATGGATTTTTTTGGTACATACACGTCTTTGATCGCCGCCAGATAAGATTGTGCGGCTTTTTCTTTTGCGATAATTGTAATCACTACCGGCTCCCCCACGGCCCACAGGAGCGCGTTGCCATAGGCCGCTGCATTCGGCGTAAAATCCTGATAGGTTTTGCTTAAAGCGGCAAGCGCCTCATCGCGGATATTTTTTTGATCCGGC
>Ga0194060_10001608_pt1 | contig 16170 bp, 9 predicted proteins | sample SepL225m_MetaG_FD_163427 | JGI IMG/M metagenome (GOLD analysis project Ga0194060, IMG submission 163427) | Anoxic zone freshwater microbial communities from boreal shield lake in IISD Experimental Lakes Area, Ontario, Canada - Sep2016-L222-5m | ecosystem: Environmental > Aquatic > Freshwater >...
ACGGGGGGACGGGGCGGGGGGGCGGCGAGGCGACGGGGCGACGAGGCGACGAGGCGACGAGGCGACGAGGCGACGGGGCGACAAGGCGACGAGGCGACGGGGCGACGAGGCGACGAGGCGACGAGGCGACGAGGCGACGAGGCGACGAGGCGACGAGGCGACGGGGCGACAAGGCGACGAGGCGACGAGGCGACGGGGCGACGAGGCGACGAGGCGACAAGGCGACGAGGCGACAAGGCGACGAGGCGACGAGGCGACGGGGCGACGAGGCGACGAGGCGACGAGGCGACGAGGCGACGGGGCGACGAGGCGACGAGGCGACAAGGCGACGAGGCGATGCTATCGCATCCTCGCGTCTTCACGTCCTCGCGTCCCCACCAAACTGTCACGCTGTTCTGAACCATATCTCAGGCCGAAATCTGGCATCCTGATACGTTCAACCTAAAATCTGAAACCTCGCACCTGAAACCTTGTCCTACGGGATCGTGTGCGTATCTGGCCGACGCGGGGCGGCGCGCAGGGTGCGCTCGGCGCGATAGGTGACGAGGCCGGGCGGGCCGCCCACCACCTTGCGCACCAGCGCCCGCCGACAGATGTCGATCTCCACCGCTGCCTCGCTCGCCGCCTGGCTGAAGTGGGCCGCCAGCCCCGCCGCTTCCTCCAGCGTGCGCTCGGGAACCTCGCGCCCGCCGCTACGCACAATCACGTGGGCACCGTGGACGCCCCGCGCATGCAGCCAGATGTCGTCTACCCGCCCGATGCGGAAGGTGACGTCCTCGTTCTGTCGGGCGCTGCGGCCCACGGCGATGCCGAACCCATCGCTGGAGAGCAGTTGGATGGGACGGGCCTTGCTGGTCTTGCGCCGCCGCTTGGCGCTGGACGGGTCAGGATGTTCGCGCAGGTAGCCTAGCTCCTCGGCCTCCAGAGCGATCTGCTCGATCTGGTCGTAGTCGTCGCCGCTGATCAGCAGCAGGGCGGTCAGTTCCTCGACCCCGGCGATGCGAGTCGCGACGGCGGCAAGGCGCTCGGGCAGACCGGCCAGGGCGCTCTTGGCCTTATCGTACGCCTTAAAACGCTCCTGGGCCTGCTCGACCGGACTGCGGCGCGGATCAAGGCTGATCGCCCGGCCCTCCACGGTCAGTGCGGCCTGGCCAGGGTGCAGCTCGTGCATAAAGGCGAAGATCATCTCGCCCTCCCAGCGCAGCGCCTCAAGCTCACCGGCCTTGCGCAGCTCACCGCCGATCTGGTCGTGCTGGCGGGCCATGCGCTCGCGAGACGCCCCGAGCTGCTGGGCCAGAGCATCGCGGCGCTGGGTGTGGCCGGTCAGTTCCTCACGAGCGGCGTAGAAGGTCTCCAGCGCCGCGCTGATGCTTGGTTGCGGGGCCACGGTGACATCGGGCAGGTGGCCCAGGGCGTAGGCCGCGTAGGCCGTGGGGCCGGTGGGGCCGAGGGTCAGGCATGGCTGCCAGGGTGCGGTGAACAGATCGCGCAGACGGGCGGCCAGAGTATACCAGGGCACCTGCTCATCCAAGCGGGCGCTGGATCGGCCCAGGGTGCGGAAGATCGCCTCGCGGGCCACCTGCGGCGAGACGCCCCGGTAACTGGAGACAATCGCCTTGCCCAGATCGCCCGCACACAACTCGGCCAGGGCCGCCAGCCCCTCGCCCGTAACGAGCGTCGGGTCGCGCTTATCCTGGGCCGGTGGCAGTTCGTAGACCTGACGCGGCATCATCACCCGATGACTCATACGCGGCGTAACCCGCTTGACACTTTCAAGCACCAGGTTATTGTCGTCCACAAGGATAATATTGCTACGTCGATCCATCGGCTCGATGATCAGGTCGCAGCGGATGTCATTGGGGGATGGAGGATGGGATGGAGGGGTTGGGGCGTCTTCTGCGCCCTCATCATCCTCGAAGACCTCCAGATCCTCATCCAGATCTTCTGCGGCATCCATCCCCCGTCCCCGGTTGCGAGACTCTGCACGTTTGGCTATACTAAGCAAAAGGATTCGCTCCAAAGCTGGCTGCTCCACAGCGATAATCCGACCGCCGAGAAGATATTTGCGCATCAGGAGGAGCAGCGGCGTATCCTGCTGGATGCCCCTGGTGAGCCGGGCGCGTACCAGATGGACACGGGCAAACTGGGGGTGGGCCGAGGCGAGGAACTGGTGGCGCTGGCCACGACAGTAGATCTCCAGGCCAACGCTGAGCGGCCCCGTCTGGAGTACCCGCTGGATACGCCCGCCGAGGATCGTCTCGCGCAATTCGTCGGCCACCGCCGCAATGGTCAGTGCGTCGAAATACATAGGCTAAAGGATACCATGACCAGGTCGCTTAATCCGCTGCTAGAGGGCAAGCCCGCCGCGCCGCTGCTTGTCGTCATCTCCGGCCCCTCGGGCGTGGGCAAAGACTCGGTGCTGATGCGTATGCGCGAACTGGGATTCCCATTCCACTTCGTCGTCACCGCGAACAGCCGACCGAGGCGCCCCGGCGAGATCGACGGGTTTGACTACCACTTTGTCAGCACCGAGCGTTTCGAGGCGATGATCCGCGACGACGAGCTGCTGGAGTGGGCCGATGTCTACGGACAGTATAAGGGTATTCCGAAATTTGAAGTGCGCCAGGCGATTGCCAGTGGCCGGGATGTGATCCTGCGAATCAACGTGGACGGCGCGGCGACGGTCAAGCGGATCGCGCCCGAGGCCGTCTTTATTTTCCTGGCCCCGGCTTCGCTGGATGAGCTGCGCCTGCGCCTGACGATGCGCCGTACCGAGAGTCCCGACGAGATTGAGTCTCGTCTGGCTGTGGCGGCCCATGAGCTTGAGCAGGCCCGCCACTTCGACTACGTGGTGATCAACGAGGAGTCGCGGCTTGATGAGGCGGCTGGACAGATTCGTGCGATTATCACCGCCGAGAAGCTGCGGGTCTTTCCGCGCCAGGTGCAACTGTAGGGGCAACCCTCACCCCAGCCCCTCTCCCTCACGGGGCGAGGGCTGGGGTGAGGGTCAAGGCGATGCGATAGACCGGTAGTGGCTCAATTCGGAATGGTCGTCATTCTGAGCGAAGCGAAGAATCCCGACCGGGACGCTTCGCTTTGCTCAGCGTGACATTCGAGATAGATCCACTACCCGACATACCAACTCATGATTTCAAAAACAGAGGTACATTATGTCAATACAAGAGCGACTGGCAGCCGACCTGAAGGAAGCGATGCGCGGCGGCGACAAGGCCCGCGTCGATGTGATTCGCACCACGCGGGCTGCCATGCAGTCGGCCCAGCTTGAGCTGGCCAAGCAGCGCTACGACGCGGCCGCCCGCGAGATCGAGGCGGCACACGCCCACGACCCCGATGCCCGTGACACGGCCCTGGCCGCGATCTCGGCTGACCCGCACGTCGCCCTTGATGATGCGTCCGCCGAGGCGGTGATTGCCAAGGAGATCAAGCGCCGCCGTGACGCTGCCGAGATCTACCGCAAGGCGAGCCGGGAGGAACTGGCGAGTGCGGAGGACGCCGAGGCCGCCATTCTGGAGGGTTACCTGCCTAAGCAACTCAGCCTCGACGAGCTGCGCCCCGCCGTAGCCGCCCTGATCGCCGAGCTTGGCCTAAGCGGCCCGTCAAGTATGGGCAAGCTCATGCCCGCCCTGATGGAGCGTTTCAAGGGTCGCGCTGAGGGCCGCCTACTCAGCCAGGTAGCACGCGAGTTGCTCGCAGGCAACTAACGTGAAAATAGCCGATAGCCGATACCCGATAGCCGATAGTCGGACACCGGCGGCCATTTTCATCGGGTGGTGTGCGCGCCCCGCGTATGGGTGCCTAACATGAATATACCGCTGCGCCGATGGCTTGCCAACTTGCCGTCGGCGCGTCCCATGCGTCCGATCCTCGCCCTCTCCCGCCGCAGGCCGCTGGTACTCGGTCTGGAAGGGCTGCTGCTGATGGTCGGGATCTGGGCTTCGCTCATCCTGAGCCTGCCCGGCGAATATGGCCGACTTGAGGTTGGACAGCCCAGCCCGCAGAGCATCGTCGCGCCCCACGGTTCGGTCTACATCAGTGATGTGCTGACCGCCGAGCGCCAGGCCCAGGCGGAGACCAGCCCGGAGAACCTGGTCTATCTCTATGACGCGCAGACTCCGATCACGCAGCGCGCCGCCCTCGTCGCCCTGCTCGACACGGTCGGCAGCGTGCGCAGTGACCCGTCCCTCATCCGGGCGGGCCGACTGGCGAAACTGGCCGCCCTGCCCAACGCCTCGGTCGCCCTCTCGTCCGAACGCGCCGACTTGATCCTGGCCCTCGACGATGTGAGCTGGAATACGCTACGCCAGGAGACGACCAATCTCTACAACCGCGCCCTGAACCGCTACGACTACGCCATCGATGAGCAGGCTCTGATCGACTTACACGAGCGCTGGCTCACCTACTGGCTTGCGACGACCAGCCTCACGACCCCCCAGCGCGACCTGGCGCTCTTCTTCACTCGGTCGTTTCTGCTGGTGAACCGCACCCTCGACGTGCCGGCCACCACCGTCCGCCGCCAGAGCGCCCGCGACAAGGTGCCCCCGCAACAGGTGCGGGTACTCGCCGGCGAGAGCATCGTCCGCGTCGGCGAGATCGTCCGCCCCGAGACAATCGAGAAACTCCAGCAGACCGGAGCCATGCCCCTGAGCTTGAGTTGGCTTAGCATCGTCGGGCGCGGCATCATCGCTACCCTGCTGGCCAGCGGCTTTATGGGCTATAGCCTGGTCTTTCAGAGTGATCTGGCCCGACAACCGCGCTCGCTGCTGGTGATCATCTGTCTGCTCGACTCGGCCGTACTGATCACTCGACTGATCTTACCTCTGGTCGGTGAAAACGCATTCCTCTGGCCGCTGGCCAGCCTGGCGATCATCTTCGCCGTGGTCTTCAATGGTCGCCTCGGCCTGGCCGCATCCACCCTGCTCTGCCTCAGCATTGGCGTGATGATGAATAACGGCCTGCCCCTGGCCTTCACCTTGCTCGCCAGTTGCACCGTGGCGATCTTCGCCGTGTACAACGCCGAGCATATGGTCGCTTTTCTGTTCGCCGGACTCTGCGTCGGCGTGACTGTCGTCGCCTCCCAGGTGGCCTTCTGGATGCTGGAGCAGCCGACTGTGCGATCTGCCGATCTGGGGGGACTGGCCCTCTCCACCCTGCTTTTCGCCGGGATGAACGGCGCGCTCTCCACCATCCTCTCGCTGGGCGTATTCAATATTGTGAGCCGAGTTGCTGGCCAGGTGACACCGCTCCAACTGATGGAACTAGCCCACCCCTCGCGGCCCCTGCTGCGCAAGCTGATCCGCGAGGCTCCCGGCACCTACTACCACAGCGTCGCGGTAGGCAACCTGGCCGAGGCCGCCGCCGAGGCCGTGGGGGCCGATGCCCTGCTGCTGCGCGTGGCCGCCTATTATCACGACATCGGGAAGACCATCCGGCCCTACTTCTTCACCGATAACCAGATGGGCCGCGAGAATGTCCACAACGACCTCGACCCGCAGACCAGCGCCCAGATCATTGTTGACCACGTCCGCGAGGGCGTGAAGATGGCCCAGGCCGCCGGGCTGCCCCAGCAGATCACCGACTTTATCGCCACCCACCACGGCACCGGGCTTATCCGTCAATTCTACCAGCAGGCTCTCCAGCTTCAGGACAGCGTGGACGAACGTGACTTCCGCTACCCCGGCCCGCGCCCGCAGACCCGCGAGCAGGGCATTCTTATGCTGGCCGACTCGGTGGAGGCCACGGTGCGCTCGAAGGCGCAGAACGGCAAACTACTTGCTGCCGGTGCCCACGGTGCCCCGTCCATCAACGGCAACGGCAACGACGCCCAGACCCTCGACGATCTCGTGCAGTCGATCATCAATACTCGCGTGCGAGAGGGCGAGCTTGACGAGTCGCCGCTGACGATGCGCGAACTGTCGCTGATCAAGCACGCCTTTGTGACCAGCCTACAGAGTATTTACCACCCGCGAGTGGACTACGCGCCGCAGGTGGTGCGTTAGAGACGCCCTCACCCCAGCCCTCTCCCTCACGGGGAGAGGGGCCGGGGGTGAGGGCCGAGCGATGAAAGGGATCCTATGAACGCCAACGAGTACCAGACCCTGGCCCTGCGCACCGAGGCTCCGGGCCGCGAACGCCGCGAGCGCCTGCTGAACGCCGCCCTCGGCCTGAGCGGCGAGGCCGGCGAGTTCGCCGACACCCTGAAGAAGTCCGAGTTTCACGGCCACGCTCTGGACGAGGCCGAACTGCGCAAGGAGCTTGGCGACGTACTCTGGTACGTCGCCCTGGCTTGCGACGCCCTCGGTGTAGGCATGGACGAGGTAATGGCCCAAAATATCGAGAAGCTGCGCCGCCGCTACCCCGAGGGATTTTCCTCCGAGCGCAGCCAGAACCGAAAGGCTGAGGGCTGAGGGCTAAAGGCTGAAGCTCAGCTTTCAGCCCTCAGCCCTCAGCCATAGGATTATGGATCGCACATCAACCATCAGCCGCACCACCGGCGAGACCGCGATTACTCTTAGCCTGCGTATTGATGGCGCAGGCAAGGCCGCTGTGAATACCGGCGTCGGCTTTCTCGACCACATGCTGACCCTCTGGGCCAAGCATGGCCTGTTCGACCTGGAGGTGCGCGCGCAGGGCGACCTGCATATTGACGAGCACCACACCGCTGAGGATACGTGCATATGCCTGGGCCGTGCCATCGACGAGGCTCTCGGCGAGCGGCGCGGGATCGTCCGCACCGCCCACAGCTTTGTGCCAATGGACGAGGCTCTGGCCCTGGTGGCGGTCGATCTCGGCGGTCGGCCCTACTGCGTGGTGCAGGCCGAGTTCGTGACTCCACGTGTGGGACAGCTTGGCACCGACCTGATCTTTCACCTGCTGGAGAGCGTCGCCACCCACGGGCGGCTGAACCTGCATGCCCAGGTACTTTACGGGCGCAACGACCACCATAAGGTTGAGGCGATTTTCAAGGCGTTCGGGCGCGCCCTTGACGCCGCTACCCGCCTTGACCCGCGCCTAGAAGGAGCGGTGCCAAGCACCAAAGGGGTTCTGTAATGGTGTTTGCTCTGGTGGTGATCATGAGCTTCGGGCCAGCCCTGATCTACGCCGCGTTCGTCTACTGGCTGGATCGCTTCGAGAAAGAGCCGCTGTACCTGCTGGCCGGAGCCTTCCTCTGGGGCGCGGTGGTGGCGACCTTCGGGGCGATCATCGCCACCATGGTGCTTGAACTGAGCGTGCAGATGATCACCGGCAGCGCGGCGGTGGCCGAGATCACGGGCACCACGCTGCTCGCGCCCGTGGTTGAGGAGAGCCTGAAGGGCACAGCGGTGCTGTTGATCGTCCTGGCCTTCCCCCACGAGTTCGACTCGGTACTGGACGGAATGGTCTACGCGGCGATCACCGCCCTGGGCTTCGCCGCCACCGAGAACGTGCTCTACCTCTACTTCCAGGGCTACGCCACCGACGGCGTAACCGGCCTGGTCGCCCTATTCATCCTGCGGGTGCTGCTGGGTGGCTGGGGCCACGCGGTCTATACCTCGTTCATCGGGATCGGCCTGGCAGTGGCGCGGCTCCAGCGCGGCTGGGCGATCAAGATCATCGCGCCCTTCATTGGCTGGTGCGTGGCCATCTTCCTGCACGCCCTACACAACAGCATGGCCACCCTGCTCGGCGCACAGTTCGGCTTGGGCGGCCTGCTGGCTACGCTGCTGGTGGACTGGACAGGCTGGGCGGTGGTTCTGGCCCTGGTGATCTGGGCGATCTTCCGCGAGCGGCGCTGGATGAGCAGCTATTTGCACGAGGAGGTGGCCCTGGGCACGATCAGCGCGGAGCAATACCGCATCGCCTGCTCGCTCCGCGCCCAGATCCGCGCCCGCGCCAGGGGCCGGGCCTCCCGGCAGTTCTACGGCACCTGCGCCGAACTGGCCCAGAAGAAGCACCAACTGGCCACCCTCGGCGAGGAGCGCGGCAACAGCGCTCGGGTCAGCGCGCTGCGGGCGAGCCTGGCGCAGCTCGCGTCGGTGGTGTGATCCTATATGTGGGTGAAATCGCCAGCTTCGCTGGCGATTTCACCCACATATATAAAAGTCTTAGACCGCCAGGATGGCCCCCGCCAGGGCATCGTCCTGCTCGGGCAGGACTGTGCGCAGGTCGAAGATCACCCGGCCCTCGGCGATGCGCGCCACCACGGCGGGCTGACCCGTGCGCAACCGGCGGGCCAGTTCGTCGGCGCTATGCGGGCCGGGGGCCAGGGCCACCCCGGCGCTCGGCAGAGTCTCGCCAGGCAGGGAGCCGCCGCCGACCGCGCTGGCGCAGTCGGTTACGGCGGCATCTGCGCCAGCCTGACTCAGCCGGATCGCCAGGGCCTCGCCCCGCGCCCGCAGCCCGCCCAGGGGCGCGGCGATCATGCGCCAGACCGGGATCTCCTCGGTGGCGCGGCCGCGCAGGTAACTGAGCAGAGTCGCCTCTAGCCCGGCGATGGTGGTCTTATCGAGGCGCAGGGCGCGGGCCAGCGGGTGACGCTTGAGCTGATCCACAAGCTCCTTCCTGCCCACAATCAGCCCGGCCTGCGGGCCGCCCAGCAGCTTGTCGCCGCTGAAGGTGACGAGGTCGGCCCCGGCAGCCACGCTCTCCGGGACGGTCGGCTCGGCGGCCAGGCCATAGGGCGCGGTGGGCAGCAGCGTGCCGCTGCCCAGGTCGTCCAGCAGCGGCACGCCCCTGGCGCGGCCAAGCTCAGCCAGTTCGGCCAGCCTGGTCTCGTGGACAAAGCCCACCAGACGGAAGTTGCTGGTGTGGACGCGCAGCAGCAGGGCGGTGCGCTCAGTTATCGCCCCGGCGTAATCGCAGACGTAGGTGCGGTTAGTGGTGCCCACCTCCACCAGAGTCGCGCCGCTCTGGCGCAGCACATCGGGGATACGGAACCCGCCGCCGATCTCGACGGCCTGCCCGCGTGAGACGATCACCTCGCGGCCAGAGGCCAGGGCGCTCAGGGCCAGGTAGATCGCGGCGGCGTTGTTGTTCACCGCCAGGGCAGCCTCCGCGCCGCTCAGCCGACGTAGCAAGGTTTCTAGGTGGACATTACGGCTACCGCGTTCGCCCGCCTCCAGGTCGTACTCCAAGTTCGTGTAGCCCGCGCCCACCCGCGCCATCGCCGCCAGGGCCGCCGCGCTCAAGGGCGCTCGGCCCAGGTTGGTCTGGATAATCACACCGCTGGCGTTGATCACCGGGCGCAGGCTGGGGGCGACCTCGCGGGCCAGCCGGGCCATCGTCCGCTCGACAAGCAGATCGAGCAGGTTATTCTCAGGCAGGGCGGCCCCGCCCTGAACCTCGCCGCGCAGGGACTCGATCTCAGCACGAGCCGCGTCACGCAGCAGCGCGTGGGGCGCGTCGGCGACATGCGGGCGCAGGGCGAGCAGCAGCCTATCGACACTAGGGATGTCGCGCAAGGGAGGCATACAAAAAGACTCCTTTCAGCCCTCACCCCCCAGCCCCCTCTCCCTGAGCGGGAGAGGGGGAGTCGGATGCGTCCTGACGCAGAATCTCCCCTCTCCCCGTGAGGGAGAGGGGCAGGGGGTGAGGGGGCCGAGGTTGATTTTACACCAGCCCGCCCCTTCTCGCCCCTCAGTACGCGGTATTATGCTAAACTAGAAGAACCCAAGTGACAAACGCGAAACACCCACAGATATGCGCAGGAGGGCGCCCATGACGACGCTGGACACCGACACGCTGGAGATGGTGCTGAAAGAGTTGCGTAAATACGCCGATAAAGAACTTAAGCCCGAATATCTTCGCGAACTCGACGAGCGGGACGAGTTTCCCGCCCAGGTGCTGAAAGACCTCTACAACCCCGAGAAGATTGGGCTGCACCTGATCTTTATCCCCGAGGAGTACGGCGGGCTCGGCGGCGGTGCCTACGACATCTACCGCGTTTCGGAACTGATGGCCCGGATTGACCTCGGCATTGCGACCGGCGTGTTGGCGACCTTCCTGGGCACCGACCCGATCACGGTGGGCGGCACCGACGAGCAGAAGGCCCACTGGATGGGCCGCATCGCCGATGAGGGACTGCTGGTAGCCTACGGGGCCACCGAGCCACAGGCCGGCAGCGACCTAGGCACCCTGAGTACGAAGGCCGAGCCGGTGATCGAGGACGGCACCGTTGTCGGCTATAAGATCAGCGGGCGCAAGCAGTGGATCAGCAACGGTGGCGTGGCCGAGATCTACACGGTGCTGGCTAATGCCCCCGGCGGTCTCTCCTGGTTTGTAGTCGAGAAGGACGCCCCAGGGTTTGGCAAGGGTAAGCACGAGGATAAGCACGGCATCCGCGCCTCGAACACCTCCGCCCTGTTCCTCGACGATGTCTATGTCACCGCTGACCGGCTGGTTGGCGGAATCGAGGGCCGTGGCCTCGCTCAAGCCCAGGCCGTCTTCGGCTATACCCGCCTGATGGTGGCAGCCTTCGGACTTGGCGGCGGCTGGTCGGCGCTGGAGCGGGCTATCCGCTATAGCCAGACCCGCGTGCAGGGCGGCGGGCTGCTCTCGACGAAGCAGGCGTACACCCACAAGCTGCTGGTGCCGAACGCGGTGCGCCTGGAGGCGGCCCGCGCCTATATCGAGTGGACGGCGGCGCGCATCGACGCCGGTGAACCTGACCTCCAGACCGAGGGGGCCATCGCGAAGTTCCTGGCCACCGAGGGCGGCAACAAGGCGGCGGAGGATTCCATCCAGGCTCTAGGTGGCTACGGCTACACCAAAGAGTATATGGTCGAGAAGATCAAGCGCGATGTGCGGATTACCTGTATCTACGAGGGCACATCGGAGATTATGGAGTGGACGATTGCCCGCGACCGCTGGCAGATCCACCTGAAGACTCAGGGTGCCTACTACCGCGATTGGGCCGTCCGTCTCGATAAGCTCGCTGTCACCAGCCCGGCTGGCGGCGCAGCAACGGCGGCCCTGGCCCTGCGTGCCCTGGCCAACGTGCTTGAGCGCTGTCGGCTCGACCGACTCACCCGCAACCAGCACGTCCTCTTCCGCCTCGGCGAGCTGATCGCCTTGGGCGAGACGGCGGCGATCTTCGCTGAGTACGCCGCCACCCCGAGCAGGGCCATGCCGCTCGGCGCGGAGACGCGCCTGGCCATGGCGCGCATCCACGCCCGCGAGGCGGCCCTCAAGATTGCTACCGACGGTTTGGCTTGGACGATTGGTGCGGGACAGACTGACCCGCAGTTGGCGAACACCCTCGGCCTACCGGCGATTTACGCCGCTCAGGCTGGCCGGATCGAGGACATGAACCGGGTCGCCGCCGACCTTATCGCGGCGTTCCCGGCTGAATAAGACTGTCGCCCCCTCACCCCCTGCCCCTCTCCCCGTGAGAGAGGGGCAGGGGGTGAGGGGGAATCAATAGGAGTCGCTCTCATGGATCAGGTTGCTAGGCGTGCTGTGGCCATTGTTGGCCTCGGCGCGATCCTTCCCGATGCGCCGAATGCCCGGGCTTTCTGGGCGAATATCATGAACCGGCGTTACAGCATCACCGAGACGCCCCCGGATCGCTGGCGTCTTGCCGATTATTACGACCCCGACCCGACTGCGCCGGATAAGACCTACTCGAAGATCGGCGGCTGGGTGCGCGACTTCACCTTCGACTGGCAGCGCTATCGCATGCCGCCGAAGGTTGCTCAGGCGATGGATCTGAGCCAACAGTGGGCGACGACCGCCGCATCTGAGGCGCTTGGCGACTACGGCTACCCCGACCGGCCACTCAACACGGAGAATACCGGGGTTATCCTTGGCACGGCCATGGGCGGCGAACTGCACTACCTGACCAACCAGCGAGTGATCTTCCCCGACTTTGCCGCATGGCTGCGGGCCACGCCGATCTTCCGTACCCTGCCCCCCGCCGCTCAGTCCGAGCTAATCGCGCAGTTCCACAACCAGATGGATCGGGCGCTCCCGCAGATCACCGAGGACTCGATGCCGGGCGAACTGGCGAATATTGTGGCTGGGCGCGTAGCCAACCTGTTGAACCTGCGCGGCCCGAACTTTATCGCCGACGCCGCCTGCGCATCTACCTTCGCCGCCATCGACGCCGCTGTGGAACTGCTCACCGATGACCGAGTGGACGCCGTGCTGACCGGCGGCATCGACCGCAATATGGGGCCGTCTACCTTTGTGAAGTTCTGCAAGATTGGCGCGCTCAGTGCCACCGGCACCCGCCCCTTTGGCGATGGGGCCGACGGCTTTGTGATGGGCGAGGGCGGCGCGGTCTTCCTGCTCAAACGGCTGGAAGATGCCGAGCGCGACGGCGACACGATTTACGCGGTCATCCGTGGCGTGGGCGCCTCGTCCGACGGCAAGGGCAAGGGAATCACCGCGCCCAACCCGGTCGGCCAGGTTCTCGCAGTTGAGCGGGCCTGGCGCAATGCCGGGCTTGACCCGGCCACCTGTACGCTGGTCGAGGCCCACGGCACGAGCACCCGCGTCGGTGATCGCACCGAGGTCGAGAGCCTGACCAAAGTCTTTGGGACGGCGGAGCGCGCCAGCATCGGGCTCGGCTCGGCCAAGAGCAATATCGGCCACCTGAAGGCTGGGGCTGGTGCGGCGGGCATGCTCAAGGCGATCTTCGCCGTTCACGAGAAGGTGCTGCCGCCCACGCTCAACTCCGAGCGCCCGAACCCGCACATTGACTTCGCCGCCGGCCCGTTCCGCCTCATTCACGAGGCCGAGCAGTGGCAGCGCCGGGGCACCACACCGCGCCGCGCCGGGGTCAGCGCCTACGGCTTTGGCGGAACCAACTTCCATCTGGTTCTGGAGGAATATATGCCGGGGATGATCCGGACCGAGCCGAAGGCATACGCCGGTTTCTCCGGCGCGGCTGCCTCGGGCGAAGATGCTCAGCCAGCGGTGACGGCGGCCGCGCCCCTACGCGGCATCCTGGCCCTTGGCTCCGCTACACCCGCCGACCTCAATGCACGGATCGCGGCGGCCCTGGAGCGAGTCGCCGGTGGTTGGACGCCGCCGTTGGCCCTGCCCGCGCCCGCCGACCTGCACGCCGCCGAGCGTCTGCTGGTGGACTTTGCCGACCGGGCCGACTTGCACGATAAGCTGACCAAGGCCGCTAAGGCGGCCGGGCTGGGCAGCGCCGCCGCCTGGAAGTCACTCCAGGCCCAGGGAATCTACCGGGGCAGCGGCCCCGCCACCGGCAAGGTGGCTATGCTCTTCCCTGGACAGGGCAGCCAGTACCTGAACATGGGCCGCGAGTTGGCCCAGATTTCGCCCGAGGTCGCTGCCGTGTTCGCCGAGGCCGACGCGGTGATGACGCCCATTCTTGGACGCTCGCTCACCAGTTACCTGTTTGTGGATAGCGACGACCCGGCGGTGCTGAAGAAGGCCGAGCGCGAGTTGATGCAGACGGCGATCACCCAGCCCGCCATGCTCACCCTCGACATCGCCATGATGAAGCTCCTGGCGACCTACGGCGTCCACCCGGACATGGTGATGGGCCACTCGCTCGGCGAGTACGCGGCCCTGGTGGCCGCCGGGATCATGCCCTTTGCCGAGGCGCTGGAGGCCGCCGCCGCCCGTGGTGCCGAGATGACCCGCGTCAGCATGGCCGACAACGGCTGGATGGCGGCGGTGATGGCCCCGCTTGATGTGGTGCAGTCTACCCTGGCCGAGATTGACGGTTACGTGGTGGCGGCGAACATCAACAGCTACGGCCAAGCAGTCATCGGCGGCGAGAGCAAGGCCGTGGAGACGGCCATCGCCAGCTTTGTGGCCAAGGGTTTCCAGGCCCAGCGCATCCCGGTCAGCCACGCCTTCCACACCCGCATCGTCGCCCCGGCTGCCAAGCCGCTGCGCAACGTGCTGAACCGCCTGCACATCAACGAGCCAACCCTGCCCCTGGTGTCCAACGTCACCGGCGACCTCTACCCGACCACGGTTGAGGGGATCAAGGACGCCCTTGAGCTCCAGATCGCCTCGCCGGTGCAGTGGGTGAAGGGTCTGGAGACGCTCTACGCCCAGGGCTGTCGGGTCTTTATCGAGTGTGGCCCGAAAAAGGCGCTCAAGGGCTTCGTTGACGATGTGATTGGCCGCAAGCCAGATATGGTTTCGCTCTTCACCAACCACCCGAAGACCGGCGAGATCGCCAGCTTTAACCAGGCCCTCTGCGGCCTCTACGCCGCCGGGGTTGAGCCGCAACCAGCTAAGGTGAACCCGATGTCTGTGAAGAATCATCAGCCCTCACCCCCCAGCTCCCTCTCCCTGAGCGGGAGAGGGGGGGCCGCGCCTTCCCTTCTCCCCTCTCCCCTTGAGGGAGAGGGGCCAGGGGTGAGGGGCGCAAACGGCCTAGAAGCCCTCGGCGCGCTGCTGGCCCAAGCCATCCAGAGCGCAAACAACGCCGCGTCCCCGGCAAGCCAGCCCTTCGACCGCAACGCCACGCCCCTCGGCTCGATTGTGATCAGCGGCACTGGCCTGGGCCTGCCCGGTGCTGGCAAGTCTCTGATGGATCCCGACAACGTCCAACGCATTCTGCGCGGCGAGCAGTTTATTGACCTGATCCCCGAGCGATTCCGCAGCCTGATGCTGCGCAAGAACATTATCAGGCTGGTGAAGGGCGAGGACGGCAGCGGCCAGTTTGTCTCGATTGACCAGCCCTCGGATGTCATCCGCCTGGCCGGGCGGGCCGGTAGCTTCGACCTGCACGCCGAGTACGGCGTGCCGACGGCGTTGATTGAGGCGTTCGACCGCACTACCCAGATGGCGATGGCCGCTGGTCTGGACGCCCTGCGCGAGGCCGGGCTGCCCCTGGTGCAGACGTACCGCCACACCAGCCGGGGCACCGACCTGCCCGACCGCTGGATGCTCCCTGAGTCGCTGCGCGACGAGACGGGGGTGATCTTCGCCTCGGCCTTCCCCGGCATGGATCGCATGGCCGATGAACTGGAGCGCTACCACACCTTCGAGAACCGGCAGGCTCAGCTTGACCAACTCGATCAACTGCGTGGCGTGATCAGCGACCCGGCTGCCCTGGACGAGATCGGTCGGCGCAGCGCGGCCCTGCGCGAGGATCTGGCCCGCGAGCCCTACAGCTTCGACCGGCGCTTCCTCTTCCGGGTGCTGGCGATGGGCCACAGCCAGTTTGCCGAGTATGTCGGCGCACGCGGCCCGAACACGGCGGTGAACGCCGCCTGCGCTTCCACCACTCAGGCTATCGCGGTAGCCGAGGACTGGATCAGGGGCGGGCGCTGTCGGCGCGTCCTAATCGTCGCCAGCGATGAGGTGACTAGCGACAAGCTCATGGAGTGGGTCGGGGCTGGATTCCTGGCGACCGGTGCCGCCGCCACCGACGACGAGGTTGCCGCCGCCGCCCTGCCCTTCGACAAGCGCCGCCACGGCACCCTGCTCGGCATGGGCGCATGCGCCCTGGTGGTCGAGAGCGAAGACGCCGTTCGCGAGCGCGGTATGCGTGGTATCGTCGAGCTGCTGTCCAGCGAGACCGCCAACAGCGCTTTCCACGGCACCCGCCTCAATGTCGATCATATTTCGCAGGTGATGGATCGGCTGATTACCACCGCCGAGCGCCGTTTCGGCATTGACCGGGCTGCCATCGCCTCGCAGTTGGTCTTCATGTCGCACGAAACCTTCACCCCCGCCCGTGGCGGCAGCGCCGCCGCTGAGGTGGCCGCTCTGCGCAAGAGCTTCGGCTCGGCAGCGGACGCCATCGTCATCTCGAACACCAAGGGTTTCACCGGCCACCCCATGGGCGTCGGCGTCGAGGACGTGATCGCGGTGAAGATCCTGGAACACGGGATCGTCCCGCCCGTGCCCAACTTCCGCGAGGTTGACCCTGACCTTGGACAGCTCAACCTGAGCCGTGGCGGGCGCTACCCTGTCCAGTACGCCATCCATCTGGCGGCGGGCTTTGGTTCGCAACTGGCCCTCACCCTGCTGCGCCACATCCCCGGCAGCCTCGACCGGGTTGACTCGCCAGCCCACTACCGCTTCTGGCTCGACCAGGTCAGCGGCTACGACCGCGCCGAGACCGAGGTTGTCCTGCGCGTGCTGCGTGTGGCTACCTCGGCCCACAGCGCCCCGACGCGCACGCCCGCACCGAGCAACTGGCGCTACGGCACCGGCCCGACTGTCCGCGCCATC
>Ga0194060_10001609_pt1 | contig 16167 bp, 16 predicted proteins | sample SepL225m_MetaG_FD_163427 | JGI IMG/M metagenome (GOLD analysis project Ga0194060, IMG submission 163427) | Anoxic zone freshwater microbial communities from boreal shield lake in IISD Experimental Lakes Area, Ontario, Canada - Sep2016-L222-5m | ecosystem: Environmental > Aquatic > Freshwater >...
GTTCGACGAGAAAGGCGATCGCAAGGATGCGGAGATGACGATCTTCACCATGAAGAGCGGCAAGATCGAGCCGATCGCCATCATCAAGAGCGGCAAGACGATCAAGTTCGAAGACTTCCTCAAGGCAGCCGAACCGCCTGCGGCACCTGCGCCCGCCGCGGCCGCAGACGCAGCAAAGGCAGGCGAACCGGCGAAAGCCGGCGATGCACCCAAAGCGGCGGCTGAACCGGCAAAGGCGGCGGACGCCGCGAAAAAGTAAGCCCCAAGAGGGTGAGTTCGGTTTTGTCTGACAAGAAAGCGGCGCCTCAGGGCGCCGTTTTTTTGCGCCCGCCGCCAGATCAGGCGGATTGGAAAAGAACAGTTTTGCGTTCCATGCGCCTTTAGGCTTTAATCAGCGCAGCCATGGATATCTTCCTGCAGCAGATCATCAACGGCCTCACGCTGGGCAGCGTCTACGCCGTGGTCGCGCTGGGCTACACCATGGTGTACGGCATCATCCAGCTGATCAACTTCGCCCACGGCGAAGTGGTGATGATAGGGGCGATGGTCGCGTTCTCCGTGATCACGCTGCTCGCCGGCACTTCCCTGCCGCCGGTGCTGATCGTGCTTGCGGGAATACTGGTCGCCATTCCGGTGTGCATGCTGGTCGGTTATGCGATGGAGCGCATCGCCTACCGGCCTCTGCGCGGCGCGCCGCGGCTCGCGCCCCTGATCACGGCCATCGGCATTTCCATCATCCTGCAGCATGTGGCACTCCTGGTGTGGAGCCGCAACCCGCTGGCCTTTCCGCAGATCATTCCGCTCGCCAGCTTCGAAGTCGGCGGCGCCATCATCACCGGCGTGCAGATCGCGATCATCATCACTTCCTTGCTGATGATGGGCGCACTCACGCTGATGGTGTATCGCACCAAGCTCGGTATCGCCATGCGCGCCACTTCGCAAAATCCACAGGTCGCAGGCCTCATGGGCATAGACATAGACCGCGTCATCGCCTTCACGTTCATCGTCGGCGCGGCGCTGGGTGCGGTCGCCGGCGTCATGGTCGGCACCTATTACGGCGTCGCGCACTACAGCATGGGTTCGCTCCTGGGCATGAAAGCGTTCTCTGCCGCAGTGCTGGGAGGAATCGGCAATCTTGCCGGGGCGATGCTGGGCGGAATCCTGCTGGGCGTCGTGGAAGCGCTCACCGCGGGCTATATCGGCGATCTGACCAATAACGTTTTCGGCAGCAATTACCAGGACGTGTTCGCCTTTCTGGTCCTGATCGCGGTGCTGGTGTTCCGTCCCTCCGGATTGCTGGGCGAGCGCGTGGGGGACCGGGCTTGAGAAGCGCGGCAGAATCGGGCGCGTCCGCAGGGCGGAACGCGCAATGAACATGTTCGCCAAGCCGCAGGCAAAGTGGATAGGCGTGGCGCTGATCGCGCTCGCGCTGATCGGTCTGCCGTTCGCGCTCGCCAGTGTGGGAACGGCCTGGGTGCGGATCACCAACTTCGCCATCCTGTTCGTGTTCCTGTCGCTGGGGCTGAACATTGTCGTCGGCTTCGCCGGGCTGCTCGATCTCGGTTACATCGCTTTCTATGCGGTAGGCGCCTACGCTTATGCGCTCCTCGCTTCGCCGCACTTCAATCTGCACCTGCCCTTCTGGGTCATCCTGCCCATAGGAGCGCTGGTGGCCTGCCTGTTCGGTGTCCTTCTGGGTGCGCCCACGCTCAAATTGCGCGGCGACTACCTGGCCATCGTCACCCTGGGATTCGGCGAGATCGTACGCATTTTCCTCAACAACCTGTCGCAGCCGGTCAACATCACCAACGGCCCGCAGGGCATTTCGCGCATCGATCCGTTCCGCTTCGGCAGCTTCAGTTTCAACCAGACCGAGACCATGTCCGGACTCGTGTTTTCAGGGCCGATCAAGTATTACTACCTGCTGCTCGTGCTTCTGCTGCTGGCAATTGTGATGACCCTCAGGCTTCAGCACTCCCGCATCGGCCGCGCCTGGGAGGCGGTGCGCGAAGACGAGATCGCGGCGCGGGCGATGGGCATCAATACCACCCGCATCAAGCTGCTCGCGTTCGCCATGGGCGCCTCCTTCGGCGGCGTCGCCGGCGGCATGTTCGCCGCCATCCAGGGCTTCATCAGCCCGGAAAGCTTCGTACTGGTCGAGTCGGTGATGGTGCTGTCGATGGTGGTGCTCGGCGGCATGGGCAATGTTTGGGGCGTGGTTCTGGGCGCGGTACTGCTGTCCTTCGTGCCCGAACTGCTGCGATATACGGTGGAACCGCTGCAGAAGTCGCTGTTCGGGAAATCGATCGTCGACCCGGAAGTGATACGCATGCTGCTTTTCGGGCTGGCGCTGGTGCTGATGATGCTGTACCGGCCGGCGGGTTTGTTGCCTTCGGCGGTCAGGAAGCGCGAACTGGCAAAGCCCAAGGAATTGGCGCGATGAGCAGCATGCTGCTTGAGTGCACCAACCTCGATAAGCGCTTCGGCGGCGTGATGGCGCTGGCCGATGTCGGATTCAGCATCAATCGCGGCGAGATCTACGGTCTGATCGGTCCCAACGGCGCCGGCAAGACTACGCTGTTCAATGCGCTCACCGGTATTTATCCGTCCGAAGCAGGCGGCTTTCGCTTCGACGGCGAAGCCCTTGTCGGCTTGGCACCCGACCAGATAGCGGCGCGCGGCATCGCCCGAACTTTCCAGAACATCCGTCTGTTCGGTAATCTTTCTGCGCTGGACAACGTGATGATAGGGCGCCACGTGCGCACGCGCGCCGGGGTGTTCGGCGCGATCCTGCGCAATCGGGCCACGCTGGACGAAGAAGCTGCGATCGAAAAGCGCGCATTGGAATTGCTCGCCTACGTCGGCATCGCGGCGCGCGCCAACGAAGTCGCGCGCCAACTCCCTTACGGCGACCAGCGGCGGCTGGAGATCGCGCGCGCGCTGGCAACGGAACCGAAGCTGCTTGCACTGGACGAACCCGCCGCCGGCATGAACGCGACCGAGACGCTGGAACTGAAGCAGTTGCTGCAGCGCATACGAGCCGATGGCACCACCATTTTGCTGATCGAGCACGACGTGAAGCTGGTCATGGGCTTGTGCGACCGCGTGCTCGTGCTCGACTACGGCCGCAAGATCGCTGAAGGTCCGCCGCGCGAAGTGCAACGCGATCCGCGCGTGATAGAAGCTTATCTGGGAGGTGCCGGAGTGGGGGCGGCATGAGCAGGAAGCAGGGGCCCCATCTGAAAGATGGGGATGCGACCGACCGCGATTGCCGCCGGACGCCGACGACACCGGCGCTCGAGCCAAGCCAAAGGCTCGGAGGCGGCGCGGCATGAGTCTATTGCAGCTGCGACATCTCGAAGTTTCCTACGGCGGCATCACGGCGGTCAAGGGTATAGACCTGTCCGTCGCCAAAGGCGAACTGGTGTGCCTGATCGGCGCCAACGGCGCCGGCAAGACCAGCACGCTCAAGGCCATCGCCGGATTGCTGCCGGTTTCGGCCGACCTGATCCGCTACGACGGCGAGTCCATAGGCGGCGCGCGCGCGTTCGAACTGGTGCGCCGCGGGCTGGCGCTGGTGCCGGAGGGCCGCGGGGTGTTCGGCCAGCTCACGGTCGAGGAAAACCTCGCCATGGGCGCCTACGTGCGCAACGACGCCGCGGCGGTAAGGCAGGACCTTGAGCGCGTATCCAGCCTGTTTCCGCGCCTTGCCGAGCGCCGCTATCAGTCCGCTGGCACCCTGTCGGGCGGCGAGCAGCAAATGCTGGCCATCGGCCGCGCGCTGATGAGCCGGCCCAAGCTGCTGCTACTGGACGAACCGAGCATGGGCCTGGCGCCGCTGATGGTGCAAAAGATCTTCGAGACCATACAGGCGGTGGCGAAGGAAGGCGTGACCATCCTGCTGGTGGAACAAAACGCCAGGCTTGCGCTGGAGGTTAGCAACCGGGGCTATGTAATGGAAACCGGACTGATTACATTGACCGGCGCGGCGCGCGATCTGCTCGTCGATCCGAAAATTCGCACCGCCTATCTCGGCGAAGCCGGCTAGCCTCAGGCCGGACTGAGCGGAGGACCGTACCCTTTACCTCACTTTGGCCAGATCGGCTTCCGAGGTGAAGGAGTCGGCATAAAATTCTTCCGGCGGTAGTGCGCAGTGCGCGCTGAATTCATGGCGTGCCGCCTCGATCACCAACGGCGCACCGCAGGCATAAACCTGATGGCCGGAGAGGTCGGGAAAATCCTCCATCACCGCGCGATGGACAAAACCGCTGCGTCCGGTCCAGGCGTCTTCGGGGAGGGCGTCTGACACCACGGGTACGTAGTTGAAGTGGGGGTGTTCGGCTGCCCAGCTCCGGGCGAGTTCGTCCATGTACAGGTCCTGCGGGCGGCGCCCGCCCCAGTACAGGGTCATGGGTCGTGCGATGCCCTTGTACAGTGCGTGTTCGACCATGGCCTTGATCGGCGCAAAGCCGGTGCCGCTCGCCAGCAACACCATCGGCTTTTCGCTGTCCTCGCGCAGGAAGAAGGTGCCGTGCGGGCCTTCGAAACGCAGGATATCGCGCGCTTTCAGCGTTTCGAACACGTGATCGGTGAACAGGCCGCCCGGGAGATGACGTATGTGAATTTGCAGCAGCGCGTCGTCGTGCGGCGCATTGGCCATGGAATAACTGCGCCGTTTGCCGTCCTTGAGCAAGAACTCGATATACTGCCCGGCCAGATACTGCAGGCGCTCGTTTGCCGGAAGCTTGAGGAAGATGACCGCTACGTCTGGCGCAGGTTTGTCGATGGCCTGCACGCGGCAGGGCAGAATCTTGGTCTGCTGGTCTTTGATCGCGCCGACCTCGCGGCACTCGATGACGATGTCGCCCAGCGGGCGGGCGACGCAAAACAGCGCCAGGCCGTTTGCCTGTTCCTCGGCCGACAGCGCGGTATCCGAATGTTTGCCGTAATCGATTTTACCTTCAAGCAGTTTGCCCTTGCAGCTGCCGCAGGCGCCGTTGCGGCAGCCGTAGGCGAGGCCGAAGCCCTCGCGCAGTGCGGCGACGAGCACGGTTTCGTCCGGCTCTACGTTAAAGCAGTGGCCGCTGGGGCGGATGGTGACTTGGTGGGACATGGGCAAATAACCTGATTCGATATGAGGGGAAATTCCCCAAGGCGACTTTCCCCTCAAGGGGGAACGAGACCTTCGGGCGCCTCGCCCCGTACTCCCCCATTTCGGCCCGTCGCAAAATTCATTTTGCAGCGAGGTCCGATACGACGTGAACAGAGCGGGTACAATTTTACTATGAAGAAACTGCTGATCGTCGGCTGCGGCAACATCGCCTTGCGTGCACTGCCCCGCCTCGTGCGCAATTACCGGGTTTTCGGGCTCGTGCGCAAAGTCGAACAGGGCGAACGGATCGCGAATCTCGGTGCGACGCCGATCGTCGGCGATCTCGATGACGTTTCCACTCTGCGGGCGCTTCGCGGTCGCGCCGATCTGGTATTGCATCTGGCGCCGCCGGGTGAAAGCGGAGAGGGAGACCGGCGCAGCGCCAATCTGATCGCCGCGCTCTCGGCGGCACCGCCCGAGCGCCTCGTCTATATCAGCACCAGCGGCGTCTACGGCGACTGCGGCGGGGCCTGGGTGGACGAAGCGAGGCCGCTTGCGCCGCAGAATCTTCGCGCCGTGCGCAGGGTCGATGCGGAACGTTCGCTACTTGCTTGGGGCGGGCAGTCCGGGACGGCCGTGGTGGTCTTGCGCGTTCCCGGGATCTATGCGGCCGAGCGGCTGCCGCTGGCGCATTTGAAGCGCGGCATACCCGTCATGTGCGCCGAAGACGACGTCTATACCAATCACATCCACGCCGACGATCTCGCCGCAATCTGCGAAGTTGCGCTGGATCGCGGCGCGGCCGGCCGTGCTTACAACGCGAGCGACGACGGCGAAATCAAGATGGGGGACTACTTCGATCTCGTTGCCGACCGCGCGCAACTGCCGCGCCCGCCGCGGATTTCGCGCGCGGAGGCCGAGGCCGGCGCCATTTCCGAAGGGCTGCTGTCGTTCATGCGCGAATCGCGCCGCTTGAGCAACACGCGCATGAAAGCCGAGCTGCGTGTACGGCTGCGCTATCCCAGCGTGCACGAGGGCGTGCCGCGCGGCGTGGCGCCCTGAAGCCGGGTCGAAACTATGGATACCCTGCTGGTCATCACCAATCTGCCCGATCGCGAAAGCGCGGAAAAACTCGCTGCGCTGCTGATCGAGCGGCGCCTCGCCGCCTGCGTCAACATTCTCGCACCCTGCGCTTCGGTGTACCGTTGGCAGGGTGAAATTCAGCGTGACGAAGAGCATCCCTTGCTGATCAAAACGACCGCAGGGCGCTACGCCGACCTCGAAGCGTCAATCCGTGCCAGCCATCCCTATGAACTTCCGGAGATCATCGCGGTCACAGTGACTGGCGGCCTGCCCGACTATCTTCGGTGGGTCGAATCCGAAACGAACGTCGAACGGGCCTGAGCCCCATTATGCGAAACAACCTGTACCGAATCTGCTTCCTGCTGTTGTCGTTCGCCCTGTCCGGGCCTGCCGGCGCGCAGGAGCTGCTCGACCCGGCGGTGGCATTCAAGTTCTCCGCCCAGGCACTGGATACTAAAACGCTGGAAGTGCGTTATCAGATCGCCAAGGGCTATTACATGTATCGCGACAAGTTCAAGTTCGCGATCGAGCCCGCCAGCGTGCAATTGGGCGAGGCGCAGTTTCCCAAGGGCGATGTGCACAACGACGAATTCTTCGGGAAAGTCGAAACCTACCGCAAGGAGGTGCGCATCCGCCTGCCACTTGCCCAGGATGCCGGCGGGACCAAGCTCAAGTTGTCGGTCACGTCCCAGGGTTGCGCCGACGTCGGCGTGTGCTATGTCCCGCAGGTGCAGACGGCGCTGGTCGCGGTCGATGCTTCGCTGCCGCCGGCCGCGGCGCTGATGGCATCCGCCGCCGGTGGCGAAATCGGCGATGAGGCGCGCTTCGAGCGCTTGCTTGCCTCGGGCAGCCTGTGGCTGATTGCCGCGGCATTTTTCGGTGCCGGCGTCCTGCTGACGTTCACGCCTTGCGTTCTGCCGATGATCCCCATCCTGTCGGGCATCATCGTTGGTGAAGGACGAAACGCGACGCGAACCCGCGCGTTCACGCTGTCCTTCGCCTATGTGCTCGGCATGTCCGTCACCTATACTGCGATCGGCATCGGCGCCGCCCTTTCGGGCAGCCTGCTGTCGGCGGCGCTGCAGAATCCCTGGGTGCTGTCGGCTTTTGCGGCAGTGTTCGTATTGCTGTCGCTGTCGATGTTCGGCCTGTACGAACTGCAGCTGCCCTCGGTTTTTCACACGAAGCTTGCCGAAAGAAGCAGCCGGCTCAAGGGCGGGCACTTCGGCGCGGTGGTGCTGATGGGCGTGCTGTCCGCCGCCATCGTCAGCCCCTGCGTGGCTGCGCCTTTGGCCGGCGCGCTGCTTTACATCAGCCAGACGCGCGACGTGGTGCTCGGCGGCATCGCCTTGTTTGCCATGTCGATCGGCATGGGCGTGCCGCTGATTCTGGTCGGTGTATTCGAAGGGGAGTTTCTGCCCAAGTCGGGCCGCTGGATGAATTCGGTCAAACATTTTTTCGGCGTGCTGCTGCTCGCCGTGGCGATCTGGATTGTGTCACCGGTGCTGCCGCCGGCTGCGCAAATGCTGGCATGGGCCGCCTTGCTGATCGGCTCCGCCATGGCGTTGCGCGCGATCGATCCTTTGCCGCCTGCGGCGGGAACCGCCACCCGTCTTTGGAAAGGCGTGGGCTTTCTCGCGCTGCTCGCCGGTGCGGCGCTCGCGATCGGGGCGCTTTCGGGCAGCCGCGATGTGCTGCAGCCGCTGGCCGGGTTGACGGCGGGCGGCGAGCGCAGTGCGCAGCCGGCGAAATTCCTGCGCATCAAGAATCTTGCCGAACTAGACGCCGCCATAGCGGCGGCCGGCAAACCGGTGATGCTGGATTTCTACGCCGACTGGTGCGTATCCTGCAAGGAAATGGAGGCTTTCACCTTTACCGATGCAAAGGTGAAAGCGAAACTGGAACAGGTGCTGTTGCTGCAGGTGGATGTGACGGCGAATTCGTCCGAGGACAAGGCCCTGCTCAAGCGCTTCAATCTATTCGGTCCGCCGGGCATCGTCTTCTTCGATCGTCAGGGAAAAGAGATTCCCGGACTGCGGGTGATCGGTTACCAGGCGGCGGACGCCTTTCTTTCCACGCTGAATCGAATTCCGGGCGTCTGATTTCCGGCCGCACCGGCGCGGCCATCGCGCGCTCCGCGCGGACGCGGTCGTCGTCCGCGCAGGTCGAGCGCTGCAGTTCGAAGCTTCCTCACCGCATTCGAGGGTCTATTTCTTGACCTCCAGCATGATCTTGCCGATGTGCTTGCTCGACTCCATGAGTTCATGCGCGAGCTTCGCGTCCTTCAGCGCAAACGTGGCGTGGATCACCGGTTTGACCTTGCCTGATTCGAGCAGCGGCCAGACTTTCTTCAGCAAATCCTGCGCGATCGCCGCCTTCTGCGCCACGGTGCGCGGACGCAGGGTAGAGCCGGTGACCGTCAAGCGCTTGATCATGATCGGCAGGCAATCCAGTTCGACTTTGCTTGGCTGGAGGAAAGCGATCTGCACCAGGCGGCCTTCCAGTGCCAGTGACTTGAGATTCCTTTCGATGTAGGGGCCGCCCACCATGTCGAGGATGAGTTCAACGCCCTTCTTGTCGGTGAGCTGCGCGACTTCCGCCACAAAATCCTGTTCGCGGTAATTGATGGCCGCGTCCGCCCCGATCTTCCTGCAGAACTCCACTTTCTCCTTGTTTCCGACCGTGGTATAGACCGTGGCGCCGAAGGTCTTGGCCAATTGGATCGCGGTGAGGCCGATGCCGCTGGAGCCGCCGTGAATCAGAATGGTTTCCCCTGCCTGCAACCGGCCGCGATCGAACACGTTGGTCCATACCGTGAAGAAATTCTCCGGCAGGGCGGCGGCTTCCTTCACCGACAGGCCCCTGGGGATGGGCAGGCAATGCGGCGCCGGCACCGCGCAGTATTCGGCGTAACCGCCGCCCGGGGTGAGCGCACACACGAGGTCGCCAATTTTCCACTGTTTCACGTCGGGCGCGATCGCGGAAATGCGGCCCGCGACTTCCAGGCCGACAAAGGGCGAGGCGCCCGGCGGCGGCGGATAGCTGCCGGATCGCTGCAATACGTCCGGGCGGTTGACGCCCGCGTAATGGACCTCGATGACAACTTCGCCTGCCTGCGGCTGGGGCACCGGTCCTTCAGCCGGTTTCAGAACATCGGCGGGACCGCCTTTGCCGTGGTCGATATAGAGCATGGTGAATCCTTTTTTTGATATTTAAGGTAATACTTGCACTTCGAGGTCGGCCTCGATCGGTGCGTCGTATGTCAGTTCGTTCTGATACAGCGCAGCACGGGCGTGCTTGCCGTTCTCGCCCCAGATCTGGACGTACAGATCAGAGGCGCCGTTCAGGACCCAGGGGGCTTCGCGAAATCCGGGCGCGGCGTTGACATAGCCCACCATCTTGATGATGCGCACGATCCGGTCGAGGTCGCCGATCACGGCTTTCATCATGGCCAGGTGATTGATGGCCATGTAGCGTGCCGACTGATAGCCCTGCTCGACCGTCAACTCGCGTCCGAGCTTGCCCTTGATGGTCAGTACGTCCTCGTCCTTTTCGTTGACCACGGTGCCGACGGTGCCGGCAACGTAGAGGATCTCGCCCACCTTGACGCCGGCGAGATAGTTCGCCACGGCCTTCGGCGGGCGTGGCAGCGCGATGCCCAGTTCTTTCAAACGCAATTCCACTTTGCCCATTGTTTGCCTGCCTTTCGATGATGGCGTGCGCGGGACCGGCGCCGATTACGCGCGCGCTGCCAAGACGTGTTCCACCAGATTCGCCCAGTAGCTTGCGCCTATGGGCAGTATCGCGTCGTTGAAATCGTAGTGCGGATTATGCAGCATGCAGCCGCCCTCGCCCGGGCCGTTGCCGACGAAAACATAGCAGCCCGCCTTGACCTGCAGCATGAAGGCGAAGTCTTCCGAGCCCATCACCGGCGGCACCCTGGCGACGTTCTCGGCCCCGACCATGCGCTCCAGCACCGATGCGCAGATTTCGGTTTCGCGCACCGCATTGACCGTGGGCGGATATCGGCGTTCATAACGCACCTTGACCTCGGTACCGTAGGCGCTGGCGATGCCGGCGCAAATTTCGCGCATGCGGCGCTCCAACATGTCCTGCACTTCCGGCTTGAACGCGCGCGTGGTGCCGCGAAGAACGGCCGCGTTGGGAATGACGTTCCAGGTGTCGCCGGCGTGTATTTGCGTGACGCTGACGACCGCTGATTCGATCGGGTCCACATTGCGGCTCGGAATGGTCTGAAGCGCCTGTATCAGCGCCGCTGTGGCCACCACTGGGTCGATACCCGTATGCGGCATGGCGGCATGGCAACCGCGCCCGGTCAATTCGATTTCGAAAATATCGTACGAGGCCATCATCGGCCCGGGTCGCACCCCAAACTGGCCGACCGGCATGCCGGGCCAGTTGTGCATGCCGTATACCGAATCGCACGGGAACTTGTCGAACAGGCCCTGCTCCACCATTTCGCGGCCGCCGCCCTCGTTTTCCTCGGCAGGCTGGAAAATGAAGTGCACCGTGCCATCGAAGTTCTTGGTGCCGGCCAGATATTTGGCCGCGCCCAGCAGCATCGAGGTATGGCCGTCGTGCCCGCAGGCGTGCATCTTCCCGTCATGCAGCGAGCGGTGTTCGAATCCGTTCTGCTCGAGAATGTGCAGCGCGTCCATGTCCGCGCGCAAGCCTATGGCCCGATTACCCGAGCCGGCCGACAGCGTGCCCACCACTCCCGTACGACCCAGGCCGGTATGCACGCGCAGGCCGAAGGATTCGAGCTTTTTCGCCACCAGAGCAGAGGTGCGCTCCTCTTCGAACGCCGTTTCCGGGTGCGCATGGATGTCGTGCCGCCATTCGGCCATTTCTCCGTGCAATGCGCTGATTTTTTCCAAAATCGCCATGTGGCGCTCCTTTTCGGGACAAGAAGTGCTTACTTAATAGTCGAACTTTGACAGATATTTCGTCTTTGGCGCCCCAGGCTCTCTGCATCCGGCGCCAACGCAATTATAATGGCGCGTTCGCAGAAAAAAGAGAACAACCGTGAGAAAACACGTCAAAGGCATAGACCACGTCGTCATCACCGCGCGCGACCTCGATTCGATCGAGGGCAGTTTCCGGCGCATGGGATTCACCCTGACGCCCCGCGGGCACCATACGCTGGGCTCGCAGAACCACTGCGTCATGTTTGGCCAGGATTATTTCGAATTGCTTATGGTGCCGCAGCGCCTGCCCGGTCGCGAGTACTACTATGACTTTGCCCGGATCGGCGACGGTCTGGCCGCGATCGCGCTCAAGACCGAAAATGCGCGCGGCGCCTACGGCGAGCTTACCGCGGCGGCGCTGGCACCGTCGGAGCCGGTCGATTTCTCCCGTCCGGTGCAGCTTGCCGAGGGCACGAAGAACGCGTCCTTTCGCATTACTCAGCTTGGCCTGGAGCACACACCCGGCGGTCAGTTGTTCTTGTGCCAACACTTTACCCGCGACGTAGTCTGGCGGCCTGAATATCAGATGCACGCCAACACGGCGACCGGCCTGGCCGCGATCGTCATCCTCAGCAGCGAAGTCGCGGCTACGGCGGCGGCATACGAACGCCTGTTCGATGTGAAGGCAAAGGCCATACCCGAGGGATTGCTGGTCAACAGCGGCGATATCCCCATCGCCGTCGTCGACGAACGCGCTCTGGCGAAGCGCCTGCCCGGTGTCTGGATCAGCGCGCGCCACCAGCCTTTCATGGCGGCGTTGTTCATCCACGTCGCCGATCGCGATGCGGCGGAGAAGACGTTGCGCGCCGGCGGTTTGCATCCGCTGCGCATGCCCGACGGATCGGTTGCCCTCGGTGCCGCGGAGGCGCACGGCGTGGCGGTCGTTTTTGGTTGAGGGATTGCGACAAGATCGAGGAAACAGTGGTCCTTGATCCTCTAAAGCTGCGAGGTAATCAACCCTCTTTGAGCCATTGCGCAGCGTCTAACGCGTAATAGGTCAGAATGCCGTCGGCGCCGGCGCGCTTGAACGCGAGCAGCGCTTCCATGGCGCAGATCTTCTCGTTGATCCAGCCCTTCATTCCGGCGGCCTTCAACATCGCGTATTCGCCGCTGACCTGATAGACGAAAGTCGGCGCCTTGAACTCCTCTTTTACACGGCGCACGATGTCCAGATAAGGCATTCCCGGTTTTACCATCACCATGTCGGCGCCTTCCTGCAGGTCCAGCCCGACTTCCCACAACGCCTCGTTCGTATTCGCAGGATCCATCTGGTAGGTGAACTTGTTGCTTTTGCCCAGGTTGGCCGCGGAACCGACCGCGTCGCGAAACGGGCCGTAGTAGCCAGACGCATACTTGGCCGAGTAGGCCATGATGCGGGTGTGGATGAACTTCTTTTTGTCGAGTGCCGCGCGAATGCGCCCGATGCGCCCGTCCATCATGTCCGAGGGTGCAACGATATCCACCCCGGAGGCAGCTTGGGTGAGCGCTTGCTTTTCCAGAATCGCAAGCGTGGTATCGTTGATGATATAGCCGCTGGCGTCGATTACCCCGTCTTGCCCGTGGCTGGTGTAGGGGTCGAGCGCGACATCGCAGATGACGCCCAATTCGGGGAATTCCTTTTTCAATCGAGCGACTACACGTGGGACCAGTCCTTTCGGGTTCGTTGCCTCCCTCCCGTCCAGTGTCTTCAGTTTGGCGTCGATTACCGGGAACAGCGCCATCGCCGGTACCTTCAGCTTGAGGCAACGTTCGGCCACCGGCAGCAGTTTGTCCAGGGTCATGCGTTCGACCCCCGGCATGGACGGCACGGGCTGGGTCTTTCTGGATCCGTCCATGACGAAAACAGGGTAAATCAGGTCATTGGCAGTGAGCACATGCTCTCGCATCAGGCGGCGGGTGAATTCGTCGCGCCGCATGCGGCGCATGCGCACCGCGGGAAAATTGCCATAGATGTTCATGATCGTCCCCAGTCCTATTAATCAACATGTTAAAAAGCCAGCCAAATCCAACAGCGGGAATTCGGAAACTTTTTCAATGATACTGAATCCTAGTTATAGCTGGCTACGGCCATCTCCCGCTTTTCCTCCCTGAGCGGGTGCCTTAACCCTGTTTAAGGCGTTCTCGCCCCCGGCCTTAATCCCCTTTAGCCGGGGGCTTTTTTTGTGCTTTCGGGCGTGATCCCAAGCCAGCCGCCGATGATCCCCTCCGCCTCTTCCATGCCTTGCTTCTTCATGCTGGAAAAGAGCTGTGTCGTGTAATTGTCAGCATACTTGTGCAGCTCACTGCGCACTTCGCGCAATGTTTTCATTCCTTCCTGCCGCGTCAGCTTGTCCGCTTTTGACAAGAGCACGTGCACAGGCTTTCCGGTGGCAGCAAACCAGCCGAGCATCTGCCGGTCAAGCGGAGTCAGCGGATGGCGCGAATCCATGATCAGAACCATGCCGAAGAGCGAGCCGCGCGTCTGCAGATAAGTCGAAAGCAGCTGCTCCCAATGCGCGCGCAGTTCGCGCTGCACCTTGGCATAGCCGTAGCCCGGCAAGTCCACCAGGAACGCACCGCCGGGCAGGCTGAAAAAATTGATCTGCTGCGTGCGCCCGGGCGTCTTGCTGACGAATGCGAGGCGGTTATGATCGACAAGCGTGTTGATCGCACTCGACTTGCCCGCGTTGGAACGTCCGGCGAAGGCAATTTCGGGGCCCAGCGGAGGCGGCAGATCGCTGAGGTGATGCGCTGTGATGTAGAACGTGGCGCCGCGGAACAACGACATGACGATGGGGACCAAATGCTCTAAAGTCAGCTAGAATATCAGCTTTTGCAACAGACTCAGGTTCTAGGAGCGGAAGCATGAAACGCATCATGGCGATCACCACTATGTTTGCTGCGGTAGCGGCCGTTGCCGCAGAGCCGCCATTCAAAGGGGATGGCGCCAAGGCGCAAGCCATAGTGAACCAGGTCTGCGCCGCCTGCCACGCGGCCGACGGCAACAGCATGATCGCGGCCAACCCCAAGCTGGCCGGACAGATTCCGGAATATCTGCACAAGCAGCTGGTGAATTTCAAAGCCGCCGGTGGGAAAAAAGCGGAACGCGCCAACCCGGTGATGGCAGGGATGGTAGCCAACCTTTCGCCCGATGACATGCGCAATCTGGCCGTTTATTTCTCCGCTCAGACGGCGAAGCCCGGGACCGCAAAAAGCAAAGACCTGGTCGCTCTGGGGCAGAAAATCTACCGCGGCGGTATCGCCAGCAAGGGCGTCGCGGCCTGCGCTTCGTGCCATGGTCCGAACGGCGCGGGCATGCCGTCGCAGTATCCCCGTCTGTCCGGCCAGCATGCCGAGTATGTCGAGACTCAGCTCAAGGGTTTCCGTTCAGGTGAGCGCGCCAACGACCCCAACAACAGCATGCGCACCCAGGCGGCGAAACTCTCCGACCGCGAAATCCAGGCCGTCGCGGATTACGTCGCCGGTTTGCGTTAAGCCCGAATTCAATTGAGGCTCAGGCGCGAAGCGCGCCGGCGGCCTCGGGCTTCTTGCGCTGGATTGCATCCAGCGCCCCTCCAAGTATTCCCTTCGGCATGTAGATGATGAACAGAACCAGCATCAGGCCGTAGATGGTGCTGTCCAGTGCATGCATGCTGTTGCCGAACATCAGGCGCAGCCCCTCGGCAAGCAGCAGCGTGAACGCGGCTCCAACGGTCGGTCCGAGACGCACGTACATGCCGCCGGCAATCACCCCGAACACCATCTGCAGGCTGATGCCGATGCCGGAGACCGTGTCCGGATTGACGTAAGCCTGGTACTGCGCGTAAAGCGCGCCGCCGACGCAGGTCATCAGCGCGGAGATCAGCGTCACCCCAAGCTTCAGCCGGGTGACGTTGATGCCGATCGAAGCGGCGGCGTCCTCCTCCTGGCTGATCGCCTCCAGCGCAAGCCGTCCCATGCTCTGGTCGACTTTCTTCCATACCCACAGGCCGGCGAGCCAGATGGCTAGTACGATGTAGAACCAGACCAGTTTATTGGAGAACTGCAGCGCGACGAGCGAATAAGTCGAGTCCGTCAGGGCAGTCTTGGGCGTGACGCCGAGCGAGCCGCCTGTCTGGTCTCGCATCGCCACGATGAGCAGCCGCGCAACCTCCGACAGGGCGAGTGTCACCAGCGCGAAATAGTGGCCGACGATCTTGAATCGAAAGCACGGATAGCCGATGAGAAAGGCCACGACCGCAGTGAGCGCGAGCGCGATCGGCAGCCCGATCCACGGCGTCAGCCCATAGTGGTTCCAGCCCATGACGACAACGTAGGCGCCGATGCCGAGGAAAGCGCCGTGACCGAAACTCACCATGCCCAGCCGTCCCATGACCGACCAGCCGGTGTAGACGAACCCCCACAGCAGGACTTGAATCAGCATGTGCAGGGGGTAGTTGCCGATGCCGATAAGCGGCGCCGCCGCCAGTGCGGCGAGGCCGATCCAGGGCAGGGTGCGCATCATGCTACTTGCCTCCCCAGATGCCCTGCGGGCGCCAGAACATCACCGCGATGAAGAACAGGAAGGCGATGACATAGCCCCATTCGACCGCGAGGAAGAACCCGCCCACGGAAATGAATTGCGCGAAAATGAAGGCGGCGATGAAGCCGCCCACCATGTTTCCGAGGCCGCCGAGCACGCAGATGAGGAAGGTGATCGGCCCGAACGACAGGCCGATCGCCGGGTGGATGTCGTACTGCAGCACAAGCAGACAGGAAGCGAGGCCCGCCAACGCTCCGCCCAAGGCCGAGGTGATGATGAAGATGCGGTCCGGATTCACGCCCATTAAGGGCATGATCGCCCGGTCCTGGCTGATGGCGCGGATCGCGGTGCCCATGTAGGTGCGCGTGAGGAACAGATACATCGCCAGCATCCCGGCCAGCGCGACGCCGAAAGCGATCAGCCTCGGCATGGAAAACGAGATGTCGCCGACGACGATGGGCGGGAAGGTCACGCCGATATTCTTGAATTCGATGCCGAACGCG
>Ga0194060_10001611_pt1 | contig 16164 bp, 13 predicted proteins | sample SepL225m_MetaG_FD_163427 | JGI IMG/M metagenome (GOLD analysis project Ga0194060, IMG submission 163427) | Anoxic zone freshwater microbial communities from boreal shield lake in IISD Experimental Lakes Area, Ontario, Canada - Sep2016-L222-5m | ecosystem: Environmental > Aquatic > Freshwater >...
TTTTACCTGCATTGCAGATAACATACTACCATAAACCTGATTTAATTTAGACAGGTTAGTTGCCAATGCAGCAATTTGCTCTTTGGCTTTCAAAGCATCTTGTGCTGTTCCGTTCATGGCAGCAGATGCTTCAGAAAGTTTACCATAAAATTGGTTTAGGGCTTTTAAATGGTTATTGCTTTCTTGTAATTCTAATTCGTAAATTGTATTTAAAGAAGTTAGGTTTTTAGTTAACCCTTGTACTTGCTCATGGAATTGTTTGGTGCTTTCTGAAGCACCTTGAAAACCAACTAATGCTTGTGATACATTGTTTGAAGCATCTTTAATAGTTCCTAATGCAGCACCTGCTTCTTTTGCTTTTGCAGAAAAATCAGCTGTTGATTTTACCACGTCGGCAATTTCACCCATTTTATCAACTGTAGTTCCAAGTTTTTGAAACCCAGCACTTAGTTTTGATAAAGTCACTGGCGTAATATCAGCATCTTGCAACATAGTGTCTAAGGTCATTAAAGCTGGATTACCTGCTTGCGCTGTAGCAGCAGGAGCAGAATCATGGCCTTCTGGAGGTAAAATAGCATACACCAAAAAGATTAAAGCCTCTGTAGTTAACCCTATTTTTAAAGCCCAATCTGCCCAAGACAAGTGCAATATTTTTGCCATTGCTCCAAAAATTACTACTGAAGCACCTGTACACACAAATATATTTACTGCGCGCATTACTGTTGGAGATACACCTTTTGCCATGATGGGTTGAGTTTGGTTTTTAAATTGATTATTATTTGTATTGATTAATTATTTTCTCATTTTAGGAGCCAAATCGATTACACAACGAAATCCAATATAAGATTTTGCCGTGTCTTGGTATTCGTAATTGCGTGTACTAACTTGTAAGAAAAATCCTACATCTTTCCAACTTCCACCACGAACTACTTTGCGTTTCATACGAGGAGGATCTGAATCCTTTGCATCTAAACGAATATCCGGACTCATATCACTAATAAAGTTATAGGCGCCTTCGTAGAAATAAGAGTTGGTCCACTCTGCAACGTTTCCTGCCATATTGTATAAACCATAATCATTAGCCCAATATGCATCGGCACGAACAGTATAAAAACCGCCATCTTCTGCATAGTTACCACGACCAGGTTTAAAATTGGCAAGTAAACAACCTTTCTTGTTTCTTATATAAGGATTACCCCAAGGATACATTGAATTGGTACGGCCACCTCTTGCAGCATATTCCCATTCGGCTTCATTTGGTAAACGATAATCTCCTTCAACTGCCATTTTTTTCCTTTCTAAAAAACTAGTTTGTATATGGGTGCGCCAGTTACAAAATGCAACAGCCTGTTTCCATGTAACCCCCACTATTGGGTAGTTTCCAAAGGCAGGATGCGAGTAATAAGCCTTAGTCATTGGCTCGTTATAAGAATAAGAGAAATCTCTCATCCAAACCAATGTATCAGGATATACTTTTTGATCTCTTTTTACAATAAACTCTTTTAGAGGATGTCCAGCATTTTCTCTTTTTGCAGCTGAAGGCAAATCAAGATAAATTACTTTATAAACCAATTTATTTGGGTCGATATCAGCCCTTCCAAATAAACGATTATCTGGCGCTAAATTTAGTTCGTTTAATTTTTCGACTGTGTTTTTGTCGTACTTAATGGTGGCTACTTTTTTCCAATCAACGGCTGTTGTATCGTCGTCTTTATTAATGCCTTGGCCAAACAATATTTTGAAAGCCAATGAATCTCTAGTCCATTTTACAAACTGGCGGTATTGATTATTGGTAATTTCAGTTGCATCCATCCAAAATCCAGGAATAGAGACTTGACGATTTTTGGTAGTAAAATTATAGCTGATATCTTCATCACTAGGTCCTAAATGGAAAGTTCCAGGCTGAACATAGACCATATTAACTGGTCTATTCATGCTCTGTTTTGCAACAGGAGCAACCCCATGCAATTGTCCATCATCTGGCAAAGCAGATTTTTTTCCCCCTTTTGAAAATAGGCAGGAACTCAAGCTAAGCGATAAGACCGCCAATATTATTATTAAATAACCTTTCATCTGATCAGAATGATTTTTTATGACAATGACAAATATATGAGTTTCATTGGCTAAATAACCTAATTATAGAGAATTTATTGCCAATAATTTTTTCGAGTAGAAATAGACTTATGTTGCTATGATTTAGTCAATTAAAGATTTTTTCGGTAAAATACCGCTGTCATTGATAAGCAAATTAAAGGATAGTTTGTTACACATTTGCTAAAAAATCTTGAAAATTAAAAAAAGGTGCCTTACAAGCATCGTTTTTACAACTATAAAAAGCCACTGCTTCCTTTGTTTCTTTATTGCGCAATAAGGGGAAAACAGGGGAATTCACCTCAGCAGATTGAATTATTTTGTTAGGAATATAATAATTTAATACAGGAACTAGGTTTTTACTGCTTTCTCGGCCTAAAATGGCAATTTCAACTGTTCCTACCTGTAAAATTTGAATAAGTGAGGCCCAAACGCCAAATGAACTAGGGTGTTTTATGATGGCGGTTTTTAATGAATTAACTATTTGGCTAGCCTGCTGGGCCCAATCTTTTAAATCAAAAACCACTGATAAGTACTGTAAATTCAAGGCCATTACAGCATTTCCACTGGGGATTGCCCCATCATACACTTCTTTTTTTCGAAGGATTACATCGGTTTGTTGGGCATGGGTATAATAGAAAAAGCCTGTTTCAGATTCGATAAAATGCGTCATCACCATTTCTGTAAGGGCCTTTGCTTGTAAAAGATAGTCTCCATCACCCGTGATTTCTTGTAAATGGATATAAGCTTGTATTAAATAGGCATAATCGTCTAAAAATGCCGGCAGTTTAGCTTGGTTATTTTTATACGTATGGTTCCAAGAACCATCTGATTTGGCCATTTTTAACGACAAAAAAGCCATATTATCAATTGCCCGTTGCTTATAAACAGGCAATCCAAGGGCTGCATAAGCTTTTGAGTAGGCGGTATTCATAAGGGCGTTCCATCCTAATAAAATTTTATCATCTGTGGCCGGTCGAATACGTTTTGCGCGTTTTGCTAGTACTATTTTTTTGGACTTTTCAATGGAATCAGACAAAGTTTCTGAGCTTATGCCTAATAATTGGGCTGTTTCAACAACAGAATTGTTTACCCAAAGAATATTAGTGTGCTCCCAGTTTCCCTGGTCTTCCACTTGGTAATAGGCACAAAACCAGGCCGATTCTGAGCCTAAAATTTCATCAATTTCAAGCTTAGACCAAGTATAGAATTTACCTTCAACACCCTCACTGTCTGCATCTAATGCACTATAAAACCCTCCTTCATCGCTTAATAATTCACTTTCAATAAAAGCAATTGTTTGTTGAATTGTTTGCGCATACTTTTCAATTTTTGTAAGTTGATACGCTTCTGCCAAAACGCTAACCAGTAAGGCATTATCGTACAACATTTTTTCGAAATGCGGTGCAAGCCATTCATTATCAGTACTATATCTGGCAAAGCCCCCAGCGAGTTGGTCGTAAATTCCACCGTCAATCATTTTATCGAGGCTCAATAATGCCTGTTTTAAAGCCGAAGCATCTTTTGTAAAATGATACTGCCTTAATAAAAACTGAATGGAAAAAGTTTGTGGAAATTTTGGTGCGCGCCCAAATCCTCCCCAGCTTGTATCTGCATTTTCTAGCAAATTTTGGGAGATGGTTTTCAATTGTTCCGCCTCAAAATCAATGTTTTCTTGACTATTTCCAGTTATTTGAATACCAAATTTATTGGCTGATAAAAGGTGTTCCGTAAGATTTTCTGCTTGTGAAAAAATTTCGTGCTTGCGATCTTGGTAGCCTAATCGAACTCCTTCTAATACGTCTATCCAACTTGCACGGTTATGGGCTTTAACTGGTGGAAAATACGTACCGCCATAAAAGGGTTTAGCTGTTGGCGTTAAAAAAACATTTAGGGGCCATCCGCCAGATCCTGTCATGGCTTGCACTGCATCCATGTAAATATGGTCTAAATCGGGGCGTTCTTCTCTATCAATTTTAATATTAATAAAATGATCGTTCATAAACTTAGCAGTGGCTTCGTTTTCAAAACTTTCTTTTTCCATTACATGACACCAATGACAAGCAGAATAACCAATGCTTACCAAAATGGGTTTGTCTTCTTTTTTTGCACGATCTAGTGCCTCATCGCACCAAGGATACCAGTTTACTGGATTATGTGCATGTTGTAATAAGTAGGGACTCGTTTCATTAATTAATTGGTTGGTATACGCAAAATTCATGATCAACACTTGGTTATTATAGCAAGATAGCTAGAAGGAATACGCAATTGATAAAATGTAGGCTGAATTTATTTATCATTTGAAATATATTTCAAATGATTTAATATTAAGATGCTGTAACATCCATTAGACACAGCATTAAATGGAACTACTTTTTAGTACTAACTGCCTGACTTAAAAAATGATCAAGCGCTGCGCACATACTAGGTTTTTGAGGAGATGGTACTATAATTTCAAGCAACAATCCTGCTTCTTCAACCGCTTTTAAAGTATTGCTACCAAAAGCGCCTATAATGGTGGTGTTTTGTTGAAAATCTGGTACGTTATCAAATAAACTCCTTACACCACTTGGGGTAAAAAAGCAGATAATATCATAATTTTTTTGCTCCATCACTGGCGTAATATCATTGCTAATTGAACGATACATAAAGCCCAATTGGAATTCGCATTTATTGTTTTTCATCCAAGTAACAATCTCATTATCTTGTTGATTTTCGCTGCAGACATACAAGAATTTTTCGTTCTCCTTGTGCTTGTTAATTACATCGAACATGCTTTTATTGGTACCATCAGCACCATAAAATACTTTTCGTTTGCGATATAAAATAAATTTTTGAAGGTATAAAGCAACTGCTTCGGTAATACAAAAATATTTGGTGTCTTGACCAATTGAAATTTTCATTTCCTCGCAGGTTCTGAAAAAATGGTCAATTGCATTCCTACTAGTGAATATGATGGCAGTGAAATGTAAAATGTCTATTTTTTGTTTGCGGAATTCGCGTGCGGGTATTCCTTCTAACTTAATAAAAGGATGAAACACCAACTCAACTTGGTGTTTGCGCTCTAAATCAAAATAGGGTGACTTATCACTTTCGGGCCTTGGTTGAGAAATTAGAATTCTTTTAGGCTTTTTAGTTGAGCCTACCTTTTTTAACCCGCTTTTTGCCATGCTTCAAATCTAAAATAAAAATAATATTAAAAACTTCCCGCAATATACTTCAATAGCAATTTATAAATCAATAGCAAAGGAAGTACTTCAACTGCACAAAGGTACAAGAAAAAGTGTAAGGCACTAACTTTCAGATTAAGCCTAATAATCCCAAAAGAAATTAAGTACCGATAAACGAATAGAACAATTGCAGCTCCTATAGAAATAGTAAATGCCACTTGCACAAACGGTGCAGGAGAATAGGTTAACACTAAAAGGAAGGGTACTAATACTATTCCTAATACTTTATTGACTAAGAAAACAATGAAAGTATAAGAACTAGTAGCTTCTGATGCATGAAAAACCCAACCAGAAAACAATAGAAACAAGTATTTTCCTATGTAGATAATAAACAGTATGGAACTTGAGTAGAGTATTAATTGGTAAAATGGCAAGGCCACCCATGCCTTGTGCTGAATGAATAGGGCAATATAAATTCCGCCACTTACAAAAAACAAAATATTTAGTAAAACAGAAGCAAGGTTGTTCTGCAATAATTGCTCTCTTGTTTGTTTTTGCCTAACAGAGGTTTGTAAAATAAGTAAGAACAGATTTTTAAAATACTTGGGGAAGGCCAATCTAATGATTGCTAATAATGTTACCAACAATACTAAAATATAAAAAATAGCATCTTTATTTAAAGGCGTACGCTCAATTGAAAATTGAAAAAATTCGGATTTTGAAAATGGTAAATATGGATGACTAAAATACTTTTGATAGGTGGTTGTATCGGGCAAATGCAGTTTTATAAAGCGGATTTGTGCTTTTTTTGTAGAATCCAACCTTAGGCTATCCACAATAAAAGCCTGACGTATACTGTCTATAGGCGCCAAACTCAACGAGTCTGTAGATAGGGTTTGCAACTGACGCTTATTGACATTAGAGTCAACTTGGGCATTGCAAAAGCCAGTGATGAATAATAAACAGAGTATAATTTGCAGTTGCTTCAATCAAACTATTTGCACAAAAATATTAAACTGGCACCATTAAACACGTGTGTTGCCCAATATTATCTCTTTACTTCAATTTTATGCTGTTTGAACTAGTTACTTTTGTAATCTATGGCTGGTATTTATATTCATATTCCATTTTGCAGAAAGGCTTGTAACTACTGTAATTTTCATTTTTCAACCACGCACCACCAGATTGAACCAATGATGGAGGCCATAGAAAAAGAAATTTTATTACAAAAAACATACTTGTCCGAAACGATTGACACCATTTATTTTGGAGGTGGCACCCCATCTATTTTAACAATTGCACAATTAGCTAAGCTGTTAAACACTTTAAGAACACAGTTTATTATCAGCCCAACAGCAGAAATTACCCTAGAAGCAAATCCAGACGATATCAATAAAGAAAAACTTATTGCTTGGAAATTGATGGGAATTAATCGTTTGAGTATTGGCGTACAATCTTTTGATGAAACAGACCTTCTTTGGATGAATCGAGCACACACAGCCGCACAAGCAACTAATTGTATTGAACTAGCAAAGGAAGTGGGGTTTGATAATATAACCATTGATTTAATTTATGGCAGCCCTGTATTAACAGATGAAGCTTGGAAAAAAAATGTAGATACCGCACTTGCTTTTGGCATACCACATTTATCGTGCTATGCTTTAACTGTGGAACCCAAAACTGCACTAGACAAACTCATTCAAAAAAAGGAAGTTGCTGCGGTTGACCCCGATAAACAAGCACATCATTTTACTTTATTATTAGAATGGTTAGCAGCTGCAGGATTTGAACACTATGAGATTTCTAATTTTGCTCTGCCAGAACATAGAAGTAAACACAATAGTAATTATTGGCAGGGTAAAGATTATTTAGGCATAGGCCCTTCGGCACATTCTTTTAATGGAAAAACAAGGCAATGGAATGTTGCCAATAATAGTTTGTATTTGCAAAGTATGGCGCAAAATACTGTTCCTTTTGAAATTGAAATCTTGAGCATAGAGCAACAACTGAATGAATACATCATGACAAGCCTTAGAACCCTTGAAGGACTTTCATTAGCACATATTAAAACGCAATGGGGAGATGCATTTGCAAACACCATACAGCAAGCTGCCAATGATTTAATTAATTGTGGTTATGCAAATTTGACTGATGACTTTTTAATACTCACGAACAGTGGAAAGTTAATGGCAGATGGAATTGCGTCTGATTTGTTTTTTGTAGGATAAATTATTGCGCCAGTTCTAAAACAAATAGCCTTCAATTTTTTTAAAGCCTTCTGCCGCTGGTAATTGTTTCCATAAAATTTGGTAGATCGTTTCGGCAATTGGAATATCGGCTTGTAGTGTTTTATTGGCTTCAACAATACATTTACTAGAATTGTATCCTTCTGCAACCATACTCAATTCTAGGTGCGCCGCTTTTACAGAGTAGCCTTTCCCAATCATGTTTCCAAAAGTTCTATTTCTACTATATAAAGAATAACAGGTTACTAATAAGTCGCCCAAATAAACAGAAGCAGTATAATTAATTTCCTTATTAGAAGGATTTGAATTGACAGGTAATGATTTAAAAAACTGACTCATTTCATTGGCGCTATTGGCAATGTATACACTCAAAAAATTATCGCCATAATCTAACCCATGTGCAATACCAGCACCCAATGCATAAATATTTTTTAATACCGCTGCATACTGCACCCCTATTACATCTAAATTAACAACAGTATTAATATATTCTGTTTCAAAATGTCTGGCAATATCAAATACAGTTGCTTCTTGAATACCAGAAAAAGTTAAGTAAGATAATTTTTCACCAGCCACTTCTTCGGCATGGCATGGACCTAAAACTGTAAAATAATCTGCAATAGAAAATTGAAATTTATTGTTTAAATACTCATTCAATAACACATTAATATTTGGCAGGATACCCTTAATGGCAGAAATAATTTTTTTCCCTTTAAACGCATCTGATGGTAAACTTTCCAATACCGATTCTGCATAGGCCGAAGGCACTGCAATAACTAGTATATCTGACTTAGCTACTACTTCGGCAAGATCATTACTTAAAAATAGTTGTTGTTGATTAAAATAAACAGAACTCAAATATTGCGGATTGTGTTTGCGCTTTTGCATCAAACCAATCATTTCTTCATTGCGTATCCACCAATGAATATTGTTACCATTGTCGGTAAGAATTTTAGCAATCGCTGTAGCCCAACTTCCACTACCAATAATTCCAAACTGCATGCGCAATTAATTTATGTAAGACTAGTCTTTTTTCTTGTCGTCGTATAATTTCTCTTTAGCCACTACTTCTACTTTTGTGCCATCTTTTAAAATTTTACTAACAATTGTATATGGTCCTGTAATAACTTCGTCGCCTTCTTTTAAACCAAATACAATTTCAATATTATTTAAATCTTGAACCGATGTTTTTACATTTACCTTTTTTACAGTATTGTCTTTTTGTAAAACAAATACTACTTCCTCAATTCCATCATCGGTTGAGGTTGATTTAACAGCTGGCGCATCAGTTTTCTTTTCGTCTTTTTTATCGGCAGCTGCTTTGTCGTTATTTTTATCTCTAGTAGTAACTGCGTTTAACGCCACTGATAAAACATTATATTTTGTTTTAGTTTGAATATCGGCACTAGCACTCATACCCGGACGGAATGGAAAACTTTTTCGAGGTGTAATTAAATCTTGGTAAGATTCTGGCAATAAACGAATATGTACTTTGTAATTAGTAACATCATTAGAAGTTGAAGCATTTAATGAAGTTGCTGGGTTAGCAATTTTATATACCAGTCCTTTGAATTTTCTGTTGTTGTACGCATCTACTTCAACAATAGCAGTGTCTCCAATTTTAACTTTTGTAATATCGTTTTCTCCTACATCAACTCTTACTTCAATACTGCGCATATCAGAGATACGCATCATTTCGGTACCTATGCTAAAACTATTACCAGAAACTCGTTCCCCTCTTTTTACGCTCATTAAACTAACCAATCCATCCATTGGTGCAGTAATGACTGTACGCGATAAATCTTTATTGGCTTTATTCAATTGTGCTTGCGCTCCTTGAATATTTGCTTCACCACTTTTTAAACCTTCTTTAGCTGCATTGTATTGCGCTTCTGCCGTACGATAGGTTTGTTGTGCTTGTTCAAATTCTGAACGAGAAATAACTTTATCATCTACCAATTTCTTTTGGCGATCGTATACTGATTTTGCGTTGTCTAATACCGCTTTCAATCCTACTAAATTAGCACTAGAATTAGACAATTGTGCTTTAGCTTGGTTTACACCTGCAGCAACTTGATCACGCTGAGTAGAATATATATCGGCATAAATTCTTGCAAGAATTTGACCTTTTTTAATGGTATCACCTTCACTAACAAATAGCTCGGTTACTTCTCCGCTAATATCCGGACTTACTTTCACTTCCACTTCTGGATATACTTTACCACTTGCATTTACTGTTTCTATAATATTGCGCTTAAGGGCTTTTTCGGAAGAAACTTTTGTAGCTTCTTCTTTGCCTAAATAACCAGCTTTTTTAAGACCAATTAATACGCCAATTACAACCAACAATCCTACAATAATCCAAATCAATTTCTTACTCATATATTCCGTGTTTCTGTGTTTTTAAATTTGTTTAACCCTTACAACTTAATCCCCTGTCCTTTATAAAATTCTAGCACTTTTAATTTAAATACATAATCGAATTGGTTACTTACTAACTGAATTTTTGCAGTAAATACATTATTACGAGTTGTAATTAAATCTAGTGTTCCTAATAATCCTACATCATATCTTTTTTGAGCATATTCTAATGCTTTCTCTGATACTAGAACTGATTTTTTAGATGCGTTTAATTTTTGCAATGAAGCAAAAGCATCTTGGTATGCATTGTAAATATTTGCACGAAGCGACTGCTTTTCTTGATCGTCTTGTAATTGATTTTGGCGAACATTTATTTTTGAACGCTCCCATTGTGTTCTAGCACTATGCGCATTAAAGATGGGCATACTTAAATTTAATCCTAATGCCTGACCAAAGTATCTATTTAATTGAGATGACAAGGATACTTTATCAACTCCTATCACACTAGTTTGATATGCGTAAACAGGATATTTATTTAAATTATCAACTGCATAAGCACTAGTTGCTCCTACCATTGATTGGGTGCGATAGTCGTAAACATTGTTTGAAAAACGGCTGCTTAAAGATCCTGTTGCCGAAAGTGTTGGATACATTGAACCTCTTGCGGAGTTTACAAATCTTTGTGCAGCAGCAATTTTTAATGCCGTTACTTTTTGTTGCGGTTGATTGTCTAATGCCAAACTATATACATTCTGTGGTTGAAGATCAAGAAGACTTTCAACAGGAATCTTTTCTACTTCAGGATAATCAATTTCAAAATTCGAAGCAAAATCAAAATTCATGAATGCCTTTAAATTAATTACCCCTTGTGCTACTCCTGCAAGTGCTTGAATATAATTTGAACTATCTCTTTCTACTTGTGCTTCAATTTGAATGGCATTTAGTTCTGGTTGACTACCTGCTTCCACAAATTTTCTAGTATTGCGCAACTGCTCTTGAGACTGTGCTAATTGAACTTCACTTAATTTGGCTTGTTCTCTACGCAACATCACTTGTAAAAATGCATTGGCCACAGATAAGGCTAAATCATTCTTTGCTTTTTCAACATTGAGTTCATCGGCTTTTGCTGTAAGTGCATTTGCTTCAATATTGTTTTTTCTAGTAAACCAGTTAAAAATGGTGTAAGAAGATTGAAAGCCAATATTTCCTCCTGTAACATCTACATTATCAAAGACATTGGTGGTTGGATTAATATTTAGACCGTGTTGATAAGAACTACTAATACTAGCATTTGCATTCGGTAACTTTGTTAATTTAGACTGATCGGCCAATAACTTAGATAATCTTGCTTGAACATCTGCCTGTTTGATAGATATATTATTTTGTAAAGCGTAATTAACGCACTTACTAAGGTCCCATTTTTCCTGTGAAAAGGCATGCAGGGTTGCTGTTAAAGCAAATAAGGTCAAAAACTTCTTCATATAAAACAAAAGTACACCAAACGAATGCTTCTGATAAAACAATTAGACAGACGGAAAGGAATCTGAATAAACCTGTCAAAAAATCTTATGAAAGGTGTTCGATAGCCAAAAAAGCATTTGATAGGTCATTAATTAAGTAATCTGCCGATTCTAATCCTATATATAAACGCAACATTCTGTGCTCTGGATTAGCGGGGTTGAATGCTTCGGGTTTCATCCCAGCAATTTTTGGAATAATTAAAGATTCGTGTCCGCCCCAGCTTACCGCCATTAAAATATGCTGCAATGAATTGCAAAAAGTTTCAATAGTGGCACATTCTTGGGCTTTAATTTGAATGGTTAATAAACCACAGGCGCCTTGCATTTGTTTTTTTGCTAAATCGTATTGCGGAAATGAAGGATCCAGCGGAAAAATGACTTTTTCAATTCGGGGATGCTGTTTTAAAAAAAGAATCATTTCTTTTGTAGTTCGGTCAATTCGCTCAAGCCTAGCTTCTAAGGTTCTTAAGCCCCGAATTAATAACCAAGCATTGAATGGCTGAATGCCCGATCCAATATTATTATATTCACTATTAAAAATTCGTTCCATCATTGGGCCGCTTCCAGATAAAACACCCGCAATCGTATCGCTATGACCACTAATGTATTTGGTGGCAGATTGCAAAACAAGGTCAATCCCCAATAAAATAGGCTTTTGAAACAATGGCGTGCAATAACTATTGTCTATAATAGTAATGATGCCATGTTTTTTTGCCAAACTTGCAACAGCTGCTAGGTCTTGTAAATCGTAGGTCCAACTAATGGGCGATTCTAAATAAATAACCGTAGTGTTGGGTTGAATGGCATTCTCAAAATTTTCAATTTTGGTGCCATCAATATAAGAATGGCTTACCTGAAAACGGGGTAAGATGTCTTCGAACATTTTTTTTGCCCAGGTATACGGATTTTTTACGCTAAGAATATGGTCGCCAGATTTTACATTGGCTAATACTGCAGCAAAAATAGCAGCAGCACCACTATTAAATACCAAACAGTCTTCGGCACCATCAAGAGCAGCTAATTTTTTTCGTAAGATGTCGACTGTTGGGTTGAGGCCACGGCTATATAAAAAATCGGCGTATTCGTTTTCGAAAGATTTGCGAAGATCAGCCACCTTTTTAAATGCAAAATTGCTGGTTTGCATAATGGGTGGCGATATTGCTCTAAAATAGTCTTCTCTATTTTCGGCCAATTCGTTTAAGATATAAGATAGATCTTCCATTTACAAGCCCTCCTTGTTTTCAATATTTGAAGTGATTTTAATAAACTTTTTGGCCACAAAATATAGTAACATAAATGCCGCTAAAACAGTGGTGCCAATAATGGCAATACTTGGTGTTTGAATACTAATACTAATGCCTACAAACAAATAAGATCCCATAAAAATTAATGGCAGAATTGGAAAGAGTTTCATTTTATAAATACCCGTTCCGTCTAAATGCTTGGTTCTTTTACGTAACACAAAAATGGTTGCACTAGAAGCCACCATGCCAAAACAATCTAAGAAAATAGTAAAATTTAAAATCTTCTCAAATGTTTGTGCAAAAAATAAAATAATAATACACATAGCCGCAAACACTGTTAAAGAAAAAACCAACACTTCGTTTTTAGCAGATTGCTTGCCAAATATTGTTGGCAATGCCCCTTCGGTACTCATGGCATACATTACACGTGGATTACTCATTAATAAAGCATTCACATAAGCTAGTACCCCAAAAAATAAAAAGAAAGAAAAAATATCGGCACCAGTTTTTCCAAACACTTTATGCATCACTACATAAGCAATTTCGTGTTCGCCTTTCATGTTATTGAATCCTATAATATTATAATAACTAAGGTTTACCAATAAATACAAACCGATAATAATAGCAATCCCAATAAAAATTCCTCTAGGAATATTTTTAGCAGGATTTTCTACTTCATTACCAAAATTAATTGTCTGCTGATAGCCGCCATAAGTAAAGGATACAGCAATCAAACTAATACCCAAACTTTGAATCCAACTAATTTGTGGTGTTGAACTAGCCACAACAACAGATACCGTTTCGGGCAATGCGTGAATAGGAAAAAATAAAGCAGCAATCAACACTACAATCATGCCAATTTTAATAAGCATTAAAAAGTTTTGTGCTTTTGAACTCATTCTTAAACCCATTAAATTAATCAGGTAAAAACTAAAAATAGCCACACAGCTTATGAGCGCTTTATCGGTATCGGTAAAATGAAATTGTGGAAATAATTTTGAAATATATCCACTGCCAATTAATGCTACACCACTCAAACTAGCCGCATTACTTATAAGAATAACACAGTTAATGGCAAAGGCAATACTAGGATGGTAGGCATATGAAAAAACTTTGTAATAGCCGCCCGTAACAGGAAATCTGCTGCCAATTTCGGCGTAAGTCAGCGCCCCACAAAAAGCAAAAAATCCGCCTAAAATCCAGGCAGAAAAATATACCGAAGGCTCAATGGCGTCTTTGGCACTAGTAGCTGCCGACCTAAAAATTCCCATCCCAATAACTAAGCCAACCACAATCATGGTAAAGCTAAATAGATTCAGTTTTTGTTTTCCCTTCATAGTATGGTAACGTGAGGGTTAAATGTAGTAAACTTCCCACAAATGAAACGAATACGGACTGTATAAGTAAGAATAGTAATTTTTTATGCCAATTAATGAATTTGTTTAGTTTAAATTTCAGTAATTCGTGCCATGGAAATATTTTTAATCCGACATACTACCCCATTAGTTGCTAAAGGCACCTGTTACGGGCAAACCGATTTAGATGTAACTGAAAGTTTTTCTGAAGAGGCTAGCGCTATTTTGGAACATATTCCAACAGATATCACTAAGGTTTATAGCAGTCCATTACAACGTTGCGCTAAATTAGCTAATACACTATTTCCAAATCATGGCATAGAATGGCACAATGATTTAATGGAATTGAATTGTGGAGAATGGGAGATGCTAGAATGGGATAATATTCCAAAATCCGAAATACAACCCTGGATGGATAATTTTGTACATGTTCAAGTGCCAGGCGGAGAAAGCTATGCGCAACTACACCAAAGAGTGATTGATTGTTTCACTTCAATTTGCAATACTGGCGAATCTTCAGCTATTGTAGCACATGGAGGTGTATTAAGAAGCATACTGTCGCATATTAGTTCTATTTCATTAGAAAGTTCTTTTAGTGCCTTTCAGCTACATTACGGAGCAGTTGTAAAAATTAAACTTGATAATGAAGCATTTACTTACGAACTATTGCATAATATTGAGCCATCAAATAAAGAGCAGCATCGACCAAGCTTTACTTAAACTAGTAATCCCTAAAAAAACTGTTTATGGAATTTCATTTCGATCAATTGCTAACCGTAACCTTTACGCTCTTTGCGGTAGTTGATATAGTAGGATCTATTCCACTATTAATTTCGCTGAAAGATAAAATGGGTGGTATAAAGTCTTTTCAGGCCACATTTGTTTCTGGCGCATTAATGATATTATTTTTATTTGCAGGCAAGCCCTTCTTAAAAATTCTTGGCTTAGATATTCGCTCCTTTGCAGTTGGTGGTTCCATTGTAATATTTTTATTAGGATTAGAAATGGTATTGGGCCACGAAATATTTAAAGGCGATAAAGATGCGCATGCGGGAAGCGTTGTACCAATTGCCTTTCCAATTATTGCGGGTAGTGGAACGCTTACCACCATCATGTCATTAAAAGCAAATTTCGACGAAGCTTATATTTTATCTGGCATTTTAATAAACCTCATTGTAGTTTATATTGTTTTAAAATCTTTGAATTGGATTGAACATGCACTTGGTGCTGCAGGTTTATTAGCTGTTCGGAAGTTTTTTGGAGTGATTTTATTGGCAATTGCAGTGAAAATTTTTAGTAGCAATATTGGGGCGTTTGGGAAATAAAATATCGATTAATGTTTGAACATACTTTTGCAATTGTAGTTTATAAAGATTCAGAGTTTTTAGAGTCTTGTATTAATAGTATTTTAAATCAAACAATAAAAAGTAAATTATTAATTTGCACCTCTACACCAACTGATTTTAATAAAAGCATATCTATAAAATACAATATTGATTTTATTGTAAATCCCAACGGCAATAATGGTATTGGATCGGACTGGAACTTTGCACTACAACAAGTGAAAACAAAGTTTTCCACTATTGCACATCAAGATGACTTATATGAAAAAGAATTTACAGAAATTGTTGTAAATAAAATTAAGAGAAATGAAGAGAAATCTTTGATCGTTTTCACTAATTACTTTGAAATAATAAAGAATAAAAAAAGAAGTTTTTCCATTCTTATCTTTATAAAAACACTTTTATTAGCCCCTTTTTTAATAGAACCTATAATTCATTGTAAATTTTTAAAAAAAATATCATTGTCATTTGGAGATCCAATTTGCTGTCCGTCAGTCACTTTCAATTTACAAAATTTAAGCAATTTTAATTTTTCAGAGAAATATCATTTTATACTTGATTGGGATGCATGGTTTAAATTAGCAAAAGAAAATGGTTCATTCATTTATGTTAATAAAAAATTGATGTTGCATAGAATACATGAAAAATCAGAAACCTCTAAACTAATCGAAAGTGGCATTAGAATAGAAGAAGAGCAAACGATGTTACGAATGATTTGGGGTAATAAATTAGGCGTTTTTCTTTCTTTTTTTTACAAATTTGGATATCTAGGTAATAAAAAATAATCAATAAATATTTAACACATGCCTTTACTTATTATATTTTGGATATTAA
>Ga0194060_10001612_pt1 | contig 16163 bp, 14 predicted proteins | sample SepL225m_MetaG_FD_163427 | JGI IMG/M metagenome (GOLD analysis project Ga0194060, IMG submission 163427) | Anoxic zone freshwater microbial communities from boreal shield lake in IISD Experimental Lakes Area, Ontario, Canada - Sep2016-L222-5m | ecosystem: Environmental > Aquatic > Freshwater >...
TTGGTAGTCAATACATTCAAAAGATGGAACAAATTGGTTTTGGTAATCATGAAGAAGGAAAAGAATATGTACAAGTGAAAGAACGTGTTCGCGAAGCTTTAAAGGATTATTTCAAACCAGAATTTTTAAATCGATTAGATGATACAGTTATTTTTGATGTCTTAAGTAAAGAAGAAATAGGGGAAGTTGTAAAACTTCAAGTGAAGGATATTGCGAAGAGATTGTTATCAAAAGAAATTGTTCTTGAAATAACAGATGAAGCAGTGGCACAAATTGCAGAAAAATCTTTTGATCCACATTATGGAGCGCGACCAGTAAAAAGATTTATGCAAAGTGTTGTGTTAAATAAAATTGCGCAATTGATGCTTACAAAGAAATTTATGAAAGGGGGAATTGCTTGTGTATCACTTGATAGAAAAGGTGAGATAATAGTTGAAGCAAAAAAGCCAAAGAAAATTTTGAGCCCACTGAATGCGGAAGTAACGCGGAAGGTCGCGGAACAAACGCGGAAATAATTAAACACAGGAGGTCGCAGAACGGACGCAGAAAGTTAAGGAAGCGTATTTGTGTCATTCCCGCGCTGTGCCACGATCTAGTGTAGTCACGAAGGCGAGGCAGGCGGGAACCAGCCTTGCCGGCGAGGCAGGTCCAGTATCCTTAATTTAAGTAAGCAGTGGTAGAGATTAGTTTCAAGAAAATATACAAGAGAATAAAAAAGCATGACACCACAAGGCGCCATGCTTTTTCCACTTGGTAGTCAAGTGGTTTATTGCAAGTATGATATAATTTAAACATGGCAAGAAAATGGACAGAAAAAGAAGAAGAAATTTATTATGATGAGTTGTATAATTTATATGTTTTGAAGAATAAAACTATTGGAGAAATTTCTAAAATTCTTTCAATTGAACAATCTTCAGTTCACAAAAGATTGGTTCGACTTTCAATAGACACTTCACCAGAGACAAAGAAACACTATTTAAATAAAAGGACAGACATAATAGTGCCTAAAAAGTATTCAAAGAATTTAGCTGAGGTTATTGGTATTTTATTAGGAGATGGTAGCCTTTCCCACTTTCAAGTCGTTGTTACTTTAGGAAATAAAGAATTTTCTTATGCAAAACATGTACAGGATTTAATGAATAAAGTTTTTAAAGCAAATGCAAAAATAGGAAAAAGAGAAACTGGTTATCATGATGTATATTTTGGTTCGGTTGATATTTCTTTATGGTTACAAGAACAAGGTTTGGTTTTTAATAAAGTAAAAGGTCAGGTTGATATACCAAAGTGGATCTTTTCTGATAAAGAATATATGAAAATGTGTTTACGTGGATTTTTTGATACAGATGGCTCGGTATATAAAATTCGTTATGGTGTTCAGATATCTTTTACTAACTTTTCTTTGCCACTTTTAGAATCTTTACAATGTATGCTTTTAAGGTTACAATATAGTCCTTCTTGTATAAGTTCACACAAGGTGTATCTTACAAGAAAAGAAGATGTGCAAAGATTTTTTAGAGAAATACATCCAAAAAATAAAAAGCATATAAAACGTTTTGAAAATATAAATGCGTCGGTCGTATAGTGGCAATTACAGAAGACTGTAAATCTTCCGCCTTCGGGCTCCGCTGGTTCGAGTCCAGCCCGGCGCACAACCCAGTATGAATGGAGGCGAAAGCCTCCTTTCGTCGTTCTACAGTAAGGGTTTTATCTAGTTCCAACCGTTCTATTTGTTCACTTATCTCAATTTCACCTTTTTTGAGCACAATAAACCAGGAATTCAATTCAACTAAGACTTCTTTGGCTTTTATCGCATGGTTCAAACCTAAGTTGGTTAGTATCTCTTTTTTGATTTGATTATCCTTCGATGAGAATACTGTGACTGCAAGTTTTAGAAAATGAAAAGCATCTTCAGTTAGTTGATTCCAATTCTGTGCACGCTTCTCTGTCTCCAAAAGTTGTGCCTTCTGTCTCACTAATTCATCTTCACATTCAGTCTTTTGTGTCTTGTATTCATCTTCTGAAATTGTTCCATTGAATAGAAATGTTTTAGCTCTATCAATCTTCACTTGAATAAGTTCAACTGTTCTAAGTTGGTTCGCATAGATAGTCTGTCGAGTATCAACTTCCACTTCGTGCATACCTTTGAATACTTCTAATGCTAGGTCATAAAATTTCTGATTGATTGTGTGACTCTCTAACATTTTAATCACTTGCTTCTCTAATTCCTCTACCCGGATTGGGGCAGAGTAGCACTTAACGTATTTCTTCCTTTTTGTACAATGGTAATACACATAGGTATTAACCTCGTTTGTAGACTTAATCAATTTTTGTTTCTCTGAGGCGGTTATAATTGCCCCACAATCATCACAATGGAGTAGTCCTGTAAAAGGGAAGGAATGGCTCTTAGCTCGTGGTTTTCCACCTTTACCAAGAATCATTTGAACCTTATCAAACTCCTCTCGAGTTATCATAGGTTTGTGTTTACCTTGATACATCTTACCTGAATACTGAAATGTTCCGGTATAGAATTCATTTGAGAACATGAGGTATACATAGCTCATAGACACTGCTTTACCTCCAAGCCTCTTTCTTGTCGGGGTTGTTAATCCCCACTCGTCAGTGGCAATTTTAAGCACTTGGGGTAGGGAGTATGTTCCTGTGAGCATATAGTCCCACATCTTTCTAACTATAGAAAAACGTTCTTCGTCTACCAAGATTGTTTCGTTACCTTTATCTCTTAGTTTTGAATTCAGATAACCGATAGGTGGTATGTTGGGGAACCATCCTTTCTCAGCTTTTGACTGCATTCCTCGTTTAACATTCTTTGAGAGGTCTCGAGAGTATTGGTTAGCCATTCCTTGTTCCACAGCAAAGATGAGAGCATTATCTTCCGGCCAGTATTTCCTTTCTGCTGTGTAGATACATTCAAGTTTTCGTAACTGTAAAGCTTCCTGAATCTGAGCACTCTCAACAGGATTACGGGACAATCTATCTATCTTCCAGGTGAGTACTCCTTGCACCTTTCCTGTTTCGATAAGAGTAATGAGTTTGTTGAAACCAGGTCGATTATTTCTTATCTTTGCTGACTTTGATTCTGTTATAACTTCAATCACATCGAGCCCTTCTCGACTTGCAAGTTCTTTCATGTACTTGGTCTGGTCATCAATTGACTGGATTTGCTTATCTTCTGACTCGGTTGATTTTCGGGCATAAATTACCCATTTGTTTTTGTTCATATAATTTTGACACACTAAAAGGCGGTCCTGCTCATCCGAATATACAAAGCTTTTAGGTCTGTATCATCGGAAAGGACCGCCTTTTAGTGCGACGATACAGACCATTCTCTGATTTGAGAATGATTGCAGTATATATTCGGATGAGCTCTTTAATAATAACACATTTACCCCACACCCCACGAACACTATATATTTAGACTATATAGCGACTTTTACCTCGGGGAGCTCAACTTCAAAGTTTGTTTCAAGAGGTATGATAACCTTCTCTCTTGAGTCGGATGTGCCATTTTCTTGAAAAATAAGACCAACAGATTCTAGCTGTGGCAAAATCTGTTGCCTTAGATATTGAACCCCTAAAGGTTTATGAAAAACCTTAAAGTGTTTATCTAGAAGTTGTTTTCTTGTAACTGGTTGTTTATCACTTGTGCTGAACCTTCCAGATTCTTCCCATAATGGAAGTATTACTTTTGTGTAAATACTCATTACATATGGTGATAGTCCATAGTCCTGACCAAAAGAAATCTGAGACCAAAGGTTAAATCCGTCCTCAATATCTTTATCGCTTGCATAAACATATGAACCTTCTCGTTCTCTAAACCATAAGTTCAGCAAAGTAAATCCTTTTATGAGGGACATTATTTTCTTAATATCTCTCTGCTGTCTTGGTTGCAAGTTTGCAGTGTCTTGTAAAAATAGTTTTTCTACAAGTGCTGTATTTTCTATTTTTACGTCATCGATGTGCTCATGTTTAATTGCCAAGATTCTTTCCTTCAAGAGAATTCTTTCAGGGTCACTGTTTACGGTTTCCATAAATTTTTCTCTATCAGACTCTTTCGAAATTGTCTGTTGAATACCTTGTAAGATTTTATCTTGCTCAACAGAAGGGCTCAGCATTATAAACCTTGTACTCTCTTGCTCATCTACTCTTAATCCTGCACTACAGAAAAATACACTTGGATATCCGATAATTACAACAGTCTTCGTCCTATTTCCTCCCTTCTGATTCTTGTCAGTGATTTTGAAGTGAGACCTTTTTTGGTCATGAGATAAAATAGACCGAAGTTTTTCTAATAAACCAGAGTTTGGCATATCTGTAAAAATTATTATTTTTCTAGATAGGTCAACGAGTATCTCATTCTTCTCCTTGTTGTATGTGCCTTGTTCGTGGAAAAATGCGGTAGGGGAACAGTGAGAGAGAATCATTAGGTCAGATATTGGGAATAATTCACATGATGATAATGGTAGGTGAGATTTACCTACTGAACTTGGCGCATTGTAGAATACATTCATCTGTGATTCTTCTGTATATGCTGTAAGCATTGCTAGGATTGTTATTAACTTGTTAGCGTCATCCTTTTTGATGGTTGAGCTAAGTATTTTACAGACCTCTTCCATGCTGATTTCCTTAAACTTACTGGTGTCAATGTTATCTTCTTCTCTTGGGTACTTTTTCGCAATCTCTTTTGCGGACTCACTGAAGTTTCCTCCATGGTTTAGAAAAGTATAGGTAGTAAATTTCGTATACCCTTTGTTGGCTTCGAATGGATGTGCTGATGTTGAGAACACATAGAGCATCGGTATCCCATCGTAGTCTGTTGTTCCAGAGATTCCATCCTTGGTATCCTTACCTGGTCTAACCCAGTAATTTTTACCATCTTTTTTCCAGCCATGAGGCTCGAGTATTTCTTCCCAAGTCGCACGTGCATTGAACCTGTCACCCGGACGTTCAGTTGAATAACTATTCAGTGGCTTCCACTCATAGTCAGGCTCTGGTTCGTCTATAACTTCATTAAAGATTCTGAGTATATCAATGAACTCCTCGTGTATTTCATCCTTCACTAACGGCAGGTCCAGTAAACTCCCTTGGAGATTTACATAGCCTTCTGTTGGTGGGATTAGTGCATAACCTCCATTACATTTTGTTTCAGCAATTGTAACCATTTGGTTTTTATTAAGTTCTTCGCTCCATTCGAATTTTCTCGCAAGTTTGACTGTTGGTTGAGGTGTCTCAGTCCTGTATCTTAGGTGTGTTCCTTTGTTTCTTGTAGAATTTATTTGGCAAGTGTCAGCAACTCCTCTTGCTTCGTCTGATAGTTTGTTATACCAGAAATCATATAGTCCAGCATGATGCTTTTCATCAAAGTCTAATGTGACCAGATTTCCTGATACTTTACCACCAGCTACAGCAAAGGAACTAACTTTTGCATCTACCCATCGTTCAACCTCTTCCTCAGTGGCTCGTGTGTATAGTAAATTATGCGTTTTACCGAGTACTGCGTGAGGTGTTTTTTTCTTTGGTGCTATAGGTATAATTGATATTCCAGCATTAAGAAGATTCATTATTTGTGTATGGTTCATGGTGATTGTTTTGATACCGATGAACGGCATCAATAAAATAGACAAGTGAACGAAGCTCTTGTATTGCTTTAGCTTCATCAATATCAAAACCGTACTCCTCGAGGTGTATTTCTTGATATCTTTTGATTTGTGTTTCACTTATCTGCATTTTGTAATTTGCAGGGTCCTGAAATTAAAAACCAGGACACTGTGTCCCAATTTTTGCAAATGTGTTGTCGTCCGTTTTTATCCGTTTTTATCCGTCTATTGTTACATCATGCTGAAGCCAGTATTCATTATCTTTGAGACCGATAAGAAGTTCGTCTTTAAGGTATTTTTCAGTCTTTTTGTTAATTTCTGAAACTGCTCCATTGATTCTTTTTTTGATTAAAGTTCTTTCGTTAGTACCTGGGTCGCCACTAATAGCTTCGCCAGCACCCAAGTTTTTTTCATTTATTTCATCCCAAGAAACTTTAGTATCACATCCAGCGATAACTAAAGAAGTACTTACAACTCTTTGTATGCCTTCGAAAGGTTTTATCTTTTTACCATTAAAAGTAAAAACTCCAATTTTAGTGTTGTAGTGAATGGTGATAGTCTCGTCTTTTGTTTTTGAAACTAGTTTATGGATGAGTCCTTTAACCTTTGCTGTTATTTCTTCAACACTCCCACCCTCAATCATTCCTTCCTGAATAAGTTCACCAGTTGAATCTTCTTCAAAGTCATAGTGTAGACGAATATCAATACCTTCTTTTTTGAGGTAGTTTTCAATGTTGTGTCTGCTTACCAGCTTTTTTACAATTGAGCGATTCTCAACAGCATAATGAACTTCAAAACACTTAATTTCTTTCACTTGTTCGTAATCAGTTGCTTTTGCGCTGTCACAACAATACTCAATTTTTTTGAGTATTCCGAGAGCTTCTTGTTCGAGTAAAGAGAGGTTTTCCATAACCGAAATACTACCACTTTTAACCTGGGCATACCAGTTCTTTGATGTTGGTGTTAATTCTACTCTTTATTAGATTTTAGAAGCAAAACGGTCATGAGTTCTTGATATAACCTCAAGAGAGTGGAGCAGTGTTCTGTTATCCATTTTACTTAGGTCTCTTGCTTGTAACTCAAATAGAAGACTTAAGGATACATTCTGCATTTCTGAAGCGAGCATCGACATTGCAATTTTCACACCATATTTACGTTCTATATTTTTTGGACACTTAGAAGATGAGACCGAGTAGCCAGCCGAAAGAGCTATGCTCTGGCGAGTAACATTCTCTTGGTTCATTAGTCCGTAGGCGTATTTCATTTGGCGTATTGAGGGGGTCTTTTTCATATCTTTTGTCTGATAAATCATATCAAAACTGCTACATACATTATGCGACAAATTCGCACATATTTCAATCAAGATAAATTATCTTTTGTAGTCCTGTAAGTACTCAAGCATCTCCTCTAGTTGTTGAGGATTCTCGTCTAGGTTAATCATTATGTGTTTACTCTCAGCTCCATGGTCTTCTAGGACCACTAGTTCTGAGTGCATAAGATAATCATCAAACCATACAAAATCTTTCGAGAAATCTAGGGCATCAGTTTTTAAGGCTCCCCAGTTAGTAGGTTTTATTTTTTCGAGGTATTGGTGAGATTCAGTAGGGAAGTAACGACTGACATGTTTGAAAGTTTGTTTCGCGTCACCTTTGCAGTGAGTTGTGAGCCAATAGGTATCAAAATTTTCTACACAGTATTTGATAAGTTCTGTCGCCATATACGCCGGAGTTCCATCTTTGTTAAGGATAGTTCCATCGATGTCTAGATAAATAATTAAATGTTCTTTCATAGTTATTATTGGGTTGCTTTTTCCCAGTAGTCCAAGCTATCCTCGTTGATATTAACTTTCTCATCCTGTATTTTATCCATAATGAAGGAATAAAAATCTCTAGCCTCTTCTTTGCCAATAAGAAGTTTAAGACTTGTGATGATGCGTGTGATTCGTAGATGGTTGTGGTCATACTCTCGTAACCATAATCTATTGTAATTATAAAACTGCCTCATTCTAACTACTCCTTCGAGTAGGTTATAAATCACAACCTTGTTACCTTTCAATTCTTCAACTTCTTCGTCACTGAGGCACGGTGCTTCTTCCACTGCCTCGCTTGGTCTATTTGTTGGGAATATCCACTGTATGTATTCGTGGTCATCTTCCATTTTATCGTTATCATATTCAAGAACATCATCGTATGTTTCACCCTTTAGGTTCGTACCTGTGTTTTGAATAAAATAATAAGCAGGTGATAGTTTATCTATGCGAAACTTTTCATATATTTCAAGTTCCTTAATAAAGAAATTTTCCTCATCTGTTACTTTTCTGCCAAAACCAAGATTATTATTTGTGAGGTATTTTTCTTCTTCCTCATCAAAATCAAACCCGTTATACCAGATATAATTCTTGCTTGGGTCTAGACCATCAGCTCTTACATCGGACCACTCCTTAACCTCGATGTCTTCTAGTAAAGGGAGTAACTCTTTATCATCAGTTTTCTGGTCTATATGCTCTAGAATTTTTTCTATGTCATTTTGGGATATCCTCGTTAAGAAGTAGACATCAAACCTTCTTTTGATGTATTCAATAAAAGGTTTAATATGCGGGGATGTCTTACCATTTTTTATGAGGACGTTATCAACTTCGAGATAGATAGTTTTCATTATTTTCTATTATAACTTTTTTGAGAATAAACTATAAATCTGGATTTATTTTTCTGTATAAAATTACCTTCGTTTTAGGTGTAAAAAGTGCTAGAATTAGGAGTATAATTTAATTATGTCTTCAGACCAAAAACAGCACCTAGAAAATAGTCTCTGGGCGGCGGCGGAACAATTACGTGCAAACGGTAGCTTAAAACTCAATGAAATTGGAGAGCCTATTCTTGGGCTTATCTTTTTGAAGTTCGCTGATGTTAAGTTCAAAGTCATGTCTGAGACTTTAGAAAAAGAACGCGCAAGTGCAACTGGTAGAGTTCGTCCGATTATGTCAGAGGACTACAAATCAAATGGAGTTGTCTTTGTTCCAGAAAAGGCATCCTATGACTATCTCCTTTCTTTACCTGAAAGTGAAAATATCGGTAAAGCAATAAATGAAGCGATGAAGCTTATTGAGCAAGAGAACGTAGAGCTTGCTGGAGTACTGCCAACAAACTATTCTAATCTCTCAAGTAAGGGAGATGAGAATTCACGCCTTCTCTTGGTGTTACTTCGTAACTTTGACCAGATACCAAAAAATGTTTCTGGCGACACCTTCGGAGAAATTTATGAATACTTTCTTGGGCAGTTTGCTAGAGCAGAAGGACAGAAAGGAGGAGAGTTCTTTACCCCACAATCAATCGTTAAGTTAATCGTAGAAATTCTAGAACCATATAGTGGTAGTATTTACGACCCTGCATGTGGTAGTGGTGGTATGTTTGTTGCTTCAGCAAACTTCGTTCGCGCTCACTCAAAAGCAAATAAAGGAATCATGAATCAAGTAAGTATCTATGGTCAGGAGAAGGGGGAAGGCAACGTACGTATCGCAAAAATGAACCTAGCTATTCACGGACTCTCAGGAAGAATTGAGATAACTAATTCATTCTATGAAGACCCACATAACAGTATTGGAAAGTTTGATTATGTTCTAGCTAACCCACCGTTTAATATAAAAGGTAAAGATAAGAATGGTCAGACGGTTATTGATGGTAGTAAATTAAAGGGCGACAGTAGATATCACCATGGGCTTCCTCTAACAGGCAAGAATGATGTTATTAGTGGTAACTACCTTTGGATACAGATGTTTGCTTCATCGCTCTCACAGAAAGGTCGTGCAGGATTCGTTATGGCTAACAGTGCTAGTGATTCTGGTAATAGTGAACTTGAGATTCGTAAGAAGTTGATTGAGAGTGGTATTGTTGATGTCATTATTTCTGTCGGTTCAAATATGTTCCTTAACGCAACACTCCCTTGCACATTATGGTTCTTCGATAAAGGTAAAAGGGAGACAGATAGAGAAAAGAAAGTTCTTTTTATTAATGCTACAGATATTTATACAGAGCTCGACCGTGCACACAATACTTGGACCGATGAACAGATACAGTCTATTTCTGATATGGTTCGCAGTTATCGAAACGAAGATGGTACTAAGAAATACGAGGATATAAAAGGTAGATGTAAAGTTGCATCTCTTGAAGAAATTGCACAAGCTGGATATTCACTTAATCCTGGACGTTATTTTGGTACTGTTGACGAAGAAGTTAATCATGAAGATTTTGCAGAAAGCATGAAGGTTCTTCAGTTCGAATTTGAGACTCTTACTAAAGAAGCTCATGAGCTAGAGAAAAGTATAGTTAGTGATTTTGGAAAGCTGGATATATGACTACCTCACAAAAAGAAAGTAGTTGGGGTAAAATTAAACTTTCAAACGTAGTTAATTTTATTATAGATAATAGAGGCAGAAATCCAGAATACTATACAGAAAAAGGAATACCTGTAATAGATAATTTTATGATTACTGGGGAGAAATTTTTAAGGTTAGAAAATACCAAACGATATATCGATGAAAGTATTTATAAGTCATTTATTAGAAAGGAGATAATTGAGGATGATGTGTTAGTTACTTTGGTTGGAAATGGATTCGGAAATATAGCATGTGCACCAAAAGAAAAAGCAGTTATTATTCAAAATACGATTGGGTTAAGAGCTTCTCAAGATTACTCTCAATCATTTTTATTTTATTCTTTAAGATTTGAAAAAAATAACATTACAGCTTTAGATAGGGGGGCAGCTCAGCCGAGTGTAAAAGTTGGAGATTTAATGAATGTTGAAGTATTTAATCCACCGCTCCGAACTCAAAATAAAATTGCAGTAGTTATTGCTTCTTATGATAATTTAATTGAAAATAATAATAAGAGAATAAAGATTTTAGAATCTATAGTTCAGAAATTGTATATAGAGTGGTTTGTAAAAAATAAGACTACTAATGATTACTTGAAAGCCAGTATAGATAATGTAGCTGTGGTTCATCGTGGCAAATCTTACTCAAGTGAAGACATAAAAGATGTAGAAGGTATACCTTTCGTAAATTTGAAATGTGTTAATCGATATGGGGGTTTTAGATATGACGGTCTAAAAGCTTTTTCCGGTGATTACAAAGATAGTCACGTTGTTAAGAATGGTGATATTGTTATGGCTGTGACCGATATGACACAAGAACGAATGATTGTAGCTCGTGTCGCTCGAATACCAAGTCTAGACGGTGGTTTTGGTGTTATTTCAATGGACCTTGTAAAAATAGAACCTAAAGAAAATACAAATAAGTCTTGGTTATATTGTTTTCTTCGTTATTCTGGCTTGGGTGATAAATTAAAGAATTCAGCAAATGGTGCTAATGTGCTTCATTTGAACCCTTCAAGAATTTCAGAGTATGAGTTAAGTGTTCCTCCTTTTGATGTACAGGAGTCATTCGCTAATTTAGTAGAAAAGATGCTTCTTTTACAAGAAAGACTTTTAGTTGAGAATAGAAATTTACAAAGTGCGAGAGATTTGTTAATCCCCCAATTAATTAGTGGTAAAATTGAAATTAAGTAAAATTATGAAAAAGATTCCTTTTAACTTCTTGTGTAAATACTGCAATCAGCCAACGTCAATCACTGAACATGATTATAAATTTGAAACTATTGAAAGTCCTGATAACCTTGCAAATTATAAATTTTCACTCGAAATAATAAAATGTCCAAATCCAGATTGTAAAAAAACTCATGTAAACGTGAACGTAAGCAAAACTATTATAGTTGGTGGTAGGAAAGATTTCGGTTTGGTGAGTATCTCTACTGCAAAGAAAGAAGTGTTTGATGAGACAATAGAGGTTCTTCCTGAATATGGGGTAATCTTATTGCCAAGTTATTTACCTAAGGATATACAGAGAGATATTAATGAAGCAAATTTAATAAAGAATAAATCAACACGAGCATCCGCTTCTTTATTAAGGAGGGCATTGCAGTCTATGATTAGAGACTTTTGGAAAAGCGAAATAATTCCAGGAGAATTAAATTCTGAGATAACTCAATTGAAATCTAAAATTACAGATGCTGCTCTTTACAATGCAATGCACTCATTAAAAAACATAGCATCTTTCGCTGCTCATCCAGAAAAAGATATTTCATCAATTGTAGATATAGAAAAAAGTGAATTAGACCAAATGTTTAAGATAATACATATTTTAATAAAAGAGTGGTATGTTAACAAGAAGGAGAGGGAAGAAAATTTGAAATCATTAAATAAAATGGCTTCAAAAAAGAAACAACAAAGTAAATAATATATGAACCCATATAATGAAAACAATCTAGTCGAGCAAACTGTCATTAAACTCATTCAAGAACTATGGGGCAACTCGGAGTGTCATATTAATGCGTATACCGATGAAGATGATGCAAGGCTTGGACGTAACAACCGTAGTGAAGTGGTATTAACAAAATACCTAAAACCTGCACTCGAGAAGATAAATACTCATGTTAATTCTGATGCGATTGACCAAGCCGTAAATGAGATTACTCGTTCTCGTGCACACCTATCACTCATATCTGCGAATCAGGAAATCTATGCGTTGTTACGTGATGGTATATCCGTTAATGTTCGTCGAGAGAGTGGTGAAATGGACACTGAGAAGGTTCGTATCTTTGATTTTGAGAATCCAGGGCATAATGATTTTCTACTAGTTTCTCAAATGTGGATTACAGGTCCAATTTATACCAAGCGCCCTGATTTAATTGTTTTTGTTAACGGTGTTCCACTTATCAACATTGAGCTAAAGAGTGTTGAAAAGAATTTGAAAGATGCTTTGACAGATAACATTACACCTTACCGAGAATCTATTCCACAGTTGTATTGGTATAACCTAGGGTTAATTATTAGTAATGGTATTGAGAATAAGTTCGGCTCTATTACTTCACCGTTTGAGTATTTTAATGAATGGAAAAAAGTTAGTAGTGAGGAAGATGAAACAAAGAATGATATAGCTACTATCGTTAATGGTATTTGTAATAAAGATAGGATGCTTGATATTTTAGAGAACTTTGTATTATTTGATACTGGTAAAGGTAAGGTCAGTAAAATTGTACCAAGATATTTTCAGTACTATGGAGTAAATAAAGCATTTGAGAATGTAAAGATAAGAAAAGAAATTGAGGGTAAGCTTGGTGTCTTTTGGCATACCCAAGGGTCTGGTAAGAGTTATAGTATGGTGTACCTTTCTCAAAAGGTTATGCGAAAAGTGCAAGGTAATTTTACTTTTGTTATTGTTACTGACCGTGGAGACTTGGACCGTCAAAGTTATGATAACTTTGCACATGTTGGTGCTGTATACGAGGCTCAAGTTCAGGCGGATAGTATTGTTGGACTTAAGCAGTTACTTACAGAAAATCATCGTCAGATATTTACCACCATTCAAAAGTTCCAAGATATCGATGATGCAATATCAGAGCGTGATGACATTATAGTGATGACTGATGAGGCACACCGTACACAGTACTCTGTGATGGCTCAAAACATGCGTAAGGCACTACCAAAGGCATCATTCATAGGATTTACCGGAACACCGCTTATGGCAGACGGTGACGATAAGACTAGGCAGACATTTGGAGATTATGTTTCTAAATATAACTTTGGTCAGTCAGTAGAGGATAAAGCAACCGTTCCACTTTATTATGAGAATAGAGTTTTGAAGCTTGAGAATGTTAATGATAATTTAGAGAAACAGCTTGGTCAGGTTATTGAGCGTTACAGTTTGAGTGAGGATGAGGAGGAAAAGCTTGAGCAAGAATTTTCTACCTTCTATCACATTATTACTCGTGAAGACCGTCTCGATGCAATTGCTCGTGACATCGTAGAACATTTTGCAGGACGTGGATATGACGGTAAGGCAATGGTTGTTTCTATTGATAAGAAAACCAGTGTGCGAATGTATGTGAAGGTACAGAAGGAATGGGAGAAGTATATTGGTAAGTTACGATTAGACTTGTCTCGTGCTGATGATGAATATAAGAGGGGAAAGATAGAATCTGAACTTGACCGTGCTGAGCGAGTAGATATGGCAGTTATTGTTTCTCAGGATGCAGACGAGATAGAGACAATGAAAGAGTTTGGTATTGATATGGGTGAGATTCGTGCTCGCATGAATGCACGAACAGAAGACGGAAAGACTTCACTCCTTGAAGATGATTTTAAGAAACCAGATAGTAGGCTACGTATTGTCTTTGTTTGTGCGATGTGGCTAACAGGATTTGATGTTCCTAATCTTTCTACTTTGTATCTTGATAAACCACTAAAGAATCACACACTGATGCAAGCAATAGCAAGAGCGAATCGTGTAGCTGAAGGTAAATCAAATGGATTGATTGTTGACTATATAGGAGTATTCAAAAGTCTTCAACATGCTCTCGCTATGTATGCGAGTACAAATAAGAATGATGTTGTTATTCATCCAAAAGAGGAGCTTATAGAGAAGCTACGAGATGAACTTGAACAGATAGATGAGTTCTTGGCTAAGAGGTCTATTGTAATTCAGAATGTTATGGATTCTGATAATCATGAGAAGTTACATTTACTTGAAAGATTTGCAAACATCATTTTGGAAAATAAAGATTCTAAGAAAGTATTCTTATCGTCAGTTGCTGACTTGTACCAGACGTACCTCTCACTTCTTCCTGACCCTTATGCTGAGGATTATTATGAGAAGGTTCAAGCTCTTAAATCTTTGGCTACACGTATTCGTAATGTTGGAGGCAAGAGTATTGATATTTCTGTTGTTCAAAAGGAAATGGAGGAGTTGCTTGATAAATCAATACAGACTGGCGAGTATGTTATTCCTCACTACAAGAAGATGGTTGATTTGTCACAGCTCGATGCAAACGCACTTCATGATTACTTTATGGGGCTTGAGAATAAGAATGTTCAAGCTGAGGCTTTGACTAAGGAAATTGAAGAAAAAATAAAAGAAATGGCAAGTCGAAACAAAAAGCGTCTTAAATTCCTCGAGCGACTTGATGCATTACTCTCTGAATATAACAAAGGTGGACATGATGTTGAAGAGTTAGTCAATCAACTTATTGAACTTGCTAAAGAGCTTTCTGAGGAAGAGAATCGTGCAGTTAAAGAAAATCTCACTGAAGAGGAACTTGCTGTTTTTGATTTGTTGATAAAAGATAATCTTAATCCTGGAGAAGTAGAGGAAATAAAAAAACTTGCGAAGGAAATGATAGAAAAGCTCAAGGCAGAAAAACTAACTCCACACTGGAGAGAATTCGAGCCTACAAGGTCTGGAGTAAAAACCACAATTACCGATTACGTTTACAAACTTCCAGACCCAACGTATACAGAGGATGAGTGTAAGAGTCTTGTGAGTCCTCTTTATAACTTTGTCTATGAGCAGTATGTTTAGTTTGTGTATTTGAGTATGGCGACAAAACAAGAAACAATAACTATTACTTCCGTTGTGATGGCAAAAGAAAGCGAAGTTGTCCTCTTTGATTGTAATTGTCATACCTATGCTGATGCAGTAGAAATGATTCAGCTTGCACTTAAATGTGACTTAACAACTGCTGTGAGATACGCAGAGACTGCTCAGATGTTTGGTCAGGTTTCAGTTTTTAGGGGTCCTAGGGAAGATTGTGAAAAAGTTGCCAGTATCTTGAGTTGCACTGGACTTGATGTAAGTGTTCTTTAATCTTTAGTTATTATCAGGTACCGGTACTTTTTTTGAAATACAACCCGGGGGGTGTTCGATAGGGGTGAGCCCATCAAGCGATTTTGGGACTCAAAATAAGGAGCTTCGCACAATTTAACAGCGCGCTCAGAAACAAAGCGTCTTGCCTTGTTTCTGGCTTAATAACATATAGTGTTATGGGGGTGTGGGGTAACTATTTACTCACCCAAGCTCGTAAGTTTGGTATGTATGGAATCACTTTAGACTTCATTAGTTCGGTTCTAACATTTTCTATTACGGCGCACCAAAAAAAGCACCTTTAGGTGCTTTTTGCGTCGGGAGAAAGCAAACTGCTTTGCTTTCGTCTGGACTCGAATGGTCGCAGTGATGTTTTGTTAGCAAACAAAACCACGAGAGGCGGCCTGCGAGTTCATGGAGCGACGGCGACATGAAACTTGTAGGAGAGTCCAGCCCGGCGCACTGAATATAAAACACCCAAGTATTAACTTGGGTGTTTTATATTGATTACATTAGATATATTATGAAAGATCTTTCATCGTCGCTCGGACGAAATACAAAAGATTACTTTTTTACTTCGCTCCTCGCTAAATGAAAACTCTTTCATCATCGTTCGGAATAAACATAAAAGGGTACTTTTCTGTTTCTGTCCTCACTTGATGAAATAAAATCTATAATATTGTAGTATTATATATTAAGCTATCTTTTACCTATTAAAATCCTAATCTCAGCTAATTTAAATATGAAACAAACAATTGCAGATAATCTAAAAAAAATTGGTAAGAAATTTCATTCTTTATATTCACTTTCAATGAGACATAAAATAATTAGTCTTATTATTTTATCTGTTAGCGGTTATG
>Ga0194060_10001613_pt1 | contig 16163 bp, 13 predicted proteins | sample SepL225m_MetaG_FD_163427 | JGI IMG/M metagenome (GOLD analysis project Ga0194060, IMG submission 163427) | Anoxic zone freshwater microbial communities from boreal shield lake in IISD Experimental Lakes Area, Ontario, Canada - Sep2016-L222-5m | ecosystem: Environmental > Aquatic > Freshwater >...
CTTAAGAATTCTTGCCCAGTTTGACGTAAATTAACGCCAGTTCAACAGCAATCACCAGAAGCAGAACAACTTGAATATTTCCCATTTTTTCACCCCCTTTACTCGTTGTGGTACTACTTGGAAAATCCCTGCAACATAATAAGCGCCGGGCCCAGAATTATAACCAGCAAAGAGGGAAAAACAAAAATGACCAGCGGGAACAGCATTTTTATGGCTGTCTTGGCCGCTTCCTCTTCAGCGATCTGGCGTCGTTTGGTACGCAGCGATTCTGAATGAATACGCAGCGCCTGCCCCAGGCTCGACCCAAAGCGCTCGGTCTGAATCAGCATGGTCACAAAGGCGCTTAAATCCTCAACTTGTGCACGAGCTGCCATATCCCTCATCGCCTCTGAACGGAGCTTGCCGGCCCTGGTTTCCAGATTAACCTTGCGTAGCTCCCCTGTCAGTGGATTGCCGCGAAACTGTGGATTTTCACACGCCTTGACCATGGCTGCATCGATACTGATACCCGCTTCAACACAAACCGTCATTAAATCCAGAACATCCGGGAGCGTATGAAAAATCAGCGTGTTACGGGTTTTTACCACTTTTCTGAGCCAGAAAGTAGGCAGAAGAAAACCTAAAATGGCAGTAATCATTACGAAGAGCAACGACTCCGAATTCAGTAGAGTACCTTTGGGTAACGCGTAGAACACAAGGTAAAATACCGGAAGAGAGATGGCCAGCAGAACTTTGATCCCAACAAAGATGGGGACGGTTTCTTTGCGAAAGCCGGCGGCTACCAGAGTGCTGCTATATGTCTTGTGATCATTTTTTGAGCTGGGAATCAAGTTGCCGATGCGGGTAAGCAGTGCCTGGAGAGGGGTATCTTTTCTGATAAGTGTGGATTTGAAATCCATCTGCGAAGGGGTCCTGGTGATTGCCATCAATTTTTCAATGCGCTCCTCTGTTACACTCCGCTTTGTAAGATACAGATACAGGGCGGTTCCGACAAGAACGCTCACTAGAAGAAAAACAGATATAACGGATAAAATCAGCATTACACACCTCAGATTCGGATATCAATAACCTTCCTGATGACAAGCAGGCCAATAAACTGCATCACGACAGCTACTGACAGCATCGTAACGCCCAGCTTTGTAGAAGTAAGCAGCCCCACATACTCTGGCATGATAACTCGCAGGATTAAGAATACGGCAAAGGGAAGAGACGCAAGAACATAGCCGGACATTCGCCCCTGCGCAGTGTAGACACTCACCTGACGGCGAATTTTAAGCCGCTCGCGGATTATGCTTGCCAGATTATCAAGCACCTCGGAGAGATTGCCACCAACTTCCGAATTTATCTGTACCGAGGTAACAAAAAACCGGAGATCCAGACTATCTACCCGGTGTACCATATTTGACAGTGTCTCGGAGATACGCAAACCGAGGTTCTGCTGGTCATATGCTGTTTTAAACAGTTCGGCCGCAGGGTTTGTCATCTCCTGTCCCACAAGTTCCACTGCGCTTGTCATAGAGTGCCCCGAGCGGAGCGAACGGGATATCATGCTCAGCACGTCAGGCAACTGCTCGGTAAACTGTGCAATGCGCCTGGCTCTCTTGAAACGTAGAAACTGGAACGAACCGAGTATCACAAGAACAGAGGCGACCGGCACCAGATACAGCTTCTGAAAGATTGCGTACACCAGAACAACGCTTACGATAAAGATGGCCATATTTATAAACAGATACGTGGTTACCGTGATACTAATGCCGGCATAATCAAGGGCAAGTTCCAGATTGCGGAAAACAGGAATTTTGGCGAGCATCTTCTCAAATGGGGGAACTTCCCTGGAAATCTCGCTGCGCAGCTCTTCGGAAAGTTCGTTTCCGCTTGCCGCCATATGGCGCATTCTGCGCTTTAGTGCTGCTGCCGGCGAATCGCGGGTTATTGTCATCCCGAGATACACCGTTGCAATCAACAGAAACACGGCAATAAATGTCAGAACAACTGCTATGATCACTGTTGCCTCCTTCTGGCGTTGGTGGGTTACGGCATCTCATTGCTTAACTTAACAAAAATCCTGCTTTATCCCCTCATCCGGCCTTCGGCCACCTTCTCACCGGGGGAGAAGGCATGGTGACTATCCCTTCTCCCTGTGGGAGAAGTGTCCGACAGGGCGGATGAGGGGTGCGCCCTGTCAATTATCAAATATATTTGACGGGAGATCATACCCCGACACCTTAAAGCGTGCTGCAAAACGGGGACGAATACCTGTTGCCCTGAACTCCCCCATGATCTTGCCATCTTTGCCCACTCCGGTCTGTTCATAGACAAAAATATCCTGCATGACGATGATGTTGCTCTCCATGCCGGTAATCTCCGAAATCTTTACTATCTTACGGGTGCCATCCGAAAACCTCACCAGTTGGATAATAAGATTTATAGCGGATGCAATCTGCTCGCGGATAGCCCGCTCCGGCAGCTCCATGCCGGACATCAGCACCATGACGTCGAGGCGCGCCATGGCGTCGCGAGTGGTATTTGCGTGGATGGTGGAGATTGAGCCGTCGTGGCCGGTGTTCATCGCCTGCAGCATATCAAGCGCCTCACCACCGCGAACCTCGCCCAGAACGATCCGGTCGGGGCGCATCCTCAGCGCGTTGCGGACAAGATCCCGCTGGCTCACCTCACCCTTACCCTCAATATTGGGGGGGCGGGTTTCAAGGCGCACCACATGCTCCTGTTTCAGTTGCAGTTCTGCCGAATCCTCTATTGAAATAATACGTTCATTATTCGGGATATATTCGGTCAGCACGTTCAGCATGGTGGTTTTACCGGTGCCGGTACCGCCTGAGATAAGGATGTTGAGACGTGTCTTTACCGCAGCTTCCAGTATGACCATCATCCGCTTGTCAAGCGCACCAAAATTAACCAGATCCTGAATTTTAAGCGGATCAACACCGAATCGGCGGATGGAGAGTACCGGGCCGTCCAGCGCAAGAGGGGGGATAATGGCGTTCACGCGGGAGCCGTCGGAAAGTCTGGCATCCACAAAGGGGGAGGATTCATCTATGCGGCGGCCAACCTTTGAGACAATTCGCTCGATAATCTGCATCAGGTGGGCATTGTCCCGAAAAACGACATCGCTTTTTACCAGCTTGCCGTGACGTTCAACATAAACGTGGTTATAATTGTTCACCAGAATATCGGAAATATCCGGCTCGGCAAGGAGAATCTCCAGCGGGCCAAGACCGAATGCCTCGTGCTGTACCTCAACAACTATCTGTTCTTTTTCAGTCTGATTAAGAGGTACCCCCTCCTCCATGATCAAACCTTCAATAATAAAACCGATCTCCCGTTTCAGCTCCTCACTGCTCAACATATCGACTTTGCCCAGATCGATGCGCTCAATAAGCCGGCGGTGAATACGACTCTTCAGCGTCTGGAAGAATGCCGCATCCTTCTGCAAATCATCGCCGGAAGAAAAATTCCGCTCTACCGGTTTCTGTCTATCAAAAAAATCTCCGAATGCCATGTTGACGGGCTCCTTTGAGAATGGATATTACTGAAAGCTACTTCAACTGCTGCTTTATCATCTCTGCCAGCGCAATCACAGCCTTGCTCACTTCAGAGCGTGGATAGAGATTGACAACCGGCACCCCCTTGTTTATCGAATCATTAACATCATTGTATTCGTTGGGTATGGTAAGGAATAACTTGCGATCAAGCACCTTTTCTGCGTCCTGCACCTTGATGTCCGATCTGAGCAGAAAGCGATTAACCAGTATCTTGACTTTTTCCCGCGGTATGCCGCGCTTTTCAAAGGCGGCGATATATCGTTTGGCGTTCTTAAGCGACGGAAGGTTAAGCACCGTGTTATAAATTATCATACTGGAGCTGCGGAAGACAGCATCATTGGTGCCGATCATCTGCCCACCTGTGTCAATAACCATGTAATCGAAAGCGGTTTTAAGGAACTCCAGCATCTTCTGGATCTGTTCCGGCGTAATGCTGAAGGTATCATCAACCTCCAGCGGCTCACCCAGGAGATATATTCCTGAGGCATGTTGAGTCATAACGCTCATCAGAAAACCTGCGTCCAGGCGCCCCAGGTTACTGGTTACACTTGTGAGGGTATAACGGGGGGTCACATCCAGGAATGTTGCCACATCGCCACTAAAGAGGTTCAAGTCAACGAGGGCAACTTTATTTCCACCCTTTGCCAGCGCAACGGCAAGGTTTACCGCAATGGTGGTGGTTCCCATCCCCCCTATCGGGTTGTAAATCGAGATCACTTTCCCCTTTTGGCTTACATCTTCTACATGGTTGTTCTGCCAGAGTTTGGCAGATTTCTGAATCGCATCGAAAAGGTCAGCTTTTCCAAGAGGTTTCAGGAGGTATTCAACAGCGCCCGCTCTCATCAGACCAAGTATCCAGTCGGACTCTTTTTCCTGGCTCACAACAAATACGATCGACTGAGAAGAGTTCGCATGGATTTCCCGAACCTGCTCAATCCCCTGAGCCAGATCGTACACAGCCAGAATAACAATTTTGGGCACCAGTTTCCGGATGCTTTCTATGGCACTGGCAAAGATTGCCGTAGAGACACATACATTCAGGCGGTCTGAATACGGGCGGAGCATCTCCTCTGCAGCCAGGAGGGATTCACGATTTGCATCGATCAGTGCAACGGTTACATTTTGTTGTGATTGTGTCATATGTCTTCCATTTGTTTGATTAGTTTGGGTTCGATTTGTATAACTTTTTACTGCCTGCCTGGATCAGAGATATTTATTATCTGATTGGTTTTGATACCATCAATGTACTAGTTTTGGTGGACTGTTTCCACATTTAGATGATGATGCTGGATTTACGGTAATTTTACTGTTATGCCCACTGGAAGTAATATCACCAGATGATACAAGCTTGCCGGTCACAGTTACATCATTGTTGCCAGAACCATTAATCTGACCATGCGCGTATATCACTGAATTCATATTGATATTATCATGTTCCCCTGACTGAAAAACGACAGCACCATTATTATTTTCATTATTATGCTCCCCATAATTGTTGTTAGCGACATAAATTGACAGAGGCTTTGTTGGATAAACTTTATTATTATTTGCAGAAGCTGCAGTTCCGGTATTAATATTTACATTACCTTTAATAGTTAGAACACCTTTGACATAAATGGTTAAGGACGTAACGGAACTTCCTATAATAAACGGATTGGTATCTGAAATTGTAAAATCACCAGCGACATAGAGTGTTACGTCGCCGGTACCAGTAAAGGTAATTTGTTCACCATGTCTTAAGTTCACACTGTCGTAAAGGACAGAGGTAGTGGAAACTGTATCTGATTGAGACAGGCTGCCTCTTGAATCAAGCGAACCAGTATTAGGAAAAGTCTTAAGCCCTAATGCTGCATCAGTCAAACGTTGATCCTGGCGAATGGTGCCGCCTGGGCCGGCTGTTACATCAGGATCAACATGACCGTTTGTAAGAATTACCTCGCCAGAGTCACCAGAGCCACCAGAATCATCAGAGTTATATGCAACTGCTGAAAACCCGATTGGAGACGGAGATATGCCTAAAACCTTAGCAAAAAAAGTTCGCACTGTTTTCGTGTTATTGGAAAGATTTTGTACCCGGATGGCGTTCACAGGATCCGTTTTGGTACCCGTTATGGTGGGGGAAAAACTGGTACCGTTCCAATTTCCGACCTGAATTTCGCCGTCGTTAGCGTCTGGATAAGAAAAGTCGACAAAGCTTCCTCCTGCTTTGTTTTTATTAGCAACTTTGTAAGCCATTTCGCGTGCGTTTTTCTGAACCGTTGTATCGGTTGAGCAACCAAGGCTAACAATCCCGGCCAGCGCCGCAGCATCAGCAGCATTCTGGTATCCCCTTTTGCTCTCATATAACATGCCCACATTCACTACCCCGGCTACAATACTTAGCATCATCATAATGCCAACAATGACAAACACCACCACCGAACCGCGTCTGTTTCCGAATAAATTCATTTTTCGTGTTGTATCCATTTGATGTCCCCTTTCTGTTCTGGAACTCTACTCTGAACTTAGTTTTTGATCTCATTCCCACTCGCTGCGCCACAAGTCAGTTCTGATGCTCTCTCAACCTAAGCAATTATCCGTTCGTGGTAAGCTTGTCGAACCATGAACGGATGCCCTTCGACAAGCTCAGGGCGAACGGAGTTTGTTCATGTTGTTCTGTAAGGCATCCTTAAATCAACTTTCGCACCTGGTCATAGCTTGACGCATACTTAATGCCGTCCTTCAGTGTCTTAAGCCTGGAAAGATCGGAAATCTCCTGCATTTTATTTCTCAATTCCATAGGCACATCGCCAAACTTAATTTCCAGCATCCCCTGAATGCCTTCCAACAGACCTTCAAGTTTACCTTCCAGTTTACCTTCCAGTTTACCTTCCAGTTTACCTTCCTCCATCGCTCGTCGTCTGAAACCGGATATATATGCCATCGGCTCATCCTCCTCCAGAATATTCATCGCCTCTTCGTCAAAAATTTTGTTTTTCATAGTGTCGCTTATATATAGGGTATCACCGATAAATTCCAGCAGTTCAATAATTTCATCCCTGCCGTAATTGCGTTCACGTAACATCCTGATAAGATTCCGCTTCAGACTGAACTTTTTATCTTCATCCTTGCGATATGATCTATCATACTGTACTGCCAGACAGACGAGTGCAAATGGATTTTTATCGTTCAACAGCTCCTCTTCAGGGTAATTGCCAATACAGGCGGTATTATATCGATAAGCGTTGGTAGTGCCGTAAACATCATAGTTGAAATCATACAGCTTGTCGGTTTTATAGGTCAGTACAGCAAGGGCTGTGATGCTGACATCATATTTATCGTAAATCCTGTAAAAATAACGGAACATCCGATTACCAAAATCTTCCTCGTGCCTCCCTTGCACTTCCAGATGTATCAACAACCATTTCTCTTCACCATTTTTAAGACGGACTTTCACCAGCTTGTCAGTAATATTCTTACCCTTTTTACCTTTAAGTTTAACCTCTTGCAACTCCTTGTCCAGGAATTCATACCCTTTAGACAAATCAACATCTGCATATAACTTCGGCATAAAAAACGCCAGGAAATGTGGAAACAACTTCTCGATTATGTTCTTCCAAAGTTCGTCATAATGAACAGCCATCCGTAGCTCCTCATATAAACCCTCGTTTCTACGCGCTGCGTGGGAATGCATCTGCAGCGCGGCGCGCCACGAATCAGTTCCGATGCTCTCTCAACCACGCCTTAACTAAACTTTTTCGTAGGTTGGGTTAGGCGGGTGTATGCCGTAACCCAACATGACCATGCTGAAAACAATCAAGGCTGTTGGGTTACGCGATGAGGCTGCTAACCCAACATACGAAGTCAAATAAACTTAATTTAAGGCCGTTTGCAGTATACCTCTTAAATCAACTTTCGCACCTGGTCATAGCTTGACGCATACTTAATGCCGTCCTTCAGTGTCTTAAGCCTGGAAAGATCGGAAATCTCCTGCATTTTATTTCTCAATTCCATAGGCACATCGCCAAACTTAATTTCCAGCATCCCCTGAATGCCTTCCAACAGACCTTCAAGTTTACCTTCCAGTTTACCTTCCAGTTTACCTTCCAGTTTACCTTCCTCCATCGCTCGTCGTCTGAAACCGGATATATATGCCATCGGCTCATCCTCCTCCAGAATATTCATCGCCTCTTCGTCAAAAATTTTGTTTTTCATAGTGTCGCTTATATATAGGGTATCACCGATAAATTCCAGCAGTTCGATTATCTCTTCCTTATTGTATGCCCGCTGGCGTAACATTTTGATAAGATTACGCTTTAAATTGAACTTTTGCTCAGAGTCATCACGATAGAGGTTGTTATATTGAACTGCCAGACAGATAAGAGCAAAAGGATTCTGACTGGTTTGCAATTCAGCTTCGGTGTAGTTGGCAATACAGGCCGTGTTGTACTGATAGTTTAATTTTGACCCATAGACGTCATATCTGAAATCATACAGCTTGTCCGTTTTGTACGTCATAACGGCTAATGCCGTTATATCCACGTCGTGCTTGTCGTAAATCCGGTAGAAATAACGAAACATCCTGTTGGCAAAATCTTCCTCATGCTTACCCTGAACTTCAACATGTATCAGCAACCATTTTTCGGTGCTGTCTTTCAAGCGAACCTTTACCAGTTTATCTGTAAATTTCTTACCTTTTTTCCCTTTAAGCTTTATCCTTTGAAGTTCCTTGTCCAGAAATTCATAACCTTGAGCCAAATCAACATCAGCATATAACTGCGGCATGAAATATGACAAAAACTGCGGAAAAAGCTTCTCGATTATGTTTTTCCATAGTTCGTCATAATGAACAGCCATCGGCAGCTCCTCAAATAAATCAGGTGGGATAAAAGGGATCTGAAAGTAGGCCGGTTCAAGCGAAGCGGAACCGGCGCCTTCTGCCATCCCCGGCACCGCTGCCGGATGCGCTTCGCTTCATCCGGCCTACGTATCTCACTATTTAATATCCTTCCCCGGATCCGGAGCAACTTTGACATCACCCTCTTTCACCCCGGCAGACGGCTTCTCTGCAGACTTGCCAAGCGGCATCCACTTAATATCCTTCTCCTGATCCGGTGCTATCTTTAAATCGCTTTCCGTCATACCGATTGGAAGCTTCGAACCAGGAAGCTCATACTTTTCACCTTCCTTGGCGATAAACTTTGAGCCGCCACCAGCATCTTTGGCAGCCTTTTTAATTATTTTCGGCGTTACAAAAAATACCAGCTCCTTTTCCGATATATCGTCACTGGTAGAGCGGAAGAGCGCACCCAGAAACGGAATATCGCCAAGTAGTGGAATCTTGGACATCGTCTTGATCGCTTCTTCAGACAGCAGACCGGCCAGAACAAGGCTCTGTTCGTCACCCAGTTCCACCTCAGTATGCACCTCGCGAACGTCAAGAATCGGTTGATTGTCTGCACCTGTGGTACCAATCACCGCACTGACACTGGCCGGCATAATCCTCAGATTGATCAGACCATTTTCCAGCACCTCTGCGTGGAATACCAGCTTTACCCCCACGTCCTTAAATGTCAGAACCTTGTTACCATCTTTATCTATTGTATAAACCGGATACTGTTTACCTGCAAGAAAGCAGGCAAATCCTTCATCACCGGAACATGTTTGAGCTGCGCCAGTCGTTGTGCCACCCGCAACCTTAGTCCCGGTCTTGATCGGTGGCTGGCTCTTAACCAGCAGATTTGGCTCAGCCAGGATTTTTCCATACCCTCTGGTGGCAAGCGCCTGTAGAGTAGCGCCGACGCCACCCTTGAAGTATGAAAATCCAAGCTGCACAGCAGAACTCACTGGCAAACCGGTCAGAGCCGAAGAAACAGTAGAGGCCGTTGTAGAGCCTTGTGCATCGCCAATGAAACCACTAGGCACAATGCCATTTGCCCCGCCAAAACCATCAGCACTGTTCCCCTTTACTACGGCTGATATTCCCAGTTTTTTGAGGGCGGTTCTGTCAACCTGTGCCACCTTGACCTGCAGCAGCACCTGCAGCGGCTCTGCCATCTGGATATGATTGAGAACCTTTGGAGCAAAGGCCTTGGCGATCTCTTCTGCCTTTGTTTTCGTCTGATCACGGGCTACCGTGCCGGAGAGGATAACCGTATCAGCGGCAAACTTTACGGTGATGTTATCTTTAGGAGCCAGTTCCTTCATCTGCTGTTCAATGGTTGCCTGATCCCCCTTGACCTCCAGATCGTAGAAGTTCGGTTTTTCGTTCCCCTCTTCCCAGAGAATCAGCGATGTCTTGCCTATCTTCAGGCCGTTTATCTGAAACTGGCGTGGTGATATAAGAAGTACATCTGCAATGTCAGGGCTGGCAAGCGTTACGCGAATCACTGGGCTTTTTAGAGTCATGATGGTGCTTCTGCCAAGCACAACTTCGGCTGGAATTGCCGCAAAAACCGTGCAGACCGATATCAGGGAAATCAGTGAAACATACACCAGCAAACGGCTTGTTTTATTAAATATCATGTTCATTTAGTCACCTCGCCGGCAAAGTCCTTGGTGCTTCTCTCTTTCCCCTTGATTATCTCCACAGAAAACCGTGGTTTAGGTGCCTCTACTACCTTTACTGGCGCGGCTTTGGGGGCTGCCGCACTCTGCTGAACAACCGGTTTTGGATTGGGTGGAGGCAAAGATGGAACCATCCCACCCAGCACCTTTGAGATTGTGGTGCCGCTGGTTTCGGATAGCTGGACGGTATCCAGAACGTTTCTAAGCAGCAGTTGCAAAGAGCCTTTATGGGATGCATGCACCAGCTTTTCGGCATCACCAGGAGTAAGATCCATTGTGACGGTGGGCACCACGGCAGGTTTGCCCTCTTTCTGCTCCGTTATCTGCCCGGTGGCCAGAATAGGCACATTCTGGAGCACTATTTTGGACAGAGACTCACCGGCTGTACTGTTGGGGAGCGATGTAGTCAGAATAACGTCAACCCGATTATTGGGGGCCAGAAAACCGGCAACACCGGCAACCTCGTTTACCGCGACCGTCACCGCCCGGTGCCCTTTGGGGACAAGATAGGTCATGACACCGGAAGGCGCCGCCCCCTCTTTCGGGATCAGTTTGCTCTCGGTAATCTGGTCACCTGCGCTGAGGTAGCGGATAGCAACCCTGCCGGCAAGCTCTTTCGGGTTTTTAAATCCACCCTGCGGGTAGCTGTCCTGCGGCATCGCCACCGTTTTCATCTGCTGCGCTTCCAGCTTGGTGCCGACAGCGATCTCAACCGCCGCCACAACCAGCGGCTGCACCGCTGACGCCATGGCTTTTAGTTCCTGCTGCTTCAGGTAATTGTACACCCCCAGCGAAGCAAGCCCTGCGAAGAGCAGAGCCACAATTGACACAATTATTACCGCTCGTGTACGTGTCATAATCCCTCCGTAAATCAAGTATCAGCGAAATGTATTTGCTTCACAGCGTAAAAGAGTAACGCCGCAGTTGTTCAAAGTAAGGTAAATCAACTATTCATAGCGCATTGTGGCGCTGCCTGCAGGAATCGAATCTTTCAATGAAGGCACTAGTTTTAAAAAAATCGGGCTGTAATTTGCAGTTTTTTTTCGGATCTGAACGGTAATGCAACCCCCAGCCACAGGCGTACTACTACTAAAGTCAGGTGTCCCCGTGCAACTGGCGCTATATCCATACGCATTACCGCCAGTGGGATATGATTCAAAAGTAGGATCGTATCCTGAAATAAAAGTGGTGATTGCAGTATTAATTGCACTCTGGTTTAGACTTCCTACAACCGCTTGTCGTGCTGCACCACGGGCTATTTCTGCCGCCTTATTCTGGTAAAAGAGAAAAAGCCCGAAGTCAATAATCCCACCGACCAGTGGGAGTAGGACAAACGTAAGGACAACCGCCATTTCGACCATTGCCTGTCCGCGACGATTGATGAATGTGAAATATGATAGAAATTTTTTCGCTGACGATTTCATGGCAGATGACCGCTTTGTAATATCTATTTCATCCATAAACTGCTGACAGAAAAATAACTCCCCTCCCCGGTCAGGGGGAGGAGAGGGTGTCCGAGAAACGGTAAAATTTCACAAACATGGCCTGGACGCTGAATTAATCCAAGAGCCACAGCCGCTACTTTGTTGCAGAAGCAGCTAGACTGAAAGCATTGTTTACATTGCCGCCTACTGTCTTCATAGCAGCAATTGCAACAATTGCGATCAGTACCAGAATCAAGGCATACTCAACAATCCCCTGGCCGCGCTCGGACTTCAGAGTGTTAATACACTCCATTACTCTTACATACATGGCAATAATCATCTTGTTCATAACTCTATACCTCCGTTTTTAGTTTATGCCTCATCAGATGGGGCATTTGTGAATTTGAATTTGTATATAAATCTACCAGCATTTACGCTTATACCGCAAATTATTACCTTGTCAAGCAAACAATTTGTGAATTGTGAATGGTGAATTGTGAATGGTGAATCATAATCTCTCTCGCCCACACTGCGTCCGCATACATGATGAATACAGCATAATCTATTAAGCAAAATCTTATGGTTGCAAATATATTCATTTTATGGTTTTGTCAAACGATATTTTACGCAATAATTTTTTTGGAGGTATTCGTAATGGCCGAACTTGGAAGTCGACTCATCGAATTGGGCGTCATCAACGCCCAGCAGCTTGAAGCGGCATTAAGCCGACAGCGCACCCACGGCGGAAGGCTTGGGGTAAATCTTAAAGCCATGGGCTTTATCCGCGAGGAGGATCTGGCAAAGGTTTTCCAGAAAACTCCACTACCACCAAAAAACATCAAGGAGACCGGTCTTGAGTATGCGATGATCGAGGGGCTTGTCCTCAAGCAGCTTCTGACTCTTGGAGAGTTCAAGATTGCCGATGTCTCCGCTCGAGTCAAGCTCCCCCCTTCCATGGTTGAATATGTGCTTGAAAACCTGCGCAAAGATCACCTGGTTGAAGTCAAGGGGGCGTCCGGCTACACTTCGATGGCATATGAGTACCGTATCACCGAAGCGGGGCGCGACAGCGCATCCCGGCTTCTGGAGCTCTGCCGCTATGTTGGTCCGGCACCGATACCGCTGGAGATGTACACGGAAATGATAGAGCTTCAGACGGTTAAGGGGATCGTCATTAACGAGGAATCGGTAAAAAAAGCTTTCTCCCACCTGGTGATTTCAGAGCGGAAGGTTCAGCAGTTGGGTCCTGCCATAACATCGGGGCAGGCGATGTTTATCTACGGCCCCCCCGGAAACGGCAAGTCATCCATTGCCGAGGCGATAAGTTCCGTCCTCACCGATCCGATCTACATCCCCTACGCAGTGTCAGTTGGGGAGCAGATCATCAACATCTACGATCCGATCAGCCATGTTCTGGTGCAAGAGGATCCGGGGGACATCAAGGATCAACGGTGGCTGAAGGTGCGTCGCCCCGTGGTAATGACGGGTGGCGAACTGACCATGCGTATGCTGGATCTGGATTACAACTCTGTCTCCAAATATTATGAGGCTTCCCTGCAGATGAAGGCCAATAACGGCCTCCTGATAATTGATGACTTCGGTCGCCAGCAGGCGGAGCCGCGCCAGATTCTCAACCGCTGGATAGTTCCTCTCGACCGGCGTATCGATTTTATGACGCTGCATACCGGCATGAAGTTCACCATCCCCTTTGATATGCTGATGATATTCGCCACCAATATCGAGCCAAAGGAGCTGGTGGACGACGCCTTCCTCCGCCGCATCCGTTACAAGATCAAGATTGACCACCCTTCAGCGGATGAGTTCTGCGGCATTTTCAAGGCTGTCTGCCTAGCCAACTCTGTGGTCTTCAACCAGAGCGCCTTCAATTATCTGATCGATCAGTTCTACAGCAAACGAAACATATCTTTCAGCGCCTCCCACCCCCGGGATATAGTGGATCACGTCATCAACTATTCCCGCTACTACAACCGCCCCCCCGCCATGACAGAAGAGACTGTTCAGTACGCCTGTGAGAATTATTTTGTGTCGGGGTGAAGGGTGGGGAAAAACCTGTGAAATGTGAAGGGTGAAGGGTGAAGGGTGAAGGGTGAACAAAGGCTTTTATTCACATTTCACCCTTGATGGTCTCGTAAAAAGTAAATTTACAGCATATGGTACATGCTTCGACTGTTCGACAAGCTCACAGCTCAGCACTAACGGATTTTCAATAAGTTAGACGGTTAAAGTCCGTTCGCCCTGAGCTGTGAGCTTGTCGAACAGTCGAAGGGTGATAAGGACTTTTTACGAAACCATCACCCTTCACATTTCACAAGTTTTAAAAGAAATAATCAGACAGTCAAACCCTCCGCTGCCTCATCGATATATCTGCCCAGACGGCGACAAGCAGGATCAGCCCCTTGATGACGTACTGGTATGTGATATCGATGTTCATAAGGCTCATGCCGTTGTCGAGGCTGGACATGATAAGCGCGCCGATGAGCGCACCCATGATCGTTCCCTCCCCCCCCATAAGACTGGCACCACCGATAACGGCTGCGGCGATGGCGTCAAGTTCCATGTTTATTCCGGCTGAGGTGGTGGCGGCGTTCAGACGGGCGGTCATGACGATGCCTGTCAGAGCCACAACCATGCCGTGAATCATGAAGAGCGCGGTGATGTTATGCCTGATGCTGATGCCGGAGAGCATGGCGGCGTCTGCGTTGCCGCCGATGGCGTAGAGGCGTCTGCCGAAGACGGTGCGCTCACCCAGGAAAGTCAGCAGAAGGGCAATGACAATCAGAAGTATGACCGCATATGGAATCCCCTCATTGAAAATCATGACCGAGAAAACGGCGGCTATAACGAGTGAGAGCAGGGTGATCCGAATGGTGTCCATCCCGGCGGAGGGGAGATGAAATCCGTACTTCGCTTTTTTCATCCGTTTTTTTACCTCAAACCAGATAAAAAGAGCGATGCAGATCGCCGCAAAGAGTGCGCTGAAATCGTTGAAGCCCCCCCCTTTTACGAAGAGTTGAGGCAGGTAGGAGGAGCCGATGGCTTTGAAACTTTCGTCAAGCGGGCTGATGGTTGATCCGCCGGTCACGCCGAGGATGGCGCCCCGGAACGCCAGCATGCTGGCAAGGGTGACGATGAAGGGGGGAACCTTTTTCCAGGCGATCCAGAATCCGTGCCAGGCGCCAATAACAAGACCGCTTATCAGAACGGCCAGGATAGTGGCTGACGTCCCCCAGCCGTATTTCACCTGAAGAACCGCACCGACAGCCCCGCAGAAACCTGCCACAGAGCCGACCGAAAGATCAATATTGCCGGTGACGATGATCAAGACCATTCCACAGGCGACAATGGCTACGGAAACCGTCTGAAGAAAGAGGTTTGAGATATTGCGGGGGGAAATGAAGACACCATCGGTTGTAAAGGAAAAGATGAGCCAGATGGCTATCAGCGCGCCTATCATGGTGTACTGGCGAAGATCTTTCCTGAATGAATCACGCAGCATGCATATCACCCCTTCAATGTTATTTATGTAACTCAGCCCCGGTAGCGAGCATCATTATCTTCTCCTGGGTCGCCTCGGATATCGGAAGTATTCCGGTCAGGCTCCCCAGATGCATGACGGCAATCCGGTCGCAGATCCCAAGCAGTTCCGGGAGTTCTGAAGAGATGATCATCACGCAGATCCCCTGGTCAACCATATCGTTTATGACGCCGTAGATTTCCGATTTCGCCCCGACGTCGATCCCTCTGGTTGGCTCGTCCAGTATCAGCACCTTTGGCCCTGTCATCATCCACTTGGCAAGAACCACCTTCTGCTGGTTGCCGCCGCTCAGGCCGGACACTTTCTGCTCTACCGAGGAACTTTTTATGTTAAGCCTGCCCCGGTACTCCTCCGCCATGGAGACCTCCATCTGCTCATCCAGTATCCAGTTGCTGGAGACTTTCGGAAGATTTGGAAGCGATATGTTCATCCGGATATCCTGTGCCAGAACGAGACCGTACCGTTTGCGATCCTCCGACGCCAGGCTTATACCGGCACCGATAACCGAGGCGGGGGTCAGTTTTGTAAGCTCAACGCCATTCAGCAGGAGTCTGCCGGATGATACCGTGCCCCATGCGCCGAACATGCTCATCACCAGCTCGGTTCTTCCGGCACCGACAAGCCCTGCCAGTCCAAGAATCTCACCCTTGCGGAGCTGAAAGGAGATGCCGTTAAGCACCAGTTTTGACGCCGGGTCGGAGGCGCACCAGTTCTGCACCTCCATGACGGTGTCCCCCGCCGTGCGAACCTTTCTGGGATAGATCCGGGTCAGCTCCCGACCAACCATCATCGTCACAAGCGACTCCTCGGTCATGTCGCGGCTTTCCACCGTCCCGATGCTCCTTCCGTCCCGCATGACCGTGATCCGGTCTGATATCTCCATAACCTCCCGCAGACGGTGCGAAATGTAGATGCAGGTGACACCCCGTTCCCGGAGAGTGCGCAGGATGGCAAGCAGAATGTCTGCTTCATCGTCGGAGAGAGCCGCCGTAGGTTCGTCGAGAATAAGTATGCGGGCATCCTTGTGGAGTGCTTTGGCGATTGCCACAAGCTGCTGCTGCCCCACCCCCAGGT
>Ga0194060_10001615_pt1 | contig 16153 bp, 16 predicted proteins | sample SepL225m_MetaG_FD_163427 | JGI IMG/M metagenome (GOLD analysis project Ga0194060, IMG submission 163427) | Anoxic zone freshwater microbial communities from boreal shield lake in IISD Experimental Lakes Area, Ontario, Canada - Sep2016-L222-5m | ecosystem: Environmental > Aquatic > Freshwater >...
GTTAATAAGATTGCTGAAATCTACTAATGCAGATAAATTTCTTTTCGCTTCATTCGTATCGATTGTATTCATCTTGTCATTTCTTTAATACTAAAAGTATTTCACCAAAACAACCTGGTTCCTTTTGTCGGCAACCGAATAAAAATTCACCTCATCCATAAGTTTTTTCATCAGACAAATGCCGAGTCCGCCTACTTTGTGCCGGTTATAAAACTTTCTTATATCCGGTTCCGGAACATTCGCCGGATCAAAGTTATAGCCGTAATCAGTAATGGCAATGCTCATCTTTTTATTTGCAATACTGATATTCACAACTATATCTCCTTCGGGTGAATTTTTATATGCATGTTTTATTATATTTGTGCAGGCTTCATCTACGGCAAGGGTGATTTTGCCAATTGCCTCATTGTTAAAGCCGCACTTCTCAGCTGCGGATTTAGTGAAATTTCTGATGAGTGAAAGATTGCCGGTAACACTTTTAACAACCAGCTCTTTTTCAAACAATTTATTCTCTGTATCCAATTATTAACTCTTCTCGCTGAACTTTTTAATGGCTTCTTCTTCATCATTATAGAATTCATACAATAGCGGAAACCCCAGCAAATCAAAAATATTAAACACCTGAGGGGTCATGTTCGAAAATTTAATATCGCCACTATTATCCCTCATAGTTTCAATGTACGCCATAAAGACCCCAAGACCGGCACTGCTGATGTAAGCAAGCTTTTCAAAGTTAACCACTACCCTGAACCTGTTATCTTTGATAAATCTTGTAAAGACGATCTCAAGCTCAGGGGCGGTATGTGCGTCAAGATACCCATGTAAGTTAACAACATTCACCAGGCTGTCTTCCCGCGTTTTCACATTAAAATCGACCATTAAACATCTCCCGCGTTATTAATTTGTTCATTTTTGCGTAAGGCAACTGAAATTAAGTTAAATTTATCCCTATAGGTTAGTATATAGCTTCCAGACCGATAATCATGAAGCTGGAACTGATAAATATGAGCTAAGAACTGATAATTTTGAGGTGGGAGCCGATAAAATTATCAGCGCTAAAAATAAGATTTTAGTATATATTCATGGAGAACCTGGAGATCATACAAACAAAACAAGGATTACATCATCAGGTCTTTCTCAAAAGGCTGAAGAAGGAATTTAAGGCTTTCCCGCGCTCTGAATATCCTGGATTTAATTGTCCCGACCTCGCACTCCAAAGATTCGGCTATTTCCTTATAGCTAAGACTATCTACTTCGCGCATAATTAATGGAATTTTTAGCTTTTCAGGCAGCCTTGCAATTGCCTGCTGTACAATTTCCGTAGTATCAACATATTCAGAAGATGAATCCGAACTGCCGTATTCATCCTCTGATTCATTAACCGGGATGAATATGCTCCTAATCCGAATCTTCCTTAAATGGTCTTTACATTTGTTTACTGTAATCCTGTAAAGCCATGTGGTAAACTGCGATTCAAAGCGAAAGTCTTTAAGCTTATTGAAGACACTAATAAAGACATCCTGCGAGATATCATCAATATTTTCGCGATTGCCGAGAGTCAAATAAACCAGATTTTGCACCTTGTCCTTATGCCTCATGACCAGCGTTCTGAACGTAGAATCATCGCCGTCAATAAATCTTTGAATTAAGGCAAAATCGTCATCCTGATTTGTTGCCTGCTGATTAATCAAACCTGGTATGCTCATATCGTTTAGAATCTATGTTGTCAGACGAAATAATTTACTGGCTACGTCTTGTCTGGTAAATAAAACCCGCGGGAATCAGACTGGTTTTAAATAATTAAGTACCAGATATTGCCAAAGTTCAATTGGACAGATGTTTTCTATAAGTCAGCTTTTTGTTGCCGGCATTATTTGGAAGAAGTCCGATATTTTTGGGGACAATATCATTTCTCTGTTCATGAATTTTGAATTTGCCTATTAATCCCTGGATATCTAGTGTAAGCCGGTGTAAATCTTCGGAGGCTCTTGCTATTTGTTGCGTACCGGCAGCGCTTTCCTGTGTAATACTGCTAATGCCTTCAACATTCTTACTGATTTCCTCGGCAACGCTTGACTGTTCCTCACTTGCAACCGCCACCTGTACGATAATATCGCTGGCTGATTGATTTACTTCGAGAATTTGTTTTAACGCCAATGCGACTTCCTCGGTAAGCCTCATACCATCCTCCACGGAACTATCAGCCATAAGCATAGACGAATCTGCTTCTTCTGAATTTCTCTGATTGTATCTGCAATTTCCTTTGTAGCTTTTGTAGTTCTTTCGGCAAGTTTTCGCACTTCATCGGCTACAACGGCAAAACCTCTGCCCTGTTCGCCAGCGCGTGCCGCCTCAATTGCGGCATTAAGAGCCAGAAGATTTGTCTGATCAGCAATATCATCAATCACCTGTGCAATCTCTCCAATCTGACCCGTCTTTTTTGCAAGTACAGTAATCCTTTCTCCGGTCTGCTTTGTGGCTTGAACAATTCTGGACATACCTTGTTTTGTATCCTCTACTTTTTTTGCTCCGCTTAAGGCGCTTTGGCTTGCAATTTTTGAATCTTCTGCCGCTTTATTTGCGTTTTTATTACTGTCAAAAATAGTTCTGGTCATTTCCTCAATAGCGCTTGCTATTTCATTTGTCTGCTGTGCCTGCTCGTGGCTACCCGCTGCCATCTCTTCGGTTGAAGATGAAATTTGATTCGCAGCGCTGGCTGTAACCTGCACGACCTCGCTTACACTAATAAGCATATTTCTAATGTTTTCAACCGCTGTATTAAACCCTGTATAAAGCTTTCCTATCTCATCGTCAGAATACACCTTCAATTTTACAGTAAGATCACCTTTGGCAAATTTCTTCATTTCAGTAAGCATTTTGGCAACGCTCTCCGCAAGATATACTTTCTGGTTTTCAGATTCCTTAACCGCGGCTATTACCTTTTCCTCCACACTCTCCTTTTCAGTCTTTAGCTGAAGATTTGCCTGCCTTATATTATCAACCATCTTCCCGAAACTACCTGCAAGCGAACCCAGTTCGTCTTTAGTATCAAGAACGACATACGCATTGAGATTGCCTTGCGAAACTTCTTTTGCTGCTTCTTCAAGCTGTTTTATAGGACTGGAAATAGCAGAATTTATTACATAGTTAACAAATAATGATAGAAAGATTGATGAAACAAGCGCGGCAATAAAGGTAAATATTATTCTATAGTAATTTTTCTCTGCCTGGTGATAACTATCCTCGCCAAGCTGTTTAAGTTGTAGTCCGACTTGTTCAAGAAGTGCGAATTTATCTTCAACCGTTCCCATACCCATTGTGGCAGTATTCAAGTCAACCGAAGCAAGGTCAAAAACAGTATTAACTGCATTTTTATATTCGCGGGCAAGCTCAAGCGCTTTTTTATACTCGCTGGATATCTTGACGGAGTTCAATTTCCCTGAGAGGTCGTTCATCGATTCAATGGTTCTGTCAAGCAGGGCAATTTGCTCTTTACCCAGTTTATCAAGCTGTTCCTGCGAATAATTGGCGCGTGCCCATGTAAGAAACTTAAATACATTGCCCTGAACAAGTATTAAATTCCGATAGTTATTATCGGTCTGATCAATCGCTTTAACTTCAACGTTAACCATATAATCCAATAAATTCTGCTGTGAATTCAGTCCCCAATAACCCATCGCTCCCAAAAATAACATAAATAATAAAACAACCAGAGGCGAAAGAAAGAGCTTCTTTGATATGTTTAGATTCTTAATATATTTGTTCAATTTATCTCCAACGAATAATAGCTTAAGGTATTGATTTATTCTAAAAATAATTAAATATCTGAAAGTTAACTATGCGAGTCCACTATGAAAAGGATATTTTACAAAAAAATATTTCACAACTTAAGCTTAAATTCGAAGTTTAAAATTGATAGAAATCAGACCTTCCCGGAGTTAACCCATGTAAAATAGTAAAAAAATCAGGAGATATCAGCCCCAAAGACGGCTTAAAATTTTGACAGAGAAAAATAATGCTAAATTTTATCCCATCCTAAAAGGCCAACTGAATTCCTGATTTTTTAGATAAAGTAGTATCTGCGATACAAAATAAGTCCGAAGAACCTTTGCCGGCAATTATTTCTTATAAGCGCCGCATCCAAAAATTAAGTCGTCAAATTTCTCAATATAAGCCGTTTTATTCTCAATTCTCTTTGATACCGGATTAGACCATTTGTAATTCTGCCAGCCTTTGCCTTTCGCTTTTATAATTGCAACCCGCTCCTGAACGAAAGCCTTATTGTCTGCATCCTTCATATCGATAAGTTCTTTGCCTATCATTTTGGGATTGCCACCATGAGCAACGCAAACGCCTTTCATATCATAAACAAAAACATAAAGGTCGTTATCAATAAATTTGCCTTTCTGATTGCTGATCTCAGCAAGAGCCTTATCCTTACCACTGGCTTTATAGAAGGAAATAGCTTTTTTTACCATCGCTTCTGCCTCGACAGGCGTGCCAATCTTACCTTGAGAGAATGCCGTACTGGCAAGTAACAAGCCTGAAACTAATAAAACAAGTAAACGTTTCATAAATAACTCCACTAATATTATAGAATTTACTAGGACAGTCCTTGCGGCAGGAACATCCGGATTAGATTATAAATTATAAGCCGCAATTTCAAACAATTCGTTCAACGCGATTGTCATTGAAGTCAGACCTGAGTTGAACGATTTAACTAAAGTACGTGCAAAAGCACTCCGCAATATATAAAAATATTCGCATTTTTTTTTATTCTGCTTGCAAAAATTAGCTAATGATGGTAAATTTATCACACAAAAATAACAGGAGCCTGCATGAGAATTAAAACTACCGAACAGTATGGAGCTGTCATAATTGAATTGAAAGGTAATATAACAGGTGGTTCGGAAGCTCAGGAACTCAGCGATCTTTTGCATAAACTCATTGAAGAAAAGAAAATATATATTGTAGCTGACCTTGCCGATGTAAAGTTTATGAACAGTTCCGGCCTTGGTATGCTTATTAGCGCATATACAACAATAAAAAACGGCGGTGGCAATTTTAAACTTGCGAATGCTACCGAAAAGATTTATAGTCTGTTAATGATTACAAAGCTTGTTACTATTTTTGAAAATTACGATTCTGTTGAAGAAGCGGTTAAAAGCTTTAACTTTGTTTAATGATAATTTCGGAATTGGGAGATAACTTAACAATTTCATCTGAAATTTAATGCCTCTGCAATGAGGTGTTATTTTTTTTACTCCGGATATGGTTATTCGGAGTTTTTTACTTTATAGGATATTTGGGAGTCATAGAAAATTATGAGTGTTTCAATTTTAGTTGGCAGCCAGTGGGGCGATGAAGGCAAAGGAAAAGTAGTTGATATATTAAGCGAAAAATTTGACGTAGTGGCCCGCTATCAGGGCGGTGCTAACGCTGGTCATACGGTCGAAATTGGTGACAAAAAATATATCCTGCATCTTATCCCATCAGGTATTCTGAGAGAAGACGTTGTCTGTGTAATTGGAAACGGCGTTGTTATTGACCCAAAAGCGTTCCTCGATGAAATTGACCTGCTTGAGAAAAATAATATTAAAGTTACAGACCGTCTCTTTATCAGCCATAATGCTCATCTCATTATGCCTTACCATAAGTTGCTTGATTCATTAAATGAAAGCGGACAGAATAAAATAGGTACAACAGGCCGAGGCATCGGTCCGTGTTATATTGATAAATTCGCGAGAAAGGGCATCAGAATAGTTGACCTTCTAAACCGCGGGATCCTTGAAAAGAAAATTCGCGAAAACCTGGAGGAGAAGAACACTCTGCTGCGTAAAGTTTATGAACATACTGAACTTGACGTGGAGGAAATCATCCGCGAATATGTTGAATTCGATAAAACAATTAACAAATACATAAAGGATACACCGGTTTATCTTAATACAGCTATCAGCGAAGGCAAATCCGTCCTTCTTGAAGGTGCGCAGGGTGCATTGTTAGATATTGACCACGGCACTTATCCTTATGTAACTTCTTCGAGTCCTACTTCGGGTGGCGCCTGCACCGGAACCGGCATCGCTCCAACGAAAATTGATTCGGTAATTGGCATAGTTAAAGCATATACGACAAGAGTCGGCAATGGACCTTTCCCAACTGAACTACTGGATGCAGACGGCGAACATCTGCGGAAGACTGGTGCAGAATTCGGTGCTACAACCGGACGTCCAAGACGTTGCGGCTGGTTCGATGCTTTCTTAATGAAATATTCCTGTATGATTAACGGTATCGATACAGTCGCTATTACTAAGCTTGACGTGTTAAGTAATTTTGATGAAATAAAAATCTGCGTAGGTTACGAATACGAGGGCAGAACACTGAAGGCTTTTCCAAATGACACAAACCAGCTTGACTGTATTACTCCCGTTTATGAAACTATGCCCGGCTGGAATTCCGATATTTCAAAGGCAAAATCATACAATGAACTCCCCGTGGCAGCACGCGATTATCTGAATTTTATGAAGGATTTCTGCAATTTTGACATAGGTATTGTTTCCGTAGGACCGAAGCGTTCCGAAACTATAATTTTACAGGAGTAGTTTTTATCTTTCAGTCAGATGTTCCACACTCGGACAATAAAGCTTAAGACTTAGACCTGTAACTTAAACAAAGGACTCTCTCCTATGAAAATGAACGGCGGTCCCGCTACAAGAAATATTAAGTTTATACTCCTGTTTTTTGCCGTGTCTATCGCTGCGGGCACTCTCTATTATACTCAGAAACTCGTGCGGAAACTTCAGCAGAAGGAAAAGCAGATGGTGGAGCTTTATGCCAAAAGCTGGGAGTATGTCGTCAATTCCAACGATGAATCTGTAAATATTACATTTATTTTTGAGAATATAATTAAGCCTATCGATTTCCCGATTATACTTACCGACTCGCAGGGGAAGGTTGACATAAAGGACAAGACCTCAACGCGCAATCTTGAGATTGACTCAACACTTTCATTTAATGAGCAGGAAATTTTTGTCTATAAGAAAATGAAGGACATGGACGAAATAAATCCCCCAATCAGTATTACTTACCAAGGCTCTGTCGTTTTTGGCAAGATACACTACGGCGATTCAGATATGCTCCACCAGATGCGCAACTACCCATATTACCAGATTAGCTTTGCTTCCGTGTTTATATTGATTGGCTACATCCTGTTCAGCTACATCAAGAAGAACGAACAGAGTAGCATCTGGGTAGGAATGTCAAAAGAAACGGCGCACCAGCTTGGTACACCAATTTCAAGCCTGATGGGATGGTCGGAACTGTTAAAACTTAGTAATAATAACCCGGATAAAGTGCTGGATATTTCGGAGGAAATCAATGATGACCTTGCACGCCTGAATAAAATTACTCAGAGATTCTCTAAAATTGGATCCCATCCTGAGCTTAAGGAAGCCAATGTGTCGGAGGAAATACAAAAGACAATGAAATATTTCGAGCGCCGTCTGCCACAGACTGGCAAGAACGTTACTCTTAAGTTTATGGGAAGTGAGGACTCACACGCCAGGCTTAATCCGGAACTGTTCGGCTGGGTACTCGAAAATCTCGTCAAGAATGCACTTGATGCAATCGAAGGGAAGAAAGGAAGCATTATATTCAGCGTAACGGAAACGTATAAGAACGTGGAAATTGAAGTCGGGGATACCGGCAGGGGAATAGACATGAAACAGAAGAAGGATATCTTCCGCCCCGGCTACTCTACAAAACGCCGCGGCTGGGGACTGGGTCTCAGCCTTACAAAGCGCATCATTGAGACGTACCACAACGGCAAAATTTTCGTAAAAAATTCCAGCCCTGGAGGAACAACTTTTAAAATTGTTCTAAAAAAAAGTGTGTAAAACCTGTTTCATCTAAATATCATGTCTTTTATAATTATTTCCTGAAACGAGTATTGTCAGGAAAAGCAGTTGCTATGCCTGACTCATCTCAAGCATTCTCTCTACCGGCTTAAGTGCTCTCAGTCTTAATAATTCTTCCATCTCTATCTCCGGCGACTTATTCTTCATACACAGATAAAGTTTTTCCATTGTATTAAGTTTCATGTGGGGACAGTTATTGCATTCACAATTATTCTCAGGAGGCGCGGGAATAAACCGTTTGCCCGGCGCAAACTTCTCCATCTGATGAATAATACCTGTTTCGGTTGCAATAATATAAGACCTGGCATCATCAGACTGGACAAACTGTAACAGTTTACTCGTTGAACCAATAAAATCAGCATGTCTTAAAACGGCAGCTTCGCATTCGGGATGCGCTATCATCTTCGCTCCCGGATATTTTAACTTAAGTCCGATTATTTTCCTCTCACTGAAAGTTTCATGTACCATACAGGCTCCCTGCCATAGAAGCATGTCCCGCCCGGTTTTCTTAATCAGCCAGCTCCCAAGATTACGGTCAGGAGAAAATAATATGGGCTGTTCCTTCGGAATCTGATTAATTAACTTCTCAGCGTTGCTTGATGTACAGATAATGTCACTTAATGCCTTAACCTCGGAGGAGCAGTTTATATATGTTATCGCTATATGCTCAGGATGCTTTTCGCGAAATGCCCTGAATAATTCAGCAGGACAACTTTCAGCAAGCGAACATCCAGCCTGAATATCCGGCAGAAGTACAAGTTTATCGGGATTTAGAATCTTTGCAGTTTCTGCCATGAAATGAACTCCCGCAAATACAATTACATCAGCATTTGTACTTCTAGCCTTACGCGCCAGCTCAAGGCTGTCACCAATAAAATCAGATACATCCTGTATTTCCGATTCCTGATAATAATGGGCAAGTATAACAGCATTCAATTCTTTTTTTAGTCTGACAATTTCTTCATGCAGATCTATATCGGCCCCGGTATCGCTATTCGTAATCATTTTATCCCCTTTTTTATTAAATACCCCGGCTCTTTTACTTCAGGTTTTGTTCAAATTATTAAACAATGTTAAAAATTATTAACCCGGTACGGTGATTCTTCAGGTGATAGAAGGTGTATCTATATTCTTAGCTTCAGGAATTTACGAAACTCATGTTTGCAATCCGCAGAAAAACAAACGGGCTTAATCTCTGATTATTCTGCATAAATAAAAGAAGTATCTTCCGGCATACACTTCATCATTAAGTCTCCGTTGCTGTGAAGTAACCTCAGGAAGAAATATAGTTTCTCACCCATCCCTTAAATGACAAACTGCCTGACGTGGCTACACTCTCCTCCACGACAGTTTTATTCTAAAGCACGCAACTAAAATAATTGCAGATAAATAAAATACACCCCTCAGAAGAATATGTGAAAACCGGATATGTAACAGCTACCGGTATATTTGCCTGAGAACTTATTATTTAACTGAAAATTTATATCTGACGGAGGATTTACTATTTAACTGAGAACTTATAAATAGTAGTTTGTCTGTAAGTTTCTCCCGGCTTCAGTGTTACAGATGGAAACTGAGGCTTATTCGGTGAATCAGGGAAATGCTGGGCTTCCAGACAAAGTGCTGTACGCGAACGATAAGTAATATTATTCTTCCCCTTGCCATCAAGGAAATTACCGGTATAGAACTGCATACCCGGCTGATCAGTCAAAACTTCCATAAACCGCCCGCTTTTTGCATCATATACTGTAGCGGCTTTTCTTACTTTCCCGTTATAATTATTAATAACCCAGTTATGATCATAACCATGCCCTAAAACAAGCTGTTCGAAATCTTTATTAATCCCTGCACCTACGGCAACCGGTTTTCTTAAATCCAGCGGAGTATTTTCCACGTCCTGAAATATACCTGTTGGAATCAAGCCCTTGCCTGTCTGAGTAAATTTATCAGCATCGATTGAAACTTCGTTATCAAGTATGGTTGACTCAGGGTTGCCCGACAAATTAAAATATGAATGATGAGTAAGATTTAATACAGTAATCTTATCTGTAGTTGCAAAGTATTCAATCTTAAGCTCATTCCGGCTGGTTAAAGTATAAGTAACCGTAAGCGAAAGATTACCTGGAAAACCTTCTTCCCCATCCTTACTTATATAAGTCATCCTGACAGATTCACCTTTTGCACTCTTTGAAAACCGCGCATCATAAACATGTTTATTAAACCCGACCCTGCCACCGTGCAACATGTTTTCACCGTCATTCAGACTTATCTGATATTGTTTTCCCTCAAGTGTAAACTTCCCGTTAGCGATTCTGTTGCCATATCGCCCAACGATTGTGCCGAAATACGAATTATCCTTAATATATCCGTCAAGTGAATCATAGCCGAATACAATATCATCCATTTTTCCATTACGGTCAGGCATTATTAAAGAGACAACAGTAGCTCCGAAATTTGTAACCGTAACTTTGGCACCCGTTGAATTTTTTAGCGTAAAGAGATAAACATTTGTTCCATCGCTAAGTTTTCCAAATAATTCTTTCCCTCCCATCATTTCTTTTCCTTTCCCTTGCAAATCCAAGATAAGTATTACAGCAAAAATAAATACAGATAGAAATAACAAAGTTTTTTTCATTTGATCCCCGTTCGATTTTTTGTGAGTTGATATTTATTATTTCAAAGCAATGTCTTCATAATACAAAAGGCTGTTGCCAGAAATAGTTTTTACAGTCCGCAAATTAAGAATTTATTCTTAATAAAATAAACAGATACCGGCAGAAAATATAAATCTCTGTGCTAAATTGAAAAACTTTTGTCCGCTACCTGAACATCAGCAGGGCTTATTCGCAAACATCTCCTTGTGTTTATAAACAAAAAATATCTGTGTATAAACAGCATCAGCACGTCTGAAACAAAAACCGGTAATATTAAAAATACTCTTAAACCTGCGCCATTTAATCTGAAGCCCTGACAAATAACTGACAGGGAAACGGTGCCAGGGTTAACCGCCTACCCGGGTATTACTTCAATAGACGGATGAACTTCGCGCTTTAAGATATTCTCAATAGCGTTTAGTGTGCCGGAAATTGAGCTTGGACAGCTTCCACATGCGCCCATGTATCTGATACGGAGCGTATAGCCGTCAATGCCAAGTACTTCAAGTCCGCCACCATCGCCGGCTAAAGCCGGACGCACGCGCTGATCCAAAAATAAATTTATTTTGGTAAGCATATAGCTCTCTTCTTCATCGACCGACTGCCCTGTATTTTTTTCTTCAGGCAGTAAGGTTTCATCAAAATTCTGTATGAAATTAACCAGCATTTTCTGGATTTCACCCCAGTCAGCCAACGGGGTTTTCTCTACGGTAATAAATTTATCCATATAGAAAACTGACTCAACACCTTCGATTTCAAAAATTCCTTTTGCAAGCAGGTCTGATTCCGCTTCCCGCTTATTTTTATAATGTCGCGTCTCTTTGGTTAATAACTTTTCATCCAATATGAATTTGAGAGCCTGTGGATTTGGCGTTAGATCAACATCCTGAACTTTTAGCATTTAGTCCTCCAAATATTTTATTAGTTAAACCTTATTGTTTTTTGTAAAATTCAAAAGTACTTCTCTGTTCTGTAAGAAACCGTTCATTCATATAACTCTTATTATCTTTGAGATAACATCCTGACTTAACTATTTCCTCCTGTTCTCCAATACCAGAACAAATTCCCCTTTGAGATTTTCAAGTTCTGCCGTTGCAAGAACTTCTGAGACCTTGCCACGATAAAACTTCTCATTTTTCATCGTAAGGCTGAAGGCGACCGAAACATTCATCCCCCCGCCAAATATTTTTGAAACATCGCCAAGCAATACTTTCAGTCTGTACGGCGTATCAAGAATAACTATTGTCCCGTAAATGTTTTTAAGTCTTAATAACTCGTTGCGACGTTCTTCTTTTTTCGGGGAAAGCCAGCCATAGTAGTAAAACTTTTCTATGTCCATGCCCGAACCCGTAAGAGCAGGCAGAAGTGAATTAGCTCCGGGAACAGGGATTATATCTATGTTCTGACTGATACAAATATCTACGAGCAAATGACCGGGATCAGAAAACAACGGCGTACCACAGTCGGATATTATTGCTGCCACCCCGCCTGCAAGTATCCTTAAAAGCAAATCGTTGACAAGCTCCTTCTCGGTGTGCTCGTTTAACGGAATAATCTCTTTTTCAATACCGTAATGGGAAAGCAGACGGCGGGCTTCTTTGTATTCCTCACAGATAATGAAATCAGCGGACTTTAATATGCTCAGCGCACGGAGAGTTATATCTTCATAGTTGCCAATTGGCGTTGAAACGAGGTAAAGTCTGCCGGACATATTTTTCTGTTTGCTAATTTTTAATTCTGATAATTTTATTTAACACAGGCAAAAGCATGACTGCATCGCAAAGAATTAATTCACTCATTCCGAAAAAAAAATAGAACAGTAAAATAAGTTAACTCCGGTTGCGCATAATGCCACTGTTTTATTGATATAACTGCCTCACTAAAACATAATTTCTTTTACCTTAGCGTAGAGATTATCCAGCGCAACAGGGAATCTCTCGCCTGTCTTCCGGATTTTAATTTCCGCTTTATTCTCTTTCAGATTTTTATCGCCTACGATTATCTGCACAGGGAAACCGAGCAGGTCAGCATCGTTGAACTTAAAACCTGCCTGCGCATCGACTCTGTCATCAAAGAGAACGTTGTAACCCTGAGCTGAAAGTTCATCGTAAATCTTCTCCGCGGCATCAATAATTTCCTGCTTTTTCATATTAAGTCCGATAAGCTGAATATCAAACGGGCTTAATTCCTTATCCCAGACTATGCCGCGTTCATCATTATGCTGTTCGATATAACACGCTATCACTCTTTCTACTCCGATACCGTAGCTACCCATGATAATCGGGTTAACTCTGCCATTCTCATCGAGGAATGTTGCACCCATAGCTTCCGAGTATTTTGTGCCGAGCTTAAAGATATGCCCAAGCTCGATTGCCTTAAATACATCCAGCTTCGAACCGCAACGCACACACGTCTCGCCTGCCTTAATGACCCTGAGGTCAGAATACCCGGCTGAAGGAACATCTCTTGCCAGGTCTGTTCCGCCGGCATGATAACCATTTTTATTTGCACCGCTGAAAAGATTATTACCATCTTTAAGCCTGAGATCAGCAATTATTCTTCCCTTAAAACCTGCCGGACCTATGGAGCCGGCATCAGCGCCCGTGAGTTCCTTTAACTCATCCGGGTGACCCGGTCTCAGGTCGCCTGTTAATATATGACCGAGCTTGGTTTCATTCACTTCATCATTGCCCGTCATTAAGACGAGCACGGGCTGTCCGTTATGGATATAAATTCTTGACTTTGCGCACCGTGATTCATCAATCTTCAAAAAGGCACACAACTCATCGATACTTTTAACATCCGGCGTTGATATTTCATACACTTCTTCCGAAATTTCATTACGTGTAACCGGAACGGCAACCGACTTTGCCACTTCAACATTAGCCGCATAGCCACAACTTTCGCAATAAGCCACCGTGTCTTCACCGGCTTCGGACTTAACCATAAATTCTTCTGACCCGCTTCCGCCCATTGCGCCGGAGGAAGCTCCGACCACAAAGTATTTAAGTCCGCACCGGTCAAATATCTTACGGTATGCCTGGTCATGCAACTCATAAGACTTATTGAGATTTTCAGTTGTGGTATCGAACGAATAAGCATCCTTCATTAAAAACTGACGCCCGCGTATGACTCCGCTTTTAGGGCGTGGTTCATTACGGAACTTTGTCTGTATCTGATACCATATCTGAGGCATATCCTTATATGACTTCACAACGCCTTTCGCATGGTACGTCATTATTTCTTCATGCGTCGGGGCAAGTACATAATCCCTGTTTTTTATATGAAACATCGTATCGCCAAAAGCTTCCACGCGCCCCGTCTCTTCCCATATCTCCTTTGGATTAAGTGCCGGCAGATGGAACTCCTGCCCTCCGACAGCGTCCATTTCCTCCCGTATAATTTCACTTACCTTTTTAACTACTCTGTAGCCAAGAGGCAGAAATGAATAAATACCGGCGGATAACATTCTGACCATTCCGCTTCGGAGCATCAGAATATGACTTGGAATAACCGCATCGTTGGGAACTTCTTTTAATGTCGGGATAAATGCTTTGCTTAGTTTCATTTTTCTATTATGTTTATTAATAAATTTAATCTTTTTTAAGATAAAAAGAAAGAAAATCAGTTAAATGTCAGACGGACAAAAGCCGGTTAATTTTCATTCGTCATTATTCTATAGTCCGGATTCTGTAAACCATATCCTTTGGTCTGACAATACCGTGACAGACAAACGTTACCTCATCCCCCTTTACAGCTTCGGTAACAGATAGTCCGTTATTCATCATTTCACCAGGACTAAATTCTGTAACACCGGTTGACTGTCCGATAATAAGCAGTTCATCTCCTGATCTTATTCCGCATGTCTCAAGCTTTATATGAGCGATGCCAGTCTTCTTAAAGTAATTTATAACCCTGCCGACATATTCCTTTCTTGTTACAGCCCTGTTTCCGTAAATACCTGCATATTCTTCAGCACTCGGTGTATCAAAATAAAACCCGGAAGAGAAACCGCGGTTATAAACACGCCCAAGTTCTTCGAGCATCCGCTTTTTAATTTCATCAGTCAGACCATTCTCAAAGCAGAGATCAATTGCCCGGCGATAAACCGAAACTGTTTTTGCAACATACTCAGGACTGCGTTTACGACCCTCAATCTTAAATGAATCAATTCCAGCTTCAATCAGCCGGTCTGTATATTCGACCGAACAGAGGTCTTTAGGTGAAAGAACATAATCCTCGCCCATTATCATTGCCTGCCCGGTCTGATTATCCTTTACCTCATATTCCCTGCGGCAGGGCTGAATGCATTCCCCTCTGTTGGCACTTTTACCAAAAAGATGATGACTCATAAAACAGCGTCCGCTTATGGCAATACACATAGCTCCATGAACAAACACTTCAATCTCAATATCCGTCCCGGCTCTGATCTTTTTTATCTCTTCAAGCGAACATTCGCGTGCCAGCACTATTCTTTTTGCCCCGGCATCCTTAAAAAAATTAGCCGAAACCGAGTTCGATACCGAAGCCTGAGTAGATATACAAACAGGAAGCCCAAGATATTTACATTTTGAAACCGCTGACATATCCCAGCAGATAATCATATCAATACCAGCCTCTTTTGCTTTCCACAGAACCTCATCCAGCTGGCTTAATTCCTCTTCAAATATAATAGTATTAAGGGTAAGATAAGCCTTAACCTTATTATCATGACAGAATTGTACAATTTCCGGCAGGTCGGAGACAATAAAATTCTTGGCCTTTGCCCTCATATTCAGTTTGTCAATGCCAAAATAAACAGCATCGGCACCACTGTTAACGGCAACGCTCAGCATTGTCCAATTTCCTGCGGGGGCCATTAATTCAGGCTTTTTCATCTGCATATTTTCACTTGGTTTTGGTATTACACGAAAAAAGCGGCTCATGGCCGCTTTTTGTTAAGCTCGGTATTACTTTATCCCAGTAACTTTAGCTATATCGTCAAGACGGACAAAGGTTTCGTGAAACTTTACATTGCCGGCTTCATTCCTTACAGCCCTGATTATCTTTAAATTAACGCCGGTACTCTTTACTTTTTTAGCTTTATCGCCAAAGGTTTGTGTTTTTGCCATTCCTTTTTATCTCCTCAAATTTTTAATTGCACAAATATAGGATAAATTAGTAATAAAACAAAAGGAGAAATCTCCCTGATATTTATTAAAGAACTGAATTTAATTACACAGACTGTTAATTTTTCTGTATAAAAACATAATAACACGGCAGAATAGCTCTATAATTTTTAGTATATCTCTTTTGCTTTCGTATAACGCCATTTGTAAAAAAAATAACCCGCCTTTTTAATCATATAAGAGCTTTTGTCCGACTAATACAGGCTTCCGTATGCTTTACACCCGGCATTATAGGTTTTACACTCGTCATTATGGGTTTTGCACAAGCCTCTGTGTGTTTTACACTCGTCATTATGGGTTTTGCACAAGCCTCTGTGTGTTTTACACTCGGCGTTATGGGTTTTGCACAAGCCTCTGTGTGTTTTACACTCGGCGTTATGGGTTTTGCACAAGCCTCTGTGTGTTTTACACTCGGCGT
>Ga0194060_10001616_pt1 | contig 16149 bp, 14 predicted proteins | sample SepL225m_MetaG_FD_163427 | JGI IMG/M metagenome (GOLD analysis project Ga0194060, IMG submission 163427) | Anoxic zone freshwater microbial communities from boreal shield lake in IISD Experimental Lakes Area, Ontario, Canada - Sep2016-L222-5m | ecosystem: Environmental > Aquatic > Freshwater >...
CGTTGCAATTAAGTACAGACGCTAAAGTATAGCTAACGCACAATAAAATGATAACGTTCGTGGTGAGCTGTGAGCTTGTCGAACAGTCGAACCACATTCACACTTCGACAGGCTCAGTGCGAACGGTTTTGTAATCATTTTATTAGCAGTTAGCTCTAAGTAAAAAAACAGCTTGGCTTTCTTATGTGGAATATGTCAATGGTTCTGGATTGATTAATTTAGAGTTTCATAGCTCATTGAAACCTTATCTTCTGCAATTAAAAAGTCACTTCACGCAATATAATTCAAATTATGTAATGAATTTTAGTTGCCAATACAGCGTAAGAATTTATGAGCTATTAAAAATGAATGCTTATAAAGCAAAAAATGGACAATTTGAAAAATATTTTGAACTCAATAAATTTCGCTCATTTCTTGATATAGACGACAATGAATACACACTTTTTTCTAATTTAAAAAATAGGGTAATTCAGCCAGCGATTAGTGAAATTTCTGATTTAACCGATTTATCTATTCACGATGTGAAATACGGTAAAACAGGGCGAAAAATTACTAGTGTGACTTTTTTTGTAACAGTTAGAACAGGGAATGAAACAAACCCACAACAAGCCAACTCGCTAACTGATAGCATAAAACCAGAAAAGCAAACTGAAAATCACCCTGTTATTGAATCGCTGGTATCACTGGGCTTCTCTCTTGAAATAGCGAAAAAATACAAAAATAAGCACGGTGTAAAGAAAATCGAGCGAAACATTGCCTATACGCTGGCAAAGAATCAAGAAAGAAACATTAGTGATGTTCCATCATACCTCAATAAAGCAATTGAAAATGACTACGGTAATGCTTGGGAAATTAAGCAAAAAAAAGAGCTAGAAGATAAAAAACAGCAGGACAAGCTAGACCAAGCGAAAAAGACATCGGTTGAAAAAGCAAAACAAGAGAGAAATGCACAGAATCAAAAAGCTTTTAATGACTTTCTGCAATTGCCAGAAAATCAGCAAAAAGAATTAAAAAAAGAGTTTTATGACAATACAGATTCAACAGTATCTGCACAAATTAGAATGGCAGAAAAAAGAGGAGTTGATATTTTTACCTCACCAATGGTTTTTTCAAACTTTAAAATTTTTCTAGTTGATCAGAAAGGTTTTTAAATAGTTGTGCTTAAAGTCCAGTGGTTAGTGTACATTTTTGCTGCGCTGTTGTTCTATAGGATGTTAGTGTCGATGCACCCAAGATAAGTTAATGAAATCTTTGAAAAATAGCCAGTTGGCAGTTCAGGTATTTTGACATAATTCAACAATAAAAATTATTCAGTATTGTTCATTTATGCCGCGTGTGCTATAAATATAGCTGTAATTTTTATATAAATCTAGCTGCTATAATGACAATATGTATAAGTTTTATCTCACAAAAAGGTGGAGTTGGTAAGTCAACTTTAGCAAGAGCGTTAGCGCGTGAAGCTAATAATCAAGAGCTAACAGTTAAGGTTGCCGACTTAGACACTCAGCAAGGCACTATCGTAAACTGGCATCGTAGACGCTTAAACTTAAACCACAACCCCATTGGTTCGGTAGAATCGTTCAAGACAGCAGAACAAGCATTACAAAACATCAGTAGTTATGACTTATTGATTATTGATGCGCCAGCAAGAGCGAGTAAAGCTACTCTGGATATAGCTAGGCAATCAGATATTGTAATTCAACCCACTGGGGCAAGTATGGATGATTTAGAGCCAGCCATATTGCTATTCCATGAACTATTTAAAGCAGGCATATCTAAATCTAAGTTAAATTTCGCTTTATCTAGGATAGGCACTGATTCAGAATTCGAGGTTTGTAAGGAATATCTTATGCAAACTGGTTATGGGGTTTTAGGTGGGTGTTTATTTGAAAAGCCTGCTTATAGACAAGCTCAAAACATAGGGCTTTCAATTACAGAAACATCTTATCAGTCTTTAAATAAAAAGGCTGATGAATTAATCCAATCCATCGTTGATGCAATTAAAAGTGAATAATGGCTGATCTATCAAAATTTAAGAAAAAAACCTTGGGTATTCCACCCGCATTAAGTGACGCAGGTGATAATTTAAGTGCGCCTGAAATAGCACCAGTAGATGATGACTATATTGATGGAAGGACAAAGAGAAAGACAGGCAGGACGGAGCAGTTAGCAACTCGTGTCACAGCTCAGTTCCATAAAAAAGTGAAAATGTTAGCTGCTAGAGATGAGCTAAAAATCGTTGAGCTATTAGAGAAAGCCATTGATCTTTATGAAAACAAACATGGAAATATATAAATATAGCGGCTATATAAATAGCCGCTATATTTATAGGTCTACACACGAAACGGAAAAAATACCCCGTTAAGGATTTCAAGATTATCGATTCAGAAACCATAATTTTCTGTAGAAATGCGCCTGCTAGTCCTATAAGCATATTTATGAAGGTAGTGACGATCTACCCAGTCATCTGAAAAGTAGTATTTTTGGTTGTAGCCTGAATATTCCTGTAACGAATGGACGGCTGAATCTGGCAAGGCATCTATCTGTGTGAATATGACTCTTCAAGGCGGGAAAAATATTTGATTTTGGTAAACGAGTTGAAGCAATACAACGTAGTAAAAATAGTTTAGGAGATATAACATGAACAATACATCACGCATACCTGATTTTTCGGATAAAAGTTTTGACGGAATGCTAACGTGGTTTTCTGAAATGTCATTACGAGATTTAATATTTCATCCTGATGATGCTCCAGAAAGCATTGTTTCAATTATCACGAATGAGAGAAGTTTTACAGATGATGAATGTCAAAAACTCAACAATATAATCTCTGAAATGTTTAATAAATTTAATGATGATGTTTACGAGGCTGCATATCCATTTTTTATGAAAAGTATGGGTATACAACTGGACGCTTAATGGTTGATGTTGTAGATAAGGCTACCAGAAGCCGAATGATGTCGGGTATTCGTGGGAAAAATACCAAACCAGAGATTTTGATTCGTAGCCTGTTACATCGACAGGGTTTCAGGTTTAGGTTAAATGTCGGCAATTTGCCAGGGAAGCCTGATATTGTACTTCCTCGATTTCATGCAGCTATCTTTGTTAATGGCTGTTTTTGGCATGGTCATGATTGTAAGTTATTCAAATCGCCTAAAACCCGACCCGATTTCTGGCGGGAAAAAATTGAAGGCAATCGTGTAAATGACAATAAAGTTATACAGGCATTACTTAAGGATGGCTGGCGTGTGGGTGTCGTGTGGGAATGTTCTATACGCGGAAAGGGTAAAAATATTGAACGCGTAATAAATGAACTTGGCGAATGGTTGCGTAATAATCAAACTTTTATTGCTATAAAGTAGTAATGAAAATCTGAGAACAGAACAATATGGAAAATTATGATACCTGTCCTTGATTTGTTTGCAGGACCAGGAGGGCTTGCAGAGGGAATATCGGCATTTATTACATTAGATGAAAACAAATCATTTGATATAAGACTTTCTGTTGAAAAGGAATCTAGCGCGTGGAGAACATTACGGCTACGCGCTTTTACCCGCCAGTTTAAAAATGGGCTTCCTACAGAATACTACCAATATATTGCTAATAACCTAGGTAATAATCCTGAAGAACAGTTGTTCAAAAAATATCCGAAACAGGCAGAACAGGCTAACAAGGAAGCCCTACAATTTACGCTGGGTGATGACTGTAACCGAAAATTAGATGATTTAATTAAAGAAAGAATTGATGTATCAAAGAACTGGGTGTTGATTGGAGGTCCTCCATGTCAGGCTTATTCTCTTGTCGGAAGAGCAAGAAATAAGGGTAATAGTGAATACAGGGCAGAAAACGATCTACGTCATTTTCTATACAGGGAATATCTGCGAATAATTAAAGAGTTCCAGCCCGCTGTTTTTATTATGGAAAATGTAAAGGGTATTATTTCTGCCAAAGTTAATGGGGAACTTATTTTTTATCGAATTATGGAAGATTTTGAACAGGCTGGATACCATATTTATTCGTTGGTAAAAAAACGCCAGTCTGATTCAATGCCTGATCCCCATGATTTTATTATTTGCTCGGAAAAATATGGTATTCCACAGGAAAGGCATAGAGTTATTGTTCTTGGTGTTAGGAAAGACATCGAGCGAAAACCAGGTACACTTCGAGAGCAAGAAAAAGTGATTGTAGAACAAGTTATTGGTGATCTGCCGAAACTTCGTAGCGGACTTTCAAAGCAGCAAAATAACGACTCAAGCGAAGCATGGGCTGCGGTTATTCAGGATGAAATAAAACTTGCTTTAAGTTCGATGGAAAACCAGAGTTTGAAGAAAAAAATCGAGGAAACGCTAGCCCGTAAGTTACAAGGCAATAGCCTTGATAGAGGGATAAATGTTCTGAAATCTACCAAAGGGCTGTATCAGAATATGCCTGCAAAATTAGCTGAATGGTATAGCGATGAAAAGCTATTGAGCGTGATAAACCATGATACCCGTGGACACATGAACAGTGACCTTGCGCGTTATCTCTACTGTTCGAGTTATGCAGAGATTTATTCACAGGTAAATACGCGGTCTTCTCCAAGACTAAATGATTTTCCTCAAGAATTGTTGCCCGCACATAAGAATGTAAATTCTGGAAAATTTGTAGATCGTTTTAAAGTTCAGGAAAAACACTTGCCAGCATCAACTATCACATCTCACATATCAAAAGATGGTCATTATTTTATCCATTATGATCCTGCACAATGCAGAAGTTTGACGGTTCGTGAAGCTGCAAGAATACAGACTTTTCCAGACAATTATTTTTTTGAAGGAACTCGAACACAACAATATGTCCAAGTTGGTAATGCAGTGCCTCCCTTGTTGGCTAAACAAATTGCAGGAATTATCTATAACTTGTTAATTTAATTTTCAAGACCATCATCAATTTTTCTGAACCTATTTGATTCTTTCCTGTTTGGTTGTTGCTGTGATAAATCTACCAGCTCAGACAATAGGGTACTATCGAGTTTATAGTCAATATATTGCACATTAATCCAGCATTGCGTTTTTTTACACCATTCTGTAACGTTTGTTATACCTTCTGGTGTATCTTGAATACAATCGTTGATAACCTTAGCAATACTAAGGAGGTGTTTTTGAGTAGCCTCCGTTAATCGTTGCCTTTTCCAGATAAATAATAAATCCAGTTGTTTTCCTGTCGCTGTAATGAGTTCAGAGAACTTGGCTATCGAATAGGTAACAATATTTGCTTTATACCCACCGTACCATGCCTGCTTCATGACTGATTTATCAAGAAATCGGAAAATAATTGCTTTCGCAATGAGTTCCTTAAAATAGGATTCATTGAACTGTTGTTCATTGTCTCCCCAGTCTTTTGATATATCAGATGCGAACCTTGCGAAATTTTTCTGCGCACCAAGACTGACAATATTAGGTTGCTTTTCCCATGAATAATGGAATTTAGCTAAATCAGTTTTTGAGAACATTTGCATTCTGGGATTTTGATTCAAAAACTCCTTTTTTTGCGCATTGGTCAAACTTGCTTGCGCATTGGCATATTGCCCTCTAGTACGTTCGTAGTACCAATGGGTATCTTTAAGCCCACCTTCAATTGAGGGAGCCCACAGTCGGCGCGAGAAATCTTCTATTCTTAGATGAAAAGGATGATTAGAGAAAAAATCAGCCGCGTTGACTTTATTCTGGGTATTGGCATATTCAGAGATTTTTGGAACAACTTGCTCTAACTGTTCCGAAGGAACTATCGTCAGTTTCATCTGCACATAAACGTGTTCTAAATCAGCTTTTGATTTTATTAATGCGGTATACAGTGAAGCGGTAGTTTGCCCGCCGTTTACTATCTGAAGATTCTTTATCTGTTTAATTCTTGCACTGCCATTTTCAATATCAGTTTCTATTGCTTCAGCAGTCGCCGTAATACCATTGTTATAAGCAAAAAACATCTTAGGTTCATTCATTATTGTATTGCGCATTCCTTTATTTACGCTGCCTCGAAATTGAAGAAAGGTACGCACATTCTGCTCTAAAAGTCGCTCTCCGTGTTTTTCGTACAGACTAGCTATTAATTCGCCAGGTATTACCAGTAAATAAGATTGAAAAATATCTGATCCGATGAAGGCAGGTAAACAGGGCAAACTTTGTCCGAATTCTTGCTCAAAGTCGATAACAATGGATTCTTTGCCAGTACCTGATGTCTCAATGCGATAAAGACGTTCTATATCCCATATATCAAAAGTGCATTTGAATCCTTTAATTTCACTTTCCCCAAGAGATTGTAATCGACTACTTAACAAAGTATTAGTAAGGATAATGACGCGTACTTTAGTAATATCGGCTTTTATTTTACAGATTCCCATTGCCAGAGGGTAGGCTGGATCGCTTTCTTCAAGGTTAGAATAAAACTGTTGATCCAGCGATTTTTCAAAAAATCGAATCGCACGTTTAAAAATTTTCTCCACATTTGTCTGTGTAAGCGTCTCCAGTTGTTCCCGAAATTCTGAGACAATGAACGTTAAAGTTCCGTTGTCCCTTACATAATTCCAAGCATCTAGTTTTAGCCCCGCCGTCTCTTTTTTGTAACTGATTAATGTAAAATCTTCAAGGACTGCTTGCTCCACAAGAAATTCGCACATCCGTTCAACAAATACAGGTTCATTAAATTGGCTTCCCGCTTCTGCGTGGGCATAAATATCCTGCATGAAACCTTGAAAAAATTCTTCGTGCGTCATGCTATTTGCATCCAATCAGGCGTTGCCGCAAAGGGTTCACAATCCAAAAGATTGATGTCATAGCTTAGTCTGATAATCCCATGAACAAGATCACTCGGACATAATCGTGGAAAACCTTGTCCGACGAAAAACATTTGTTCTGTGGAAAACAAATAGCTGTATTCATAGTATTCATCCAAATCCATGTAACCAGTTTGATAAATCAGATTATTGAATCGCTCTAGGGCTGAAGGTGCCGCTGTTTCCAGTTCATGTCGAATCTGACCAATAAGCGTTGGGAGGTTTACTACGTTTTCTGTCTCAGCATCTGTTTTTCCCAGCGTAACAACATACAAATACATTGTTGATAGTTGAGTACATAGCTGGTCAGCAGATGAAATATGAACGCTCGGTGCGGTAGTTCCTAATTGACATTTAACTTCAACAGCACAGTTCTCAATATTGAAATCCTGTGGCATATCCTCTGCTCCCTGCCAAAATTGAATCGCTTGTCCCATGCCAAATGCAGGGGCAAGGTGTTTAACAATAAACAGAAGCTCACCAATCAAGCCTTTTATTTCCTTTTCAGACAATAGTTCTGAGCGAGATTTTTGTAAAAATTCCTGCCATCGTTTTAATCGTCTGAGAATAATTCGGGTTGCCTGATTGTTTTTATCGAATTCACGCGTAGAGGCAATAATGTCATTGCATAGCGATGAAAAAATTTGCCAGTCTTTTTTATCCTTCAAAATTAAAAGCAGCATATAGTTATTGCTCTGATGCTGTTCTGGAGTCAGTAACCGAACTTCGATGCCGTTCAATAAAGGGAATTTATCAGGAAGACTATCAGGTGAAACAAATTCATAGATAAACAGAAATCGTCCATAAGGGTCACGCGCCCAAAATAAGTTCAGTGGATGGGTATGATCCACACGCCTTGAAAAAACATCATGTGCAGGGATGCTGATTTCTTCCCAAGGGTTATTCATCAAAATCATCCCCTTCGTCTTCATCCAGCAGGTCTGCGTAGTTGTTGCTCCACCAGACAGTATTGACAACATATTCAACCAATTTTTGCGGTCGGCGGCTTCCAACTTCTCCTGGAAAACTGATACCGTATGCAATAATTCCCTCAGGAAATATTGGGTAGTCGTCTTTATCGTCCTTTTTTCGGCAATCCAGTACATGAAGCATAAGTAGCGGTTTTTTCCGTTTTGCCCGATAAATACTATCTGGAAAATTCTTTTTATCGGGGTAATCTTTTAGGTATTCAATTTCAGCATTTTTGATTTCTTCGCTTTCTAGCCCAGCTTTTTCATGCCCCCTTGATGCTAGTCTGCGTTTGTTCAATTCAACCCCATTACTTGGATAATCAAAAACAGTTTTTCGTTTCCCTTGATAATCAGAAACAGTTCTTCGTTGAGATATGATGTGCTGTCCTAGAGTATCGATTTCCAGATTATCAGTATCAGAAGTATTTTTTAAAAGACTAATCAGAATAATATCCCATGTATCGATTCCCTTACTTTCCAGCCATTCTGAATAGTCTATAATTGGCGCAGATTCTGTCAATTGAGAGGCAGGATGATTAATAAATTCTTTAAGAAAGTCCGTAATAAGAGAAAAAGGAATGTTTTCGTATAAAAAACCTGGCTGACCAATAGTTTTGGGAACAGTCGCGGATATTTTTTCAATTAATCGCTCCAGTGCCTTGCGATTATTAGTGATTACATCGGGAGATTTTGATAATACGGATGTTTCTACCAGCCGTCCTTCAAGACTAATTTGACGAGTCACGCAACGACTTGAACGCATTTTGTTACTGGCAGTCACAATAAGCGTTTCAGGATGACTTCGTACACATAAGCCAAAATCTTTAGGAGTCATTTTTGCTTTTTCCATGCGACTGAATTCTTCTCTCAATTCTTCCGTCACACTGGATATATGGGCGTACCATGAACTGGCTTCCTCAGTCATATAAATTCTACAAAGTTCTTCAAAATCAGTTCGATAGCCAAACCAGCGTCCCATCTGCATTAACGTGTCATACATAATCGAGTTTCTAAGAAAATAACTAACCGTTAATCCCTCAAGCGTCAATCCTCTGGATAAGCTTAATCCGCCAACAGCAATCACATTTCTTCCGTTCGGATAATCCCGTCTATTGTAATCCAGTGGCGTTGCATTTCTGGATGCGTTGATTTCAATGACTCCAATAGGCGACACTGCATTTTTTAGCTCTTTTTGAATAGCATTCCATGAAAATTCTGTGTTGCTAAATTCTTTGTCCCATGTGGTTTTAAGATTTAATAGGCTAGTATTTTTCAGGACTTCAATCTGGGGAAGTGCATAGTGATTTATTATTGCATCGCGTAATTCGGTCAAATACTCATGAATCAGTAATTTTATACTGGACTGAACATCGGTAAATCGACTGACGTTTACCAGCATTGAGTTGTGACCATTTTGTTGTTTTCTCAAATTTCTGGCGGCTTTTACCAGCACAAAGACTCGAATCGCTTCTTTAAGACTGGTAGGCAGTATTTCAGGAAATTCATGTTTCTTGTGTTTCAAAGGCAAAATGTCTTCATGGTCATTAACCTCTCTGACAATTTTAAGATCGCCTTCTTCCTCAAATATTCGTTTAGCTCCCACATAGTTTGAAGGTGCATCAAGGCTAATAATGAAGTCTCTAGGAAATAAATCATCATTAAGCATTGCATCTTCACTATCAGGATCAATGAAAATATTAGCAAAAGGAGTAGCTGTATAACCCAAGTAGGAACTCTGCTCAAACAGGCTTAGTAATTCACGAATTTTGCTATTTGTTGCCGTTGGGTCTTGATCTTCTTTTCGGGTATTAACGGAGGCGTGATCAGCTTCATCATCAATCAACAGCATTGGAAAACCGTGCAGATTGGAATTATTATTTCTCAACCAATCAATCAAGTTTCTGAGAGTCGAGACATTTTTTTTCAAAACCAGTATGACGGGTTCATTAAAATGACCAACCCTAGTTCCTAATTGAGTCGCAATTTTTTTATTAAAATCCTGTGTACTTGTTGTCAGCGATACTGGCGCACGCATTGCAGAATCAAACTTACCAACACCGACAAGTTTTTCTTTTTGTCCTATTGCATCAAGTTGTCGTGCGCTATCGAGTCCAACAAATCCTTCATCTATACGCTCTTGCGTCTGGTTTCTTAGCGTTTTTAACAATCCCGCTAGGACAATGATAACTTTATAACCAGAATCAGCCGCTTTACAAATAACGCCCGTATAGTTTGCGGTTTTCCCTGACTGCACATGACCTACGACCAAGCCTTTTCTTTTCCAATTACCCTGTTTTTTGGGGTTCTCCAAGTGACCAATAATTTTGTCAGTGACTATATCCAGTTGACTAATAACCTCTGGTGCAAATTTTTTGTCTGGCAGTAATCTTCTGTATCTTTTCCAGTAATACCAGTCTATATCACCACGATTATCATCCAACCAAGGAATATAATCCTCTGCTTCTAATATGCTTCCTATGCCCATGCTTATATCAAAGCGGGTTTCGAGTTTTTTTGTTATATCCAGAATATCTTCTTCAACTAACTGGTTTGGATATAACAAATCTGAAATATTTTTTGTTACTTTATGAATTGTTTCTCTTGAAGGTTTCCCTCCTTCCAAATGGAGAGCAACCATATCTTCAATTTTTTCAAAAACGTCATTCATGAAAATATCCTTTTTCTTTTAGCATCGTTTTAATTTCTTCAGGGTAAGTGGCAAAGGGATCAATTGAGAGTATCCGTTCGGCTATTTTATTATGTGGAATACCACTCTCAAGCATAGGAGAGATGAATTTATCGAGGAGAGGGAGAAAATGTTCTGTATCAAATACAGGTTTTTCTAGTTCTTCAGGTTTTCTGGCTACATCACTATAAAATAATTCAGTGGGAAAACAGCTTTCCAGCATTAGTAGTAAATCCTTTAATTGTTGTCGTTGTTCAGCCTGTAATTGTTCTTCGAGTTGCGTTATCAAAGGATGAGTTTTGTTAATTCCATAAACTATTTTTCCTGCTGTGGCAGTTCTATTCCATGCAGGTACTTTCACCGAATCACTTAAGCGTTTACCTTTCTGCTTATAAACCTGCTTTCCTTTATCCTGTATATCATAAATGATCTGTTTAAGCTGTTTTCTGATGCTCTCAGGCGGCGAGGCATTAGCTTTTTTAACATCAATTTTCCATAAATGATCCAATGTATTAGGTATATCAATTCGGACACGAAGTAATTTGGTCAGTTCTTCTTTGGGGATTAAGCGAAACCAAGTGTTTTTGATAATCAGGCGATGATTTCGATAAACATAAAACCCCTGATTTTGAAGATAACCTGCATCACCCGCATATTTCTCATACTCTTCACGAGACACCTTGTTGTAATGCGGTAATACATAGGGTTGTATGGTGATTTGTTCATTGTGCAGTTTAATTGTTTGCCTAGGAAGTTCCATAGTTGCTAGATTTGAGGGATTAAAAGGATTGAATGCCTCAAGAAAATCGCCATTAATGGCAATGCGTAAACTTTTCTTTCCTCGTGAAGCCTCAAGAAAACGATGAAATGTTAATTCGATATGTTTTCTTGCTTCATTAATCAAACTATTGAGTTTTTTCTCCCCTGTTCCTGAGTTATCAGAATTGTCCAGTCGATCCATTTTTTGCCACAGAACAATCGTACCGTTTTCCTTGACCATAAAATCATCCATGATTGAAGTAATTTCAGTGATAGCTTTAATCTCTTCATTATTTAGAATATGTAAATTCCAACCGCTATCAGGATTTTCTGTAATGGTATCCAAATCCCATCGCCTGGCGGATATTTGCTGCTGTTTTCTGGTAATAACGGTCAATTGTCTGCATTGAGAAAATGATGCCGTTTTTAAACCCAAACCAAACCGACCTAGGTCATCCGCTGAACGCACATTTAAAGGATTATTACTGCCTAACCGCATTGCATTGGTTACTTCATCAGCCGACATTCCTGATCCATCATCCATAATAGCTAACCAAGGTTTCCCAGTATTCCAAGCAAACCGAAGCCGTATTGACAATGCACCAGCGGTAATACTATTGTCTATAAGGTCGGCGATCGCTGTTTCCATCGAATAACCAATTTCTCTGAGCGACTCTACAAGAGACATAGGCGACGGTTGTATATTTAAGTATTCGGACATGCTATAAATTCAAAACCAGTCTGTTGAAAATAATGATGGGTGAATTCAAGTAATAAGTGCATACCCCACCAGTTTTTCAGCATCCACGCCAGATAGCTCGCGGAACACCTCATAGGGAGTTCTGAAGCCTAAGCATTTTCTGGGTCTACTGTTGAGTTCATGCACGGCATCCAGCACCTGCCTAGTGGTCACATCCAGCAATGCCATAGCCTTGGGGAAGTATTGGCGTAACAACCCGTTGGCATTCTCATTTTGCCCACGCTCCCACGAATGGTAGGGCTTGGCAAAATACGCTTCACATCCGATGGCTTTTACAATCACCTCATGACTGGCGAATTCCTTGCCGTTGTCGAAGGTGATGGTGTGTAACCAGTCCTTGAACGCGCCCAGCAGTGTGATGATGGAGCTTGTCACCTGATCTGCCGTTTTCCTGGCAGCTGGAAGTGCCAGCCGTAGCTTGGATTTACGTTCGTCCAGTGTCACCAGTACGCCTTTGTGTCCCTTGCCAATCATGGTGTCCGCTTCCCAGTCGCCCAGCCGCGCCCGTTGGCTCACTACGTCAGGTCGCTCGTCAATGTCCACCCGATTGGGGATGCCGTAACGCGCACCTGTGGTGCTGCCATAACGCTTGCGGTATTTTTTCGCGTGGCGGCGCAAGTGCAGGTACAGCTCGCCCTTCGCCTGTTTGTCCTTCAGCACATACTGGTAAACCGTTTCATGGCAAACCGTCCCTTTGCCTTCCTGTTTCAGCCGCCCGCTGATCTGTTCGGGACTCCAGTCCTGTTCCAGTAGTGTGCTGATGCTGCCCGCTAGTTCTGCCGTCAGCTTGATGGCTTTAGGCTTCTCAGCGTGGCGTTGCTTGGCTTTCCTGTCAGCTTGCTGGTAACGGTAGCCACGTTGGCTTCTATTACGACTAAACTCCCTGCTGATGGTCGATTGATCGCGTCCAATTGCTTGGGCTATCAGATTCATTGAGTCGCCCTGCTTGAGCCGCTTTTCGATATAATGCCTTTCCTCAAGGGTGAGGTGTTTGTAAGCCATAAGATACTCTCTCTGTCGTTTGATATGATGCTTTTACCACATCATGCCCTTGTCTGCTTCGCCAACGGCTACACCCTAACTTGATAAACGGGTTATGCACTTATGATACGAATTCACCATGTAATAAATCTGGAAAAACATTTTTTGTATATTGATTCCTTTGAAAATATTAATGATATGACTACTCCCATCTGAGTGATAAATCGTGCAACTTTGTAAAGTGGCAATCCTTGACCAGCAAAGGGATTCTTGATCTAAGAGAGTTGTACGTTTTCAGAGTAAAATTGGAGTAGCTGTTATTTTCTGTATTTTATTTTTGAATATCCTTTTTTGTTCGCCTTTATTCTGCGATGAAACAGGCTTTATAGGTAGAATAATTGCAGAAAATAAAATTCACTTCTTGAAATTCATTTTTCAATTTGCATCAATATGTTCAGATGGCGAGATAGCATCATCGTCAACACTTCGGTAATCAACATCAAAGCGTTTGTATTTACGGAGCACACTCAATGTTATGTCCTCTTCTGGCAAAATACGAACATCTACACTTTTTAAATCGTCAGGATTTTTCAATGCGAAACGGATATGCTGGCGAGATTCAAAAATATTTATAAACTTCTCCTCGAAATCATCTATCTGCTCTCTTTTTTCATCATCTTCAAAATCTTCAGCTAACACGGTCAAAATAACGTGGATAAAATAATCCTCATCAGCCCCAGCATCTTCGTTATCAATGGCAATATAAACTGTGCTGATTAGTTTTGCTGCTGCGTATTTGAACAGTTTTTTAACTGGGTCTTTTGTAGAAGCAAGATAAGTTTCAAAATGGTCTGGAAAGGCAGCGCGGGTGTATCGTCTTGCTAACCATTGCCGTAAAAGTCTAAGCTCATTTCCTTGAAAAACGAGCTTAGTATTGCAATCCACCCCGCAGAGTACGTCTTTTTTAATGCGAAAGCGATCATGAATACAACATTCAAACCAATAAATCTGATTGTCAATTTTAAGAGTCAAATGCAGTGTTCTAGCACTTTGCCCTTTCATTGGGTTTGATGGTTTGTTGGATAGTTTTTGTAGTGCCAATAGTTCCACAAAAGGTTCAACATCTGTGTTTCTGACTAAATCGCAATCTTGCGTCAGTATCACCAGCCAAGTATCGGGTGATACACCTTTATCACAATAGTCAATCCTAAAGTCGATGATTTGTCGGGTATTATCTGGCTGAATCAGACAACCTTGCCGCCAACCCTCTGAACGCAAACAATCAGCGGCATCTGAAATATTGTCTGTCATCAGCTCTATTCCATATTTAAGGCAATACTGTTGTCAAGCAGGTTCAATTCCTGTTTGGATGGGCTAACTTTAATAGGCGTAACATGTCCTAAACGCTGGTCACGTACTGATGTTAATCGTCGTGCTTCACTAAGCAATTGGCGTAGTTGTTTTAACTCCCAATCTTCAGACAGCAGTAAATTCAGAATACTGCTTGTTTGGTTGTGTAACGGCTCTTCGACAAAACGATGATAGAGCGGTCTTTTAGATTCTTTGCAAATTTCACACGTCAACTCTCCCAAAGTGCGTAAACGTTCGGGGTGATCGTTTGTGCTTGGTTCTGTAATGCCTTTAATCCAAGAGTATAAGGTTGGGCGAGAAATACCGAGAATACGGGCTATATCACTTTTGCCAAGACCTAAAGCAGAGCTAACCAAAGACGCATGTTCGCTAAAGGGTATAGCGGTCGCGTCGTTTGATATATTGTTTTCAACAAAGCGGGGACTCTGATCAACAATAATTAGTTGATTAGGTTTAGTTTTATAGGAGCCTGAATCTAAATCGTTTTGAACTGTTGGTCTCCAGATAACCGTTGCTACCCCTAACGTTGCTCCCATTAAAAAAATACTTGTTACATTAGAATTAAACCCTGGTGTGAATTTTGGTGGGGGAATATTGTTATCAATCGCAGAAGAATACCTTTTATTCAACATAATCTGCTCCCCATATTTTCAATGCTTCTTCAGTAACTAAATTATTAAACCATGCGGCATTAATAGCCTGATGTAACTCATCGGTTGTATTTATGATGCTGTCTAAATCGTAATCCCAAGAGCCTTCAACAAAGTGGTCAGTATCAACGAGTGTTATTACTTTACCTGCATCTATTTTCATTTTATGACTCATTGGTTTATGAATCACATCTGGTGGCAATACCATTCCTTGGTCGTTTTGAGTAATTCTTACAATCATGGTTCCAATCTCAGTTCTTCCTACAGATTCGAGATGTAACCATTGATTTGGATCAGTAAATACTGGTGATTGTGGTCCATGAAGACTAGGTTGTAAGTAGTTTCTGAAAGTTTCATTTGAGCGCGGCTCAATTACATCTACATAACGTAAACCAATTCGACTAATCAGACCGTGATGAATTTCTGCCACTTGGTCAATGACTCCAAGACATCGTTTCAAACGATTTGCAAATCCTTCAAAACGATCATAAGCAGTTGTAACTAAAGCCAGCATATCTTCACTGATAGTAAGACTCCATTGATTATCTTTAGAACGAAACTCGTCTTGTTTACGTTCAATGATTTCAGGTTGGTTGCCTGGGGTTATTACAATCTGTTGCACGGTAGAACTTACGTCTTCAGACAAACCTTCTTTTCGCAACAAGTCATGAATCTTTGGGATAAATTCAGGCATACGACGAACTTTACTGAACCTTATTTGGCAAATAACCAATGATAGAGGATCATTGTGAAGTTTATAGTGATTGTAGGTGTAGGTCATCGTAATATCTAATTTAGTTGGAACTTTACAAGTGTATTTACATATTTTAGTTTAACATTTAGCGAAACACATTACGAGATTCTATTTTGGCATGGTCATATTAAACAGGACATACTAGACTTGCTGCCAAATAAGTAACCTATTGATTTTAAAGGATTTATAACTCATTGGTTTTTATCGCATCTATTTGATTTATAAAGATAAAGTCTGTTTTTCTATTTTTATTTGGCAACATCTCTACTGACTAAAAATATTGAAAAGAAAAAGTGTGAACCTTAGCGACCTTAATCATTTCTTACTTCGGTAGTCATAAACAGTGAGTGATTAAGAGAATCTCAATTGGTTACGAATATTGTCATTATAGTGATGAATAAAATACCAA
>Ga0194060_10001617_pt1 | contig 16145 bp, 14 predicted proteins | sample SepL225m_MetaG_FD_163427 | JGI IMG/M metagenome (GOLD analysis project Ga0194060, IMG submission 163427) | Anoxic zone freshwater microbial communities from boreal shield lake in IISD Experimental Lakes Area, Ontario, Canada - Sep2016-L222-5m | ecosystem: Environmental > Aquatic > Freshwater >...
AATTTATTCGAGTGAACTTGCAATCCTGGAAGCCTGACCCTAATTTCTTCTTTCTTTTGTGGGGTCTTGCGGGTGGTTTTGTGGGGATTGATAGGGTGGTTTTGGGTGTGGGTGTGCCGGGAGTATGTTTGGATAACTTGCAATCTTCGAGGTCTGACGCAGCTTTTTTCACAAGATTCACAGTGTTCCTGATGTCTGGCCAATTCCCACTTAATAGGAGAGCGTTACGATATGGAATGGATAATTGCTGTTATTGCAATCCTAGCAATAAGTATCCTTGTGCAACTTTTTAAAGACAAGGATGTTGCTGATTCGGTAAAACACAAAGAACCAACACCAAAACCAAACACAGATGACCCTAAACCGCAATCGAATAAATCTTCACATGTTTCACATGTTTCAACAATTTCAGAGTTCGATCAAGGACAAAGACTGATCTATGGAATTGGTTGCGAACAACATGTAACTACTGGCTTTAGACTGATAAGGTCTGCTGCAGAAAATGGCGATCCTCGTGCTCTTTTTGTACTAGGAGAAGTACATGAAATTGGCAAATTTGGTAACGCTGTAAATATATCTCTTGCTCTTGAATACTATGAAAAAGCAAAAAAAGCAGGAAATTTTGCAGCGCACGGTAAAATCGTTTCTTTACTACCTTTACTACTGCCCACCCACATCAGCAATCAACATAAGAAAATGGTGTATGATGTTGTGATGTTTCCTATAACTGGTGCCATCGCAGTCTGTGATCCAAAATTGCAAATTCCGGGTAGTGGCCAAATTTATGCTTACTCAGCAATACAGAATTTAATGCGCACGATTGATCTAGGGAGTTGGCATTCGGCGGTAACAATAGCTGATGAAAGATACTTTCACGCAGTGGATCAATATTTAGCTTGGTGTGAAAAGGAAGGGAAACATGATAACAACTATCAAAGTAGAATCCATGGAGTTGCGCCAAAAATTGAACCAAATCGCCTGTCAAAATATTCGCCTGTTTCGTACCCAACGTTGTATCATTTCACTGACACAAGAAATCTTCCCTCTATAAGGCAAAAAGGATTGCTAAGTTGGTATAATTTAAATCTTAAACATATTCGTCACATCCCATCCTCAAATCAATTATCAAGAGACCTAGATTTATCAAAAGATTTACAAGATTATGTTCGTCTATGCCTGCAACCTTCTCACCCAATGGCCTATATTGTTAAGCGTGATAATCGAATTCAGAACCTTGCCTGGTTGGCTGTAAGCAGTGAAGTGTTAGAATATAGTTCTGCATTATTTAGTAATAAAAATGCCACTGCAAATGATGCCAAAATTGGCAGTAATCCAGAAACTGCATTTAAAAGTAGTAACTCTCAAGCTGAGGTACTTATAAAAGGTGAAATTGATCCGCAATGGATAGACTTTCCAGATTACTAACTGATAAGTGACCATCAGGTAGATTTTACGGCATATTATCATTAGTTCAACTTTGCCTAGATCATAGTGGGTAGCTAGCGTTGTACGTTTTTTGTCAAACGCGACATTGGATGTTGCGGACATCCAAAAATATTACGTTTAACGGGTAAATGCTTTTCAACTGCAACCTACAAAAGCTGTAGGGCTTTACAAGTGAGAGGCAAGAGGTAAAATCACCCCGATGATACGAGGCGTTGCGAGTGGGAACAAGGATAAAGGAGCCAATAAATGATATGAAAAGTAAACAGCCACATACACAAGCCAAAAATTCGGGAGCTATAATTGCAAACCAGAATGATGATTTGCTGCAATTAAATAAAGAGGCTATGAAGGCGAGTGAGGCAGGTGAATACGCGACTGCCGAAGAACTTTATGAAAAAATATTGGTAATCGATGAGGAGCGGTTCGGAATCAATCATCCTTTCACAGCATGCACCCTCAACAGCTTGGGTTTTGTTTTACATTTAGCCGGTAATTTTGCTGAAGCTGAAAATCATCACAAGCGAGCCTTAGCAATTAAAGATAAAGAGTTTGGATCAGATCATGTTGACGTAGCAAGATGCCATTTAGGTTTGGGGTTAGTTTATATCTCGATAGGATGTTATGCAGAAGCGGAAGAATACGTTAAACGTGCACTAACTATTTATGAGAAAAAACATGGTTCAAGCCATCCTGATGTAGCAAGGTGTCTGAACAGTTTGGCATTAGTTTATCAGACAAATGGGAGTAGTTTTGATTCAATTTTAGAAGTTGAATTACACGGTCTTGCGAGACAAGAAGATAAAGAGCTTGAAGATGCCATAGAAGCCTATGAGAGACAGCAGGAGAGAGAACTTGATGATGCAATAGAAGCCCATGAAAGGCGGCAAGAGCAAGAATTTCAAGATTCCATTGATGCCCATGAGCGAAAACAGGAGAGAGAGCTTGATGATGCAATAGAAGCCCATGAAAGGCGGCAAGAGCAGGAACTCCAAGATTCCATTGATGCCCATGAGCGAAAACAGGAGAGAGAACTTGATGATGCAATAGAAGCCCACGAAAGGCGACAAGAGCAGGAACTCCAAGATTCCATTGATGCCCATGAGCGAAAACAGGAGAGGGAGCTTGATGATGCAATAGAAGCCCACGAAAGGCGACAAGAGCAGGAACTCCAGGATTCCATTGATGCTTATGAGAGGCTACAGGAGAGAGAGTTTGAAGATGCAATAGAAGCGCATGAGAGGCTGAAAGAACAAGAGCTTGAAGATGCCATAGAAGCATATGAGAGACAGCAGGAGGAGGCGTTAGAAAACGCAATAAACGCGTTTGAAAAGAATAATGGGCTTATATTTTATAAAATAGATATGAATACAATTGCTGAAAAATGTTTACGCCGTTCCCTCGCAATTTTAGAAAAAGCTTTTGGCAATGATCATCCTGATATCGCTTCAACTTTAGACAGCTTGGCTCTTGTATACCTCTTTAAAAAGCAGTTTATGGAAGCGGAGGATTGTTTAAATCGTTCCTTGAGCATCCGAAGAAAAATTCTTACCGAGGAGCATCCTGACATTGCCGCAAGTTTCAACAATTTTGCTTTGTTATTTAACGCTACCGATAGATATGAAGATGCAGAGGCTTACAATAAACGTGCTCTGGTAATAAGAGAGAAGGTGCTTGGCAGTGTACATCCTGATCTTGCGCGTAGCCTCATAAATTTATCCAACATTTATGAGAAGAAAGGACAAACTGTAGCTGCGGTATTTCTCCGGAAACGCGCCATCAACATAATTCAAAAAGTCCGCCAGAATGTTTCAAAAATCGGGAAAAATATTCTTTCGTCATTTGATAAAACAGTTGGAGAGTATTATGACGATACAGCTAATGTCCTAATCAAAGCCGAACGTTACGGCGAAGCTTCGTTTGTCATGGGCATCTTGAAGGAGAAGGAACAGTTTGAGCTACTTCGCCGAGACCGGCAGACCGATATAGCCACCCGCACCATTTCCTACAACGATGCCGAAGCACCAATTGCCGCACGCTTTGACGAACTTGGTTCTACCCTTTCAACCCTCGGCAAGCAGGAAGAATCCTTGAAGCAGATCAAAAACCGTACACCAGAACAGAATCAGGAACTTTCCGCAATCAAAGAACAACTCAAAAAGGTGAACCAGGAATTTTCGGAATTCCTCGACAACCTCCACGAAGCGCTTCCCCCACGCGAAGTCACCCAGATAGACCAGGATTCATACAAACTGATAAACATGACGGATGCCGATGCAAATACCGTCGCCATCTTCACCGTCACCGCCGAAGAGAGCTTCCATGCCGTTATGGTCACACCCCACGGGCGCAAGGCATTTTCATCCGACCATAAAGCCACTGACATCGCAACCAAAGTTCTCAAATTCAGAGAACTCCTCAAAGAACCAGAAGACACGGCTTTCCTCGCCTTATCAAAAGAGCTGTACGACATAATCATCCGACCGATGGAAGAGGAACTGCTCTCCGGTGAATATTCTACCATCCTCTGGATGCTGAACGGCGTATTGCGCCTGCTTCCACTGGCTGCCCTGCACGATGGCAAACAGTTTGTACTTGAGAAATTCCGTAACGTCTGCATCACAACCTGCAGCACAATCGGCCAGCAACCGCACGAAAGCTGGAATGGACTGGGCATGGGCGTCACCCTTAAACATGGAGATCACAGCCCGTTACCGGCGGTAAAGGAAGAACTGGAAGGTATCATCAGCATGGACAGTGCCACCGGCATTATGCCGGGAGATATTCTACTGGACGAGGCATTTACCCGCGATGCAATGGAATCTCATCTGGAGGAAGGCTACAAGGCTGTCCATATTGCCAGCCATTTTGAACTGAACCCCGCCAATGAAACCATGTCCTATCTGCTTCTCGGTGACGGCAGCACGATACGGATGGATGAACTACGCAGCATTCCACGTCTGTTCAAGGGAGTCGATCTGGTCGCATTCTCTGCCTGCAGCACCGGTCTCGGCACAGCCAGCACTCGCGGTCGAGAGGTTGACGGCATCGGCTATCTTGGAGAAATGCAGGGAGCAAAAACCGTCATGGCAACCCTATGGCCGGTGGAGGATAAAAGCACCAGCATGTTGATGCGGGAGTTTTACCGGTTGCGGGAAGAAGGTATGACAACAGCAGAGGCATTGCGGCAAGCGCAACTCTGCCTGCTTAATGGTAAATTTACATCAGAAGAAGGGCATGACTTTACGCACCCATACTTCTGGGCACCTTTTATTTTGATTGGGAATGGAGGGTGAGGATGACCGACAAATCAGCAGTTGATTTTGATGAGTTCGACAACCTTGAGGATCTTTGCAGTGAACTTGATGCTCCGCCAGCGGTAGAGATCATCCTGCCTGATAAACCGGAACCGAAATTACCACGCCCGGTCAAACCGATAATCCGCACTCGCAGCAGTGGCGCAGTCACTTCTCCTCAACAGCAACGCTCCGAACAGATCAGGGATTTCTGCCAGCAGCGGAAGATAACAGACATCTGCCATTTTACCCGCATCGAAAACCTGAAAGGGATACTGACGGAAGGGCTTCTCCCCAGAGCCGAACTTGAAAAACGACCTGCAGCTTCTCGTCCTATATTTACTGATGAATTGCGCCTTGATGGTCATACAGATGCATCCTGCCTGAGCATATCTTTCCCGAATTACAAAATGTTCTATAGGAAGCGGCTGGAATCAAAGGACGACAATTTGTGGGCAGTCATCATCTACGATTACAGCGTTATCACACGGCTGAACTGTGCCTTTACTGCCCATAACGCCGCCGCTGGAGCGAGCATCAGGGCAGACGTGAGAACAAGGAACGGTGTGGAGAGCCTGGCAGAATCATTCGGGGATTTTGGACAAATTCAGCGAAGTGAATTGAAAATACCGGACAACTACCCGACAAATCCGCAGTCGGAGGTGTTGGCATTTGAAATGATCCCGGCAAACTATATCAAACAGGTGGTTTTCTACAGCAAAAACTCCGCAGACCAATGGCTTGGTGAAAACAGCGCAATCTATCCGCTGAACAAATACTGGTACAACGGCGGCATATTCAAATACCGAATGGATTTTGCCCATTGGAAAAGGGAGGTGTTCTGATGGCACAACGTCCCGTATTCATACCGGAACATTCAGGCTATCCATTCGTAAAAACGGTGGATATTGAATTTAAGTGGTCACCTGGCATGGCAAAATCGCAAGCGCAGAAGTCAATCCGCTCTCTGCATGAAGCGGCGGCTAAAGCCGGGTTTCCACGCCTGCTCGAAATATCATCAAAATCCGAGGATAACCTGGGTGTCGCCTTGAGCGCTTTCAACCTGAGCATAACCGGCAACAACAAGAAAATGAGTGTCGAATGTGCGTTTCAGGGAAGCAAGGTGTTTGAACAGGGTGGCCCATATACCGACCTCTACAGCGCATCAAGCCTTGACGCCAAACGGGATGAACGGATTCGCAACTCTGGAAATATTATCGCGTTTGACTTTATGGGGGTACAATTCCCAACCGTCCCGATTACGCTCTTTTATGACTGGCTCTATATTACGGCACTTCATCAAAACAAGAAGTTGTCAGATCAGATTCTTCAGTATGACGGTTTCACCGACATCGCCTTTAACCCGCAAAAGTCATGGAACTGTCAGGCAAGATCGGCTGCGTTGTTTCTGGCACTGCAAGCAACTGGGAAACTTGAACAGGTTATTTCTGATACCGCCTGTTATTTGAGACTTGCGACTGATACAGGGAAGCCTGGTACCGGTGGAGTGCAGATGAGGTTTGGGTTTGGGTGAAAAGAAAAAAGAGTGCCGGCCATGGAGATATTCAGGGGACAATACCAATATCCCCCTCGTGCCAATGCTCTGCGCTAACATGACAAGTTGAAGGACATCATAAATGTCTGCCTGAAGAAAATGTCTGTTTAAGCAAAGGATATGCTGTATGACCGAATCCCAAATCATCCTCTACACCACTCCCGACGGTGACATTAAAGTTGACACCGTCTTGCAGAATGAAACCATCTGGCTGACCCAGAGTGCCATGGCCGAGCTGTTTGGTGTCAATGTTCCCGCCATATCCAAGCACCTGTCGAATATCTATGAAGAAGGAGAACTGAGCCGAGAGGCAACTATTTCCAAAATGGAAACAGTTCAAAATGAGGGGGAGCGCCAAGTTACCCGTAACAAGGATTTTTACAATCTCGACGCTATCATCGCCGTAGGCTACCGGGTCAACTCCAGGCGCGCCACCCAGTTTCGCATCTGGGCTACCAGCATCCTGAAAGAATACATCATCAAAGGCTTTGCCATGGATGATGAGCGGCTGAAAAAAGCCGACACCTGGGACTATTTTGACGAGTGGTTGGCCCGCATCCGGGATATCCGGGCATCAGAAAAACGTTTTTACCAGAAAATCCGCGATATCTATACCACCGCCATCGATTATGACAAAAGCTCCGATCTGGCCCAGTTGTTTTTCAAGAAGGTCCAGAACAAGATGCTCTGGGCCATTAGCGGCAAGACCGCCGCAGAATTGATAGAATCGCGCAGTAATCCGGAGCTACCCAACATGGGGCTGACCTCTTGGCAGGGTTCCATTGTCCGCAAGCCGGATGTGGCCACTGCCAAGAACTATCTGCAGGCCGATGAGATTAAAGACCTCAACGAAATTGTCACTATGTATCTGGACTATGCTGAACGGCAGGCCCGACAGCGCAAGACTGTCACTATGGAGCAGTGGTCGGAAAAACTCGACGCATTTCTGTCGTTCAATGAGCATGAGCTCTTGACCCATGCCGGAAAAGTAAAGGCCGAGGTGGCCAAGGAAATAGCCGAACAGCGGTATGAAAAATTTGACCAAAAACGCAGAGCCGAAGAAGCCCTGGCCGCTGATAAAGAGGATCTGCAAGCTCTGGAAGAACTGGAAAAACGACTGATGGAGCAAAAGAAACCATCTGATTGCCAAGACCGATCTTGATCTGAAGACGTAATCTATCTTGACAAGGTTCAAAAGAAAAAGCGCTGGTATCTGCAATGAATTAAGCTAGTTACATGGTGCTGCCGCCGGAATCATATATGCAGCTTATGTGCAAGATGGGAGTTCATAATCTTCCGGTAATCTTCCGATGTTTTTTACAAATCTTCTGATATTCGGTGGACAATACCTATATTTATTTGAAAGTACGGAGCTTCAATGAGCCAACAAACCTTACAATCACTCCTTTCCGCTCTAATCTCATGTTGGGAAAATGAGATCATCGAATTCAAGAACGTCGGCGACTCTTACCCGACATCTGACATCGGGAAGTATTTTTCTGCGCTGGCCAACGAAGCCAACCTGCGTGATGTTGAAAAAGCCTGGCTGGTTTTTGGTGTGGATATTTCCCCCTGCCGGATTATGATTTGAGTGAATCTGACGCCGTCAAGATTACAATCTATGGCAAGATCGTTGATCCGGCCTATAGTCGTATGCTGATCCAAAAAACTGATTTGTCGCTGCAAGATATATTTGCGCTTGACCGCGTCCAGAAGAAACTACCCATTGATGATGCCGTCGTCAAACAATTGCGCCGGGCGAATCTCATTGAGGGCAGAAAGCCAAATTATCACGTTTCTGCAACCATCGCAGTTGCGACAACTACCAGCAAAGCTGACTATATCCTCACCCGTGCCCAGGATGACGATTATTACACCAAGCTTATATACGATTATCTGACCAAGTTTGGTTCGGCAACCCGCAAGGAGATTGATAATCTGCTGTTGGGTAAATTGAGCGATGCTTTAGATGACAAACAAAAACATAATAAAATCGGAAATTTGATTACTGGCATGCGAGTGGCGGAAACAATAGTGAATTCGGGATCCCGAAAAACACCCAAATGGGCCCTCAAACAAAAATGTGATTCGTTCTAATTCGCCGCTTGGTCTATCAGTCCTGTCATTCCCGAGGTAGTTATCGGGAATCCAGTCTTTTAAGTCCTTAAAATCTGGATCCCCGATAAAGGCATTCGGGGATGACAATTTTTTTAGCGGAAGATTAGAACTAATCAGAAACAAAAATAAGAATAAAAAGAATAAAAAAAGAATAAATGCAGTGCTAAAACTGCGGCAAGTCAGTAATTACGCATAATTGCTTTAAATTAAATGCTGCAGAAATAAAAATACTTTTTTCGGGCCAAATAGAGACGCTCCCCGGTTTTCGACAGGAACAAAACGCAACTGGAGTGACTTAAAGGAAAAACCGGCAACGGAAGGCATTACGGAAGCATACGAAAAAAACGTACGGTTGAAAACGGAGTGATACGATGAAATCGTACAACTGAATTTTAGACAAACTTTCAGACGCTCTTTTAAATGATCAGAAGGAACATAAAATAAAAAATCTTATTCAGTCCCTGCGTAGAGATAGCCTTATTTGCAATACTGGCACAAATAAGGCGCCGTTATGGGTACTTGCTGGGCAGTGCGTTATTTCTAAAGCTATAACTAAAAAACAGGGCTAGCAATAATTTTAGTAATAAAAGTTCCATATCCATTTGATTTGATGTCGGTTTTTATTTCTAACTGGTAAAGGTTTAGACAAGCTTTCCGACAGTTAGACGAACAACAAAAGAAAAAATACCTCTCTACAATTATTTTTTTGAAAACTGTCTCCTAAGTGCCGTGTCTCATATCAGAAGCCGAAATAATCGGCACACTGATCAAGGAGACACGGCATGTTCCCGACACACAACCCCGCACAGCAGGTATTCAACTGGCACTGCCGCAGCAACAACGTACCGGAGACCAAGATCGCCGCTACTGCTGTCAATATGCAGGAACACGTGTACCGAATTCGAAAATTGTACAACATGCCGATCGGCCGCACGATTCCATACAACGAATCCGACTTCCGTGCTGCATATCTACTGGCCTACTTCCCATACTACATCGAGCCGATCTGCCACGTACTGGAGGCAGCCGAGCTTCCCGACTCACTCTTTGCCACCGGTACTTTGAAAGCCGCTTTCTTCGGTGGCGGCCCTTGCCCGGAGGCACTTGGTCTGGCAGCATATCTCCGTAAACGTATTCGCAGACTCAGAAACGTAGAGGCAACCGTTTTCGACCGCCAGCCGGGGTGGAATATGATCCAGCAGGAACTGGTACCATCCATGATGCCCTATTACAAATCCGGCAATACAACGTTCAAGCTGAACAGCAGGCCTTGTGATGTGGTAGAATGCCTTGCTCGCGAGTGCACCTGCGGTGTGGCCGACAAGGATATTATTATCGGCCAGAATTTTCTGGCTGAAGTATATCCAGACCGCACCCGCGCAATGGAAACCTTTGAACGGCTGATCAGGCGTTCGTCATGCCGCTATCTGGTTTTTGTCGAGAACCAGTATGATGAAGTCAAGAGTCTTATGAATGAACTTTCCGCCCATCTGCATGACAACGGGCTCACCGTCAACAGACCAACCGCCCGGACGACAACCATCCGCCCCAACTTCCGCCTGCCGCAGATTATGCAGCAGCATCTGTTCATTGGCAGTGATGGACTCATGCCGAAGTACAACGTCCACTTTCACCATATCGTTTTTGAGATAGCGAGGTAGGCCATGATTATTTCAGCCAGCAGACGCACGGACATCCCAGCCTTTTATGCAGACTGGTTTATGAACCGGGTGCGTGCAGGATACTTCCACCGGGTCAACCCATTCAACAGCAACCAGGTCTCCGGATTCAGTCTGAAACCGGAAGACGTGGATGCAATCTGCTTCTGGACGAAGAATCCGCGACCGCTTATGAAGCATCTGGATGAGCTGGACGAGAGGGGATTGAAGTACTATTTCCAGTTTACCATTAATGCATACGACAAGATTTTCGAGCCGAATGTTCCGTCATTGCAGGAGCGAATTGAAACAATGATTGAACTGGCGGGACGAATCGGAGCGGAACGGGTGGTGTGGCGCTATGATCCGGTTATCCTCTCCAGCGTTACACCGGTTGAATGGCATCTGGAGCAAGTAGAACAGATTGCCACCAAACTGCAGGACGCCACCCGGCGACTGGTATTCAGCTTCTATGACTTTTACGGTAAGGGGCAAGGACGCTTGAACAAGGCTTTGGAAGGCACGGGTATTAAGCTGGAGGACATTACTTCACCTGAACATAAAGATGCGCTTGATCAGGTAGTACATGGATTCAAGGAGATCGCCGACCATCATAACCTACAGATATTCTCGTGTAGCGAGGACATTGATCTAGCATCCATCGGTATCGGGCATGGTGCCTGTATAGACGGCAAGCTGATAAGTGAACTGTTTGGAACTACTGCCGTGAACAACAAGGACAAGAACCAGCGGGAAAGCTGCGGCTGTGTTGAATCAGCAGATATGGGGATATACAACACCTGCCATTTCAAATGCGCCTACTGCTACGCTAATTTCAACGAAGGGATGATTGAGAGCAACTGCCGGAAGCATTACCCGGAGAGCGCGTCACTGTTGGACCAGTATGATGGTCAGATTGAAATTCAGACATCGCTGCATAAAAAAAAGAAATGCGGCGACTGTCAGCAGTCATTATTCAACTAAAGAGGAGCCATGAAATGGAAGCTGTGATTTTATTGGTGTTCATAGGCTGTGTCCTTTATTTAGCCCAATGCTGATTTTTGAGATGTAGGACGCTATCCGGGGGGGGTATCCCCTTATAGTTCAGTCATATCAATGAAGGAGGAAACTAAAATGGCATCACTCAACAAGGTAATGATTATCGGCAACCTGGGGAAAGATCCTGAAATACGGGCAACCACAACCGGTCAGAGCGTGGCAACATTTTCACTTGCCACCAGCGAGAAGTTCAAGAACAAAAACGGTGAAAAGGAAGAGCGTACTGAGTGGCACAATGTCGTTCTCTGGGGGAAACTGGCTGAAATCGCCGGTCAATATCTCTCCAAGGGGAAAACTGTCTTCATCGAAGGGCGCATTCAGACCCGCAAATGGCAGGGAAAAGATGGAAATGATCGGTACACCACCGAGATTATCGGTGAAACTATGCAGATGCTGGGAGGTAAGGGAGACAAATCATCTGGTGACGGAAGCTTCAGCAAAACCATGGATGACACAGATTTTGACAATCCTGATAACTATCCGTTTTGAACCAGGATAAATTGTATAGCGGAGCGAGGAAAATCCCGTGACAATGGCTCTATGTCTGAATTGCGGTGAAATAAAATTTGGAGCGTTCTGCGAATAGCGTCATATGAGTCGGTTATTTGTTCTTTCTGGGTAGCTGCCACCCCATCAGTTTCTTGGCTAACACCTGTTTCCCAATGTCGCGTGACCAATGCCTGGTGCATGAAATAGGCGAATACGTCCACGAATTTCTCATTATTCCGGAGATCATCTTCGTTCATGACGTACAGGATCCAGTGAGTGAGTTCGTGAAAGAAATTCTGCTCCATCAACTGTTTGCTAAGTACAACTGAATCAAGGACGATACTCTGCGAGGGATACCGGGCCTCTCCGACAATTCTTCTGTTTTTGTGGAGGTTTTCGTCATAGATTACGTCGATTTTCAGTCCACCAAGCCAGAGAGAGCTGGGGATGATGTCTGATTCAAATGATTTGTGAGTGATGTCGGATGCCTGGATTTGTTGTGCATCGATTGTTTTGGTTGAGTTTTCCATAATTATTTCCTCTCAGTGTGTATGATTTTTTGCCCCATGTTTTGCTCATCCTATTTGCCACAACAGTGCCAAGTTTTTTTATGCTGTAATTTCAGATAAATACGTGTTTATTGTTGCTTATTGGCTTACATGGCAAACAGAAATAATAATATTCATTGTGTTTATGTAATTTATATTGTAAGGATGGTGCATGAAAAAAACTCTTTTTGCATGGATAGGTGAAAATGACCTGCGGTCGGCGCAAGCTGATGGTGTTAACGGACTTGGTGCTATTTGCCAGACTATTACAGACCGGCAGTTTGATGAGATAGTTCTGCTTTCGGATTACCCGGATGAGAGAGCTGTTGGATATATGAATTGGCTTGAAGTGAGGAAGGTTCAGAACGCCCGCTTCGTGAAGGTTGATCTTGGTGGAAACCCGACTGATTACCGTGCCATATATGAGAATGCGAAGCTCCAGGTACAGGGTTATCTGGATACTTTGTCAGCAAAGGCTCAACTGTCGTTCCAGATATCATCCGGCACCCCTGCGATGCAGACTATCTGGATCATTCTTGCCAATTCCCATTTCAACGCAAAACTCCTCCAGTCATCACTCCAAAAGGGTGTGACAGATGTAGACTTTCCGTTCGAGATAGCCGCAGATTACCTGCCGGAACTTCTCAAAAAAAACGAACAGAAGATCTATGCTTTATTCAGCGATGACTCGGCTACACCAGCAGGATTCAAGGAGATTATTCACCAGAGCGCAGCCATGAAAAACCTGGTTCAGCGGGCAAGGATAATAGCTCCGCATTCGTTTCCGGTGCTGATTCAGGGAGAATCCGGCACAGGCAAGGAGCTTCTGGCGAAGGCGATCCACACAACAAGTCTGCGCAAAGGCAAATTTGTTGCCATCAACTGCGGTGCCATACCGGAGGAGCTGTTTGAGTCTGAATTGTTCGGCCACAAGAAGGGATCATTTACCGGAGCCACGGCAGACAAGAGCGGATATATTGAGGAAGCCGCCGGCGGGACGCTCTTTCTGGACGAGATTGGCGAGATGCCGCTCAAGATTCAGGTGAAGCTTTTGCGGGTACTGCAGGAAGGCACTTTCGTCAGGGTGGGTGACTCCTTTGAACGTAAAGCAGATATTCGTGTAATATCAGCCACTAATCGCAATCTTATTGATGAATTGGCAGTTGGCACATTTCGTGAAGACATGTTCCACCGACTTGCGGTTGCCATCCTGTCTGTGCCGCCACTGCGGGAACGGGAGGGGGATGTTGGATTACTGGTGAACTACCTGCTAGATGCTGCCAATAAAAAGTTATCCGCCAGCAGCGAATACAAGATAAAGAGTATCTCGGCATCGGCGCAGTCACTTCTGATGAAGCACACCTGGCCTGGTAATATACGGGAGCTACAAAACACTCTCCTGCGGGCGGCAGTCTGGTCGCAGAATGATGTTATAGACAAGCAGGCCATTGAAGATGCTATGTTGCCCACATCCCGGAAGGCAGCGACGAGTGATGGGGTTCTTGATATACCGTTGGAAGGTGGTTTTGATCTGGAAGAGGCAATGGCTAAGGTTGCCCGGCATTATCTGGAGCGGGCGATGAAGGAGTCAGGCGGGAACAAGTCGAAGGCGGCGAAGATGCTTAATTTTAAGAGTTATCAGAGGCTGGATGTCTGGTTGCAGAAGTATGGGATTTGAACATAAGTAAAACGAGGTGCGACAATGAATGAAAACGCCATGCAGCATATTGAAGATCACATCCCGGAATTGGCTGACGCCGCAATTAAGCAAGCCTACTGGAGTGCGCTGGCTTCGGGAAGCAGTGTATTAGAATGTAGCGACGGCATTATGTATGAGGTTTCTCCGGATGGCAGCAAACGGGAAATTAAAAAGGTCAAGACACCTCTTACAGTAACTCTCGGACAGAGACTGGAACTGCCATGAATCTTTCACCCCCACGTTTGAGGATGTTTGCAGGTCCCAACGGATCCGGGAAAAGCACCATCAAATCGGTTTTGCGACCGGAACTTCTTGGCGTGTATGTCAATCCCGATGAAATTGAGCGGGATATCTGTGACTTTGGTTTTCTGAACTTAAAACACTACGGAGTTCACACGGACAGAGCTGAAATTCTTGGTTTCTTTGCCAGTTCGACTCTTCTGGAAAAAGCGGATCTTCTTGATGAAGCAGGTTGCTTGCGCTTTACTGACGATAAGCTCGACTTCTTTGAGGTTTCGGTTAACGCCTATTTTGCTTCAGTTGCCGCTGATTTTATTCGTAGAAAACTGATTGAATCAGGGAGAACACTTACTCTTGAGACGGTCATGTCGTCACCGGACAAGGTAGAGCTGCTTCGTCTGGCACAGGTGCGAGGTTATAAAACATACCTCTATTATGTAGCAACCGAAGATCCTGAAATCAATATTTCCCGAGTTCGCCACCGGGTGAAAATGGGGGGACATGATGTGCCGAGAGACAAAATAATCAGTCGCTATTATCGGTCACTCGATTTGCTGATGGAAGCAGTGCAATATTCCCATAGAGCCTATATCTTCGACAACTCAAGTCACGAGAGGGTTTGGCTGGCAGAGATCACAGCCGGCAAAGTGTTGGATATGAAAATAGACCGGATACCTGGTTGGTTTGAATCAGCATTGTGGAACAAATTTCTTGCGAAATTGAATGGTGCTGGTGGTTAAATATCTGGAGCGGGCGATGAAGGAGTCAGGCGGGAACAAGTCGAAGGCGGCAAAGATGCTTAATTTCAAGAGTTATCAGAGGTTGGATGTCTGGTTGCAGAAATATGAGATCTGACAGTTTATGTTTTATATGTCACTAAAAATATCTTGCACGACACTTTAAATGTCGCGATAATGTTTTCGCGTCACTTAAAGTGGCACACAATTATAGCCCGAACAGTATAGAGACCTTTCCATGCCAAAACAGATTCCTATAGAAGAGCTTGATGCAATTGCCTGTGAGGTCAGTCAGTATCCAGACGGCGTTAGAATAGATGTGCTGTCGGCGTTGCCGGATATTCCCCTGAACCATCGTACTTTGCAGCGACGTCTGGCACATCTTGTTGCATCAGGCCGTCTTGTAAAAGAGGGAGTAGGCAAGGCTGTGCAGTACAAAGCTCCATCATATTCACTTAATTTGAAGTTGCCGGATATTAAGCTGGATGCCTCAGTTGAAGCATACATTCCGGTTTCTCCTGAAGGAGAAGAAATACGGAATCATGTCCGACAGTCTCGCCAGATGCGAGCACCGGTTGGGTACGATCCTAATTTTCTCGCAGCCTATCACCCGAACCAGACATTTTATCTTTCAGAATATCTTCGCTGTCAGCTTCGCAAGATCGGCACTCCTGAAGAGCATGCACTTCCCGCCGGAACTTTTGCCCGCGACATCCTGAACAGGTTATTGATCGATCTCTCCTGGGCTTCCTCGCAATTGGAAGGGAACACCTACAGCCGTCTTGACACTGAAAGGCTGATTGAATTTGGTCAGGCAGCGGAGGGGAAAGATGCGGTAGAAACCCAGATGATCCTCAATCACAAGGCGGCAATAGAACTTCTTGTAAGCGAGGCTGGGCAGATCGGTTTTGAACGAACCAGCATTTTGAACCTCCACGCACTTCTTTCGGATGGTCTGATGATTGACCCGCGTGCCTGCGGTCGAATTCGCGAGCGACTGGTTGAAATTGGCGGGAGCGTTTATCTGCCGATAGCGATGCCTCAGAGGCTTGATGAGTACTTTTCAGCAATTCTCGACATGGCGTCGGAGATTAATGACCCGTTTGAGCAGGCGTTTTTTATCATGGTTCATCTACCGTATCTGCAGCCGTTTGAGGATGTCAATAAGCGCACATCCCGCCTTGCTGCCAACATCCCATTTATCAGGCACAACCTCTGTCCGCTCTCATTTATTGATGTTCCGGTACGAGCTTACACCGATGCAATGCTTGGGGTCTATGAACTGCGAAGGATTGAACTGCTG
>Ga0194060_10001621_pt1 | contig 16126 bp, 16 predicted proteins | sample SepL225m_MetaG_FD_163427 | JGI IMG/M metagenome (GOLD analysis project Ga0194060, IMG submission 163427) | Anoxic zone freshwater microbial communities from boreal shield lake in IISD Experimental Lakes Area, Ontario, Canada - Sep2016-L222-5m | ecosystem: Environmental > Aquatic > Freshwater >...
CCTTCAAAATGGCTGCGACATTTGCCGGCGTGCGGGGCGGAAGCATAAACGGCCGGCTCATCAGATCAACGGAAGAGAGCATGGACATAATCGTCTTGCCCTTTTTGTCAGTAGCAAAATCCTGATCCAAGGGCAGATTTTTAATTTCCGGTATGGTGACCTGGCCGCGTATCACCGGGCGCAGGAGTCCCCGGTCGAGAAAGGGCTTTGTCGAACTGTACGACGAAGCCCTGGCATCGGCTTCCTTTTTCTCAAGGGCCAGTCGGCTGTCCGAACCGGACAGGTAATTGATGATTTTTATGTTGAACCCGGCAAGTTCCTTTAACAACAAGGGGAATTGATAGCCTGAAGTTCCCAGTCCTTCCGATGCGCAGATAAGCGGCACCTTGGCCTTCCTGATATCATCGGCAGTCTTATAGGGCAGATCGGTGCGAATAAACAGAGCCGTGGGATCGACAGCCATGGATGCTATCCAGACATAGTTCCTCATATCAAACTTCACACCTGCCGTTTTACTAAGCTGGGCAAAGGGAAGCCCCCGGTTGAAGGTTCCGATGGTGAAGCCATCGGGCTTAGCGATATTATAAACATAATTGGCCGCAATGATATGACCGGCTCCCGGCATATTTTGTATAATGACGGTCGGTTTGCCAGGGATAAATTGGGGCAGATACCTCGCTATGATCCGAGCCGTATTATCGTATCCTCCTCCGGGGTTGGTGCCCACAATGATTGTGATCGTCTTACCCTGATAGTAAGGGGCTGCGAATAGACCCTCCACCGGAAAAGCGAATACCGCAAGAATACAATAAATAAGAAATACCATCCCCTGTCTCTTCATGTTTGTCGCTCCCATAAAATATTTTTTGTGAAAACCCCTGCCCTCAGAGAAATCTCAGACTGTTCTGCTATCCCTGGGGCGGTATTTCCGGAATCCAGTCATAGGCAAGCAGTTTGTCCGGATCGCCGTACTTCTTCGCCTCTGCTCTGGCCGCCTTTGAATCCAGAATGGTCAGCCTCCCCTGGTCGATAATCGTGGTCTTATCAATAATCAGGGTGGGCGCAAAGATTTCTACGTCCCGATGCTTATATTCATTACCCACACCGCCGCCAAAGGCCATGTGCAAAGTTCCGGCACGGCGGGACCCGGTAAACCAGCCGTGATCAGCCTCGGCCCCCAGGTACATATAGCGCCGTCCCACCATGAAAGCCTTGGGATGGGTTGCATACATAATTTCTTCCAACCAGTCGATACCCGGCTCTTTGTGTTCCGAAAAGGCACGGCCTTTGGAAGTAATGTGTTTGTTTTTCTTCCAGTCCCTCAGCCAGTTCAGCCCGGCCACGCCGCCGCCTTCGATATTCACTCCCCTGCCGTCTTTGACGGTAATTTTAATTTCGGGAATAGGGCCGGTGTGCAACGCCGTAGAAACAATCACACCGTTGGCATTCGGCTTAGGCAAGGCAGGCTGTAACCCGACATTATAACTGCCGAAATCCCACCAGGGGGTAGTCGCCTCCTTCTCCCCTTCAAAGCGCCAGTCCGTTATAAAACCGAACCCATGACAGGTAAGGTCGGTACCCTGGGGATCGGTCAGCTTCACCATCGCTTTACCGGTTTTATTGCCCGTTGCCTCAAAAACCTGCTTATAGGCCAGGGTACCGATGGCCTGAAGCAACGGTTCGGGAAACTTCGCATACGGAGAAGCCAGGGTTTCCTTGACCGCTATCTGCACCCGCACCAGGCGCGTGCCATACTCTTTTCTCAGATCCATAAATTTTTTGACATGATCGGAGGCGCAGCCGAAAAGGCTGTGAACCTCTATATAGCCGGAGATATTGAGACAGACATCGGAGTGCACCATGGCATGCCAGGCGACCTCCGGCCAGGGCACAAAATACCCCTCCGTAAGAATGGCATCCGGTCCGGCGCCGGCAGTTTTTGACGGCAAAATAAGAACACTGGTATCACCGCCTGCCAGGTCGGATGCAATGCGATAGGCGCTTATCACGTCAGGATCATTCGTCGTTTCCGCCAGGATCAGTACCTTCTCCCCCCGTTTCACCTTCGCCACATTGTCCACGCAATTTTTGGCGCCCTCAATCAAATCTACTAACTGAATCATAACCCTTCTCCTTTCTTGTCTTTTAGTAGTCCCGTTACCAAAACAATTTCTTCTGAATGTTTTCTTAACTTTTCCGTTACGGCGGTTAAAGTCAAGAACTTTTTTATTTTTCCCGAGCCGGTGAGATAATATGAAATAATGATTGTACTCAGAAAAGACACCTTGTAGAATAGCCGGCACAACTTCAAGGAGGCGAAGCAAATGGCCAAGATCATCGGTGTGGTGGGAAGCCCCCGGCGGAACGGAAACACTGAATTGTTGACCAGAGAAGCCCTAAAAGCGGCAGAAGCCGAGGGAATAGAAACGGAGCTGATCACCCTCGCCGGCAAGGAAATCAAGCCCTGCGATGGCTGTCGGCAATGCAAGGAAAAAAAGGTGGACTGTCATATCAAGGATGATTTAGCGCCCATTTTTCATAAGATACTCAAAGCAGACGGGCTGATCCTCGCAACGCCCGTCTATTACGGTTCGGCAACCGCCCAGACCAAAGCCCTGATAGATAGGGTCGGCTACTGGTCCGGCGCCTATGACCGGCCGCTGGAAAATAAGGTTGGCGCACCCCTCGTTGTCGCCCGACGAGCCGGGCAAAACTTCACCTTTGCTCAACTTATATTCTTTTTTTTCATTACCGGCATGATCATACCGGGAACAACGTATTGGACTGTCGCCTTCGGCAGAGAGAAAGGAGAAGTGGCCGAGGACGAGGAGGGGATAAGCACGGCGCAGAATCTGGGGAGGAAGATGGCTTGGCTGCTGAAGAAGTTGAACTAAATTTTTTCTTCACAGACCCATCAACTCGGTAGATTATCGGACGGCAAGCATTTTTTCAACTTTCAAAAGGGGGGAAGGGAAATGAAACGCAGGCTTTTCTGGCAAGTAGCGGTTTTAACGTTCGGGGGGATTACTCTTTTGGCGGGCACAGCTTTGTCCGCCGCTTTTCCGGCCAAACCGGTCCGGCTCATCATCGGATTTGCCGCCGGATCAGGTGTTGATATAGAGGCGCGTGGGCTTGCCCCGTATTTGCAGAAGCATCTGGGCACTCAGGTCATCATCGAAAATGTTCCCGGCGCCAACGCAAAGATTGCGCTCACCAAGGTCTGGCGGGCAAATCCGGACGGGTACAATGTCATGATTCACACGACGACGATGTCGATTATTGGTCAGTTCATGCTGAACCCGGAATACCGGATTCCCGACTTTGCCCATATCTACTCCTGGTCGGCTACCAACCAGGTGCTCGTGGTAAACAGCGAGGTATTCAAGAGCTTTGACGACTTCATTAAAGAAGGCAAGAAGCGCACGCTCTCCGCCGGTCTGCCGGGCATCGGCACGGCTTCGCATTTAAGCGGCCTCCTGCTTGTCGAAGGACTGGGAATCAAGGTCAACTGGGTGCCTTTTGACGGCAGCGGCGACGCCCTTACCTCTCTGGCCGGCAAGCATATCGATTTCGCCTCCGTTGCCACCACCTCGGCCCCACCGCTCGTGAAAGCGGGGAAAATTACCCCGCTGGTAGTGCTGGCAAACGAGAAGGATATTGTCTTTCCGAACGTGCCCCTGGCCAAGGATCTGGGCTACAACTTTACGATTATCCCCCTGCTCCGCGGCGCCGATGCACCGCCCAAAACACCTCCGGTAGTGTTGAAAAGACTGGAGGAGGCATTCGCGCTGGCCGTACAGGAACCGGATTATCTATCGTGGGCGCAGAAACGGATGATGGCGACGACACCGCTCAATGGGGTGGAGTATGGAAAAGCCATTGAACGGCAAACAAAGGAAGTGGAAAAATATAAGCATCTTCTCAAATAGGAAAAATGATGGATGCGCAGTCGCTGCATTTAATGGGCCTCATCCCAGTTTTTGCCTGCGGCAACATCAACCCGGAGGGGGACAAGCAGCGTAATAACTCCCTCCATCTCTTTTTTCACGAGGGAAATAATCTCGCCTTTTTCCGCGGTAGGCGTCTCCAGCACCAGTTCATCGTGGACCTGCATGATCATCGCAGCCTTGAGGCCGCGCGCCTTGATGCCTTCGGCAATGTTCAGCATGGCCACCTTGATGAGTTCCGCCGCCGTTCCCTGGATAGGGGTATTGATCGCCATCCGTTCGGCAAACTGACGCACAATCTGATTGCTGCTCGTGAGCTCCGGCAGATAACGCCGGCGATTCAACAGGGTAGTGACAAAACCGTCCTGCCGTGCCTGTTCCAGAATCCCGTCCAGATACCTGCGCACCCCTTGGTACTTGCGAAAATACCCGTCGATATAGGCCTGGGCCAGTTTCTGCGCTACTCCCAGTTCCTTGGCCAGGCTGAATGCTCCCATCCCGTAGAGGATGCCGAAATTGATGACCTTGGCTTGCCTCCGCATTTCCTGATTCACGAGCTCGGGAAAGACGCCGAAGACATCGGAAGCCGTGCGGCGGTGGATATCCTCCCCCGAGGCGAAAGCCGCCAACAACTCCTCATCACGCGAAAGATGCGCCAGAACCCTCAGTTCAATCTGTGAATAGTCGGCCGAAACAATCTCCCATCCCTCGGGCGCGATAAAGGCTTGGCGGATCCTCTTTCCTTCCACCGTCCTGATGGGGATATTCTGCAGATTGGGGTTGCTGCTGGAAAGTCTCCCCGTGGCCGCGACCGTCTGGTTATAGGAGGTGTGCACCCGACCTGTTTCCGGATTTATGAGCAGAGGCAGGGCGTCAACGTAGGTGGATTTGAGCTTGGCCAGACTACGGTAAGACAGGATTTCCGCCGGCAGTTCATGGCTTTTCGCCAGCTTCGCCAGCACCTCCACATCCGTAGAATAGCCATCCTTCGTCTTCTTGCCCTTGAGCAGACCCAGTTTTTCAAAAAGCACGACCTGCAGCTGTTTGGGGGAATTGATGTTAAATTTCTCTCCGGCCAGATGGTAGATTTTCTCTTCCGAAAGCTGGAGCAAGCCAGCCAGCTCCGCCGCCAAGGAACGGAAAAGCTTGAGATCCAGCAGCACGCCCTTTTTTTCCATGGCCGCCAAAACAGCGACCAGCGGCATTTCAACGTGGTGGAAAAGGTGGTTAAAGCCGCCGCAACGAATTTTTTCGACCATGACGGCGGCCAGATTGAACAGGGCATCCACCCGTTGACAGCCATAATCCCGTGTCTTTTCCACAAGAATACTTGCCGGCAGCAGGGTTTTGGCGCCACTGCCGAAGAATTCCCTGGCCGTCATTATCTGCCGGTTCAAATGCTCTCTCAGAACATCGGCCAGCTCGATGCTCCGCTGCGCCGGATCAAGGATGTAAGAGGCGACCATGGTATCCATATCCGCTCCCCGCAGTTCCATGCCCTTGCGGGACAAAATCATCAGGATGTTTTTCAGGTCGTGGCACTGTTTTTTTATCTTTTCATCGGCCAGGAAGGGCCGGAGGCCCTGCCATACCAGCTCTTCCGGCAACTGCTGGGGCGCCTCGTCATAATCGTGATGCAGCGGGATGTAGCAGGCCTCACCCGGCTTACAGCAGATGGATAACCCCACCATCTGCGCACGCATGACTTCCGCCCCGCCAAGAATAATGTCCAGGGAAAACGCCTGCACCTGGTGCAGTTCGTCGAGCAGAGCGGCAAAGTCCTCCGCGGCCACGATCAAGCGATAATTGCCGGTTATCGCCGCATCACTGAGCTTCAACTCCTGGAGCAGAGAAGAAAATTCGAATTCCTTAAAGAGATCTCGTAGCTTGGCGTTATCCGGCGCATCGCAGCGGGCCTTCTCCAGATCAAAATCGATCTCCACATCTGTCTTAATCTCGGCCAGTTCCCGGCTAAGCTTTGCCTGGTCGGCAAATTCCGTGAGCAGCAGCTTCAGTCTGGCGCTTTTTATCTTGCCGGCATTACTGATGACTTCTGCGACGGTGCCATATTCTTCGATCAGCGCCAGCGCCCCTTTCGGACCAATCCCGGGCACGCCGGGGATATTGTCCGAGGCATCACCCATGAGACCCAGTATTTCCACCACCTGTTCCGGCCCAACGCCAAAGCGCTCCTTCACGGCAGCAGCGTCATAGGATTTATCCTTCATCGTATCGACCATCATGACATCGTCCGTCACGAGCTGCATCATGTCCTTATCGCCGGAGACGATGACGACCTTCATCCCCTCCCCCGCATAGCGCCGGGCCAGCGTCCCGATAATATCATCAGCTTCAACGCCCTGCTGTTCCAGAATAGGGATGGAAAAACCTCTGATAACGTCCTTGATGCAGGGAAACTGCGGGATCAGGGCTTCCGGAATCGCCTTCCGGTTGGCTTTGTAATCTTTATAGGACTCATGGCGGAACGTGGGACCTTTAAGATCAAAAACGATGGCCAGATATTGGGAATCGAAGTCCCGCCGGAGCTTCATCAGCATGGTCGTGAAACCATAGATGGCGTTGGTCGGAAACCCCTTGGAATTGGTCAGGTCACGGATGGCATAAAAGGCACGAAAGACATAGTTGCTTCCGTCGACGAGAACAAGGGTCGGTTTCTCATGTACATCGGGCATGTTTGACAGTTACCTTTCGATTGACAACGGAATAAGTCTACAGCAGACGAGTAGTTAGCCACCGGGAACTCGGCCCGCAGTATAGGCAAGGCGGCAATTATTGTCAACAAGCATTTATTCAGTCACTAAGGTCGCAGAAAACGATTGCCATTGACATGCTTCAGTATTTTCAGTATCTTCAAAGAAAGATTAGGGAAAGGAAACATCATGACCCACAATTTCAACTTTATCGCCACCGGCATCGGCAGCATGCCGTGCACTGATCCGAGCCAGGCCGTGGAACGATCGCTCCGGTATCTGCCCGAGGCGCCGATCTGGCCGCAGCTGCCGCAAAGAAGCTTCCGCGAGCATATGGATGTGCAATACAGTGAATCATTGCCGGGACTGCACATCGACGCAGTCAATGGAAAGGTTTCCTTCAACACAACCGGAGACCTCACCCCGGCCCTCGAAAAATTCTTTGAGCGCTATCTGGCCAGGGATTACGACTTCTTCCGCATCACCGAGACCTACGCCCCCGGGTTTTATGCCCTGCTCGATGCGCTGAAAAAAGGGCCTCCCGCAAACGCACGGTACATCAAGGGGCATATCACCGGTCCGCTGACGACCGGCATGTCGTTCAAAGACGAAAACGGCTGGGATATCATCCACAACGAGCTGTTCTTCGACGCGGTGGTCAAGGGGCTCGCGATGAAGGCGGCCTGGCAGATCGAAGAGCTTAAGCCCTTCGGGAAACCCGTCATCATTTTCATTGATGAGCCAGCCATGGAATCACTCGGCTCTGCCTTCTGTGCCGTATCATCGGAGCTCGTTGCGGAGAAGCTGAACGAGATCACCGACACCATCCATGAGCTGGGAGGCCTGGCCGGCATCCATTGCTGCGGCAACGCCGACTGGTCCATGATATTGAACACCCGGGTCGATATCGTAAATTTCGACGCCTTTGGATATATGGAAAAAGTGATGCTCTACCCGGCTGATATCAAAAAGTTCTTTGATCGCGGCGGCGCTTTCGCCTGGGGCGTTGTCCCGACGGGCGCCTTCACGGGCAACGAAACGGCGGATTTGCTGGTTTCCAAGCTCGAAGCGGGCATCCTGCGCCTCGAACAGGCAGGCATCGACCGGCAGACGATTCTCCGCCAAAGCCTTACCACCCCTTCCTGCGGCATGGGCAGCCTGACCCCGGCCCAGGCCGAAGCGATCCTGAAGCTGCTGAGAGAGGTATCGGACCGGATGCAGAAAAAGGCCTGCGAGCGGGCGGACGTATAAGTCAGTGCTGAAGGTAATAGATCGTAAGAATGAAACCACCAAAGCATGGCAAAAACATTTCAGTAAGCGTTGAAAACATAACGCCTTTTGGATTGTGGCTCTATGTAAAAGAACAGGAATATTTTCTGAGTTATGCAAACTATCCATACTTTAAAGATCAAACGTTGCATTCCATACAAAGTGTTGAGTTACTTCATGGCTACCATTTATACTGGCCGGAGTTGGATGTTGATTTAGAAATTGATAATCTTGAGAATCCTGAAAAATATCCTCTGCAATCCAAGATAACAGCACATCCAACAAGTAAAACCATCGGGAGTGCGGTTGCTCACCGCTGATTTTATAATTTAGTAAGCTGTCCCTGAATTACGGTTTTTTGAACCTATGAATGAGCTGGGATGACCACGGAGTATGAGATATGACCCGCCTGGATAAAGAGTCCATAAAGAAGGATGTCGTCCGTCCGCTGCCTGGCCGGAGCCGAGGAAATCAAGAAAATTGTCGTCTTTGGTTCTTTTCTCACGTCCGATGATCCGAATGATATTGACGTGGCGATATTTCAGGGCAGCAAAAGCACCTATCTTGATCTGGCCATGAAATACCGCAAAATGCTGCACCCCGTATTACGCAAGATTGCAGTGGATGTCATCCCAATACACTGTTTTCAGTGTCTTGCCGGATGCCATGCCTGATCGTGAGACATGCGAAAAGTGTGTACGTATCGCTCGCCGTGTCGGGGAGATTGCGAGAGTGGCGTTAAAGGACGAGACGGGTAACAACATATAAATGGTATTGTGTCCCCGGAATATCCCCAGGATAAAAATATTTGCGTAATATACGCCATAAGGGTATAGCATGAACGTAGTCTTTGTTGAAGCCCGGTCGTTCACCCGGAGATGGCCGGACTATCTGACAGAGGAAGAACTCCGTGAATTTCAGAACTACCTGATCGAGACTCCGGATGCAGGAGATGTAATCAAGGGCACGGGTGGAATTCGTAAAGTCAGATGGAAACAAAAGGGCGGAGGCAAACGCAGCGGTCTGAGAATCATCTACTTCTGGCAGGTGGCTGGCGGTCATATCTACCTTCTGACCGTCTACCAAAAGAATGAATTTGAAGATCTCTCGAAGGATGAATACAAACTGCTGAAGCAAGTAGTCGAAAGGTGGTAGCCATGGCAAAGACAGAAAAAAAACATAGACTGTTTAACGAACTGATGGAAGCTGCCGAAGACATCAACCAATGGCGTGAAGGCAAGATCACACTGAAAACATACACGGTTGATCCACAACCCAGGCTCGAAGTAACACCCGAGATCATCCGCGAGACACGGGAGAATCTGAATCTATCCAGACCGGTATTCGCTCATGAACTGCATGTTTCTCCCCGGACATTGGAGAAGTGGGAACAAGGACGAACCAGGCCCAACGATCAAGCCGCCACGCTGATCATGCTCGTCCGCAAGTTTCCCGATACCCTCCAGCGCTTGAAAGAGTTGGCGGTCTGACCATGCACGCGATATCCCGAGACGGGGGAATAGGCGCCATCAATCATAATGCGAACCCGTCCCCGATTGTTCGGATTGTTCGTTCCGGAGATATAATTGCCGATTATTATTGTTATTGCGCGGACAATAGGTATTATGTCCCCGGAATATCCCAACGAGTTTTTTGCAGCTATCAGGCTACCGGCTCAGACAAGAAGCAGAATCATGAAGAAAGCCGACTAATTAATATGGGAAGTGTCCCTGGTTTTTCCAGCATCTCCAAAACAGCGAAAGATAGGTTTGAAAACAGGAAGAACTCGTCAAGATATCTTGAAGTTTCATAAGCCGTCATGTATAAAGTCGGTACACTTAACTTTACGGGATAGATCTATGAAATCCGTCATGCGCATAGCCCTGTTTACCACAATACTATTGATGCTTTTTTTATCGTCCGTCTGCGGCGCCACTGAGAACCGCACAGCTTTAGTGATCGGTAATAGTGCCTACAGCTCCGGCCCCCTGAAAAATCCAGTCAATGATGCAGCTGATGTAGCAGCCATGCTGAAGAAACTCGGGTTTACCGTTACGCTCAAGAAAGACGCCAAATTACAGGAGATGGACGAAGCTATTGAGGCGTTTGGCAACAGCCTGAAGCGTGGCGGTGTTGGTTTGTTCTACTATGCCGGTCACGGCGTACAGGTCAATGGAACAAACTACCTGCTGCCGGTTGGCGCAAGAATCAACAAAGAATCAGACGTAAAGTATCAGGCCGTTGATGCCAATAGAATCCTCGATGAGATGGCAACCGCCAACAATGGCCTGAATATTGTCATGCTGGATGCCTGTCGAGATAATCCTTATGTCCGTAGCTTCAGGAACGCCACGAGGGGGCTGGCGATAGTCAGCAGTGCTCCATCGGGTACTTTTATTTCCTATTCTACGAGTCCCGGAAACGTAGCCCGTGATGGTGATGGGCGCAATAGTCCCTACACCAAGGCGCTTCTGGAGAACATTGACAAAAAAGGGTTGACCATAAACGATGTATTTATGAATGTCCGCACCAAGGTCAAGAAAGAAACAGGTCAGGTGCCTTGGGAATTGTCATCTCTGGAAGGAAGGTTTTATTTTGCGCCCCAAGGTAGTAGCCAGAATAACCTTTCCAATGCCGCGTCCTCTGTGCCACAACCCGACGCTGATGAGATAGTACAGCGGAAGGCAGCTTTGGAGCAGGAGCGACAGGAGCTGGCAAGGCAAATACAAGAGCTGGAGCGGCAGCAACTCATTACTGTTAATGGTGCCAAAGTAAAAAATAGGGATGGCCGCTTTATAGCCTATGACAACGGAACTGTTCTGGATACAAAAACGAATCTGATGTGGGCCGCAAAAGATAGCGGGGGTGACATTAACTGGGGAGATGCCACAACGTATTGGGACAATTATCCGGAATTTGATGACTGGCGAATGCCAACATAGGATGAGCTTGCGGGATTGTATGACTCTGCTAAAACTCAGCGGAATGAAGCTAACCGTTCGAACCCACTGCACCTTACAACGTTTATTGATTTAACTTCCTGTTGCCCATGGGCAGCAGAAGTACGAAGGTCCGAGGCTGCTTACTTTGATTTCTACGTTGGGCTAGGGGGATGGACACCACAGTCCTATGCAAATACGGGCCGTGCCCTCCCAGTACGTAATGCTAAATAAGTTATCGAATCAGCGATAACAAGGAATATTATGAAACGCCGTGTCCTATATTCCATATTGATTTTTTTGTTCCTTGCCTTCGGGGCCAACGCTGCCACTGAGCGGGGCGTAGCCATCAGGCCGGTGGCCCCCACCGGGGAGGAAGTTCGGGGCAGTCAGTGGCTCTTGGTAATAGGTATCGACAACTATCTTCGTTGGCCCAAACTCCGCACAGCGGTGAATGACGCTAAGGTATTGCGGGACGTCCTGACCTCCCGCTACTACTTTGATAAAGATCATCTCTATGAACTCTATGACGCCGATGCGACTCGCTCTAATATCCTGAACACTCTCCGTAATCTTGCCAAGCAGGTCAAACCCGAGGACTCTCTACTCATCTACTATGCTAGTCATGGGAACTTGGACAGCATCACTAAAGAAGGGAGCTGGGTGCCGGTAGAAAGTGGTCAACAAGACCCCTCGGCATGGATCAGCAACCATGATGTGAAGAACTACCTCAATGTTGATGCAATCAAGGCCAAACATATTCTCCTTGTATCTGACTCCTGTTTTGCCGGTGACTTCTTCCGTGGCAACCGTGGCAATCTACCCGTAGTAACTGATGCAGTTATCAAGAAGGCATACCAACTCTCATCACGTCAAGCCATAACAAGCGGTGGGCTTGAACCAGTATCGGATGCAGGATTTGGCGGTAACAGCGTCTTTTCCCACTTCCTCCTTGCTGCCCTTAAGGATAATAAGAAGCCACACCTTATCCCCTCTGAGCTCTTTCCAACAGTTAAAGCTGGTGTTGCCCAGAATGCGGAACAGTTTCCCCAGTTGGGTGGACTTTATGGCGTTGGTGGTCAGGATGGCGGAGAGTTTGTCTTCTTCCTGAAGCAGGAGGGACGGCTACAGGGACTTACTGCCGACTCACAGAAACGACAGGCTGAACTGGAACAGCTAAAACGGCTGGAATCGGAAGCTGTCAAAAGCAAGGAAAAGGAACAGGCAGAGATCAGCAGGAAGGAACAAGAATTGGCGGCTCTTGACGCCCAGATAGCGGCCATGAGAGCTCGTCTAGGCACCTCAGCAGCAGGTGCTCAAGACAGCCTTCAGGGAATGCTGGCAATGGTCAGGCAGAAGGAAAAGGAGGCTAAACAGCTTGAGGAGTTGAGAAGGCAGCGTGAAGAGGAAGAAAGGAAACGACAAGCTGAAATAACAAAACTCAAGGTCGAAGCTGAGCTCAGAAGAACTAAGGCTATTGAGCAGGATATTGAGACCTACCAGCAGATTGTTGCCTCCCCCTATGGAAAAGATATGGTAGAGGTTGCATGGCAGACTTTCCTGAATAAGTATCCGGAGGCGAAGGATATCGCAGTGGGGGATGTCAGTGCTTTGAAAGGAGCTTTCAATCTGCTCATCGCCACAGATGGCCGCTTCATGGCCTATTCCAACGGTACAGTTCTGGACTTCAAGACAAATCTGATGTGGGCGGTGGGAGATAATGGCAGTGGTATCAACTGGGCGAATGCCAAGAGATATTGCGAGAATTATCGTGGGGGTGGTTATACTGACTGGCGCATGCCCACGCAGGATGAGCTGGCTGGATTGTATGATGCAGGTAAAACGTATAAGAATGACTGCGGGTATGATATCCATTTAACTGAATTGATTCATCTCACTTGTACTGCTCTTTGGGCATCAGAAACGATCAGTTCCGAGGCTGCCTACTTCATTTTCTACTCTGGCAACAGGCTCTGGAATTCCCAATCCGGCGGCAACACCCTCCTCCGGGCTTTGCCGGTGCGTTCAGGCAGATAGATGATTTGGTTATTTGAGCATTGTCTTTTGGCTACAGGGCGAAGCCCTGACTACAATAAAAAAGGCTCTTATGCGTCTTTGACCGATTCTAACGAGGCTCACGATTTGGAGAATAAACTATGAGATACCGCCTCTTACTCACCATTCTTATTATGCTGCTCATCGAGACAGCCACCTATGCAGCCCAATCCACCATAACCGACATCGAAGGCTCGGCCTGTATGGGCGATGATAAATCCCGGAAGCAGACTGAACAGGCTGCCATTACCGATGCCAAGAGAAGGGCCGTTGAGTTCACCTCAACGTATATCAAGAGTGCAACAGAGGTGAAGGATTTCGTTGTAGAGAAAGACCTGCTGGCGGCCTATGCAAATGCAGAGGTAAAGATCATTCAGGAGCTGGAGAAGGTCTGGTACAAGGATGCTGCCACCGGTGATTGCTACAAGGTAAAGATAAAAGCAGAGGTCATTCCCGATGTAAAGGCTATGAAGAAGGCGGTTCAGGCAAGGAATACCACTGATAATCCCTCTGCACTGCTGAATGTCCAACTCTGGACGGATAAGCAATCATTCAAACAGAAGGAAAAGATCAAAATATACCTTAAGGGCAACAAGCCCTTCTACGCCCGTGTTCTCTACAAGGATGCGTCAGGTAATCTGCTTCAGCTACTACCCAATCCTTACCGTACAGACAATTACTTCAACGGTGGTGTCGTGTATGAAATCCCATCCGGCAATGACCGATTTGAACTTGAGGTAACACCTCCCTTTGGGCAGGAAGATATAATGATTACTGCCGCTACCTCACCGCTGGGGGATATCAATCTGGGGGCTCAGGGAGATGTGTATAGGGTGGTATCTAAGCCAACGGATGTACCTATGCTATCGAGGGGATTAAAGATACAAAAAATTGATGGTAATAAACAGGCCGTACCCTCGGAGTTCTCAGAGGATAAGTTGTCGATTAAGACCGGTCAATGAATGGGAGACGTAAACGGATGCAAGATCGTTCTTTTAGCATCTGGTTATCGGTAATGCGTGCCTCCGACATGGGCTCATTTGCCTAATGGCGATGGATGCATCATTCCTATCCTCCCAATGTGTAAGGCCCAATAGATGCATCAATAGTTTCAATACATTACAAGGCAGGCAGTCAAGGATACAGATGTTATATAAATATTGTGACACCAGCGGGTTTGATATCGCAAGAAATTCCCGTCTGAGACTGAGTAAAATTGAAGACTTTAACGATCCATTTGAACTGGTGATCGGTGTTGATGAAATAAGTGCTGAATTCAATCTTAGGCGGGAGTTAGATGAAGATTCCAATATAATACATACGTGGATAAAGGTGCTGGAGGATAAGAACGTTGCCTATGATGAGACATCGCAGGAAGACATACTTCAGCAGTTCATTCAGTTTCAGGTAGGCGATTTTCAAAAGGCCGTTAAAGTGCTACGGCAGGAATGGAGTCGCACTACAGGGATAGTATGTATGTCAGAGGAAATGGACATTATCCAGATGTGGGCGCATTACTCGGACGGTCACAAAGGCATAGTGATAGGTATAGAGGAAAACGAATTTATCAGAGATAGAGAAAACATTATCACTGTCTGCTATCGTGATAAGATGGTGCTGTTGCCAGTAACTGGCCATATAGAACGACTGGGACAATATGTAACAAAATACATTCCTGAAGTGCTAGCTAGAAAGGAAACACACTGGAGCTACGAAAAAGAAATCAGGCTATTTGGTAGGCTGGAAGATGAGGATGAAGATGGTCATTATTACTTTGACGTACCCAGTCAGGCTATAAAAGAAATCTATTTGGGGCTAAGAAGTAACAATACAACAAGAGAAGACGCTATCCGACTCAAGGAGAGGGCAGAATATAGACATCTGCAAATATATAAAATGCACAGACACGAAAGTGGCTTCGCATTGACGCCACACGAATTATTCAATGACTAACAAGAGTCTGCGGCATGACCTAGCATTTCTGGTGGAAATGCAATGGTTATGAATTATACATCCCATTGGTTAATGTCTTGGTTCAATCAGCATGATTGAACCATCAATCAAAGTAATCCGATCCCTTTTCGATATCCTGACTTCCGTTAACATCGACCTGACAAGCGCTGACGGAGCCGGCAAATACCTGAGTAACTTCCGCAAGAGTCATGCATTGAGTATTGGAGATGTTCACCCTGGGCATATCGAATGGCAGTCATTCATGGTTCGACAAGCTCACCATGAGCGGTACAAGCCGGCCCCTCGGAGTTTTCCGAAGAGAAGGTATCAATCAGGACGGGGAAATAAGGAGCGTGAAAAAGCGAATTATTTCCTCTTGACAATTATTAATCGCCCGTTGTAGAAGCGAACAGGATGAGTTAAGACGTTTTGCAGTGCGAGTTGGCCGCCATGATCTTATGATTCTGGGCGGCTTTTTCTTTCTGGCATCTTGTTCATCCAGTCGTGAGAAAATTCAAAAAAGGAGGGAGCAAGGTATGGCAGAAGGTAAAGTAAAGTGGTTCAATGAGCAAAAAGGCTTTGGCTTCATCGAGAAGGATGAGGGCGGCGACGTGTTCGTGCATTATAGCGCGATTCAAGCCGGCGGCTTCAAGACGTTAAATGAGGGCCAGCGCGTCAGTTTCGACATTGCCCAGGGCAAAAAAGGCCCGGCTGCGGAGAACGTAAAGCCCCTATAGGCTTTTTCGGCAAGAAACATCAAGAGGCATCCCACTGCTGAATATGGCAGCGGGATGCCTCTTTTCTATTCATTCCTGAATATCAGTGCTGTACCGGATGCTTCGTCTGGAAGCGCGCCAGAACTTCCGAAACAAACGCGAGAGCGCCTTCCGTCTCTTTCCAGTACTTCCCCAACCGCTGCCAATATTCATACGCTTCGTCGGCGCCGCCTACGGTTATGTAGGCCAGGCCGGCGCTTTTCGGGGCCTGGTGCCTTTTCTTGACCAGTTCCCGGGCCACGAGCGGCGACAAAGCGATGGCATTGATGAGTGCCTTCTCGGCGAGCGTCTTTTTGCCTAGTTGCCAGAGGGCCAGCGGACGGCCGTAGAGGCTGTCCACGAGAACATCGCCTTTGTACTTGTTGCAGATGCGCAGCGCCTCGGCGGGCCGGTGCATGGCAAAACCGCTCTCAACGGCCAGGCTGCGGACGCCTTGATTGTCGTTCGGATTCATGGCCAGCAGGTGGTTATAGATC
>Ga0194060_10001623_pt1 | contig 16117 bp, 11 predicted proteins | sample SepL225m_MetaG_FD_163427 | JGI IMG/M metagenome (GOLD analysis project Ga0194060, IMG submission 163427) | Anoxic zone freshwater microbial communities from boreal shield lake in IISD Experimental Lakes Area, Ontario, Canada - Sep2016-L222-5m | ecosystem: Environmental > Aquatic > Freshwater >...
GGTATAGGTGCCGCCGGTGCCGACCATGGCAATGAGCATGCCCGCCAGGGCAGGGCCGATGCTTCTCGACACGTTGTTGATCATCGCATTAAGGCCGATGGCGTTGGTTAGGTAGGCCGGCGGCACGGCGTCGGAAACCATCGCCGCCCTAGCGGGTTGCTGAAAAACCTGGGTAATGGCCATCAGGAAAGCGGTGACATAAACGTGCCAGGGCTTGATCCGGCCGGTCAAGATCAGCACCGCAGTAGCGATATATACGAGCCCGTTAATAAATTGGGCGAGCACTACCTGTGTTTTGCGGGAATAGCGATCCGCAGCACTGCCCGCCACGGGGGATAACAGAAGATAGGGGAGAACTTGAATGCCGCGCACCATGCCAAGTTGCAGCGCTGAATTCGTTAGCTCATAGATAAGCCATCCCCGGGTTACTTCATCCATCCATTGCCCCATGGAAGCGAAAGCCTGCCCGGATAAAATGAGGCGATATTCCCGGTGACGCAGGGCCTCAAAGGCACGAATGCGAAGTAGCGCATTGAGAAGACGTCTAGGCAGAGGCATAATGACCGGTTGGGCAGCTTTTTGGTCCGTATTTGGTGAGCGCAGATTAAACTCCGGGCCTGAGTGAAGAGGCCATTTTTTTGTGAGATAAGCTCTTGGTGGCAACTAATGGGGATCGATCGTATCTATAAGAAATTTCTATTGATGCGTCAAGGGAATTAAGTGCTTCCTTGACATAGCACAACATTATTTACTACAGTGTGGGCAAAAAAATAGATTGGAACGATATTATAACAATGGAAAATCAGTACATGAAGGCAGTAAAGAAGATTGCCATCCTGACCAGCGGCGGTGATGCACCGGGTATGAACGCCTGTCTGAGGGGTGTCGTTAGAACTGCTCTGAACAAGGGATGGGAGGTGTATGGCATCCGGGATGCTTATCAGGGCTTGGTCGCAGGAGGGGAGCAACTATTTCCCATCGACTGGGGCGATGTTAGCTGGAATTTCCGGGAGGGGGGCACTTTCCTGGGATCGGCACGGTATACTGATTTGGTGGGCGATTCTGACCAGGCGATGGAACTGAAACAGAAGGCATTGCTGAATCTCACCAGACAGGGGATCTCAGGGCTGGTGGTTATTGGCGGGGATGGATCCTTGACCGGTGCCTATGATCTCTTTACTTTTTTACAACAGAATGGCCCCTTAAACGCAGAATTGAAAGGCAGGGAGCTTACTATTGTGGGGATTCCCGGCAGCATTGATAATGACATTGCTTTCACGGACATGTCTATTGGGGCCGATACGACGCTAAACACCATTGTGGAGTGCATTGATAAACTCAGGGATACTGCTACCTCTCATAAACGCATTAATATCGTAGAGGTCATGGGGCGTCTGCGGGGGTACCTTGCCGTCATGAGCGGACTGGCGACCGGCGCTGACCGCATCTTCATCCGTGAGGAAAAAATAACCAGGGAAAAACTCAATGCCATGCTGCAGAATCTGGCGGAAAGCTTTGCTCACGGTCAGAAGGCCGGTGTCATTGTTCGTTCGGAAGGCGCCATTTTTTCCACTAATTTTCTTAAAGAAATCATAGCAGTGCTTCTGGAACCGAAAAGAGAAGTCAGAGAGACGGTTTTGGGACATCTCCAGCGGGGCGGCAACCCCACCGCCTTCGAAATAATACTGGCAACGAGGATGGGAGTGAAGGCAGTTCAATTGATCGAAGAGAAGCACCCGGAGCCACAAATGATAGGATTAAATAACGGTACTATCATCTCCGTTGAGCTCGCTGCCTGCCTGAATAAAATCAGGACGCCCGAGTTCCGGGGAGAATTGAGTCAAAATACCAAGAGGGCTTTCCATCTGAACAAGATATTGGAAGATACGCCCGTTGACACACCAACGGGCCAGCGGATTGGTATATTAACCGATGGGAGCAACGTTTCCGGCATGAATATGGCAATTCGGGCGGTCGCCCGTCTGGCGATAAATAGCGGGATCGAGGTCATCGGCATTAAGGGGGGATTTTCAGGCCTTGTGCAAGGATCAGCAAACGCCTTCCCGCTGGTATGGAGCATGCTGGAGATGAGCGGGGTATTGCGCAGGGCAGGCACCTTGCTCGGCGTTTCCGGCAGAGAGTTTTCCTTATGCAAAGAGAACTTTACTGCCATGCAGAACCAGGTTGAAGCCCTCAAGCTTACCGGCCTCATTGTCATTGGCGATGCTGCAACCTTTGAATATACAGCCCTGCTTGCCAAGAGGATAGTTATTCCTGTAGTTGCCATTCCAGCTGCCTTGAATTGTAACCTGCCGGGAACAGACTGGGTTATTGGAATGGATTCGGCGCTTAATGACTTGAGAACAGGCATCGATCGGGCGGCTGATGCAGCCCATGTCCTGAAAAAGATTTTTCTCATTCACATCAAAGGAAGTTATTGTTCCTGTCTGGTGAAGAGTGCGGCCTTGGCTGGAGGAGCGGAATCAGTCATTATTGATGATGAAGAAGACGATCGGGACGTTTTCCAGCGCAAACTCAAAACTAAGATACTGAATTTATATAGGATCATTTCCTTGGGAAAAAGTTTCGCTACCATTGTCTTTTTTTCCCGGCGACCGGCAGAGGCTGACCAAGCCCTCGCCGATATCAAAATGGAGCTCTGGGAAGCAGGCATCAAGCTGGAAACATCATTAGTATCATTGGAAACTTCTTTAGGAGGTATCGTCCCCACTGCCTTTGACCGAATACTTGCCCAGCGGTTAGGAGAAAAAGCGCTGGCAACGTTGCAGAAAAATATGAATGTCCGCAACCATAGCTTTCATATCGTGGGTATCCATAGAAAAGAAATCAAGGCTACTCCTTTTGATGATCGGCAAGAAAAGCGTAATCGCGTCTGTACTGAATCGTTAACAGACGAGCTTGATCAGGCTATTGCGCTCATGACAGAACCGAACAGTGGATGCATCGGCATGGGCGGCGATATCGAGTGGACTGACACAGGGAATGAAAGTGAATGGCAGGGCAAGTGGACCTGCAAAAAATGTAACCATACACAAAATGTTGTCTTCAATTCTGAAAAAATGCTCTGTGTTTTTTGCAGAACTGCTTCTTGCCATAATTATGGCTATATCCGAATTTCCCGACGTTTATAAATTATGATCGGTTTCCCACGTCTAAAATGGCTTTTTCAATCTTTTTGTATCCCGTGCAGCGGCAGAGATTGCCCGCAATCGCGGTGCGCACTTCTTCCAGCGTAGGGTGAGGATTTTCATCCAGTAGCGCCTTGGCGGAGAGCAGCCAACCCGGCGTACAGTAACCGCATTGGATGGCATTATGCTCGATGGCTGCCTGTTGCAGGGGATGAAGCTGGCCGTGGGGGGCTAATCCTTCAACGGTGGTGATTTCGTGGTTGTGACATTTAACGGCGAGGATCATGCAGCTGAGAATCGGGACTTTATCCATGATTACCGTACAGGCGCCACAGGCGCCCGTATCGCAACCTTTTTTTGTGCCCGTCAGATTCAGTCTTTCTCTCAAGACATCCATAAGCGTCTCGTTAGGTTCGGTCCTTAATTCACATAGCTCTCCGTTTACCTTCAACGTAATTGTTTTCAAGTGCCTTGCCTCCTTCCCAGAACCATGGCCTGTTTGATAGCCTGCATTACATATACCTTCACCATTTCACGCCGGTAGCGGGGTGAATAACCGGATGTGTTGGCGATCGGATGGGCTGCTTTCGTAGCGGCATCCGCCATGATAGCAATCTGTGCCTCCAGATCACTGCATTCTGCTACTGTTGCAGGCGTGACGACCAGCAGGGGTGATTTTTCCACCGCTGTCAGAGCTATTGACACTTCCTTCAGAGTTCCCTTTTCCGCATCAGCCAAAATAATATTGACGGCCACACCCAGCAACGGATAATCGATGCTCTTACGCAGCCGCATCTTAAGGTATGCACCCCGGACATCATCGGCCGGTGGCGGCAGATGAATTTCTTTCAGGAGCTGACCGGGCTGGAGATGATGAGGATTTTCTCCCTGTCCTGAGAAAAGGCTGTTCATCGGTATCGTCTTATCACCGCTTTGTTCGGCAATGGTCAGTTGCGCCCGCAATGCCAATAGTGCCGGGGCCATATCGCCGCAGTAGGTAGCCCAGCAAATCTTACTGCCCTTGACGGCATGGCATTTCTCCCCTCCCAGTTTGAAACAAGGATCGATGCCCAGTCTGGACATGGGAGGCTGGTTGTAAAAGATGCAACAGGTATCCTGGCAAATATTGCCGCCGATGGTGCCCATGGCCTGCAGCTGGACGCTGCCCATCGACAAGGCGGCCTGCGCCAGAAGCGGATAGTGATCACGGATAGCCGGATGTTCAGCCAGCTGACGCAACGTAACCAGGGAGCCGATAGTGACCCCTTTCTGTCTGGAATAGTCGATCGTTTGGAGTTCAGACAGGGAGCTGATATCGATCAAGAGGCGAGGGCTTTTCAGCCGGTACTTTAAGGCTTGCAGAAGATCAGTGCCGCCCGCAATTATCTGCGCCGTCTGTCCTTCCGACGCGGCGATCTGACACGCTTCCACAAGCGATTGCGGCGTCTGGTATTCGAATTTTGGCAATTTCATGTATTTCCCCTCGGTCAGGTTTTTTCTCTATGGGAGATCATTCCCGGTCCGGTGTGTTGCTCCGGTCTTCTGCTTCAAGGCTTGGAGCACCTTTTCCGGTGTGATGGGCAGGTCATATATTCTGACGCCAACGGCATCGAAAATCGCGTTGGCCAAGGCGGGAGGCAGAGGTACGTTTGTTGTTTCTCCCATTCCTTTTGAGCCATAGGGACCTTCATGATGGGTGTACTCCACGATGATTGGGTCGATATCGGGCATTTCCAGGGCCGTAGGAAGCTTATAATCCAAAAAGGAGGGATTCAGGAGGTCGGGGCCTTGGAACATAAAGTTTTCATAAAGGGCAAATCCCAACCCCATCGAGATCCCGCCTTCTATTTGCCCCTCGCAATTGGAAGGATGGAGCGCCTTGCCGGTGTCATGGGCGGCGTATACCTTCAGGAGCTTCACCTCACCGGTTTGCCTATTTACCTCAACTTCTACTCCATGCGCGCCCAGCAGCCAGAAGATCATATGGGTGGAAAAATACTCGACCGGGACTTCCAGCTCAGGGTAATAAAATCCCCGTCCTAAAACGGTGGCGCTTTGGCCGAAATGTTTGCCGAGCACCTGAGCAATGGAACGGTAATGGTCGGTATTTTCTTTTACATAAACGTTGCCATCCTTAATTGCGAGTTCAGACACGTCCGTTTTGAGCAAGGCAGCGGCTAATTTGATAATTTGTTCCTTGGCATCCGCCGCGGCGATCTTTACGGCATTACCCATATGAAAGCTGGAACGGCTGGAGGTAGTGGAGGTATCATAGGGGGTGGTGGAAGTATCAGGCGCCATTCTCTTCACCCAGGAAAAGGGAACGCCGAGCTCTTCCGCAACGATCTGGCAAAGAATCGTATCTGCTCCCTGACCGACCTCTGTGGTGCTGCTCAACAGATCTACCGTTCCGTCCTCGTTTACTTTAAGGAAGGCTGCGGAGCCAAAAGGTGTCTTTACTGCCCGTTCCATACAGGCGATGCCCCGTCCCTGGTCCTGGCCGAGCTTTTTGCTGGTCCACTCCATGCTTGCGGCCACCTTCTCCAGGCATTCTGTCAATCCTTCCGAATATATTTCCTGGCCTGAAGCATGAATGTCGCCGTCAGTGTAGACATGTCTTAAACGAAAGGCGAGGGGGTCAATCCCCAGTTTGCTGGCAATAGTGTCCATGTGTGATTCATAGGCCCAGGCAGCCTGCGGGCCGCCGTAGCCGCGCATGGCGCCGGCCATCTGTCGGTTGGTATAAACACAGTAGGAATTAATTTTTACATTGGGGATATTGTAGGGGCCAGCGGCGGAAACGCCGCCGAATCGGGATATGGTTGGACCCTTTTCGGCGTAGGCGCCCGTGGCCAAATACATACGCACTTCCCGTGCAGTGATGACGCCGTCTTTTTTAATTCCCGACTTGATATAGACAATCGATGGATGTCGAACAATCGCAGAGGTAAATTCTTCCTCCCGAGTAAACATGACTTGGATGGGTTTGTTTCTGATTTTCCAGGCCAGGGCAATTGCGCCTGCCTCGGCCTTCAATCCTCCCTTGCCGCCGAAATTTCCACCGATATAAGGTGGGCAGACAACCCTGACGTCAATTTGCGGGATGTGCAAAGCATCGGCGATTTCTTTTCGCGTGCGATAGGGTGAATCATTATTGGCCCACAGGGTCATTTTGTTGTCGTCATCTACTTGGCAGATGGCGCAGTGCGGTTCAATTGAGGCGTGCTGCTGCATACCGGTAGTGAACCGTTCCTCAAGGACAAAGTCTGCTTCGGCAAATCCTTTTTCCGTGTCGCCTTTTTCCATGGTAAAATGATTGCAGATATTAGTGCCGGGGACAGGTTCAATGCCTGGCGCATGGCGGTAGGTTCCCAGTTCTTCATGGATCAGGGGCGCCTCAGGCCGAGCTGCTTCTTCGGGGTCAAAAATGGCGGGCAACTCTTCGTACTGAACGTCAATGAGCCCCAACGCCTCTTCTGCCGTTGCCTCATCGACGGCAGCGACCGCTGCCACGCCTTCTCCTCGATAACGCACCTTGCCCCGGGCAAGAAAGCAATCATCCTTCAGGGATTCGCCGTGAATGAAAGGCATGTCGGCCCCCGTGACCACACCCTTGACGCCCGGCAGGTTTTCCGCCCGGGAGGTGTCAATACTCAGTATGCGGGCATGGGCATATCTGCTCCGCAGCACTTTTCCGTAAAGCATGCCACGAAAGTGCATGTCGTCGATAAAAAGCGCCCTGCCCATGGCCTTGCTTTTTGCGTCGGAGCGGTGGGGAGACGTTCCTACCGATTCATATTGCTGTTCCCGGGCGTTGGAGTCGGCGTTAACCATTTGTTGCCCTTCCTTAAATATTTTTCCAGCGGCCGTCGAACCTTCCGCTCCACTTATCAAACACCTCTTGCCTCAACTTCTCGCTGTTGAGCGAGGTAGCAGGGAAATCATCATACCATTCGTAGGGTTTTACCGCGTAGATGATGCCGTGGGAGTTCGTATAATCGTCAGTCGGCTTTCTGATGCGGGGATCCAACGGTCCGCTCCAGGCCCGCTTGATGAGATCCATTTCTTTGGGATCGGACCGGGTGCAGATGGCCCACATCACGTCCTCGATATCGTAGGGATTGATGTCTTCATCCACGACGACTACGTATCTACCCAAGTAGGCGCCTGCTCTTGTTTGTGAGGCAATGTGTCCGGCTTCCGTTGCATGACCGGGATAGCTCTGCTTGATGGACACCACCGTAAAGAGGCGGGAGCCGCCGAAAGCGGGACAGAAGACACCGGTAACGCCAGGTATGCCGGCTCGTTCGATTTCATTATAGACGAGCGCGGAACGCCAGATGCTGCGCCAAAATCCCTGATCACTAGCTAAACCCTTGGAAGGCGGTGAACCGAGCAAGATGGGATTGTTGCGGTAATAGAGAGTTTCCACCTTGACGAACGGCTCTGTCCGGCCTTTGCTCGCGTAGGTGCCCGTCCATTCCCCGAAGGGTCCTTCGGTCATGAGATCTTTCGGATTGGCAATCCCCTCTATGGCTATTTCCGCATTGGCCGGTATGGGCAAGCCGGTGACACGTCCCTTTATAATCGGTGTTGACTTTCCCCTGATGGCCCCCATGTATTCGAGTTCATTGATGCCGTTGGGTATTTCGCTGGCAGCCAGGATGTAATTAAGGGGATCGGACCCGAAAACCATTACAACGGGACAGGATTCGCCCCGGGCAAAATAGGTGTCGCGATGGATCCGGCTATGTTTGCCGGGCGAAATGTAGAAACCTACCTTTTGACTGTCATGCCGCTGCACACGGTAGGTCCCCATATTCACCCAGCCGGTGTCGGGATCGCGGGTAATGACTCCCACCCCTGTGCCGATGTATTCGCCTCCATCCAACTCATGCCAAAGGGGGACGGGGAATTTACTCAGGTCTACCTGATCGCCTTTTTCAATATTTTCCGTTATGGGACCGGAATCGACTACTTCGCAGGGGAAATTGGCGGCCTGGTCTGCCCACTGTCCGGCCTTTACCTTCAGTTTCTCCACTGTTTCCCGAATCGTCTGCGCAGGCGGCATGCCGAATGTGAGATTGACGGTTTTGATGTTCGCCATAGAATTGGTGAGAATTCGGAAACCTTCCCGGTAACCCTTAAATTTGTCGAACAAAAGCGCCGGCCCCTGGTTTTGGCCATCGATCTGAACCATCGTACCCACTTCAAGGTGAGGATCAACAGCCTCCAGTTTTTTTAGCTCCCCCATATCATCGGCAAGTTCCAACCATTCCCGCAAGTCGTTAAATGCTATCATGCATCACCTCCACTTTTAAAAAAGAAACGGGCAACAGTTACAGGCTGCCCGTTTCTTTGAATACTTTCTAATTGAACTGCGCAAGCAATCCTTGCAGGCTTATTCTGCTTTCTTTTCCTTCTTCTCTCCCTTTTCTTTCTTCTCTCCTTGGTCCCCTTTGTCTTTCTTGTCGCCTTCTTTCTTGTCCCCTTCTTTTTTCTCTGCCTTAGGCGCATCAGCTTTTTTGGCCGGTTTCTTGAAGAAGACGTAGGTCTTGGCGAGAGGCTTGAATTCATTGTCCGTAACTACCAGCTCGAAAGCGCCATCAGTTACCAGCTTGGCTTTGATAAATTCTTCGCAGTCCCAAGTGGTCAACCACGCGCCGGATTTACTGGCTTTAGGCGCCGGTTCCAAAGCGTAGCCGATGTCGGTTTGCATACCCTCAGCATCGGTGTAAAGAATCCGTACCTCTTCACCTGGAATAAAACCTGAACCAAAAATGTCAATTTTTGACTTCGGAGCAAGTTCGGACAGCTGAGGAGAAATAGATACTGAAGCAGCCCCTCGTTTTATTGCCTTCTTTTTTGCCGGAGCGGCAGCAGTCTTGGTGTCTTTTGTTGCTTTGTCCTCTTTCTTTACACCCTTCTCCTCTGCACTGGCATTTATCGGCGTGAGAAAATTGTGACCCACGAAACCCAACAACCCAACAACCAAGATCATCGCCATCAATTCGTTTTTAATTTTCCTCATGAAACCCTCCTTTAGAATTTTGATTTTCGCTGTTTTATTTATCTGTTGCCTGGCCTACCGGACTTGATAGATGTGGGTTGTAATGTACAAGCACATGGCATTTATTGTCAAGAATTAAAATTATGTATTTTGGAAAATATTTTTTCACTATTGTCTTGACCTTTATCTGGACTTTTACATATACTCCCAGCGATTTTACCTAACGAAGGGGGATTGATAGTGATTTCAGGAGGGCAGGAAGGAACGACCATGAGTAAAATTAGCAAACTACAGATATTTGCGTTAACTGTGTCTCTGGTATTCTCGCAAATGGGTGGCAACCCCCGGCATGCATTTGCCTCAAAAGCCCCCCCGGCAACTGGCGCTATCGCAGAGGTTAATGGCGTTAAATTTACGAAAAGCCAGTTTGATACGGAAATGAATCGCAAACTTGCCGTCATAAAGAATCAAATGCCGCCCGACCGTTTACAGAAGATCATGCCGGAGATAAAGAAGCAGATCCTTGATGACTTCGTAATCAGGACTCTTTTGTCCCAGGAAGTCAAGAGAATGAAGATCAGTGCATCGGAACAGGAAATTACGGAAGCCACGGAGCGTGTCAAGTCAGGCCTGCCACCAGGAGCGACGCTGGAAGATCTCCTGAAAAAAAACGATATCTCTAAAGATAAATTTCGCGAAGAGGTAACGCTGGGAGTTAAGATCAATAAGCTTGTCCTCTCTCAGCCTCTGGCCATGGCAAAGCCTACAGATAAGGAAATATCCAAATATTATCAGGAAAATAAAGAAAAATTCAAAGCGCCAGAGGCGGTGCACGCCCGTCACATCCTGATTGGCAAAAAACCGGGCGACGATGACAAAGCGAAGAGCGAAAAGAAGGCCAAGGCAGAGATGTTGAGGAAGCAACTCCTGGAAGGGGGCGACTTTGTCGATTTGGCTGCAAAAAATTCCGATGATCCGAGCAAAAACACTGGGGGCGATCTCGGTTCATTTTCCCGCGGTCAGATGGTAAAACCATTCGAAGATGCGGCCTTTTCGCAGAAGGTGAATGCGATTGGCCAGGTAGTAGAAACAGACTTCGGCTACCACATTATCCAGGTACTGTCGCATAGTGAAGCAAAGGTGATCGCCTTGGACAAGAAAATCAGGGATGAAATCGGGAATTTTCTCCAGCAGCAGAAGCGGCAGGAGGCCTTCAACGAGATGCTGAAGAAACTACGGGCGAAAGCAACAATTATTGTCTCGGGACAATAACGAGACCCGATGGATGGGTCAGGCGCTTCCCCTTGCCTCTTAAAATGAATGTTCCTCTTCCGGGAATTTACCGCTTTTGACTTCGTTAATATATTGCCGGACGGAATCTTTTATCTGGGCATTGAGGTTGCAGTACTTTTTGACAAATTTGGGGGTGAACCTTTCGAATATTCCCAACATGTCGTTGATAACCAGAACCTGGCCGTCACAATCGGCGCCCGCCCCGATGCCGATTGTGGGTATGCTGAGGGCCTTGGTGACTTGCCGGGCAAGTGACGCGGGGACACATTCCAGTACCACGGAAAAGGCTCCTGCATCTTCTATCATTATTGCATCTTCCAGTATTCTGTTGGCAGCGGCGTCTTCTTTCCCCTGGATTTTATAGCCGCCGAACTGAAGCACTGACTGCGGTGTCAGACCCAGGTGCCCCACGACCGGAATGCCGGCGGTAGTCATTTTTCTCATCAACCCCGCAACTTCTCTGCCGCCTTCAAGCTTTACCCCCTGTGCGCCTGCTTCTTTGAGAAAGCGGCCGGCATTGAGCATAGCCTCTGTATCGGATATCTGATAAGAGAGAAAAGGCATGTCGGCAATCAGCATAGCCCGCTTCGTTCCGCGTGATACCGCCTTGGTGTGATGCAGCATTTCCTCCATGGTGACCGGCAGGGTGCTTGCGTACCCGAGGACCACCATGCCAAGGGAATCTCCGACGAGGATAACGTCCACCCCGGCTTCATCCAGTGCCAATGCAGTGGAATAGTCATAGGCCGTCAGCATGGTAATCTTTGTGCCTGTTATCTTCCTCTCACGAATTATGGCTGTGGTAATTTTTTGTTCCGCCATGCTCAGCATCTCCTCCTAGTAGCTTTTTGATTATTTCCGCCTTATCCGGATTCAGCGTTCCCTTTTTCAACCCCAGCGATATCGTTTCTTTGCCCAGCGTGCAATATAACGGCAACAACGAGGGGAAGCTTTTCTGCAATGCCGCCAGATGCTTGGTCACGGTGCCGGCATCGCCGCGGGAGATCGGTCCTGTCAAGGCCTGCACGGTGCCTTGGGTCTCAATGTTCTGCATGGTCCCCTGGACCAGAGGCCAAAAAGTCCGCAAAGCTTCGGCTCGGGTCATTCCTAATGATTGATAAATTCTTCCCACCGTGTGTAGCAAAGAGGTCAAATAATTTGAGGCAAGACAGGCGGCGGCATGGTAGAGGGGTTTGTCGGAATCGGCGATGGTAAAAGGATAGCCGCGTAAATCATGCACTATCTGCTCCGACCAGTTCTGGATTTCGTTATCGGCGGTGATGCCGAAGGTGCTGCCGGGAATGTTGCTGATCGCTCCTTCCACGGTAGCGAAGGATTGCAATGGGTGGATGCTGGCGACGTATGCCCCGGCTTTTACCGCTGGCAAAAGAAGGTCAAGACCGCCGGCGCCACTCATGTGTATTACTTTATTCCCCGGACGAATGGCACCCTTTTGACAAACTTCATCGCATACGGAGGCAATGGCATCATCACTGGTGGTGATCATGACGCAATCCGCCAGGGAAGCAGCTGCAGAGAAGTCCGTAAAGGCCTGTCCCCCGGTGTACTTGATGCCCTGCGTTAGCTGAGACATCGACCGACCGGCGACAGCCACGATTTCGTAACCGGCAGAGCGGAGCAGATGACCAACTGCGGTGCCGACCTTACCCAGACCAAGGATGGCAACTGAATCTCTCTGACGGAATTGAGGCGGCATCAGCAATGTTCTCCCTGTTTGCAGGAACCTTACACAACGACTGTTATGGCGTCAATATAAATTAAACTTGACGACTTTTGACTGAACAGTCATTATACTCTCGTAAAATAATAAACATGAAAAAGTGATAGAATCATGCAAATGTTTGATCTGTTGATTTTTGACCTTGATGGGACCCTGGTTGATTCCTCGGCCGACATCATTGCCGCCGTGAATTTTACCCGTCAATTTCTTGCTTTGCCGATTATGGACGACAAAGAAATAATCCACATGGTAGGTGATGGGACGGACAAACTCGTTGAGCGTTTGATCGGCCCGGCGCATCAAGGGCGTTATGCCGAGGCGCTGGCCATCTTCATTGCCTATTACGATGCACATCTCTTGGACAATGCAACTCTTTATGCCGGCGTGACCGATGTCCTCGATTTCTTCAGCCACAAGAAGAAGGTCATCATTACGAACAAACGTGAAAATATGACCCGGAAGATTACGGATGCATTTTCTCTTACCGATCGGTTCGACGATATTATCGGTATGGGAACCACCCCTTTCCGGAAGCCAGATCTCCGGATCTTACAGCCCGTCCTGACACGCTTCTGCATTGAACCGCACCAGGCCATCATTGTCGGGGACGGCATTGCCGATCTTCAATTAGCCAGGAATGCCGGTATTAAGTCCTGCGGAATGTTAAATGGTTTTACACCCCGGGAAGCATTGCTGGAGTTGAAGCCGGACTTCAGCTGCGAGCACCTGCGGGAGATCAAGGCGATGTTCTGTTGATAGAGACCACGATAATCGCCGATTCTCTTTCTGTCGCAACTAACCGATCTATTCTCATGTGCCGGGAACGTTAATATGTTACATAAGGTAAGGCAGACACTTGCGCGTCACGCGATGCTGGAGCAGGGGGAGAGGGTGATTGTGGCCGTATCAGGCGGTCCTGATTCTGTGGCCCTATTGAAGGCTCTTACCTTAATTGCCGCTGATTACAAGCTATCCCTGGTCGTTGGCCACCTGAATCATGGCCTGAGAGGCGCTGAAGCTGATGGGGAGGAAGATTTCGTCCGTTCCTTGAGTTACCGTATGGACGTGGAGTGCGTAAGCAGGAAAGTGGACATTGCTGCTATAAGAAAACCGGGAAAATCAATCGAGGAGGTCTGCCGCGCGGAGCGGTACGCCTTCCTGAAAGAAGTAGCCGTCGATCACGGGGCTGCTAAAATTGCCCTGGGACATCATCTTCAAGATCAGGCCGAGACGGTGATGATGAATCTTATCAGAGGTAGCGGTGCCGAAGGTTTAAGAGGCATGATGCCGGTGAGGGACGGACTGATCATCCGGCCGTTACTGCAGGTCACCAGAAAAGACATTCTTGTTTTTCTTGAAGAGATGGGGCTACCATTTACTATTGACAGTTCCAATGCCCATGATTGTTATCTCCGGAACAGGATCAGGCACCATCTCCTGCCTCTCTTGAAAGAATCCTATAATCAGCGGTTTGAAGAAAATCTTGCCCGCACTGCCGAAATCATGCGTCTGGATGACGACTACCTGGCAACGGAAGTTGAGCAGTGGCTCTGCCAATGGGTTATTCCCAGCCAGGATGGGGATAAGAGACTGCCGCGAATGGAGTTTCTTAAGCTACACGCCGCCCTCCAGCAACGGGTAATGAAACATTTGCTAAGCAGGACATCCCGGTCAGGCCAGGGAATTACCTATCAACATGTCCAAGCGGCCCTGGCTTTGGCGCGCAACTCTCAGGGCAGCGTGAGTCTGGATCTTCCCGGCGGCGTGCTGCTAAAACGCGAATATCAAACCCTCATTTTTTCGTCTCTGCCAGATCAGCCAGACTCTCTCACCGGCCGACGGATAGTGGGATGTTCTAATTTTTGTTACCCTGTCAATATACCTGGTCGGGTAGAGGTGAAAGAGGCGGGCCTATCGATCAACTTTCAGCTCACCGACAGGCCTGACGGGGCTCTTATTTCTGCGTCAGGAGCCCGTTATGCTCATCTGGATTACGGTGTCATGCAACCGCCTCTGGTTATCAGGAATGCAATCCCTGGCGACCGGATCCAACCCTTAGGGATGCCGGGAACGAAGAAACTGAAAGCACTGTTCATCGATGAAAAAGTGCCCCGTGCGAAAAGACGCCTTGTGCCGCTATTGGCAGACCAGCAATCGGTTATATGGGTTGCAGGCCTGCGGATTAGCTCCCGCGTAAGCATTACGGACAGAACACGTCAGGTGCTCAAGGTAGAAATTATTTGAAAATGCGACGTGCTTAATGTAAGGGGAAGATAAACCGGGCCGCAAGCCCTTGATTGACTTGCCCCTGATTAACTATTAAGGAGAGTCAGATTGAATCCGCTTCAAAAAAATATTGCTCTTTGGCTGGTCGTAAGTCTTATCTTTATTTTTGCGTATCATCTTTTTAATCAGCCTAAGGTCGCCCAAGAAAACGTCATCTTCAGTGATTTCATCAGCTCTGTCGATAAGGGGCAGGTACAGGAAGTTATCATTCAAGGGGAAAATATCTCTGGAAAGCTGAGCACTGGCAAGAGTTTTAAAACTTTCGCCCCGCAAGATCCTGAGTTGATACCGCTGCTGAAAGAAAAAGGGGTGCGCATCATAGCAAAACCACTTGATGATTCTCCCTGGTTTATGACTCTGCTCGTATCGTGGTTTCCCATGATCCTGCTGATTGGCGTCTGGGTTTTTTTCATGCGTCAGATGCAGTCTGGCGGCGGTAAGGCCATGGCCTTTGGAAAAAGCAGAGCCAGGCTTCTTACCGACAAGTCAAAAAAGGTAACCTTTGCCGATGTGGCCGGGATTGATGAGGCGAAGTTCGAACTGCAGGAGGTCATCGATTTTTTAAAAGATCCGAAAAAATTTACCCGCCTGGGGGGCCGGATTCCCAAGGGACTGCTGCTCGTTGGCTCGCCGGGTACCGGCAAGACTCTTTTGGCGAGAGCTATTGCCGGTGAGGCTGATGTCCCGTTTTTCAGCATCAGCGGATCCGACTTTGTGGAGATGTTCGTCGGTGTTGGCGCCTCGCGCGTCCGGGATCTTTTTACTCAGGCGAAAAAGAATGCGCCTTGCATCATCTTTATCGACGAAATCGATGCGGTAGGCAGGCATCGAGGCGCAGGGCTCGGTGGCGGACATGACGAGCGGGAGCAAACTCTGAATCAGCTTCTGGTGGAGATGGATGGTTTTGAATCCAATGAGGGAGTAATCTTGGTTTCGGCAACTAACCGCCCGGATGTCCTCGATCCGGCCTTGTTGAGACCAGGCCGTTTCGACCGCCAGGTGATCGTGCCGCTGCCCGATGTTCGGGGTCGGGAGAAAATATTCGTCGTGCATACCCAGAAGACGCCGTTGGCTGCCGATGTAGACTTTGCCATTATTGCACGCGGTACGCCGGGATCTTCGGGTGCGGATATCGAAAACCTTGTTAACGAGGCCGCCCTTTATGCCGCCCGGACGGGCAAAGATCTGGTCAGCATGAGCGATTTTGAATTTGCCAAGGACAAGGTTCTGATGGGTAGTGAACGAAAGAGCATGGTCATCAGTGATGAAGAAAAACGCAATACTGCTTATCACGAATCGGGGCATGCCCTGGTAGCCAGATTGTTGCCCGGTACGGATCCGATCCACAAAGTAACCATCATTCCCCGCGGCCGGGCGCTTGGTTTGACGCAACAGCTGCCCATTGACGAAAAGCACACCTATAACCGGCAATTTCTGCTGAGCAACATCACGATACTCTTAGGCGGACGGGCGGCGGAAAAACTGGTCATGCAGGAATTTACCACCGGCGCCGGCAACGATATCGAACGGGCCACCAGCCTGGCCCGGAAGATGGTCTGTGAGTGGGGTATGAGCGACCGCATGGGGCCGCTCAGTTACGGAAAAAAAGAGGAACAGATCTTCTTAGGCCGGGAGATA
>Ga0194060_10001624_pt1 | contig 16116 bp, 21 predicted proteins | sample SepL225m_MetaG_FD_163427 | JGI IMG/M metagenome (GOLD analysis project Ga0194060, IMG submission 163427) | Anoxic zone freshwater microbial communities from boreal shield lake in IISD Experimental Lakes Area, Ontario, Canada - Sep2016-L222-5m | ecosystem: Environmental > Aquatic > Freshwater >...
TAAAAAAACAAGTTTCAACCATCGGATGGACGCGGACGGGCTAAAACACGTCGATGAGGCTGACGTTTTTTAGCCCGCCGGTCATCCTCTAATACGTTGGTCAAAACCAGCGGAGGAGGTGTTGCCAGCAGAGTTGCTGGAACAGAGGTTTCGTCTGCGGCATTTGCATTTTGGAAACGGCGGAAACGGCATAAACGGCGGAGCTGGAAGATTATTGGTTTTCCCAGCGGAGTGGAAAAAGCGAGAAACCTGAAAATCAAATAAGTCTATGAAGCCCGTATTTAAAGGGATTCACAGGTTTTAGTAAAAAATGAAGTAATTTCAGTGAACCGGAAATAATCGGTAATCTGGAAGAGAAAAGTGAAACGTCTACGGCGATTAACGTCAAAAGAAATTAGAGTCAGAACCAATTAGAGTCAAAGGCGATAAAGTCAAAGTGATTAAAAGCAAAGGCAGAAAATGCAACCGCATCGCTTCTGTTGCCTGAGTTGCTGGAATTGAACTTTAGTTGGCAGCATCAGCAGCGCGGAAAAGGCAAAAAAGCATAAAAGTCTGTGAGCCCCCTATTTATCTAGGCTGCCTGGTTTTTAAGTTGGAAAAGCGTAGAAATCAAAGGCAGAAAAATCAGAGGCGGAAACGGCGAAAGAGGCGAAAATGAGCCAACTTGCGGCTGGTCAAAACCGAAAAACCAAATTAAAATAGAGAACCGAGCGCCCTTGAGGGGCGCAACAAAAATCATAAAGAAAAGGAGGTTAACTATGAGTCCAAGTCAGGGGTTTTTCGAGAGTGACACGGATTATCAGCAACGAGTTGCTATAGAAGCAGATGAACACACTATTCAAGATGCATCTGGTTCAGCTCCTTCACAAGGATGGTTTGAGGGTGATGACAGTTACCGCGAAAGAATTGCCAATGAGGCAAATTCAAATACGATAAAGGATGCTTCCGGCTCAGAACCATCGCAGGGGTTCTTTGAAAATGACGACAATTATAGAGATAGAATTGCACAAGAAGCAAATGAAAGCAGAGTCAAAAGTTTAACAGGATCTTCACCTTCGCAGGGATGGTTTGAAAGTGATGAGGCATACGATATCCGAGTCCGCAAAGAAGCAAACGAGCAGATATTAACAAGCAGAACGGACTCTTCACCAAGACAAGGATTTTTTGAGGGAGATCACAAATACCGTAGTCGAATCGCACACGAGGCCCGTGAAGTCAGGGCGGATGATCTAACTAAAAAAGCTGAAAACTCCTCCGATACTGACAGTTATAATAATCAAAGCTACGCTTATTCAAATAGCAGTAGCTACTCTGCAAATAACACTTTAAAAACCAATAATTCCCATGGACATAGATCTAATTCAGAAACAAGTCATAGATTAAATCATGCTATTAATAAAGTTGATCACAGATCAGTAGTGATTAGAGACCATAGATAAAATCATAAATAAAGGAGTTATGGTTATGTATACTCAAGAAATTAAATGCCCTCTATGCGGTACACTTACAAGAGTTAATGTATGTGATGCTGAGGGGAAATCGATAACACCTTGCGGGGCTATACTAACTAAAAAGTCCTTCTTTTATCAAGAAGTGCGCTGTCATGCGCAGATAGTCGTAATTACTGATAAATCTGGAAATGTTATTGAAATTAGGCAAAAAGGGTTTTGGGGTTAGAGTACATTTTGAGTCCTCATTAAGTTGGTTGTATTTTCTTGAGTTGCTGTAACAAAAGTTTTCTTGGTTGCGCCAGAAGTGCGGAAAAGACGAAAAGTCTGTGAAGGCAGAGAATATGCGGCTTAACAGGTTTTTTTGAAAAACCAGAAAAGTCAACTGCAGAAAGTCAGAAGCTGAAAACGGCGAAAAAAGCGAAAATGAGCCAACATGCGCCTCGACCGGACGGCGGGAAAATGCCCCCGCCGACCGGTCAGGCTTATGGCGTTGATCATTTATTTTTGAAAGGAATACGATATGCGTCTGAAGGCACTTATTGTTTGGCTTATTATCTGCGGAATGACTACCGGATTCTTTGTAACAACGGTGATTGCGGCTGAGAAAAAGGCTAAGAAAGCTTCCTCCTCCGACACCAATCGAGGGCTTAAGGTAGTCAGCAAGGGTAACGTTAGACGGTTCGCATTGGTTATAGGTAATAGCAACTACCTTCATGTAGGCACATTAGCCAATCCGGCCAACGATGCACGGCTAATGGCCGAAACTCTCAAAGATGTCGGATTTGAGCTTTACGGTGGTAAAGCGCAGGTAAACCTGAACCGCGACCAGATGCTGACCGCCATTGAGGATTTCGGGGATCGGATCGGCAGTGGTGACGTGGCGTTATTTTACTACGCCGGACATGGTATGCAGGTTAAGGGTGAAAATTACCTATTACCAGTAAACGCAAATATTAAGAGCGAGTCAGAGGTACGGGTAAAAAGCGTGGAGGCGGAATTGCTTTTTGCCAAGCTGGGTGGAGCGAAGAACGCCGTTAACATTGTCATTCTGGATGCCTGCCGCAACAATCCTTTTGGCCGCTCAGTCAGGTCCGCCGGATCAGGTCTTGCGCAAGTTACAGCTCCTTCAGGCACACTCGTGGCCTTCTCCACTGCACCTGGTCAGGTGGCCGAGGACGGCACAAGCGGAAACAGCGTCTACACACGCGAACTTGCCCATGCCATCAAAATGCCAGGCTTGCGCATCGAGGATGTTTTTAAAAAAGCGCGCGTTTCAGTTGATTCAGCCACCAGAGGAAAACAAATGCCATGGGAGAATACTTCGCTTAAAGGGAACTTTACTTTTGTTGGAAATGAAACTACCAATTCTTCAGTGGCAGTTTTCAATCAGGGCGCTAATGCTGAAAGTGAAGCCTGGCAAATAATTAAGTACAGTTCTGACCCGTCTGATTATAAGGATTTCTTGGATAAGTTCCCTAATGGTTCGTTCAATAATACAGCAAAGATCAAGTTACGGCAGCTGGAAAAACAAATCGAATCGAACTCCGACGTTTCAAATCCTGTATCACCAACTGAAGTTAAAAAGCCTGCCAAGAAAGCAAAGAAGGCAAAAAAAATAAATCCGCAAGATGATGTTCCACCTGCAGCATATGTTGATCGATTTGTCGGTCGCTGGACGAACGAAAATCCTAATACAAGCGGGATTACGCGTGTAGAAATCGAAAGTCGGCTTGGCAAAGTATCTGTCCATATGTGGGGGAAATGTCATCCAAATGACTGTGACTGGGGTACTACAAATTCTATAGAAGACAATAATGACGGAATATTGGCAGTCACATGGACAATGAAGTTCAAAACAGATAAACAGCAATTAAGCATATTGGAAAATGGAAATTTACGAGTTTCCGGACGTACTCATTTCACGGATAACTCGGGACGACCGGACTATGACAGTACTCACTATTTTAAAAGACAATAAATAAAAGCTAAAAGGACCCCGGAGGGGTCAGCCCTTGACACGAGACAAAAGTAAAAAGGCAGAAGGCTAAAAAGGCGAAGTCCCAACCAGGCAGTTCGACACCGGTCGGGCAAAAAACGCCCGTCAGGTCAAGCGCGGAACCGTTGGACGACAAGACAAAGGCTCCGCCTTGGGTCTGACGGGATACTTTGGAGTCAAAAAGGTTAAGGTGAATAAAATGGAAGAGAAAAAGTGTAGATTTTGTGCCATGCAAATTCCTTTAGAAGCAAAAATCTGCCCTTATTGCAGAAAAACTATTGGAATTTCCACAGTCAAAAAATGGATTCTGGGCGCTTTTTGTCTGCTAATAGCATTACCATTTATGGGCCGGTTACTAATGGCTCCCAGTAAATCTAATGCCTTACCGTCAACTACTTCAACAGTAACAAAACCTTTGACTTTGAATTTTCCACCTAAGAAAGAATATCAGCATAAATTCAAATTCAAAACCGAGTACGAAGAAATAAATAATTATACTTCTGTTGGTTTTGATGACATGCAATTAGGAAATAATTTGAAGCTGAGAGCACATTTTATTTCAAGCGGTAAAGTTATTACTACTCCTGAAACTGTATCCGTTACTTTCGTGTCAAACACTGAAAATTGGCGTTATTTGGAGTTTAGGCCAATCAATCTATTACTGAACGGGACCGAACGTATATCTTTAGGTGTACCAAAGAACCGTACATCTGTTCACAGTGGGTCAGTTCTGGAACAAATGAATATCGATGTACCAGTAGAAATATTTTTAAAAATAGTCAATTCCAACAGCATTGAAGGTTCTATAGGAGTAACCAAGTTTAAATTTAAGGAGTCACAAATTGAAGCTCTTCGTGATTTTGCAACTAAAATGATATAAAGTAAGTAAAGATAAGTTCACGTTGCAGAGGAGATAGATGTGGCACTGCCTTTTAAACATTCAGCTGGTTTTGGCAAACGGATGGAATACTGGATTATTGGAAGAATGCTTAAAGAGGGATTTGACGTTTACGTTCCTCTCGTTGATGATGATGCTATTGATGCAGTTATTCGTCGTCAAAATGGCACATTTGTCACAGTGCAAATCAAGGCAAGATCAAAAACAGTATTGGACGGTGATGCCGCTCTTTTTGCAGCTATACCGCACGAATTGAGAGAAAACTATTGGTTTGTATTTTACTCTGAGAGAATGGATATGACTTGGATAATGACATCAGAAGAGTTCATACAAGAAGCAAATCAGAACAAAAATGGAAAGAACGTAGGTAAACGTAGCATTTGGTTTAATGGAAAGAAAAAAGATAAGGTTACGGGCAAACCGGTTGAATATTGTAAACCGCAGTTTGAGAAGTATATTGTAAAGGATTTTGAAAGATTGCTTTCTTGAAAAGAAAATTATCGACACCAATTCCGGCATGCCGGAATTCAACTTAACCATTCAACATTTTTAGCTTTTGATTATGAGGATATACTGCTATGAGTCCAACTGTTTTCCGTGAAGCTGATTTTCGTTTCTACTTTTTTTCCAGAGAAGAGCAGAGAATGCATATTCATGTGCAGTCAAGCAACGGAGAAGCGAAATTTTGGATAGAACCGGAAATACAGATCGCGCAGAATCATGGCCTTTCAATGAGGGAATTAAACGAGGCGAACCGTCTCATTAAGGAGCATCAAAATGAAATCCGCAAAGCTTGGCAACAACATTTTCCCAGCTGAAGTTACCAACATTTCATGTAATGGAATCTGGATGCTAATTGATACCAGAGAAATGTTTTTGGCATTTGAGCATTTCCCCTGGTTTCAAGAGGCATCAATAAAGAAGATTCTGCACGTCGAAATGCCTTCAGAAAACCACCTGTACTGGCCAGAACTTGACATTGATCTGGACGTAAACAGTATTCTCTATCCAGAAAACTACCCTCTTGTAAGCCAGCATAGAATCGAACAGTAAAATCAACTGAAGAGCAGAAAAGGAAATGTCCAACAAGGCTTACGACCTGCCCTAAAACCCGGCAGGTCAAAGCCATGCCCGTTGGTCAAAACCGGCGGAGGTGGTTGCGCCGGCGGGAGTTGCTGGAATTGAGGCTTTTGTCGGCGGTTGATGCCTCTTGGAAACTGCAGAAAAGGCTGAGCTGGAAGATTATTGGTTTTCCCAGCGGAGCGGAAAAAGCGAGAAACCTGAAAAAACAAATAAAGCTGTAAAGCCCCTATTTACAGGACTTCACAGGTTTTTAGTTGAAAAGTTGCATATTTCAGTGAACTGCAAATAATCGGTAAGCTGGAAAAGAAAAGCGAAACGTCAACTGCGATTAACGTCAAAAGAAATTAGAGTCAGAACCAATTAGAGTCAAAGGCGATAAAGTCAAAGTGATTAAAACCAAAGGCAGAAAAGCGATTGCATCGCTTTTCTGCCTGAGTTGCTGGAATCGAAGTTGCGTTGGCGGTGCCAGCAGCGCGGAAAAGTCGAAAACCATAAAAGTCAGAATCAGTACTTCATATTCATAACCAAATGGCATAGTATGCCACCGATAAAAACAGAACCAAATGAGGTAATAGCTTGCTCACAAATTCAGGAATAATCTCATCACCTTTTCCAATAACCGTTCTCATCCCAACAGAAGAATGGATATACAAAAACCCTGCGAGTGGAGATCATATTCGGGTTGACAGGGGTTTGTATAATCACCACGGCATTCATATTTCCGAAGAGGAAGTGATACATTTTTCGTCTGAGGACGATGACAATTTAGCAGGGACTGACAACATGGTTTTGCAGACAAACCTTGAAGGTTTTCTGCGTGGCGGCAAGCTGGAAGTAAAGATATATACTGAAGAAGAGATTGAAGACCTGTATCATGTTGATGCTATTGTCAGTTGGGCGCGTGCGTGCCTTGGTGATGAAGGATATAATCTGGTTTTCAACAACTGCGAGCATTTTGCAAATTACTGCACCCTTGGGCGGCATCATAGTCACCAAGTATCAAAAGTAGTCGGAGGAGGAGTTGGTATGGGATTATTTAGTTCAATTGGTGGTTTTATCGGGTCTTTTTTTGGCGGCGGCGGATCATCGAGAGATTCAAGTTCATCAACGACAACGTACGAACCGGACAAGGTGAGGGTTGCCGAAATTGAGGCAAGTGCCAAGATTCGTCTGGCGGGAATGGAGCAAGAGCGGATTAGATTGTATACCGATTCACAGTTAGAGCTTTTAGAGTTTAATGCCAAGATGGAAGCAGCGGTTATTGAAGCGCGCATCAGAGGTGAGCAAGCGTTGCAGCAATCAATGCTTGAAATTATGAGAGAGGTAAATATTATTGCAGAACAACGCTTTAAACTGATTGAAACTGCTCATTTTGATGCTATTAAGCAGATCGAGGGGTATTACAAAGACCTTAAAAATGAAATAAACCAAGATGCCGAGGTCTCAATAAAAGAGAAGTTGCCGGCATTATTACAGATTTTGCAACAGTTTGAAAAAGGTTCTACTGAGCATGAAATATATGCGGATGATATTAAACAGCACCGTTCGTTGCACTTCAAATTTATCGCGGACAGAGTTGCACAATTGCATATAAGGCAAAACCAGGTGGTTCAATCTTGCATTACTGGTAAGGAGCAGATTAACTCGCACATAAACCTGCTGGTTGAAACACGAATGGAACAAATCGGAATGACTCTGGAAAAACGGGAACAGTTGCAACTGGCAGGTGGTCAGCCGCAACAGCAAATTGCCGAACAGTTACGGATTGCAGAACAGAATGCTGAAACAACAATTTAAACCACGTTACGCAAGGAGAATAGTATGTGCAGCAACCCACAGGTATTAACGTATCTGCAGGAAGTAGAGACGCTTTTTGCTGATATTAATAAATGGGTTTCAGATACAGGGCTGAAACTGCGAAGGGAAGAGATTGATATCAATGAAGAGCAATCCGGGCAATATATCGCAACCCGGTTGATTATCGAAGATACAGGTGGAAAAAAAGTTGCGGACATATCGCCGGTCGCGGCTTTTGTCATTGCTGCTGATGGACGGCTTGATATGAACGGAACCGTTGATAAGGCAATCATTGTCAACCTCCAGAGTGGTGGTCCATCTATAACAACCACAATTCACCATGGCAATCAGGCGGATGTCAGCACAAGGCCGTTGTATAAAGGAGTAGATAAAAGCGGGTGGTACATGATTGACGAAAGCCGCCGGGCAAAGGCGCATTTTTTTGATAAGGAGCTTTTTTTCGATCTTCTTGCCGAGGTGTCCGATTATGAACTGTCAAAATCTGCTTGATCCCGTCTGGACATCGTATGAGACAACCCTTGATTGCCTGAAGATTGCCGACAGAAGCGTCAAGCAGGGTGCAGAGAGATTATTGAAAGGAACCAGATTCATCGAGGGATCTCTATCTGCATCCACCATGATAATTTTCGCAAGGTGCAGAGAGATTATTGAAAGGAACCAGATTCATCGGTAGCGAGGTTGATGAAGCCAGACATACTATCAGCCGTAGCAAGGATGAAGCGGGGGATTTCGTTATCCTTTCGCTGTGGGCGGTTTTTGAAAGAAAACTTGTGGAGTGTCTGCGGATGGAAAGCAAGTTGATGTTGCGCAATCCGGCAGCCGATTTCAACAGCATGTTGCATGACAAATTGTCGGCTGATATTGAATACTGGAAGCCTGCCGATATGCTTGATTTGTTCAGGCCGCTTGTCAATGAAGAGCTGATCATGCAGGCAAAACAGATAAAGAAATATCGTGACTGGATCGCTCACAAAAACCCGAGCAAGCCAGCACCGGCGAATGTTGTGCCACAAACGGCGTATAAGATACTTTCGATGTTTGTGGAAGAAATTGCGATGTCGGAAATGCTGTAGGCCGGTTCAAGCGCAGCGGAACCGGCGAATTTGCCAGAATCACATTTTAACCCGCCGGATCCGCTCTGCTTGATCCGGCCTACAGTAGAGGGTAATCATATGTGCATAAATAATCATCATCCGCTGCCACCTGATTATTTGCTGGCATTGAAAAATTCGTCAACAATTCACCTTGCCATAATGGGCAAAGATCCTTACCCGACAGCACCGGTTGGAATTCCTTTTTGCAAGCCTGATTGGGAGAGCCAATTTGATGATAAATGCAGTGGTGGCTATGTGTTAAATTCACTTGGACTCAATCCTGAAATGCTGGTGAATGAATTCAACGAACCTATTGATTTATTCATGTTTCTTGCCCAGAGAGGGATTGTGTTTCTGAATCTTTCTTACCACTACATTGGCGGACCGATAAGGAAAATGCGGCATCATGATGTCCTATTGAATGCGAAAGATATAAACTCACCTATTCTTGACCGTTCGCAGCGTATTATATTATGTGGCGAAGCGTGGAAAAACAAATGGTACGACAGCAATAGAGTTTCTTCTATCAAGGTCTGCCATCCCGACAACAGGAATCGGATCAACCCGAATAGATATGAAGAATGGGCACGCTGGTGGTCGTCAAACGCCCTGAAAAACATGTACACATTATCAATCTGAACAGGAGGCAACCATGGATTTTACATCGCTATTAAATCAAAAGTATGATCTCGAACAGCAACTCTCCGAACTCGCCAGTCTTTTTGACGGCCTCGACAATCCAGCAGTTGCAGAAAAAGTCGCACAACTGGAAGTGCAGAAGGCAGAACGGACAGGCCGGCTCAACAAACTGTCAGCAGAAATTGAGAACGCAAAGGCTGAGATCTCTAGCATTTCTGAAAAAATTTCAAAATGTTCTGGAGGAGTAATACATCGACTGCTCGACATCATAAGCACTCAGAGAGTTTTCTACATTAAAAATAAACCTAAACTAGTGTTTGACACGCATACCGGATGTCTGTTCCCTAATATTGATTATTTTGAAAATTTTCCTGCCATTTATAAGTCATACCGTGCACCAACTGATTTTAATATTCAGATAAAGAATTTGGCAATTAAAGCGATAGAAAATTACATTCTGTTTGACTTGCCAGATGAAGCCAACAGTCTATTTTATTCCAAGTCAATACCTGCGATAAGTAAAATAATAAAAAATAAAATTATATTGTTTATTGTTAAAAATTCAATATGGTCAAGTGAGGACTATATTACTAACTATATATCAGTTGATGGTGGATATATAAAATCTCGTATTGCTAAAGACAATGAAGCTATCGCTTTCCCATTCTCATCAGAATTTGCGTCTAAAGATTTTTTCCCTGACAATAAAGTTTTTTCACCTCAAGAACGTGCCCAGAAAGTCCTCAACCTCTTCATCCAAGAAGGCTGGATTCCCAAATTCGACGACGAAGAAATCACAAAGCTCTATGAAAAGATGTATATCACCCGCCCCGCCATAATCAAACAACTGGCCGAGATAAACGAAGCTCTGTCAGCCATGCCAGCCCCGAAAGTCGGTTTTGCCGATGGCATTGATTTTAACGAGCTTATCAAAGAATATGACCTTGCTACAATTCGTAGCTCACACGTCCAATATTATGCCGAAACTATTCGCTGGTTTGATAACCTGTTGACTAATCTTGACGCATTTATCCAAGAACATACTGACCTGCTCTCCGAAGCACAAACTCTCACTAACCGCCTGACAGTTGCCCATCACGACGATGAATATACTGTGTTGACAGAACGTGCTGAATATCTGGCTTATCATCTGGATTTTGGCGTGGAAACCTTGCAGAGCGAATTGATTGCTTTCAAAAATGAAGCTGTGGCAGGACGTGACATCTTGGCAAATGCACGAAATCTTGCTTCACTCCGTGAAATTGAAAAACTGGAGCGACCTGATTTTTATCTGGTGGCGGAACATACCGCTTGCATGGTTAAACGCCAACTTGCTGGAGTTGATTGGTTCAGGGAACATAAAGAACTTGCCGCCACTTTGATTGACCTTCACGAGACATGGCGTGACGATTTCCATCTGTTTGAGCATACTACCCGTGACCATTTCATGCAGAAGTGCAAGGATGAATCAATCGCTGAAGAACAGGCTGACGGCTGGTTTGCTGAGTGGCGCAAAGAGCGTTTGTTGCTGGAAGAACATCTTCTGCCGTTGATGAAATCAGGAATAGAAAAAGTGATTCCGGTTGAGGTGGTAATTGCCGCTGTTGATGTTTTGAAAACAGCAATACTTGACCAACTTGGCAGATTCTTCTCTGATGAAAGGATTGCTCTGCATCAGAAATTTGCCTTTGAGCCTGGAGGAGTAATTCAGGAGCGTTTTGAAAAAGAGGCTGAACTAACCAAAATAAATTCAGAATTCCAAAAAAAGCTTGAAGATCTGGTTTTTAAAGTCGATGCAAGCGAAGGGCGACTTTTTCTGGTGCGTTGGGCAAAGGACTGGTACGACTCCTTGATTGGCGATATGCTGGCTTTTATCGAAAAGGATACATTGCAAGAGCAGATTGCACGCGATACTTTGGATGAATTTCGAGCCATGAAGCGGCGTAATCTGGAGGCGTTTTTGATGGATACCAAAAGCTACGCCGAAGCACGGGAGCTGATCGACAAACAATGGAATTCACTTGTTTTCAGGATGCGTTCTGATTTGGTAAAGAAAAATGGAAAAGGGAGCAAATAATATGCGAGTTGAAGCTATAGTAAAAAAAGGCGGCTGGTTCATACCCCACCCAGACTTTGCAGTTGGCAAGCAAAAACATATTCTCCTCGATATAACTCCTGTTACCACGGGAGAAGTATCAAATGATGCGTTTGTGCAAGCAGCCGGTATGTTGAAGAAAACCACTATTGGCGGAGTTGCTTTTCAGAAAAAAATGCGGAAAGAATGGGACGGGCGATAGTGTACCTGATCGATACAAACATAATCATTTACTACCTTGAAGGCGAGCAAGCTGCTATCTCATTTTTGCGCACACACCGAGGGAAACTGGCAATTTCGTCTATTACATGGATGGAAACACTCTCATATCCGTTTACCGTAGATGAAGAGCAGGTAGTCCGTACATTTCTACAGGAATTCAGGCTGGTAGAAATTTCTTCTCCTGTGATGGAGTTGTCTGTAGAAATCCGCAGGAAGAAAAAGATGAAACTACCTGATGCAATAATAGCAGCGTCAGCGGTTCATCATGATTTGATTCTTGCGACAAGGAATATCAAGGATTTCAAGGGAACAGCAGTAAAAACCATCGATCCGTTTTTGGCTTCGTGATTCAACTAAAGTTCAAACGGCGAAAACAGGGTCGTGGCTCAACTTCGGAAAATACAAGAGTTGATTCACGGCTCTTGTATTTTCATAGGGAAAATGTCTGTAGGCGGGCATTTTGAAAAGACTGAGAACAAATTTAAAAGCGAAATTAAAACCGAGAGATTGAACGTCAAAGGATCAAAAATGAACAGTCGAAAAGGCTGAAAATCAACGGCGAAAAAGGCGAAATTCCAACAAGCGCCACGACCGGACAGCGGGAAAAAGCCCCCGCCGACCGGTCAGGCTTATGGGCGTTGAACGACAAGAGAAAGACCCCATCTTGGTTGGTGTTCAACGGAATCCATAGAGGGTCGCTGAAAAAGGAGGAAGGCATGAGAAGGAATGTAGTCAAAGTGATGATGGGATTGATTGTTGCGGTGGTGTTTGGTTTGGCAGGGTGTGGAGGTGGTGGTGACGGTGGTACTCCGGCACCTGTACAGACACAAGCCGAAATTGACGCCGCACAGCTGGCTACGGCAAAAAAAGCAGAAGGTAATTGGACGTTCAATTACACTGTAGGCTTTGCGTCCACTACCAATTTAACGATTAGTAATGTCAAGAAAACGTCTTTATCCTCGGCACCAACGATTAATTATGAACTAACGATTACTAATAATGCTTCTATACCCACACCGTGGGGACTATCTACAAACGGTGACGTATGGGCAATTGGGGCACCTGCCCTTTTTGGTTGGTCTGGTATCTTCGAGTTTTCGACAGATGGTCATGTTGTATTACCCGGCGGTTGCTATTATAGAACCGACAATACTACACATGTTAAATCAGCCTGTTATCCACTGACTGGAACTAAAACGTCGAGCTTGTGAAATTAATTGCAAAAAGTGAACAACAAGAGGTCGCGTCTCATCTTGGCAAAATACAAGGGCTGGTACGCGATCTTTTTTATTGAAGCTGAAATGTAACCAAGAAAGGAGACAGCATATGAGAAGGAATGTAGTCAAAGTGATGATGGGATTGTTTGCTGCGTTGACATTTAGCTTGGCAGGTTGTGGCGGCGGTGGAGGTGGTAATGACAATTCAGGTAATACTTCTGCTGCCGGACCACTTGCTAAGTATGCAGGGACATGGGTACAAGGTTGCGATGGCCATAGTAGAGAGACGACCATTTTCACCTCCTCTAATGACGGGAACACCATAAGTGTGACCAGTAAAGATGAATATTTTGCAGATGCAAATTGTACTGGTGCTGTCGTTGCAACTGGGTCTTATGAACAACCATCTTTCATCCTTCAGTACATAGACACAGTGAACAACGCTTCTGTTAAGATGCTTAATGGTGCGACAATTACAGCATCAGTTGATCGTGGCACTGGAAATAGTACCGGCGCAAGAGTTAAATATGTCGGTAGTGGTGTAACATCGTCTAGCGTTGTTGGAAGCATAACGAAAGTGCATATCGTATACAATAATGGATCGACAGACCTAGAAATCAATGATTCATCAGGCGGTGGTGAAGGTGCTCTCCTTCTTCTAAACAACGAGTTGTTATCACTTTACCCCGTCACTTCAACGACATTCGAAGTAGAGAGCCGATACATCCATTGAATCAGGAAATAACATAAGAATAGCGGAGAACCTTCGAGGGTCAGACCACACATTTGACAAAACCAGATAAACCAAAGGCGAGAACACCGAATATTCAACAAACGGCAGCACCGGTCAGCGGGGAAAAGCCCCCGCCGAGCCGGTGTGCCTTATCACGTTGGTCAAAACCAGCGGAGGAGGTGGTTTTTGCGGTGTTGCTGGAATTGAGGCTTTGTCGGTGTCAGCAGCGGCGCGGAAAAGTTAAAGGCAGAAAAGGCGAATTGGTTACCAAGACAAAGGCTCCGTCTTGAGTGTCTACTGTGTTCATCGGAGCTAACGAAGGGAGATTTTATGCAAAGATTCAATTGTTTAAATGCGATGATGTCGATGATGTTATTAATGGCGGTAGCGGTATTAGCTGGCTGTGCAACTGGAAGTGGTGGCATAACATTAAAAGATGATTCCTTTAAAGTTAAGAATGCTAACGTTGCACTACTACCACCGCGACTTGCACTTGGTTCAAACACAGGAATTGTAATCGGAATCGAGCATAAGGCCAAAGATGTTATTTACAATGAATTAACAATCAGAACGACATCCAACTGGATAGCACCAGATGATGCTGTATCAAAAATACAAGATGCGAATGTTTTGACTGAATATGAAGCATTTTTAGATGGCTATGTGAGGACAGGAATTCCGAGTAAAGATAAGCTGGCTAAAATTGGAAAAGCAATTGGCTCTGACTACATTGCACTAGCAACTATCAGTCATCAAGTATCCGGTAGGATTGGTATGGGGGGCTATAGACAAGCTGGAATGTCACTTCAAGTTCTTTCAGTAAATAATGGAAAATTAGTATTAGAAGTTTCTGGTGATGCAGATTGTGGTTCCGGTGCTTATGACGTGGGCGCAGATGCTTTAATAAATCAAGCCGCAAAACAGGCAATTTCATATTATCCTGAATTAAAGGTTGTCAAGTAAATTACCAATTATGCCTATCGTTTCAACTGGGAGTCAAAAGACTTCCAGTTGAACACAAAATATGACATCCATTGACATGGGTTATCAAATTTGCTAACCTCCCACTTATGAATTACACCATCGAATATTTTCATACTCGCGTCCAAGCTGAAATAGAGTCTTGGCCTGACGGCATTCTTGCTGATTATGCTCGGCTTATCGAACTTTTGATTGAGTTCGGGCCAAACTTGCAAATGCCTCATTCCAGAGCAATGGGAAAAGGACTTTTCGAGTTACGCCCAAAAGGGCGAGAGGGAATTGGGCGTTCATTTTACTGTTTTCTTGTTGGACGAAGAATCGTCATTCTGCATGCCTTTATAAAGAAAACACCTACAACACCTGAACCAGAACTGAAAATAGCTCGAAAACGAATTAAGGAGGTGCAAAATGGCTGATTTAAAATATCAACCGATATCCCATGACCATGACTCATTCATTGCAAAAGCAAAAAAACGGGAGGGTTTCAAAAAAGCATATGATGATTTAGAAGAGGAATATGCTCTTGTAAAAGAGATGCTTACTGCACGAGCGCGACTTGGACTCTCTCAAGAAGCCGTTGCTGAATTGATGGGAACAACAAAGAGCGCAATATCAAGACTTGAAGCTGCCGGAAAACATGCGCCTTCCATGACTACCCTAAGAAAATATGCTCGTGCTGTCGGTTGTCATCTCGAAATAAAGTTTGTTGCTGAACATGCCTAACATTCAGTCGGACGAGTAAACCGCCCATACAATATCTATCAAGCAGGAAAACAGCGAAAAACCGAATTCCCAACAAACGGCAGCACCGGACAGCGGGAAAAAGCCCCCGCCGACCGGTCAGGCTTATGACCGTTGAACAGCAAAATCAAAATCAGCAGAGGTGGTTGTGCTTGCTAAGGTTGTTGGAATTGTAGCATTGAAGGTTGCACTGGCATTGCATAAAAAGCGAAAAACCATAAAACCGAATTAAATCAAAATCAGCAAGGTTGTTGTGCTTGCTAAGGTTGTTGGAATTGAGGGTTTGAAGGTTGCGCTGGCATAGCAGAAAAGGCAAAAAACCATAAAACCGAATTAAAACAAAACCAGTGTGGTGGTTGTGCTTGCTAAGGTTGTTGGAATTGAGGCATTGAAGGTTGCACTGGCGGTGCGGAAAAGGCGAAAAACCATAAAACCGAATTAAATCAAAATCAGTGTGGTTGTTGTGTTTGCTAAGGTTGCTGGAATTGAGGCATTGAAGGTTGCACTGGCGGTGCGGAAAAGGCAAAAAACCATAAAACCGAATTAAATAAAAACCAGTGTGGTGGTTGTGCTTGCTAAGGTTGCTGGAATTGAGGCATTGAAGGTTGCACTGGCGGTGCGGAAAAGGCGAAAAACCTGCGCCGTGAACGGCGATAAAGTCAAGTGCGAATTTAAAAGCAAATAACAGAATCAAGGAAGTAAGATATGTGTTAGGACTATATTCCACAAAAAAAGCAAAATAGAGTTAAAAACTTCGGCATGCCGAAGTTTTGATGTAAGTTGTTGGTATTTTGGATTTTAGCTTTTAAATGTGGAGAAATATTTCAACAAGTTGAGTAGCCAAGAATTTGCTATAGAATTATGCTGTGGAGTCTTTATTTTACTGGTCTGACAGGTTTTAGTAAAAGATAAAATAGAAGAAAAGCAAATACCTGCGCCGTGAACGGCGAAAAACCGAAATCGAATTTAAAAACGAAGTTTCAACAAGCGGCTCGACCTGACGGCGGGAAACTGCCCCCGCCGCCGGTCAGCCTTATGCCGTTGAACAAAAAAGAGCAAGGAAAGTGGCGTTAAAATTTTAGGTAACTCTTTGAAATTATTGGTTGTTTATGCTTTGCTGAAAACCTGAAGGCAAACACACCTATCGG
>Ga0194060_10001626_pt1 | contig 16100 bp, 12 predicted proteins | sample SepL225m_MetaG_FD_163427 | JGI IMG/M metagenome (GOLD analysis project Ga0194060, IMG submission 163427) | Anoxic zone freshwater microbial communities from boreal shield lake in IISD Experimental Lakes Area, Ontario, Canada - Sep2016-L222-5m | ecosystem: Environmental > Aquatic > Freshwater >...
GAATTTTAATAATTTATATCTATTTATATTTTTCTCCATGTCAATGATTAATTCTTTTCTGGCTAAGGTCTCAAATGCAGGTAAAATTGAATTATTTGAATTATTCGCTTGCAATCGTTTTAAGTTATATAAAGCTACATAACCAAAAGCAGCAATTACATTTAATATTATAGATAAATCGCTTTTTCGATTCTTTGTTACAGGTAATTGCCTAATAGTTTCATTTAAAGCTGCTGCATGGCTATGATATAGTGCATAAATTGCTTCGTACTCTTTGGCTCTTACTGCAAGGGTAATAATGCCTTCTTGCATGTCTTTGTATATATCATACAAGTCATTGGTTAGTTGAATCACGCCACCTAAGGCATACCAACTGGCATCTGCTTCAGGAAGATAGGGTGTATCTAAATAATGCCTACACATTAATAAACAGTAACCACCTTTTCTAGTAGTTATAGATAATAATGCCTCGTCTGTTACTTTTGGATTGAATTGTTCTAAAGAATCTTTTTGTGCAATATGAAGGCCTTCGAAGTCTTTGAAATATTGTGCTTTATCTGCAACATCATTTAATAAACGGGTATGCGTATAAATAAATACTTTCTCAAAAAATGTTTGAGGGGTGAATGTTTCAGGATGATAAAAGATGCTGTCAATTTGTTCAATGGTTAAAGTTTTGTCGTCAAAAAAATCGTCGTAGACAGAAACCATTATAAAATATAGTAAATTTCTTTCCTTTTCTTTTTCAATATTGTTCCTTCCATATAAGCTGCTAAAACTATCGTTAATAAAATGTTGTTGAATGCTATATCTCTTTACAATTTTCTCCAAGGTTTTTTTATCAAATTTTCCATCAAATTTCTCTTCTACTGTATGTAAATAGGAAGTAGCCCATTTTTCGGACTGCTTCAAACCTGAAAAGGTTTTCAGTGTTAAACTACCAATTGATTTAATAAAGGAGACTAGGTACATATTTATTAAAATTATAATAAAATGTTTATACAAAAAAATAGGATAATAGGGGATAGATGCTTCTATTTTAGTATATTTATTTGGCTATAATTTTTGACAATTTATATAAAATATTATGAAACGTTTTACAGCTGTTTTAATCATTAGTTTGAATTTATTTGCACATAGTTCCATAGCGCAAGTGTCCAAAGCACCTGCCTATCCTTTAATTACCCATAACCCTTATTTTAGTATTTGGTCATTTACCGATAATCTAAATGAATCTACTACCAAGCATTGGACAGGATCTAATCAGTCCATGGTGGGTTTAATTAAAGTGGACAACCAAGTGTATAAATTCTTAGGTAAAGAAGAATCCGCTAGCGAAAATGATAAAATTATGCAGGCGAAACAGTTGTCGGTAAATATGTCGGCTACGCAAACCACTTATCAATTTGATTGTGGAGCTGTATCACTTAATATTGCCTTTACTTCTCCTTTAATTATCACAGACATTAATATTCTTTCTCGTCCTGTCTCCTATATTTCCATGAAAACTAAGTCTAAGGATGGTAAAAAACATTTAGTTCAAATTTATGTAGGAGCATCTTCGGCTATTGCTTCTAACAAAGGCAATGAGCCAATGATAGCGAGTGGATACACTACTCAAAATTTAAATGTATTAAAACTAGGAACAGTTGAACAACCCATTTTACAAAAAAGCGGCGACGACCTTAGAATTGATTGGGGCTATGCCTATATAGCTGCTAATAAATATCATTCAAAACAATCTATTCAATCTATAAATGAAGCAAGTCAGGATTTTATTTCAAATACGAGTGGAATAAATGCTGCTAAACAAGTAACAAGTAAGTCTTCTACTATGCAAGGCAGTAATTTATCTATTAACACTATTTTTAATGCAGATACCGCTCGTGATACTGAAACAGAGCATTTATTATTAGTAGCCTATGATGAAATGAAGGCCATCCAATATTTTAAAGAAAGCTTAGACCCTTGGTGGAAATTAGATCCTACCATGAATATGGATAAAATGTTGCAATTAGCGAATACGCAGTATGCTGATGTAATGGCTAAATGCGATAAGTTCAATAAACAAATTTATAATGACGCCTTAGCTGCTGGAGGTGATAACTACGCTAAACTTTGTATTACCGCTTATAGACAAGCAGTGGCTGCGCATAATTTAGTGAAGAGTAAACAAAATGGAGAACTCTTATTTTTATCTAAAGAGAATTTTAGTAATGGAAGTATCAATACCGTGGATGTTACTTATCCAAGTGCGCCTTTGTTTTTAAACTATAATCCTTCTTTAATGAAGGGTATGTTAAATGGTATATTTTATTTCAGTGAGAAAAGTGGATTATACAAACAACCTTATGCTGCCCATGATTTAGGTACTTATCCATTAGCGAATGGACAAACTTATCCAGAAGGTATGCCGGTAGAAGAATCGGGTAATATGATTATTCTAGCGGGAGCCATTGTAAAATCGGAAGGCAATGCAAACTATGCCGCTGCGCATTGGGCTACTTTAACACAGTGGGTTCAGTTCTTAGAGAAAGAAGGATTAGATCCGGTGAATCAATTATGTACCGATGATTTTGCTGGTCATTTAGCGCGTAACGCTAACCTTGCTATTAAAGCCATTGTAGGTATTAGGTCTTATGCAATGATGGCTGAAATGCTAGGCAAGAAAGAGATTGCAAATAAGTATACTCAAATAGCTACTGATATGGCTGCTAAATGGCAAGACTTAGCCAATGCTGGAGACCATTATGCTTTAACTTATAATGACAAAAATACTTGGAGTCAAAAGTATAATATGGTTTGGGATAAATTATTCGGCTTTCATTTATTCCCACAAAAAGTATACGATGCAGAAGTGGCTTATTATTTAACTAAGCAAAATGAATTTGGATTGCCCTTAGATAGTCGCAAAACCTATACCAAGTCGGATTGGATTACTTGGACAGCTACTTTGTCAAGCAACCAAGGCGATTTTGAAAAATTAATTAACCCTGTCTATAAATTTGCTACTAATACACCTACTAGAGTGCCTTTAAGTGATTGGCATGAAACTTTAAATGGTAAACAAATTGGTTTTCAAGCTAGAAGTGTAGTAGGAGGTTATTTTATTAAGGTGCTTCATGATAAGTGGAAATCGGCTCATGTTACTATAGCTGTGAAAGGCAATGGCTATTATGCTGGTAAAAAAAAAGTCCAGTTAAATGAGGAGGAAGAAGAACTCATTCAAAAAACCTTAGAAAATAAAGACCAAAGCTTACATATATATTTTTATCCTCAGCAAAAAGGAGAAATAGCAGCTGCGATAAATATTGTTCCAATTACTAGCGAATCAATATTTAAAATAAGTTTAGATGGTGGTAAAGAAACTGAAATAAAAATTCCTGCGAATGCTAGTAGTACTATATTCCCTCTCGGAAACTTTGCTATTAATAAGCCGGGCTATCATTATTTTAATATTAAAGCTGCGAATAAAACTATAGTAGCTAATACAAAGGTTCCTATTGCTCTTGAATTATATCCAGCAATTATATCTCTTAGTATTGACGCCATTAGCCCCAATGAAATTAAATACAATAAAAGTATTCATTTGGCAGCTCCTTCCACACATTTAAGGTATCAAGTGCCAGGAGACTCAGTGGTTAAATGGTTTTATACAGAAGTAATGGTGCCTAAAGAAGTAGAAAATTCAATCCACGCTTATTATGAGACCAATGGTTTTCATAGTGGCTATGGAGGTATTCAAATTAACAATGAAAAGGAAAGAAGATTTATTTTTTCTATTTGGAGCTTATACAAAACCGATAATCCCAAAGAAATACCATCTCAGTTTGCAGTGAATTTAAAAAGCAAGGGGACTAATGTTTCTTCTGGTGATTTTGGTAATGAAGGTTCAGGAGGGCATAGTCATTTAGTATATCCTTGGAAGGCTAATCAAACTTATAGGTTTTTAACAGGTATAAAATCGATAGCTGGAGATAGTGCTACCTATATTGGTTATTATGCTATACCAGAAGATAATTATACATGGCATTTATTATCGGAGTGGACGCAAAATAAAACAGATACTAAAACAGGTTTTAGAAATTTATATGCATTTGTTGAAAATTTTGGAAACAATGGAGAAGATTATTTTAAAGCCTATTATGGAAATCAATGGATTATTACCCCCTCTGGTAATTGGATAGAATTAAATCAAGCAAGGTTCACCACCACGGCACATCCTCAAAGACATCAAAGATTCGATTATGGTGCAGGAGTAGAGGGTAACTTATTTTATATGTATTCTGGTGGGTTCAAGCATTTAAAAAATATAGATGCCGGAGATATTATTAGTAGGAAATTAAATGGAAAACATCCGGTAATTGATTTTAGTAAATTATAAATAAGAAGTTCAATTAATTATCAACTAATTCATAATTAATTGAATTATTAATTTTCTACTTTCTGTATTACTTATTTTTCTTAGCCAATACAATGGGCTCGAAGGGGCCGAACTTATGTTGTTGTTCTGAAAAGGAATCGGAATAAGGGCCAAACGGGTAGTCAATAGGTTTGGTAGCAAGCAATGGCCAGTCCTTGGATTTATCTTTACTGGGTCTTGGTTGCGCATTTATAAAAGCAGCTATATTCCAAGCATCTTGATTGCTTAAACTAGGTGCATGATAATTTATTCCATTAGGCATATTGTTTTTTATAAAGCCAGCTAGTTTTGATAATTGAAATAAACCTGCTGCATCATTATAACTATGCTTACCCCATAAAGGAGGATACAAATACATTTTACCAGTAGAATCCATTACGCCCTCGCCATTTGATAAATGACATCTTTGACAATTTTGCATATAAACAATTTTTCCTTCTTCAGGACTTGCTGCATTTTTTAAGTAGGGTAAAATTTCTATGCCAGAACCTTTTACTTTTTTGCCTTTAGTAAGATCTGCTCCCAACCATTGTATATAAGCATATATAGCTTTCATTTCTTTGGAGTTAGTATCTAAAGCTTTACCATTTAAACTGCGCTCCATGCAATCGTTCACTCTTTTATATATAGTTTCAATACTGCCCGAACGCTCTCTAAATTTTGGATAAGTAGAATACACGGAACCATAATTTAATCCCCAGGGTTTAGCGCCTGCTTCTAAATGACAGTTTTGACAATTCATTCCATTGGTGGATTGCTGCACGATTCCTTTTGGCCCTAAATACTTTGAAGTATGCGCAATTAATTCATATCCATAACGAATTAGTTTTCCTTTTTCAGTTTCAACAGGAATTTGATAAGGGGAGGAGCCCACCCATGCTGAGGTATCCATGCCTTCTATTCTAGTAAGCATTGTAGTTTCTTGTTCTTTAGCACTTCTACGGAAGCTATAATAGGTAGAAACCAATAAACCAATGATGAATAAAGTATAAAAAATACGTCGACGCATAGTAATTTTTTAAAAGCAATATTAATTCACACCTGCTTTTAAATAAGACCAACCTGCTTCTTGTTTTAAAATTACTTCTGCAACGCCGGAAGGAACGGTATTCGCAATACTTAGTAATTCGCTTTTATCTATATGATGCTTGCGCATTGAATTCTCACAGGCAGAAAACTGCACATTGGTTTTAGACATTTCAACCACTTCATTAGCTAAATGTGTTTTAGCAGCTACTAATAAGTCTAAAGCTTTTCCATGCACCACCACTTCCACCACCACATTATTCGGCCATAATTTTTGTAAATTTTTTATATTGCCAATGGTGGAAGACCAAGCAGAAGTGTCGGCTGTATTTAATTGTATAACAACTTTGTGTTTTACATCGGTATTTTGTGCCTTAGTGCTAGTAAAAATAAAAGCAGTCAAGAAACTTAGTAATATAAAGCGCATCATTTTTTTCATAGAGATAATTTCTATGAATTTATGAAAAAAAACAATTCCAACTGACTTAAATATCCTTAATCGCTCTCGTCAAAGTGTAAATGTTGATGATGTGCGCCTGCCCCTATATGCAAGGCAAAGGCTCCAATAGCCGTATTGTTCAAAATATTTATTAAAGCAAATATGCGCATATCGGCCATGGCTGCATTGAAAAAATTGGGCACATGAACTGTAATTACAAAAAAGAATAAGAAGAAGGATAATAAGTAGCTGGTAATCTTTACATAGTAGTTGGTGATAAAGGAAATACCTACTAAAATAAAGCAAGTACCTACTAAATAGGCCCACTTAATACCTCCAGGTAAAAAGCTTGGAACATATACCAGTAAATCATCTGGCTTGGTTAAATGGTAAACACCAATACAAATAAGCACAATGGCTAATATGTAAATTGAAATACGAGAAAACAAGTGGTATTTGGTTAAATCGATTCTCATAATAGTATGTTTTAATACTATAAGATTACGATTAATCTAAAGTGGAAAAACTGATTTTGGTTAGGTGAGTGGGTGATATTACTTATAAGAGAGAGCTTGTGATACTTCCTTAAATGACAAAAGCCCATCACTTTCGTGATAGGCTTTGTGATTCGGATTGGATTCGAACCAATGGCCCTCATCTTAGAAGGATGACGCTCTATCCAGCTGAGCTACCGAACCCTCTTGTTTTCTTAGGCTGCAAATTTAATGAAAAATAAGCCTGATTTCAAAGAAAACAAGCCTATAAATCAATCAATTGCCAATAAGTCTCTGATTACCACACTGGCCACTGTACAGCCAAAAATAGCAGGCATATAGCTTAAAGTTCCAATAATGGACTTCTTAGGGTAGGCATTCTCCGTTTCTATAATACGAGACTGATCTGGTTTCTCTGGACTAAATACCACTTTCAAGCCCTTTTTAATGCCTAAGGCTTGCAAACGCTTTCTTACATATCTAGCCAAATTACATTCATGTGTTTTAGATAAATCGGTGACTTTAATTTGTGAAGGATCTAATTTTCCACCGGCACCCATCGAACTTACAATGGGTAATTTTCTATCCATACATCCTTTAATTAAATCAACCTTAGCAGATAAAGTATCGATGCAGTCAACTATATAATCCCATTTTTCTTTTTCAATTAATTGAATGGTTTTATCCTCTTCCATAAATTCTTCCAAGACCGTTAATTCAAGTAAGGGATTAATGTCCAATAAACGAGCAGCCAATACTTTTGCTTTTGACAAATTAGTGGTGGAATGTAAGGCGGGTATTTGTCTATTAATATTACTAGCATCAATGGTGTCATTGTCCACAATAGTCATTTTTCCAATGCCTGCTCTTACAATCATTTCTGCACATATGCCTCCCACGCCTCCAAGTCCTATAACCAATACATTTTTACGCATTAAATTTTCCACCTGTTCGTCTCCTAACATTAATTGAGTTCTACTCATCCAATAAGGTATCATATCGTATCTTTAAGTCATTAAATAGTGTTCATATGAAAAAAGCCTTCATTGCTTTATTTGCATTTTTGATTTTTTGTCAAAATAGCTTTGCGCAAAATTCGGGTAATAATTCCATAAAAATACTTACTCAGAAAAAAGGAGTGAGCATTAGAGGAATGGCTGTACCCAATTTCAATACCATTTGGGCTAGTGGATCTAAGGGAAGTATTGCATTATCCGTAAATGGAGGAACCGATTTTGAATGGATGCAAGTACAAGGTTATGAAACTAGAGATTTTAGATCCATTCATGCATGGAATGAGAAGGAAGCTATTATAGTGGCTGTGGCTGCACCTGCTGTTATTTTAAAAACAAAGGATGGTGGAAAGTCTTGGTATAAAGTATATGAGAATGCCGATACCCTTATGTTTTTAGATGCCATTCATTTTAAAGATGCTTCAAATGGATTAGTAGTGGGAGACCCCATTGCTAATACTATTTTTCTTTTAAGCAGTAATGATAAAGGAGAACATTGGAATCAAGTTCCTTCTAATTATTTTAAAACAACTTTAGAAAAAGGAGAAGCTTTTTTTGCTTCAAGTGGTTCAAATATTGGACAACTTAGTAAAGAAGATTTTTTAGTTTCAGGAGGTATGAGATCTAGGCTTTGGATAAATGGAGAGGCTATGAATATTCCTATCATTCAAGGTGGAAAATCAACGGGTGCCAATAGTATGGCCATATCACCTAATGGAAATAATATTATGATAGTAGGTGGAGATTTTATGAAAGATACTAGTCGCATAGAGAATGCGGTAGGTTTGAAATTAATGGAAGCACCTAATAGCGATCAAAAATGGCAATCAAAAAGAAAATCATCATGGGGAGTTGAAAAGTTTATTGGACACCCCAATGGATATAGATCGGGTGTTGAGTATATTACTCATTCTATTTTAATTGCTTGCGGAACTTCAGGCGTTGATATTTCTAATAACAAAGGGGAAAGCTGGGATTTAATATCAACTGAAAGCTTCCATGTAGTTCGTAAACAACCGAATACAATGGCTGTATTTTTAGCAGGGTCGGGTGGAAGAATTGGATATTACAGTATTCCCTAAAAATGATTTTTAGTTTTCAATACTTAGTGTACCTTAGTATAAGTTTATAAAAAGCATGAAAAAATACCAAGCTATCATATCTTTTGAAATGGATGAGGAGTTTATGTCTTTAGTGCCTCCTCATCGTACTTATATCAATTATTTATTGAATAAGGGTATCATTGATACTTATGCAGTGAGTATGGAAGTGCAAAATTCATGGATTACCATTAATGCGAATACCAAAAAAGAAGTCAAAGATATCTTGGATAAATCGCCTTTAAGTAAGTATTGGAACTATGAAATAGTAGAGCTATTTGTATATGATAGTCAATCTACTAGGCTTCCTGCTGTGCAATTAAATTAAATCACCTTTTTTTTGGGGAATTCCTATTTGCCCCTTATTTTTGCACTCCTCAAAAGGGGGCATAGCTCAGTTGGTTTAGAGCATCTGCCTTACAAGCAGAGGGTCCGCGGTTCGAACCCGTGTGCCCCCACAGAATAAGAGAAAAGGGTTTCAAGCAATTGAAGCCCTTTTGCTTTTTAGCCATTTGAAATTAGCTTGTCCTTGGGAACAGCTTTTGCACCTTATAGAACTATTATTTTTAAATTACCTTCGCTGCATGCAAGTTTTTACTACACCCAATAAAATTATCATAACCTGTCATAAATGGTTAGCACCTGCTTTAAGTAAAGAAGTGGTAGCCTTAGGTTTTACACCAGACAGAGTTTTTCAAACGGGCGTGGAGCTAACGGGTACTGTACAGGATTGTATTAAGTTGAATTTAAATCTAAGATGTGCAAGTCAGGTAATGTATTCTATAAAGTCATTCATTTGTAATGACCCTAATGAACTCTATAATAATTTAGTAAAAATTGCTTGGGAAAAGGTCATTGACCCAAAAGGTTATTTTTCAGTTACTAGTAATGTATTTCATCCTACTATATCAACAAATTTATTTGCTAATTTAAGAGTGAAAGATGCTATTGTTGATAGAATGCGTGAAGTGACTCAACAACGTCCATCCACTGGTTCAGATTTAGCGGGGGCGGTGGTGTATTTATTTTGGAAAAATGATGAAGCGGAAGTTTTCTTAGATACTTCAGGTGAAACTTTAGCGAAACATGGTTATAGAAAATTACCAGGTACGGCTCCTATGTTAGAAGCTTTAGCAGCCGCCACCATACTTTCTACAAAATGGGATAGAAAAGGAGCCTTTGTAAATCCAATGTGCGGTTCTGGTACATTAGCCATTGAAGCTGCACTCATTGCTACTAATAGAGTTCCAGGTTTATTGAGAACACAGTATGCTTTTATGCATATTCTAGGATATAAAAAAGAAATGTATGAAGTAGAGCATGCTAAATTGAAAGAACAAATTATTAAAATACCAGGATTACAAATTATAGCCTCTGATATTAGTAAGCGCGCCACAGAAACGGCAAAGACCAATGCAACCATGGCAGGTGTAGATCATTTAATTTATTTTCAAGACTGTGATTTCGAAGAGACCAATGTTCCTTCCAATTTTGATGGTGCAGTCGTTATGTTTAATCCTGAATATGGTGAAAGATTAGGAGAAGAGTTGGAGCTAGAAGCTACTTATGCAAGAATGGGAGACTTTTTGAAAAATAGTTGTAAAGGCTATACTGGTTATATATTTACAGGTAATTTAGAACTAGCAAAAAAAGTAAGACTAAAACCTAGCAGACGCATAGAATTTTACAATGCCACTATTGATTGCAGGTTATTAGAATATGAATTATATGCAGGTACTAAAAGAGTAGAGAAACTACAAGAACCAGAAAGCGTTTAATAAATTCACCTCTAGAAATTAGATTCCTTTATTTTATATAGATAAAGCTATTTTTTAAAACTTTGCTTTTGATTATGTATTAACATGTATTTCGATGTTTCATACATAGTCTTGGTTAAAATATCCATTTGCTTTTCTACGCTATCGTTTTTCACCCTATTATTATTTACAACACTTTCAAAAATAGACTTATTCGGGTTTTTTAATTGATACCCATAATAGTATTCATTATTGAGTACTCCAATTTGTTGATTAAAATCGTCATATAAAAATATTGTGTTCTTATTCTGTTGCACTGTACTAAATACATTTTTACCCAAAGTGGTATTGGTATAAGGAATATTGCATAAAGAAGCAATGCTTGGCATAACATCTACCTGAGATACAGGTGTAGCATATTCCTTAGGTTGTAAAATAGAAGGAGCATAAAATAAGAAGGGAACATGCATATTGGTTAAGCCTTGTTCAGTAAAAGAGGTAGGTAGCATGTTGCCAGCATCTCCTTTAATACCATGGTCTCCAATAAACACAAATAATGTTTCTTTGAAATATTTTTCTTTCTTAGCAGCTTCTATAAATTGTTCAATACAAAAGTCGGTATATCTGAATGCATTGTATTCGTCATTATTTTCAAAACCAAATTTAAGTAAAGAGTCCTTCGGCACAGTTTTCTTTACAAAAACTTTTAAATCCTCAGCGGGGATAGTATAAGGTCGGTGATTGTCTGCAGTTTGAATAATGGCAAAAAATGGCTTTGTATTTTTGCTTAAAGTTTTGTTAGCCTCTAAGAATAAATCCTTGTCACTAATACCCCAAACATTAATCTCACTCGATTGATAACTTCCTTGTTCAACTATTTTTAAATCGGAAATATTATTAGTAAGTACTCCTCTAATATTTGCCCAACTAGCACTGCCTCCTAAAAAATAGTATTTTTCATAATTTTTAAAATCGGCCATAATGGTATGTTGGTCTACGGCTAATGGGTTTCTGCTTGAAGTTTTACCTTCTAATATATCAGGTGTGCCTGTTAATACTGCCCATACGCCTCTAGCAGTGCCGTAAGCAGGAGAGAAAGCTCTATTGAAATACACACCCTGCTTTTTCATGGCATTGAAATAAGGGGTAGTATTTAAGGGATTCCCCATCATGGAACTTTTATAAGCTGAAAACGATTCACATATAACTAGCACCACATTTTTAATTTTAGCAGCTTCCATATTGTTATCAACTGGACTTTCTACTCTAGTAAATTGAAGATTTTGCGCATCTTGTTCATTAGAAGGCATCTCTAAATATTGAGCTAGCACACTGTAGTTATTTTTTATAAGATCGGTATCTATTTTAGAAGACCTAAAATTAAGGGTACTGAAAAAAGATTGCATAGGATTCAAGGCGACATTGGCTTTATAATCGCTGCCTAAGCTATAAGCATCACTCCATCTTAATGGATATTGACCTCCTTCATAAATAATATTTCCAATAGCACTATAAATGAGTATTACGAAAAACAGAATTTGAATACTTAGTTTTTTCCAACCAGCTGCAGAACTTGTATATTTATTACTTAGGTTATAAGTAAAAGAAATAAACTTATATAATACAAATTCAATGACTACAAATAAAAGTAGAATAAGTAAAATAGGATAGGACTGCCACATCATTTGCATAGAAATAAGTGGGTTGTCGATATAACTTAAGATGCTCGCATTTAATCTTTGATGCACATAAGCATAATGAATAAAATCGGTGGTATAAAAAAAGAGTAAAAGCGTGCTAAATAGCATCCAAAAAATGATGGCTATTTGCTTGCCTAATTTTTTAGTAAAGGGATCTAATGGTTTGATATAGGATAATAGTAATGTAATCATCATTACAATGGCTAGATATCTTAGATCATATCTTATACCTAAAATATAGGATGCAGTTAAATCATTGTCTGAACTTAGGGGTGCTGCAAAACGATGAACAAAAATGAATCTTAACAAACTCATTATAATCAGAAAAGTAAATCCTAAAAATAAAGTCCATCTAATGGTTTTAGGAAGAAATGTTTTTTTCATAATGGCATTGTTATTCATAGAGTAAATAGGGCTGCATGGTTTTTTCCCATTGCGATACTTTTAAGGCAGATACTACTTTATTTAACCAATCTTTTAAAGGAAGGTCAAATAGTTTTTCTGCATCAGGAATTCCTAAGAGTAAAGATAAATGATTGGCGCCAGATGGGTTTACATGGGTGGGATAGGCCTGCCATTTAAAATCTTGTGGGTGAATATCCTTAATGAGCTTTAATAATATAAGCCCTGTCATTACCGGATTAAAAGCAGTGGGGGCTATCACTTTTATTCTTATTCCTTTAATATCTTCTATTTCGTTATCAATTAACATGGTTAAACGAAGGGTTTCAATTTTTATATCGTCTTTCAATATATTTTGCCAAACCATCACAATGGCAGGCATATTAAACCAAGATGCACCTATCCATTCAAATGAATAGTCGCTACCTCTGCCTACAGAAACATTGGTGGCTTCAAATAAGCAAAGTCCAGGATACAGTAAGCAAGCTTCAAAATTTTGAAGTGCAGGCGAGGGGTTGATCCATTTATAATTCCAATCAAAGAATAAGTTTTCTCTTTTTAAGTTTTTGCAAGTAATCACTTCAAGTTGAGCATTCCAGTTTTGGCTTTCATTAAAATACTTAGCCAATTCACCAAAACTTGACTGGTGTTTTATAGGAATAGAGAATCTTCCAATAAAACTGCTCAGCGAACTATCTAACATAGGGCCTTCTACTAAATTAAACATTCCTCCTAATGGGTTCGGTCTGTCTAAAATATAAATGGGTAGTTTGAATTTAGCTGCCGTTTCTATAAAATAACTCATTGTCCATAAGTAGGTATAAAAACGGGTGCCTGCATCGGGTATATCAAATAGTAATATATCAATACCTTTTAAATCTTCTTTAGTAGGCGCTAATTTTTCATTGTATAAACTAATTACTTGTAATTGAGTTATGGGGTCTACTGCATCTTTCATTTTCAATCCATCTTCACCCTTGGTATTAATACCATGTTCAGGGGAAAATAATAATACAATATTAAATCCTGCATCTATCAAAGCCTTTCTACTGGAGATGCCTTTAATAGTGGTAGCTGCATCATTGGTCAAAAAAGCAATCTTTTTTGTTTTCCATTTTGGATTTAATGCAAGTAAATGATCTATGCCAAATTGAATGCTCATCTTAATTTTCAGATTTCTTAAATTCTAAATTTAATTTCAAATTTTCTATCACATTAAATATAATAGGGCAGCGGTCATAGTGCATATAGGTGGTAAACATTCTTTTCTTTAATTGAGGCACATGAAAGGCGGGGAATTCTTTACATCCAGCAAATCGGTGCTCATATACAGAACAACTATTGCCGACTAGAAAATGACAGGGTATGGCGTTAATAACCATACGGCCCGATTCGCCTTTAGATATAAATTCAGTATCAAAATCTTCCCTCGTTTTTCCTAAATGCTTGGCTAAATTAGAAGCTTCTGCTTCGTCAATATTGACCATTAAGCTTTTACAGCAATTGCCACAGCTGGTGCAATCTATCTTAGGGCTAATCTGTTCAGACAATGAAAAGGCTTCCGCGTCAAGGGTTTCGCTATCTATAGCTGCTATAAAGGCTTGAAATTGATCGTTTTCGGCGCTTAATGCCTCAGCTCTCTGCTTGATATAAGCTAGGTCGGTAATGGGGTATTTTGGGTCTGTTTTGATGCTTTAAAGATAAGAGAATAATCGTTTATCCACATAATTAGGGCATTTGGTGAAAAGTAAAATTGGGGTAACCACCACGCTCATTAGATTTGCAGTCAGACAAGGGCCCTTTTATGCCCCTAAAGCATTGATAATTATGGCAGAAACAAAGATTCCATCAGAGTATAACGAAGATTCGATTCGGTCTTTAGATTGGAAGGAACATATAAGATTAAGACCAGGAATGTATATAGGTAAATTAGGAGATGGTTCAGCTCCTGATGATGGTATTTATGTACTCATGAAAGAAGTCATTGATAATTGTATTGATGAACATACCATGGGTTATGGTAAACAAATTGAAATAGGCATTGTAGGAAAAGAAGTAACTATTCGAGATTATGGTCGTGGAATTCCTCTTGGAAAAATTGTAGATGTAGTAAGTAAAATAAATACAGGCGCTAAATACGATAGTAAGGCCTTCCAGAAATCGGTGGGCTTAAATGGAGTAGGTACCAAGGCAGTGAATGCACTTAGTGAAGATTTTTTAGTAACTGCATTTAGAGAAGGCAAGCAAAGAACTGCCACTTTTAAAAAAGGAGTTTTGGTTAGCGAAACCAAAGAAATTAAAACAACGGAGGCCAATGGCACCCTAGTTGTTTTCACGCCCGATTCTACTATGTTTAAAAACTTCCATTATATACATGAGTATATTGATGGACAATTATGGAACTACTGTTACTTAAATGCAGGTTTGAGTATTTTATTTAATGATAAAAAGTATGTTAGTAAAAATGGTTTATTAGACTTACTAGAAAGAAAAACCAATCCAGACGAACTTAGATATCCTATTATACATTTGAAAGGAGATGATATTGAAGTGGCCATGTCTCATAACAACGATTACGGAGAAGATATTTTTTCTTTTGTAAATGGCCAATATACTACACAAGGAGGAACACATCAGCAAGCCTTTAGAGAAGCCTATATCAAAGTAATACGTGATTTCTATAAAAAAGATTATGACGCTTCTGATATTAGAACCAGTATTGTAGCTGCTATTTCAGTAAGAGTACAAGAGCCTGTATTTGAAAGTCAAACCAAAACAAAATTAGGTTCACAGAATGTGGCAGAGGGCGGGCCAAGCATGAAAAATTTTATAACTGAATTTTTAGCTAAAGAATTAGATAATTTTTTGCATAGAAATACAGCCACTGCAGAAGCACTTAAAAAAAGAATTGAACAAAACGAACACGAGCGTAAAGAATTAGCAGGTATAAAAAAATTAGCCAATGAAAGAGCAAAGAAGGCTAATTTGCATAATAAAAAATTAAGAGACTGTCGTGTGCATTTGAACGACGATTTACCTACTAAGAATAAAGAGATGTTTATTTCTTTACAACAAGGAAGTACTTTATTTATTACCGAGGGAGACTCTGCTAGTGGAAGTATAACGAAGTCAAGAAATGTAGACACTCAAGCCGTATTTAGTTTAAGAGGTAAACCTTTGAACGCTTTTGGTTTAACCAAGAAAGTGGTATACGAAAATGAAGAGTTTAATTTATTACAACACGCTTTAAATATTGAAGAAGGTTTAGAAGGTTTAAGGTATAATCAAGTGGTGATTGCTACCGATGCCGATGTGGATGGCATGCACATTCGTTTATTAATTCTTACTTTCTTTTTACAATTCTTCCCAGACTTAGTAAAAAAAGGCCATGTATTTGTTTTAGAAACGCCCTTATTTAGAGTGCGTAATAAACAAAAGACTATTTATTGTTATGATGAGAATGAGAAGCAGGCTGCCATGAAAGAATTAGGCGCCAAGCCAGAGATTACAAGGTTTAAAGGACTCGGAGAGATTAGTCCTGAAGAATTTGGAAAGTTTATTAATGCAGATATCAAATTAGATCCTGTTATTTTAGAACAAGGAGATCATATTCAGCATTTATTAGAATATTATATGGGTAAGAATACCCAAGAGAGACAGGATTTTATTATCAATAATTTAAAAGTAGAATTGGATAAAGCGCATGATACACTTAGTATTTAATACAGCTGTATTAAATACTAAGT
>Ga0194060_10001627_pt1 | contig 16095 bp, 19 predicted proteins | sample SepL225m_MetaG_FD_163427 | JGI IMG/M metagenome (GOLD analysis project Ga0194060, IMG submission 163427) | Anoxic zone freshwater microbial communities from boreal shield lake in IISD Experimental Lakes Area, Ontario, Canada - Sep2016-L222-5m | ecosystem: Environmental > Aquatic > Freshwater >...
CTTCCATGGAGGACGCGGTTAGGGGCGCCGCGAAGGGCGCGGAGGAGGGCGATACGGTCATCCTTTCCCCGGGAGCGGCTAGCTTTGGAATGTTTAAAAACGAGTTCGACCGCGGAGAACAGTTCGTGGAGGCGGTGAAGAAGGTCAAGGAGTGATTGAGTCATTGACTCGTTGAGCGATGAAGACGTTGATAAAAAAAATAGTGCCGTCGTCGGCGCTGAGTGCCTACCACCTCGTCCTTGCGCACGCGGCGGCGTTTTGGTATGGGCATCCGTCCGAGAAGCTTGTCGTCATCGGAGTGACCGGGACGAACGGGAAGTCGACGACGACGGAATACGTCGGGCGAATCCTCGAGCATGCCGGGCACAAGGTCGGATGGACGGGCACGACGTCGTTCAAGGTCGCGAGCCGCGAGTGGACCAACGACCGGAAGATGACGATGCTCGGACGGTTCGCGACGCAGAAGCTGCTCGCCGACATGGTGGCGGCCGGGTGCGAGTACGCGGTTATTGAGACGTCGTCGCAGGGAATCGCGCAGTCGCGCCACGTCGGCATCAACTATGACGTGGCCGTGTTCACGAACCTTACGCCGGAGCATATCGAGTCGCACGGAGGGTTCGACAATTATAGGCATGCGAAGGGGAGGCTGTTCGCCGCGTTGTCGTTGGGCCGTCGCAAGGGATCGCAGAAGAAGGTGTCCGTCGTGAACGTCGATGACGAGCATGCGGACTACTTCTTGTCGTTTCCCGCGGACGAGAAGATTGGTTTTGGCTTGTCGAGCGGACGAACGGACTCGGACGTTTTCGCGACGGACGTCGCCTTGTCCTCGACGGGGACGACGTTCTCCGTCGACCGGGAGACATTCTCAATTTCTCCGATCGGACGGTTCAACCTCATGAACGCCCTTGCCGCCATCGCCGCCTGCCGCGCGGTCGGGCTGTCTTGGGAAAAGATCAAAGCCGGCGTCGCGTCGCTCCGGCCGGTACCGGGACGCCTGGAATCGATCGTCGCGGGCCAGCCGTTCTCCGTGATCGTCGACTATGCCCCGGAGCCGGCGGCGCTTGCCGCGCTGTACGACGCGCTCGAACTGATCGAGCACCGGCGAATCATCCACGTGCTCGGCTCGACGGGAGGCGGGCGCGATGTCGCCCGTCGTCGGATCCTCGGGGAAATGGCCGCGAAACGCGACGGCGTGGTGATTGTGACCAACGAGGATCCATACGATGACGAGCCGATGGGGATTGTGCGTGAGGTGGCTGAAGGGGCTGAGAAGGCTGAAAGGGCTAAAAAGCAAGGCAAAGACCTGTTTTTGATCCTTGATCGCCAGGAGGCGATCGACAAGGCCGTCGAGTTGGCCGAGCCGGGTGACCTCGTCCTTCTCACGGGGAAGGGGTGCGAGCCTGTCATGGCGGTCGCGGGAGGACGAAAGATTCCGTGGGACGACAGGGACGCGGCGCGGAAGGCACTTGCAAAACTTGGGTATGCAACACATCGATAAGGGCATCCAACTGAAGCCGGAGGAAGACGTGCTCGAGGTCGTGCACGAGGATATCGTGCCGCACCTGCCGCGATTCTTCTTGCTGTTCCTCTGGGTCGTGATCCCGTTCTTCTTTTTGTTCCCGCTGTTCCGCGAGGGGTGGGTCGGCGTGCTGATCTTTCTCGGGCTGTTCGGAAGCGCGACGTACTTTTTTCTTCGGGCCTATGTGAAGTGGTCGTGCACCGTGATGATCGTCACGGACCGGCGCGTCATCGACGTCGAACGGAAGGCGTTTTTCGACCGCGAGATTTCCGAGATTTCCTATCCGCGCATCGACGAGGTAAGCTATCGGGTGAAGGGACTGTTTCCGACGCTGTTCCGATACGGCAGCATTCGCCTGCACGTGTCCGGTTCCGCGGCCGACATCGAGTTCAAGAACGCGGCGCGTCCGAGCCGCATCCACGACCTGATCAACGACCTGCGCGAGCATTCGCGAACGGCAAAGAAGGTCGTCACGGCCGTGAGCGAAGCCGAGCGCGACGAGGCCATCGAGCAATTCTTTGACGACTCACATGCCTGAGAAACGCAAGCCACTCTGGAGACGCCTGATTGAGTTCCGCCTGCTGTTCGTCGTGAACGCGGTCATTTTGGTTGCCATCGGCTGTTCGTTCGGCCGGGAATGGATCCGAAATCGCGAGATTCAGACCGAGATCGCCGGGCTTCAGGAGCAGGCGACGGCCCTGCAGGCGCGCAACCTGCAGATTGCCGACCTGAACACCGCGTTTCGCACGGAATCGTTCATCGAGCGCGAGGCGCGGCTCAAGCTTGGGCTGAAGAAGCCCGGTGAGAACGTGGTCGTGATCCAGGACGGAAGCGCGGAAGGGACCGTCGCGTCGGACGCGGATGCCGAGGCCATTGCCAAGGCGGCGGACCCCAGGACTCTGCTGGCCCTGGACACTTCCGAGCCGGAGGTTGCGAATCCGACCAAATGGTGGCATTATTTCCTCCGTTAGAGCGTTAACAAAATCCTGATCTTGCTATGGAACCAGAAATCGCTGAAATTCCTGCCGTCGAGGCCGTCGCAGAACCTGCCGTCGAAAACACGGATATCGCAACGTCTGACGTCGTTTCGGCAGAACCGACGAAAAAATCCAGGATTCCAAAGAAAGCCGTGCATGTACTGACCGCGTTTGGCGTGCTCGTGCTGACGTTTGCCATCCTGACGTCGTTCGTTTATCGCCACGCCCCGACGGACTCGTCCATCCGCAAGGTCGTGGGCGTCATTCCGTATCCGGCCGCCGTGATTGGAAATCATGTCATCACCCTGAAGCAATACCTTGACGAGCGTGACGCGCTGAACACCTACTTCGTCTCATCCGCCGCCCAGTCCGGCGCGGCGGCTCCCGACGAGGCCACGATCACGAAGAACGTGGTAGACACCATGATTCACAAGATTGCCGTCGAGGACATGGCAAAGGCCGCGAACATTACGCTCGACGAATCGAAGGTGGACGAGTTCTACGCGAACGCGACCGGCGGCGCGGACCCGGCGGTGTTCGAGGAACAGCTGAAAACCATGTTCGGCTGGACTCCGGACGAGTTCAAGTCGCGCGTGGTTCGGGCGGTAGTGCTTGCGTCACAGGTGGACGAGTCGATCCAGGCCGACGCGACGCGTCAGGCCGATCGCAAGGCGAAGGCCCAGGCCGCCTATGACCGTATCGCGGCGGGAGAGGATTTCGCGAAGGTGGCGACCGACGTCAGCTCGGACCCGTCGGCCACGGCCGGCGGCGACGTGGGCGACGTGAAGGTGTCCGACATCCCGGCCGAATGGAAGGACGCGATCGCAGCGGTCGCGGTGGGCGATTACTCGAAGGTCGTCGAGGGCAAGTCCCTGTACATGGTTTTCAAGGTCGTGGCCCGTACCGGCAAGGACGCGGACGAGTCCTTGAAGCTTTCCCTCATCGCCGTTCCGAAGGAAACCCTGGAGGAAGCGACCCAGGAGTACCTGAAGTCCGTGCGGGACTGGCGATACATCGGCAACACTTGATCGATTTTCAGAGGTCTGATATCATTCCGCCAGTTCCTCCTGCCGCGTGGCAGCAGGCGCCGATGTAGCTCAGTGGTAGAGCAATGCTTTCGTAAAGCAGAGGTCGTCGGTTCAATCCCGACCATCGGCTCCACGAAAAAAGCGATCCTGAACGGATCGCTTTTTTCGTGGAGCGGGTAGCGGGAATCGGACCCGCGACTAATGCTTGGGAAGCACTCGTTTTACCACTAAACTATACCCGCGGCTTGTCTCTGTTTCTTCCGCGCGGTATCATATACCACGTCGATGCCTATGACAAGAACTTTCTTTGCCATCCTGTTCGCGCTCGTGTCTTTCGTCGCGACTCCGGTCCTCGCCGACGACGCGACCGAGCAGGTTTCCTCCACGCAGTTCGACGCGGCCACGATCGTGAAAGGATTCACGCTCGCGTCCGGCGACGGACTGTTCCGCCTGGGGATCCGCCCGAGCACGCTCAACGTCGCAACGCGCGTCGACGTGAAGACGCTCGACCCGTCGCTCATGACGGCGACCCTGCCGACGGACAAGACGCTCGTTGGCAGCATCTACCTTTTCGACATTCTGAACAAGGCCAGCTACGACGGGAAGGATTATTTCTTTCTCGAGATCAAGTATCCCGTTGAGACGTCGCCCATGCACGGTCGCCGCCGCATCGCCTTCTGGAACGGCGTTACGGGCGCGTGGGAGGAGCTTCCGAGCGAGGACAGTCCCGAGAATGCCTCGGTGCGCGCGCTCATCCATCTTCCGTACGCCCGGCTTGCCATCTTCGACGACAAGATTCCGGAGGTCGGCTCCGCGAGCTGGTACGGCTACAAGGGGTGCGACTGCGCGGCAAGCCCCGACTATCCGAAGGGGACGTACCTGGTCGTCTCGCGCGTCGACGACCCGACGCGGACGGTCACGGTAAAGGTGAACGACTACGGCCCGGACCGAACGGTGTTCCCGGACCGCGTGATCGACCTCGACAAGGTGGCGTTCAAGAAGATCGCGAGCCTGGGGGCGGGGGTGATTAACGTGCGGGTGACGCTGCTACAATGAGGGCGTTTCGATACCAATCCACGAATCCGCTACCAAACTGCCGATCCACAGATAGCTACGGAATATCTACAAAGTAATTATCCGCAGCAAATCAGTGGTTATCCGTTGATTCGCAGTTTGGTAGCGGATTCGTGGATTGGTATCGCCCTTCCCTATGATTCATTTCAAAAATGTCATCAAGACGTATCCGCCGAACATCGTCGGGATACGAAACGTGAACCTCCACATTCGTCCTGGGGAATTCGTTTCGATTGTGGGGCAGAGCGGGACGGGGAAGAGCACCCTCGCGAAATTAATGTTCGCGGAGGAGACGGCCACGAGCGGGCAGATCGCGATCGGAGGCTGGGATATCACGCACATCTCGCAGCACGACGTGCCGCTTCTGCGGCGCCAGATCGGCGTTGTGTTCCAGGACTTCAAGCTGCTCCCGCGCAAGACCGTGTTCGAGAACGTCGCCTTCGCGCTCGAGGTGGCCGGGACGCCGAGCCGCCGCATCAAGGAGATCGTCCCGCAGGTACTCAAGATCGTGAACCTGCACGACAAGGGCGACCGGTACCCGAAGCAGCTGTCCGGCGGGGAACAGCAGCGCGTGGTCGTGGCCCGCTCGCTCGTGCACCGGCCGAAGATCCTCGTCGCCGACGAGCCCACGGGAAACCTGGACGCGATCCACACGCACGAGATTATCGACCTTCTGAAGAAGATCAACGAGTTCGGCACCACCGTCGTGCTCGTCACGCACAACCGCGAGGTGGTGAACGCCCTGAAGAAGCGCGTGATCCTCGTCGACGGCGGAGAGATCGTCTCCGACGTCGAGGAGGGGCGTTACAAGATCTGATATGCTCACATCCTCCATTCGCTCCGTAAAATTCGCGTTCCAGAGCTTCGGCAGAAACTTCTGGCTTTCGATCATCACGGTCAGCATGCTGGTCCTGACGCTCGTGACGATCAACCTGCTGCTTGTCCTTCAGATCGTCGCCTCGAAGGCAGTAAGTTTTGCCGAGGAGCGCATCGAGGTTTCCGTCTACTTTTATCCTGCCGCCACCGAGGACAAGATCAAGGACGCGACGGGATACCTTCGCAGCCTGCCGCAGGTGCGCGACGTGCAGGTCATCACGGCCGACGAGGCGCTCTCGCGCTTCAAGGAACGCCATGCCGCCGACGCCACGATCCTCTCCGCGCTCGACGAGGTCGGCGGCTCGCCGTTCGGCCCAACGCTCGTCATCAAGGCCAAGAGCGCCAGTGACTTTCCGCTCATCCTCGATGCGCTCGACAACCCGCAGTTTCGCAACGACATCCGCGAAAAGGATTTCTCGAGCTACGAGGACATTGTGAACCGCATCAAGGCCACCACGGAGCGCGTCCAGCTGTTCGGCATGGGCCTTGCCGCCGTCTTCCTCCTCATCGCGATCCTGATCGTGTTCAACACCGTCCGCATCGCCCTGTTCGTCCACCGCGAGGAAATCGCCATCATGAAGCTCGTGGGGGCCACGAACGCGTTCATCCGATCCCCGTTCCTCATCGAGTGCTTTCTCTACAGCCTGTTCGCCGTCGCCATCGTCGCGGGCATCGTCTTCCCGGCGGTCGCGGTCATCGACCCGAGCATGACGACGTTCTTCGGCGGGGAATCGGTCGGCCTCCTGTCGTATTTCCAAAAGAACTGGTACGTCGTCTTCGGCATCCAGCTCGCCGCGCTCACGGTGATCAACATGGTTTCAACGACCTTGGCGATGCGGAAGTACCTGAAGGTATAATCCGTTTCGTTCCCCCTCCTCATGGGGAGGGGGGTCAAGGGGTGGTCGATATGCCGTCGTCGCGCCGGTCTTGATCGATCCGCCAAGATTCTCTATACTCCCGCTATCGGTCGCGAATGAGAAACGTCCGTTTCTTATTCGCTCACTCCGGTCGGGGGTCGTCTAATGGCAGGACAGCAGCCTTTGAAGCTGTGAATAATGGTTCGATCCCATTCCCCCGAACCACAAAAATGCCACGGGTCTATCCGTGGTATTTTTTATGGGGTGTGGATACGCGTCCTTGTTGGTTGTGTGGATTGATGGGACAATGCGTTCAAATTATTCTGGTAACCCATGTCACGCTACGCCACGTCTTTCCAACCCGCTCCGCCGTGATCGATCCCCGTTCGGATTCGTCGCCATTGCCATTGCCATCGTCGCTCTCGTTGGCGGATCGGTATTTTTTAGGACAACCGAGGCGTTCGCCGCTGATGATAGCATTTCGATCTCGTCCGCGGAGGTGTCGCTGATCGTGGATTCGGATGAAAACGGCTTGGCAAACATCGGCGACTATGTGCGCGTGGAAGTTGTCGCTGACAACGCGGACGGCGGATGACGGTACCTGGTCTACCTCTCTGACGATTTCGGCGGGTGAAATCGAGGCATCTAACCTGGCTTCCGCCGGCATGACGATCTTCGATGACGCGGGCAACCTGGACACGTGCGGCGCATCCGACATGACGGTCGACCTGGACAATGTCCGTCCGGAGGTTGCCTCGGCGGAGATGCTCGATACGGACGGCGACGGATTCGTCGACGCAATGGACCTGACGTTCAGCCAGGCCCTGCAGAATCGGGCCGAGTCTGACAATAACTTTGACGTCGTGAATGGGGACGACCATGGGACGTGCGACTCGGAACTCATCGACCCAGACGGGACGGACGCGCTCACGCTGACGTTCGCGTGCGACAGGGCCTATACGGCCGTCGGCGACCTGTCCCTTACGTTCGACGACAACCTAAACGTGATCGACCTGAACGGCAATCGTCTTGCGACCTTCACGATCACCGCGGAAACCGACCCGGCCATCACGGATGGCGCGGACCCGGTGCTCGTTTCCGTGAGCCCGACGGATGGTGCCACGAGCGCATCCCGGACGGCGGGGCTCGTTCTGACCTTCTCCGAGCCAATGGACACGACATTTGACGAGGGGACCCAGTTTAACGTCAGTCCCGACGTGACGTCGTGGTCCGCCTCGGGTTCTGCGGGCGATATGGTCATCACGCTCAGCCATTCGACGAACCTTGGCTGTCGCGACGGATATGACGTGGAACTCGACAATATGGCGATCAATTCTGCCGTCGAAGAGACGCTTTTGACGACGGGACCCCAGGATATGACCTGGTCGTTTACGACGCGTTCTTGCAGCAGTGGCAGCGGTGGTGTCACGACATATTACGTCGCTCCGGAGGATACGACCGATACGACCACGACGGCGGACGCGCCCGCTTCTGGGTCTTCCGCCACGGACGAGGTGTTTCCGCTTTTGATCGGTTCCGACGAGGATGCGATCGACGGGCTCACCACAGACTCCGAGGGTCGCGACTGGGCCCCGGATTCAAGCATGACGGGATTGTCACCGTATGACGGATCCACCCAGTTTATCTCCAACGTCCTTCCGGGCGAGCTCATTCGCTCGGAGCACTATGACTCGGTCTACTACGTGACCTCGAACCTGACGCGCCGTCCGTTCTGGAACTCGCAGAGCTTCTTCACCTGGGCCGGGTCCTGGGGCGACGTCGTTTGGGTCTCGGACGCCACGCTCGCCACGCTGACCCTCGACGCGCCGATGCTTCCGAGGGCGGGCGTCGTGCTCGTGAAGGTCGCGTCTGACCCGAAGGTGTACGCGGTCGAGGGACAGGCGGACGGATCGTCGAACCTCCGCTGGGTCCCGACCGAAGAGGTCGCGATCGCATTGTACGGCTCGGCCTGGGCCGACTACGTCGTGGACGTCGAGGCGACGACCATGCACTGGTACGGCTCCGGCGCCGACATGGCCGCGACGGACGTCATCGACACGGGCGTCATGAAGACGCGCATGGCAATCGCCGCGAAGGTCGCGGGGCTCTAGGATCGAATGCAAAGGACGCCCGAATGGGCGTCCTTTTGGTTGGAGAAGATCGTTTTCCGCCCCTGGCTGGGTCGCTTCGGCAGGGCGGTGACCAGGTGGAAGTCTTTCCATTAAAAAACCTCCGATTTCACTCGGAGGCAGACGATTCGCGCATGGCGCGGATGGCGTGGTAGGCGCGGAGGTAGAGGACCGCGCTCCAGAGCTGGTCGACTTCGCCGTAGCCGGCGGCGTCGGTGGGGTCGTAGTACTCGCGGAAGCCTTCGAGGGCGACCATCTTGGCGAACTGCTCCTCGGCGAACGCGCGCTCGTCCAGCTTGAGGAGGGCAAGGACCGTGAACCCGACGACGAACGGCCAGGTGACCGAGCCGCCGGTGCGCTCGATCATGAGTCGTTCCTTCTCGTTGAGCGGGTTGTGCTTGCAGCGGATCGTGACGCCGGTCGGGGCGTCGACGGCTCTGAGTCCGTTGAGGACCGTCTCATGGTGTTCCGGCCCCGCCACGTCGTACAGGATGGCGAACGAGGAGCCAAGCGGGTCGCAGCGGTGCGTTCCCGGATAGTCGATCACGCGCGGACAGCCTCCGTCCCAGGTCGGGAAGTGCGTGGCAATGATGCGTTTCCGAAGCTCGGCGGCGCGGTGCCTCTGTCCCGACAGGACGTAGACGCGGTAGAGGATGCAGTTGTTGGTGAGCAGCGGCTTATCCGAGAGCTCCTTTTCCATCGTGTCCCGCCAGTCCGCGCCGGTGTGCAGGCCGTCGGCCATGAGGCGGCTTTCCACGTGTCCGATCGCGTCGTCCATATTTTCCTGGAAGCGCTCGAGAAACCGCGGCTCGCGCTTCCCGTACTCGTACATCGCCAGGAGATAGAGGATCTCCGAGTCGCGCGTGCCGGGCGTCAGGTTCCAGAGCTGGCCGTCGAGGAAGCGGCGGAGCATGAACGACATCTTGCGGTCGCGCACGCTTTTCTTCGTCTTGTCCGCGAGGAACCGGATCTGTCCGCGCAGTCCGTCGAGGTACACGATCGGAATCTGTCCGTTCGGCCTCTGTCGGCGCGACAGCGTCTCCAGGTGCCTGCGCGCGTCGGAGTACCGTTCCTCCTCGAGCAGGTACGGCATCGTCGCGAACGCGAAGTCTCGCGTCCAGCACTGCCAGGCGTACCGCCCGTTGCCGGCCCACATGCCGTGGCGTCCGACGCAGCTTTCCAAAATGTTCTCGGCCGCGCGGGCCTTTGCCGTTTCGATTTCACGTCTTGTCATGGCTTCCTCCCAGGGAATGGCGTCGTTGTGACGCGACGGAGGTTTACCATAAAAATGCCGTTGCGTCAAGGTGACGCGGGTTGTATGATTGGTCCGAAAAACCTATGGAACTACCCCAATCCCTCTCCAAGAACGAGCGCTGGCTCCTGTTCTCCTACCTCCTGTTCGTGCTCGCATCACCGATCTTCAGCACCTTCACGAACACGTTTCTCTGGCGTCACTCGCACGACCCCGTCCAGCTTGCCGTTTACAACATCGGCATGTACGCGGGCGTCCCGTTGGGCTTTCTGCTCGCGGAAACGATGCTGCGTCGCTGGCGGTACAAGCGGCTGTTTTTTCTTGGCAGCGTCCTCCAGGGCGTCATTCCGCTCGTGATCACGATCGTTCGTCCGTCGTCGTTCGGGCTGGTCGCGCTGCTCGGAGCGCTCTTCGGGATTCCGATGGGACTCTACTGGGCGAACCGAAACCTGATCACGTTGCGCGCCACGGAGGGAAGGCACCGGCTGAGCTTCCTCAGCGTCGAGTCCGCGCAGAATATCGCGGCGGGAATCGTCGCGCCGTTCCTCATCGGACTGTTCCTTGCCTCGCACGCCGCGAACATCGGGCTCGCCTATGTCGTTCTGATGACCGCCGGACTGCTGATGCTGCTCGTCGCGGGCGCGGCCGTGGCAACGACGGACGTGGACCCGATGTTTCAGAGAATAGGAACGCTTCTGGTGCCGGATCCGTCCGCGCGATGGAAGCGCCAGCGCTGGTTCGAGTTCGTGGGCGGAATCCAGACCGTGTACGAGTCGGTCCTTTCGTTGCTTGTGATTCTGACGTTGCTCGGGCAGGAGGCGTCCGTCGGATCCGTGAAGAGCGGCGTCGCGATCCTTGCCGCCGCGGCGATGTTCCTCGTCGGAAAGAAAATCCCCGAGCGGCTGTACGGCCGCGTCTTTCTGATCGCGTTCGCTCTCATCGGAGGAACTTCCGCCCTGTTCGCGCTCGGATACGACGCGCCGACCGCGCTTGTTTTCTTCGCCGCGTTCGGCGTCGTCGCCTCGTTCCGTCAGGTCGTGGCAATGTCGGTGATGTTCCGGACGATCGATGCGGAAGTGGCACGCACGGACGGGAATCGATTCCTGTACCTGTTCGACCGCGAGACCTTCCTGAACTTCGGTCGCATCTTCGCGCTCATCGTCTTCATCGCCTGCGTGACGGTCGCGCCGACGGCGACGCTGCGGTACGGGCTGCTCGCGACGTCGCTGCTGCACGTGCCGATGCTGTATCTTGTAAAAAAACTCTCGTAGCAAAAAACGAGTCCGCTCAACATACCTTGCAGCTGCAAGGTATGTTGAGCGGACTACAAGGTCACCGTCTCAAAATGGACGGTTTTTCCGTAAAATCGCGAGGCAAGCGACGAGAGACCATCGTCGCTTTTCGTTGTCAGATATTGTCGCGATCCGGCCCGGTCGATCCGATCGTCAACGTCTGAATGTCGCGCGAGATAGTCGACGAGCTTGTCCGCGACGATGGTGCCCTGGGAGACGACGCGACGGTCGACCTTACTACCAACGCTCAGTGTTGGTAGTGGAATGTCGTTGTTCCTTAGGTATTTGTCGAAAAGGGGTTTTACCAGCGGGTAGTGCGTGCAGCCGAGGAGGACGGTGTCGACGAGCGGGTCGGCGGCGAGGAGCTCCTGGCAGCAGGACGCGACGATCGATTCCGCCTCAGGCGATTTGTCCTCTCCGGCCTCGATAAGGATCGTTAGCCTTCCGGGGCAGGCGACCTGGGTGATGACGGGACGGGGAAATTGGAAATTGGAAATTAGAAATTGAGACGAGATCTCCCGGACATACGCCCCCGACAAAACCGTCGCGGGCGTCGCGAACACGCCGATGTGTTTCGTCGCGCTCATCGAGACGATCTCCTCCGCGGTCGGTCGTATCACTCCGAGGACGCGACGATCGGGGAACTCGACGGGGAGAATCGTCCGCTGGATCTGTCGCAGCGCCTGCGCGCTCGCCGTGTTGCAGGCGAAGATGACGAGCGGGCAGCCGCGGCGGAACAACTCGCGAACCCCCTCGAGCGCGAACGCGAACACCTCCTCGTGCGAGCGAGTTCCGTACGGGGCCCTTGCGTTGTCGCCGAGATAGACGGTGGAAACGTCCGGCAGGCGGTCGTGGATCGCGCGCAGAACGGTGAGGCCGCCGAATCCGGAATCGAATACTCCAAGCATATCGGAACGACTGTAGCGGAAAACGTTCGCCTTGTCACGCCCTTTTCGAACGTGTATCCTGTGCCCATATGGCAAAAGGAAAAGAGATGTCACGGGAGGTACGGGAATTGAGCGCGAAGGGAAAGCGCCTCGTCGAGGCGGGTGTGATCGCACTTGCGCTTTTCGGTCCCGCCAAAAATGCAAATGCCTACACTCCGCCCGGAGACGACTGGGCCAGGCTCATGGGAACAAACGTCACGGAGCGGGAGCATGACATCGACAGGCTTGAGGCCGAGTGCGCGCATCTTCGGGCCCAAATCGCGTCGATTGAGATGCTCCTTGACGACGACCGCGGACAGTACGACCGAGAGCCCGGATTGAAGACTGCCGACAAGATTCAACTTGGCAAGCTGAAGGCCGAGCTGTCGCGTGACGAGGCGACCATGGAGCGGTTGCAAGAGGGAATGGACAGGGGCGTCGCCGCGGAAAATACGCGCCGCGGCAACTGGTCGGAATTTGCGGACACGACCGGGCTGAAGATTACCGATCCGACGCTTGACCTTTCGCCGCGGGAACTCGGAAGCCAGAAGGTCGCGGACTACTACGCGAAGCACAAGATCGGATATGACGATCGCCAACACGCGCTGTATTTTTATACGAACAGACATGGTGAGCGTGGTCGGCTGAACGTGGGTCCCGGCCTCGTGAGCGCCGACGCATACTTTACTGACGGAGGAAATGATCTTTCGTTCGTGTTTACGACGACGCAGGAGACGTACATGACCCTGAAGCTCGACGATGGCATTTACGACGGATACTATCAGTCCGACAAGACAGGTCGCCCCATTTCTCCCTCACTCGAATAACCGCCTATGGCCCTCGACATCCTCGACCCGCGCGTTCGCATCATCGTGACCCTTCGGCGTAACGGGCATGACAACGACGAGATCACCTCGTTCATGTCGCTGTTCGACACGGCCGACCGGTCGCAGCAGGAGCGCTTGTCGCAGCTCGTTTCGGTCGAGGATCCGGAGATCATTCGCGCGCTCGTGAAGGTTCTGCCGGACGTGCACGCGGCCCTGGTGCGTCGGGGAGCGGGAGGGAAGACGGCAAAGGAAATCATCGAGGAGGCGGCGCTGCAATTTACCAAATAATATGTCCACATTTTCCTGCCTGTTCGTCGGTCGCTTCCAGCCGTTTCATCGCGGCCATCTTATGGTCGTGAAGGGAATGACGAAGGTTGCCGGCAAGGTCGTGATTGCCATCGGTTCGAGCGACGGCCCGAAGACCGCCGAGAACCCGTTTACCGCGGCCGAGCGCCGCGAGATGATTCAGCGCGCGCTCCAGGACGAGGACATCATCCCGAACTTCGACGTGACCATCGTGGACGTGCCGGACATGCCGGACGACGCGGAATGGACGAAGAAGTGCCTGGAGCTGTCGGAAGAGGTCCACCAGGTGTGGACGGGGAACGAACAGACGCAGAAGTGCTTCGACGCCGCGGGGCTCGAGGTGAAGGCGATCAAGGAGGTTCCGGGCATCAGCGCGACGGAGATCCGCGAGCGCATGAAGAATGGCGGCGACTGGCGCGCGCTCGTCCCGTCCGAGGTGGCGTCGTACCTGTCGGAGATCGAGGCCTCGACGCGGCTCAAGTCGCTATGAAGAAACACCTGACCGTCGTCAAATCGAGTCTTGCGAAGACGTTTTCGCGCCGTCGCGACCAGCTTGCCGGCGTCCTTCTCGCGTTCTCCGCGTTCGCGCTGTTCGTGCTCGTTCCGGTCTGGACCACGCCGGGAAACGACGTTCGATTCCAGTTATCGCTCCTGACGCGCGGCACGATCACGGCCATGGTCGTCCTTTCCGTGACGAACGCCGTCCTTATTTCCATGCATCTCCATCTCCGCCGCATGAAGGCGAAGGTCGCGACGAAGGAAGCGATCGGCGGGCTCGCGGTCCTCGGCAGCTCGATCATCGCGACGCTCGGCTGCGTATCGTGCTACTCGACGATCTTGTCTGCGTTCGGTCTCGGCGGCATCATCTTCTTTGGAAAATACCACGCGTACGTGGTCACGGCCGTCATCGCCGTTTCGCTCTATGCCGTCTGGAATACGGCCAGGCGCATCGAGGGGCTGTGCGACCGGTGCGTCGACTAGCGTATGAGGGGATTTGTAAAGGCCATCGTTCTGTACGTCATTCCCGTGATGGTCGCCGTCGGACTCATCGCGTATCTTATCCTGCGTACGCCATCAGTCGAAAAGGCGGGAGAAAAGCTCAGGCTGTCGCCAGATCCGGTGGACGACGAGACCCCGGCCGAGCCGGTGGACACGTCGAAGCTCGATCGCGCAAGCCAGGACCTCGTGCTCGGATGCACCACGGACATGGCCACTACGTTCCACATACACCCGTTCCTAACGGTGTTCGTCAACGACGTCCGCGTCCCGATCCTCCCCGGCGTCGGCATCGAGGAGGGGAAGTGCATGCACCCGATCCACACGCACGACGCCACCGGCAAGATCCACGTCGAATCGCCCAAGCCCGCGAACTTCACGCTTGGAGACTTCTTCCTCGTCTGGGGCAAGAAATTCGACGAGCTCGGAACGCTCGAGAAGATGACGGTGAACGGGACGGATTCGACGGAAGGCGAGAATCTGATTCTGATCGACCATGACAAGATCGTGCTGAGATATACGACGGCCGGGGGTTGACCCCGGTCGTTTTTTATGCTAGGGTTCGCGCAGGAGGTATCTCATGAGCGGAATGGACTTTGGGCCGCTGAGCGGCAGGACGATCGGAGTGGTGATGCGCGAGGCGCTTCGACGCGGCGACCGGGCCGTGGTCACGAAGCGGTTTGGAGCCGCGGCGCACGCGAAGGGCGTGAAGGACGACGGCGGAACGGACTTCTTCACGGACGCGGACACGGCGGCCCAGCTGGCAATCGTGACCGTGCTCCGGGAAAACTTCCCAACGTTCGGGCTTGTTGGCGAGGAGGACGGCCTCCGCGTCGCGTGCGATCGGGACGCACACAAAAAACACGACCTGTGGTTCACGATCGATCCGATCGACGGAACCCTTGCGTTCATGCGCGAACAGTCGCACGGGATCGGAGGCATGATCGCCCTCGTGTGTGACGGGGAGGTGATCGGGGCCTACGTGCGCGACCTGTGCACGCACGAGGTGTACGGGTTCCGGCCCGGGTCGACGAATGCGCATCGCATCATGCCGACGGACGAGCCGCACCGGCTCGCGGTCAACGTCGATCGCCCGCTTGTCGACCAGTACCTGCTCCTGCGCGATCCTCCCGAGGATCACGACAGCGAGCTGGTCATGGCGATGTCCCGGAAGTCGACGCGCGGCGGTGCCTTCAAGAACCACACGATGGCCAACGGGTCCATCGGCATCTCCATGGCGCAGCTCTGGAAGGGCGAGGTCGGCGCCGCAGTCCTCAAGGGAACCAAGAACACCCCGTGGGACTTCGCCCCGGTGTACGGCATCAGCCGCAAGCTCGGGTTCCGGTTCTTCTCCATCGTCGAGGATCGAGAGGGAGCGACCTGTCGGCTCCTCGCCTTCCACCCGTCCGTCGTCAGCACGATCGAACCGGTCGACCACCCGCTCCTCGTGGTCCACGAAAGCCGAATCGACGAGCTCGACGCCTGGATCGCCACGCGCTACCGCTGACACTCGTCGGCGGTTTTTTCATAAAAAAAGTCCGCGAGGGCGGACTAGTCGACGATCGGTTCCATGAACTTCTTTACCAGCTCGCGGCGCTGGGCGACGGGCGGATGGGTGGTTGGCGTGAGCAGGAACAGGGCGCGGAACGCGAGGAATACGCACCAGGCGAAAAGGAACAGGTCGTTGCGCGTGGTGCTGCGCTCGGGCGGGTCCTCGAGGTGTCCGAGCTCGTGGCCGAGCATCATCCGGAGCACGTCATCGGGGCATTTGAGCACGCGCTCGGAGATCAGGATGTCCCCGCGTCCCTCGCCCTCGAAGATTCCCAGCATGAACTCGCCCTTGTCCTTCTTTGGCATGTACATGCCGATGTGGGCGATGGCCATTCCGTCCAAGAGCATTCGGAGCCGAATTCTGACGTGGCTGGGAACCGGCTTGAACTCCTTGAGAAACGTCGGGATCAGCGTCTTGACGACCGCGACGTGCGCGCGCCTTCCTCAGATGGCCGACGCAGCACAGCAGGCGAATCCGATCACGT
>Ga0194060_10001628_pt1 | contig 16093 bp, 14 predicted proteins | sample SepL225m_MetaG_FD_163427 | JGI IMG/M metagenome (GOLD analysis project Ga0194060, IMG submission 163427) | Anoxic zone freshwater microbial communities from boreal shield lake in IISD Experimental Lakes Area, Ontario, Canada - Sep2016-L222-5m | ecosystem: Environmental > Aquatic > Freshwater >...
CTATAATGTCTTTTAAAAACGAAGGCCCTAGTTTCCAAATACTTTGCATGATTTGTTCTTCGGCTTTTGTTAGTGGTTTCATGTAAACTATCTTTTTAGTTATACAAACTAACAACTAATATTTTAGTTTAACAACTATTTTTTTAGTTTAACATAATTTTTAGTAGAAAGCATGGGTACAATATCTTTACAACAATGAAGTACTACCTTATTTCGGGCGAAGCAAGTGGAGACCTCCATGGCAGCAACCTAATTAAACAACTAAAATTAATAGACAGCACTGCATCTGTTCGATGCTGGGGTGGCGATTTAATGGAGGCTGCTGGTGCTGAATTGGTTAAGCACTACCGAGATTTGGCTTTTATGGGATTTGCAGAAGTGGTTAAAAACCTTCCCACCATTTTTAAAAACATACGGTTCTGTAAAGCAGATATTCTAGCTTTCAAACCCGATGTTTTGGTATTAATTGACTATCCTGGTTTCAATTTGCGCATTGCTGAGTGGGCTAAAGCAAAAGGCATTAAGGTTGTGTATTATATTTCTCCACAAGTATGGGCTTGGAAAGCGTCAAGGGTAAAAAAGATGAAACTATGCATTGATAAAATGTTGGTGATTCTGCCTTTTGAAAAAGCATATTATGCAAACAAATGGAATTGGGAGGTAGAATATGTTGGACATCCTTTAATGGAAGCAATTGAAGCAAAGAAAAAAGAATTGGGATATACTGATGAAACAATCAACAGTAATCCTTCTAAAAAAATTGCATTATTACCAGGAAGTAGACAACAAGAAATTGCAAAAAAATTACCCATCATGTTATCGGTGGCTAAATATTTTCCAGACTATGAATTTGTTGTAGCAGAAGCACCAGGACAATTGCCGGAATTTTATCAACCATTTCTTGCGCAATATCAAAATGTATCTACTGTTAAAAATGCAACGTATCAATTATTGCTAGAATCTAGTGCTGCACTGGTTACTAGCGGTACCGCTACTTTAGAAACAGCGTTATTGGGTGTACCAGAAATTGTATGTTATAAGGGTAGTGTTATTAGTTATCAAATTGCCAAACGATTAATAAAAATTAAATTCATTTCACTAGTGAATTTGATTATGGACAAATTGGTTGTGACTGAATTAATACAAGAACAATTAACCACCAACAACTTAGTTGCTGAATTAAAAAAACTATTAACCGATGAATCGCGCAAAGCAACAATAGCAGCCGATTATCATTTGTTAAGAGAAAAACTTTCGCAAGGAGGAACGGCATCTGCAAAAGCTGCAAAAAGCATTTGTGATTTTGGAAGAAAAAGTTAATTAAAATTGTTGCAGCATTTGTGAATCTACACTGCCTCAAGTTATGTAACTATTAGCGTTGCTTTTTATTTACGAATCAGCGGTAAAATCAATGATTTAAATAAAATCACTAATAAAGCCACTACAAACATTAATAGAGATATACGATTCATTCGGTGCATGTACTTAGTCCATCCAATAGGCTTATCATTGGGGTCTCTTTTTTTAATATAGAGGTATTCCGCCATTTGTTTCCAGATTCCCATAATTTTCGTTTGTACAAATTAACAACAGTTTATTCATTTGTAACACCAAACATAATCTCTAAAATTTTGTAATACCGTAAATTGCTTTGTAATATTGTTATAATTCTAGTCATCTCTTTTAAACGCTTCCTATATGTTCAAAAAAATCCTAGTGCTTTGTTTTTGTTTAATATCCCTTAATTCCCTTTTTGCCCAATTCGATCCTACAAAAATTGATATTGTTCGAGACAAATATGGCGTGCCGCATATTTTTGGCAAAACCGATGCAGAAGTGGCTTATGGATTGGCTTGGGCAAGTGCCGAAGACGATTTTAAAACCAGCCAACAATCGCTAATGGCTGGCAAAGCAGTATTGGCAAAATACAAAGGAAAGGAAGGTGCGCAGATTGACTACATTGTTCATTTATTACGTATCCCTGAATTAGTTGCAGAAAAATATGATTCAGACCTTAGCCCAGATTTTAAAAAATTATTAGAAGGATATTGCGCTGGCATGAATGCTTATGCAGCAAAGCATCCTAAAGAAGTGTTGATGCGTAACATTTTTCCGGTTACACCCAAAGACATGATTCAATATTCTGTATTGCAATTATGTGTATTATCTGGGGCAGATAAAGCACTTGGATCTATTTTTAAAGGAACCATTCCATTACTAGAAAATTATAAAGCAGCAGGTAGTAATGCCATTGCAATGAATAGCCGCAAAACTGCTGATGGACAGGTTTATTTAGACATTAATGCACACCAACCACTAGAAGGACCTGTTGCATTTTACGAAGCGCATTTATGTAGTGAAGAAGGATGGAATATTATTGGCGCCAACTTTCCTGGGGCACCATGTATTTTACACGGATGTAACGAAAACCTTGGCTGGGCACACACCGTAAATGCTCCTGATAAATTAGATGTGTATCAACTTGAAATCAATCCTAGCAACAAACTTCAATATAAATACGATGGCAACTGGGAAACACTAGAATCAAAAACTGCTAAATTAAAAGTAAAAGTTTCTGGTTTTATTTTACCTGTCAACAAAAAAACATATTGGAGTAAATACGGACCTACTATTATTACTGAAAGAGGCACATTTGCCATTCGTATGCCTGCTCAAATGGATATTCGTGGATTAGAACAATGGTTTCGTTTTAATAAAGCAAAAAACTTTACAGAATTTAAAGCAGCACTAGATATGCTTGCAATACCCGGCTACAATATTATGTATGCCGACAGGTTCGATACCATTTTTTATATTAGTAATGGACGTATTCCTATTAGAGATCCAAAGTTTAAATGGAACAATACTTTGCCCGGAAACACAAGTGCCACAAGGTGGACAGCGCTTCACCCTTTAGCTGATTTACCACAAGTCCTACAACCTAAAAGCGGTTTTTTATACAATACCAACCACTCTCCTTTTCATGCAACGGAAGGAACAGACAATGCGATTATTAAAGACCCTACAATGGGTTATGAAACAAATGAAAATAATCGTAGCAAGCGAATGGCTGAGTTGATTTCGCAACACGATAAAATTAGTTTTGAAGATTTTAAACGAATCAAATTCGATCACCAATATCCTAGTCAGTTTGCATTTCCTACTAATATTGATAGTTTGTTTTTATTAAAGTCAACTGAACATCCTGAAATTGCAGACCTCATCAATCAATTAAATAGTTGGGATAAAAATGGCAGTGTGGAAAGTGTTGGTGCTGGAACATTTATTTTAATAGAAGCGGCTATTTATAAAAACAAATCGCAATACTTTACCAACAAACCCATCACAACAGAACAAGCCGTAACCATTATTACTAGTGTTAAAGAATCAATGATGCGCGATTTTGGTAGAACCAATTTAGCATTGGGCGATGTACAAAAATTAGTAAGAGGCGATAAAGCAATTCCTTTACCAGGATTACCAGATGTGCTTGCTGCTATGTATTCTATTCCTTATAAAAATGGTATGCTAAAAGGCAATCAGGGCGATGCTTATATTGAATTGGTTCGTTTTACAAAAGACGGTCCAATCATTGAATCAATCAATACCTATGGTGCATCTGCACATGCAGACTCTCCACACTATACCGATCAAATGGAAATGTATACCAAACAGCAAACAAAAAAAATGAGCTTAGACAAAAAAACGGTCTATGCAAATGCAGAAAAAATATACCACCCTAATTAAAAAAAATAGCTCAGAAAATTCTGAGCTATTTTTTTTAATTATTTTTCTAACCAATGTATTAGGTTATTAGTAATCTGCGCGGTTTCAATGATAAACCCATCATGCCCATAAGCAGAATCAATTTCAACAAGTGTAGCATTCGTTAAATGATTGGCCATAAAACGTTGTTCATCTAGTGGACATAAAATATCACTGTGAATGCCTATAATTAAGGTTTTTTGTTTAATTGATGTGAGTGCTTGTATTAAATCTACCCCACGTCCTCTGCCTAAATGATGGCTATCCATTGACTTGGTAAGTAGCCAATAACTAAATGCATTAAAGCGTTTTACTAATTTATCTCCTTGGTATTGTAAATAAGATGATGCCTTAAAATTGTCTATTTTTTCAGGATCAGGATCTGTTTGCTTTTCTTGATAAATGCCATAATTACGATAGGTTAACATACCAATCGCACGCGCTGCTTTCAAACCTTTTCCGCCAGCAGTTTGGCTTCTGTCTTGCCAAGTACTATCGGCTTCAATAGCTAGTCTTTGCGCAGTATGTACCGCAACTCCCCAAGCACTTTCCGACGGAGAAGTAGCAATTAAAAATAATTTCTGAATCACTGTATTTTCCATCATACACCATTCTAAAGCTTGGTAGCCTCCCATACTTCCTCCCATCAACAAAAAGATTTGATCAATACCAAGTTCTTTGCGTAATAAAATATGTGCTTTCACCATATCACGAATAGTAACTGATGGAAATGAAGCGTAATAAGGCGCGCCAGTAACAGGGTTATTACTTAATGGACCAGTTGATCCATAGCAGGATCCTAATATATTGGCACAAACAATAAAATATTTTTCAGGATTAATTAAATAACCTGATCCTACCAAACCCTTCCACCAATCAGCCACATCTGCATTAGCTGTTAATGCATGACAAATCCAAACCACATTGTCTTTAGCAGCATTTAAACTGCCATAAGTATGGTACCCAATTTGAATTTCTGGTAATACTGTACCGTTTTCTAGGCTAAACTGCTGCTTATGATGAAATATATTCATGTGATAATTTCCGTAATTCAATAGCAAAATAAGGGAATGGATAAATTACATTTGCATAAATTTTTAAAATGACCAGAATTGAGCTCACCAGAACCATTGGAGATTACGGGTTTGAAGGCAAGGATAGTAACGGCCATTCCATACAAATGGATGCTGCTGCAGAAATTGGTGGACAAAACGCTGGAATCCGCCCTATGCAATCATTGTTGATGGGTTTGGGAGGTTGTAGTGGTGTGGATATTGTGTCTATTTTAAAGAAGCAAAAGCAACAAGTTTCATCCTTTAAAATGACCATTGACGCCGAAAGAGAACAAGGAAAAGAACCTGCTCTTTGGAAACATATTTTTATCCTTTTTGAGTTTTCGGGAGAAGTAGATGCCGAAAAAGCCCATAAAGCCTGTGCCCTATCCGTTGATAAATATTGTTCGGTAGCAGCAACATTAAGAGCAGCAGGTGCCATTATTGAATGGAAATCAGTGGTTATCTAAAAAATATATTCCTTAAAAATAATTAGCTTCAGTAATGCCAAATCAACAAACACAAGCCATCCGCATACAAACCGATCGAACAAACGAAATGGAACATTCTACACCCATGTTCTTAACCAGTAGTTTTTGTTTTGATACTGCCGAAGAAATGCGTGCGGCTTTTGCCGATGAATCGGACGATAATATTTATAGCCGATTTAGCAATCCTGGTGTGAAAGAATTTACAGATAAAATGGTGGCGTTAGAAGGCGCTGAAGCGGGCTATTCTACTGCATCTGGTATGAGTGCAGTGTCTGGCTCGTTTATGGCTTTATTAAAGCAAGGAGACCATCTATTGGCCTGCAATTCAATCTTTGGAAGTACGCATACCGTCATTTCAAAATACTTGCCAAAATTTGGTATTGAATATAGTTATGTTTCTGCCAACGCAACTGCAGCAGAATGGCAAGCGGCTGTTAGACCCAATACCAAAATGATTTATATAGAAACCCCAACCAATCCTGGTTTAGAAATACTAGACCTTAAAATGATTGGAAAAATTGCCAAAGAAAACAAACTCATATTTAATGTAGACAATTGCTTTGCAACGCCTGTAAACCAAAAGCCTATTGATTTTGGCGCAGACCTTGTGGTACATAGTGCCACAAAATGGCTAGATGGACAAGGAAGGGTTTTGGGTGGCGTAGTTGTTGGAAAAAAAGAATTGATTAAAGAAATTTATTTGTTCTGCAGAAGTACTGGACCCGCATTATCTCCATTTAATGCATGGGTATTAAGTAAGAGTTTAGAAACCTTAGATGTGCGTATGGAAAGACATGCATCTAATGCTTTATACATTGCACAACAATTAGAAAACCATCCTGCAATAAAAACTTTGCGCTATCCATTCTTACCTAGTCATCCACATTATAATATTGCTATTCAACAAATGCAAAATGGTGGAGGCATTGTATGTTTTGAATTAGCTGGTGGTATTGAAGCAGGAAGAAAATTCTTAGACGCTTTAAAAATGTTGTCTTTAACTGCCAATTTAGGAGACACCAGAAGCATTGCATCGCACCCTGCCAGTACTACGCATGCAAAACTCACAGAAGCAGAAAGAATAGCTGTAAATATTGCCCCAGGACTTATCCGTATTAGTGTAGGACTAGAGCACAAGGATGATATTTTGAAAGATATTTTACAGGCGCTTGCTTAATTATTTTTTATTCACTGCATACGCAATTGCGCCAGTTAAATGCTGAATAAATAATGGTTCTAAAAAAGAAGCATCTGTGTGACCAAACTCAGTGTAGAAAGCCCTTCCACCTTCAAAATCGTGGTACCAACTCATTGGATGAAAGTCTACATTCATGCCACCGGTATATGATTTTTCATCAATGGTAATTAACACGTGCAAGTCTGGTTGAATGCTAACAAAATTATACCACTCGTCGAAACGTTTCCATTCTTTTGGCAAATGAATTGTAGAAATATGTGTGCCATCAATTACATTTAAAGTAGCCTCTTGTGGTTTGGGATGCTTCTTAAAATAAGCACCTACTAATTGATTATACCATGGCCAATCATGTTCGGTATCTGATGCAGCATGAATACCTACAAATCCACCGCCATTATGAATATATCCTTGAAATGCAATTTGCTGTTCGTCATTTAAAATATCACCAGTAGTACTCATGAAAACTACTGCTGCATATTTTTTTAATTGTTTTTCATTAAAGAAAGTAGCATCAGTTGTAGTATCAACTTCAAATCCATTGTCTTTACCAATTTTTTGAAGGGCAGCAACACCTGCAGGAATGGAACTATGGTGAAATGCTTTTGTTAAACTAAATACCAAAATACGTAAAGGTTTTTTGGTTGTATCAAAAGACAAAAAGCTACCTGCAAATAGCAAGCAAATAAGCATAAATTTAAACTGTTTCATACAAGTATTTTTTATCTGTTGATGCTATTTGATTAATAGAAGTAAATATCCGTTTTTTATCAGACGAAAAGAAAAAAATCTATTTCTACTAAGCGTATCAAGGATTTAATTAAATTGTTAGATATTTCTAAACGAATTAATCTAACTCAATTAGAATTATTCAAACACCCACTGATATATGAAAACAAAAACAGGTTCATTACTCGCGTCTATGATGTTTCTAGAATATTTTATATGGGGAGCTTGGTATGTAACCATGGGCACCTATATGACGGAACACCTTCAAGCATCTGGCATGGAAATAGGCGCTGCATATGGCGCATTGGCCATTGCAACAATGATTTCTCCATTTTTTGTAGGATTAGTAGCAGACAGGTATTTTGCCGCACAAAAAATTATGGGCGTTTTACATATCATTGGTGCCGTATTATTATTTCTTGCTACCCGAATGGAAACTAGTGGATTCTATTGGGTGGTTTTAGGATATGCATTATTGTATATGCCAACCATTGCGCTAAGTAATAGCATTGCCTTCTCTCAAATGACCGACCCAGGAAAACAATTCCCTTGGATCAGGGTATTTGGAACCCTCGGATGGATAGTAGCTGGTGTAACCATTGGTCAAATGAATATTGAAAAAACAGCCACTACTTTTTATTTAGCAGCAAGTTGTTCTGTGATTTTAGGTTTACTCAGTTTTGTTTTGCCAAATACGCCACCAAAAGCAGCAACAACCGATGCTTCAAGTGCTTTAGGTTCAGAAGCATTTGTATTGTTTAAAGACAAACCTTATTTGGTATTTTTTATTGCAGCCATTTTAGTATGTATTCCGCTTTCATTTTATTATGGATTTGCAAATACTTTTTTAAATGAAATTCATGTAGCAAATGCCGCTAGTAAAATGACGCTTGGTCAAGTTTCTGAAGCGGCTTTTATATTAGCCATTCCATTTTTATTTAATAGAATTGGTGTAAAGAAAATGTTGCTCATGGGAATGACTGCTTGGATATTACGTTATTTATTTTTTGCTTATGGAAATGCAGAAAGTAATAATTGGATGTTATATGCAGGTATTTTATTGCATGGAATCTGCTACGATTTTTTCTTTGTTACAGGCTATATGTATACCGAGAAAAAAGCAGGTGATAAAATTAAAAATGCAGCACAAGGCTTATTTACTTTTGCTACTTATGGCGTAGGAATGTTTATTGGCGCACGTTACTCAGGATTCACTGTAGATAAATATAAAATTGAAACAGGCCACGATTGGCAAAGCATTTGGTACACACCAGCGTATATTGCACTCGCAGCTTTAATTTATTTTATGCTGTTTTTTAAAGAAAAGAAAACACAAATTAGTCACTAACAAATAAACAACACATTCGTATGCAAAGAATAGCCATGCTTGGATCCGGTTTTATCGGACGATTTTATGCAGATGCTTTACAAGGTTATAGAACACGCGACAAAGTAGTAAGTATTTATTCGCGCAGAGAAGAAAGCGCACAAAAATTTGCCAACGATTATCAGTGTGCACATTGGACCACCAATATGGAAGAATCCATAGCAAACCCTGATGTAGATATTGTATGTATTGCACTACCCAATAATTTACACGAAGCAGCGGTAATGCTTTGTTGTAAACACAAAAAAGCGGTAATGACTACAAAGCCCCTAGGACGCAATGCAGCCGAAGCAAAAAGAATGTTATTGGCCGTAGAAGAAGCCGGAATTTTTAATGGCTATTTAGAAGACTTAGTGTATACTCCAAAATTCATTAAAGCAGAAGCGAGCGTACGCGAAGGTGCACTCGGCAGAATTCTTTGGGCAAAATCTAGAGAAACCCATCCTGGCCCACATAGTGAATGGTTTTGGGATATTGAACAAGCAGGCGGTGGCTGTATTTTAGACCTAGGTTGCCATTGCGTAGAAATTGCACGTAGTTATATTGGCAAAGATATTAAGCCCATAGAAGTGATGTGCTGGGCCGATACACAAGTAAAACCTATTGATGCAGAAGACCATGCTATTGGCTTAATTAAATACGAAAATGGCGCCATTGGTCAGTTTGAAGTTAGTTGGACTTTTAGGGGTGGATTAGACCTCCGAGACGAAGTAATGGGCACAGAAGGAACCATCTGGATCAATAGTTTTTTACGCACTGGATTTGAAATGTTTACAACAGGATCTGGTGGAGATTATATTGCAGAAAAAGCCGAAAGCAATACAGGCTGGCTCTTTCCTGTGGGCGATGAGTTAAATGAACTTGGCTACAACCATATGTTTATGGATATGTTTAATGCCAAAGAAAAAGGCATTGACCCTAAAGAAACCTTCTATGATGGCTATATTGTAAATGCCATTTTAGACGCGGCTTATGCTTCTGCAAAATCAAAACTTTGGGAGCCTGTTCAACTAGATATTTGGAGAGGAAAATCAGGACTAAGTAAAGAAAGTCATTTAGTAAACCACGATGCAGAACACTGGTTAATTAAAGAAGAAATGACACATTTTGGCACCAAAAAATTAATATTAAAAAACAAACTATCTGGCTTAATTACCGAGCGAGTGATAGATTAAAAACGATTATTATGCTATCTCAAAACCAATTCATTCACCACGTGTATTTCTGGCTAGAAAATCCAACTAATACCGCAGATCGTGCCGCTTTATTGGCCGGATTAAATAAACTGAGTGCTGTAAGTTCCATTCTTGAATTTCATATTGGCGTTCCTGCATCTACCAATAGAGGCGTAATTGATGCTAGTTACCACTTTTCATTACTAACTACTTTTGCCAACCAAGCCGACCAAGATGCTTATCAAATTGACCCCATGCATTTGGCATTTATTGACACCTGTAAGCATCTTTGGCAAAAAGTAATTGTATATGATTCTATAGGGGCTGAATAATTTAAGTTGTTTTTGACTCCAAAAACAACTGCCACCAATAAAGTCTTTATTACCCCCCGGCATAAGAACATTATTTAGTGGCAGTATATTAATACGTTAATGCATTAACGTTAAACAAATTTCATTCTAACCAATTAATTTAATGAAAAACAGGTAAATATCTAAGTGAAATAATAGGTCATTTCCTATTTATTTGTACCTTAGAATTTTACAAATAAGGTTACTTTCTTATTTTATTATTGGTAATAAATATTTTATGAAATTAAGGCTGTTTTGTTGTTTTATTGCAATTACGGGGGCTAACCTATCTTATTGTCAGGAGCCTGACAGTATATTAGTAGTAAAAAACAATGATTTTTTTAAAGATTTAGTAAAAAAGACCGAATATATCCCCCCTATTTATATAGTACCCAATGGACTTGTAACACCCAATTATGTAAAATTCAAGTCAAGGGGACAGCTGCTAATCAAAACGCCTAATCATTTGTATTTAACTTTTTCGGGTGGAGGATGGCTATACCAATTAACCAATATTACCCCAACCGATTTGGTATTTAAAAGGAATGACAATTCTGAGAATTTCAATTATAATTTTGATGCCTTTTATTTCTCACACAAAGATAATATTTATAACCTAGGGGGCTATGGCTTTTGGAAATCAAATGGCACGCTTCGAAAATTCAACTTTACAGATAAAGTATGGGACGTAGACCCGTTAAATATGGAGATTCACACCCCTTCGAGTTTTTCGCATATATGGTTTAGTAATATAGAATCAAGCATTTACATACCATTTCATCAATTAATCAATACTGGCATTATTTTAAAACCTTCTGAAAGCACTTTAGTCAATGATTGTTATAAACTCAATTTAACTAACAATAGTTGGGAGAGATTAGGCGCTACAAGTAGTGAAGTAATTGGGTTAATTAATGGCACTAATTTAACAACTGCAACCGACCAAGGCTTATTAACCAATTCTGAGTCTAGTATTTATCTAATTGATTTTGAAAATAATCAAGTAAAAATGCAACGTAATGGATCATTGGTTCAATCGCTTCAAAGGCTAGATCCACGATTTTTAAAATATTACTATCATAACAAAATCTATTTTTCTAATATAGAAAATGGTGTATACGATTCTTTGAACATACCATTAAATACATTAACCCTAACGAACTATAAAGTTTGGAAAAAATCATACACTAGTTTACTTGTAAGCATTGCTAGTTTACTGCTAATAATAATTCTTTTTTATGCTTGGCGAATACTTCGAAAAAGAAAAAAAGCAATTGCCCATAATCTAGTCCATTTTTCTACCCATGCCATCACTGAATTATCCGAAACAGAGCATAATTTAATTGAGATGCTCATTTTAAACAGCAACCAAAAAAAATCGGCATCTGTAACAGAAATAAATTACATATTGGGTACTAAAAATAAAAATGCAGGATTACAAAAGAAAGTACGCAGCGATATTATTTCTAGTATTAATCAAAAGTATCGGCACTTAACACTTGCAGAGGAACCATTGATTCAAAGTATAAGGAATGAATCGGATAAAAGATATTTTGAATACTTTATTAAGCACGAAATGTGTGCTGAAGCAGAGAAGCTAATTAGTCATACATAATTTGATATGACTAATTATGTATTCAAGCAATAGCTTTCTTAGCCCATGCTAATACCATTGCTAATTGAGCTTCTTTTGTTAACAAACTATTGTCTAATTCAATAGCATCAGCAGCTTTACGTAGTGGGCTAACTGCACGATTACTATCTGCAGCATCGCGCATTTCTAAATTGGCTTGAATTTCTTTAAGTGTTATAGAAGGATTTTTTTCTTTAAGTTCTTGGTACCTTCTTTGCGCACGAATAGCGGGGTCGGCTGTAACAAATATTTTCAATGCTGCATTAGGAAAAACCGTTGTGCCTATATCTCTTCCATCCATTACAATCCCTTTTTCTATTCCCATTAATTGTTGCTGGGCTACTGCAAAAGTTCGCACTTGTTCGAGTGCCGCAACTTCACTTACTTTTTCACTTACCTGCATATCCCTAATAAATGGCTCTACATTTTCATCATTTAAATAAATATCTGATTGACCTGTTGTGTTATTGAATTTAAACTGCAGTGTAATATTATTTAAAGCACTAATGACGGCTTGTGAATCGGTACTATTTATTTGATTACGTAAAAAATATAAAGCAATTGCCCGATACATAGCACCAGAATCTATAAAAACATAGTTTAATTCCTTTGCCAATTGTCTTGCCAAAGTACTTTTGCCACAAGCCGAATATCCATCAAGGGTAATAATTATTTTTTCCATGCTACTTTATATTCAACAATCAGTTTCTTAACTACAAAAATGCACTTTTAAAAAGATCCCACAAACTTATTAATACTATTGTTAATCAAATGTACTTATCACATTGTAAGTTAATTACATATGAAAGCCAAATGTAAGTTTGAACTAAAATATATTTACTTTTAAGCATAGGTTTAATAAAACAGTTTGACCTTAACCCATCTTTTCAATTATAGAAAGCGAAATGAATCAGAAAAAAGTACTATTTCACTTATTTCTATTTTTGTCTATTAGCGTATTCGCTCAACAAAATATAACGATTGCGCAACCTAATGGATGCGGGTCAGACAATTACTTACAAATCTTAAGAAAAGATGCAGCATTTAGTGCTAATGAATTAAACATGAATAAGCAAATTCGACTGTTTAATGCATCAAATGAAATTATTCGTCAAAGAACAAACGCAACAAATAATAATGGAAAAACTACTTATTCAGTATCTCCCATTACAGGAATCATTTCTATTCCAGTTGTTGTTCATATCATAAAATCTAATCCAGAATCTGTTACAGACCAAATGGTAATTGATGGTATTAAAGAGTTAAATGATGCATTTGCGCATCAGGGTAGTTATTCAAGTGATCCATTGGGCGTAAATACAGGTATCCAATTTTGTTTGGCCAAAACAGCACCTGATGGCTCTTTAACAAACGGCATCGATCGAATTAGTTCTTATTATGAAAATATTGATGTTGATTTAGAATCTGGGGTGCTTGCAACGCTTTCTCAATGGGATCCCGCATACTATGCAAATATTTGGCTAGTCAGTGGAATTAAAGGTGAAATACCTCCCACCATATTTGAGTGTGGAAGTTGGCAACGTGTTGGTTATGGAGGATATGCCTCTGCTGGTGGCGGCTTAGTAGTTAGTAGTTTAAGCGGCCCATTAGTTGCGCATGAAATGGGGCATTTTTTATCTTTACTTCATACTTTTCAAGGGCAAAATTGTGCTAATGCAGATTGTACACTTGATGGTGATTTAGTTTGTGACACACCTCCAGATAGAAGCACTAAATCTTCGCCTTGTAATAGTCCAGAAAACTCTTGTAATACGGATACTATTTCTGGACCATTTAAAAAAGACGTGCCCGACAATATCTCTAATTTCATGGATTATGGCAGCCCATGTCCTTCTGTATTTACACAAGGACAATCAGATAGAATGCATGCTTTTATAAACTTGTTTAACGGAGGGAGTTTGCTTAATAGCAATCGATGTAATCTTCCTTGTACTGATGCTATCTTGGCTAAATTTGATTGGTATGCAAATCCACATCCAATGATAGGCGATGTAGTAAGTTTTAATAATAGTTCAACTGGAGCAAGCAGTTATAAATGGTATGTAAATGGTGTATTGATGGCCAACACACCAAGCTTTAATTATACGGTATCTAGTGTTGGTACTTATATTGTAAAACTGGTTGCTTACAATACTTCAGGTAATTGCACCTCTTCTTACACAGGAAACGTTTTGGTAGATTGTGGCGTTGTTGCTAGATTTTCTCCAGACAAAAGAATTATAGCATCTGAAAGTGGCATCTATAAGGATCCCGTACTTTTTCAAAACACCTCTTATGGTGCTACCAATTACCAATGGTTTGTATCAGATAAAACAGGGGCAACTTTTTCAAACGCTGGAAATACAAAGGATCTATTGTATGATTTTTTACAACCTGGCACTTACAAAATAAAACTAGTTGCTTCTAATGGTAGCTGTGTTTCAAATTCAAATACTTACACTTTAACGGTATTAGATCCAAAACCTGATGGAGCTCTTTCTGTATACCAAGTAAGTTGTTATAAAACAGATAGTATTCGCATTGTTTTTGGCATTAATAATACAGGATACGATACGCTTCATGCAGGCGCTATTGTTAGTTTTTACGATAAATTTCCAGGTGCGGTAAACCCTCAAAAATTAAACAACAGTTTTGTATTGCCAAATGATATTTTAGGAAAATGCGGTGCTGTATTTACGCAAATTGTTGGCGTTAGTAAACCTAAGCAAGATTCCATCACCTTAATTTTTGACGAGGCTAACGTAATAAACGAATTAATTGAATCTAACAACACTGTATTCAAACAAAAATTTCAATTTAGAATAAGTGCCACACCCGCTGATACAATTGTATTTACAAATTCAACGCTTCCATTATTGCTAATTAATAATTCTTTAGACCCAATATCTTCCATTATTTGGAGTCCAAATATTGGGCTTTCCTGCAATACTTGTGCCAACCCAACACTTAATGTTACAGATACTGTTTTAATGAAAGTGCTTGCAAATAGTAGTTTCAATTGTACAGATTCTGCATATTCCTACATTAAAGTTTTTCCAATAGACATTAGTTTAGATAGTACTAGTATTGTTTGTTTTAATAACGACAGTTTACTTGTTACTGTAAAAGTTTGTTTAGCAAATGGCTATAAACGTTTGAAGAAAAAAATTGAAATTGAGTATTTTAATAATGATTTCAATTTAGTACCTGCTATTAAATTAGGTTCAATTTTTATAGACTCAAATACCGTTTTCAGTAATGGCTGTGTTGTAGTTCCTGCTTATATAAAAATGACGCTAACCCCAAATGTTTTTGTAGCCATTAACACATCGTTAGCCCAGTTTGAAACTAACACATCAAATAATAGTAAATTAACAAAGTATACCCCTTTTAAATTAATTGCACAGCCTACTGATTATGACGCCTATAGGGGAGAAAATCTACCTATTACAATCATCAACCAAGGAGATGCCTACAAGAATATTATTTGGACACCTAGTGAAGGTTTGAGTTGTACCAATTGTTTGTCTACTATCATTAATACAAAGATTAATAGGAACTATAAAATATGGGGTATCAATAAATTTTATTGTACCGATTCCACATACGTGAATATCAGTACTTATTATAGGTCTCATTTAGCATTACCCACCGTATTTACACCTAATGGAGATGGATTGAATGATTATTTTTATGTGATTGCTGGAAAAGAAGTGGTTTCCGTTAATAAATTTCAAATATTTAATCGCTGGGGGCAAAAAGTTTTTGAATCTAATAACTCAAAGCCAAACGAATATATTAGTGGATGGGATGGATACTATAAAGGTAAGATTGCTGAAAATGGAACCTATATTTATTATATTTTAATTACGCTGCTAGACGGAACAATAGAAGAAGTAAAAGGCAACATAACACTGTTTAGATAATTTTTTATTTTGAAACAAAAAACGATAACCATATTATTTATTTTCATTCTATGCTGCATTCAAGCAAATGCACAAGATGCAAATTTTTCACAATTTTTCTCTTCTCCATTAACACTCAATCCAGCAAACACCGGAAATTTTAATGGCTCAATTCGATTCGCAGGAAATTTCAGAAACCAGTGGGCCTCATTTAATAATGCATTTTCAACAGCCACATTTTCAATTGATGCTCCTATTTTAACGAATAAAATTTCTTCGCAGAATAGACTAGCCTTAGGGCTTTTGGCACTGTCTGACCAAAGTGGAAATGGCTTATTAAAACAAAATTATTTAAGTGCCTCCATTGCTTACAAAAAAGGGTTCGACCAAGATGCGCAGCATTCTTTAACC
>Ga0194060_10001629_pt1 | contig 16088 bp, 17 predicted proteins | sample SepL225m_MetaG_FD_163427 | JGI IMG/M metagenome (GOLD analysis project Ga0194060, IMG submission 163427) | Anoxic zone freshwater microbial communities from boreal shield lake in IISD Experimental Lakes Area, Ontario, Canada - Sep2016-L222-5m | ecosystem: Environmental > Aquatic > Freshwater >...
TTCCTGACCAACCTGGAGTTTATTTCTTTTTGAAAGGAAGAGAAATAATTTATGTTGGAAAAGCCACTTCACTTAGAGACAGAACAAAAAGTTATTTTGGAAAAGATATTATTGAAACGAGAGGACCTATCATTTTAGATATGGTTTTCAAAGCTAATAAAATCAAATGGCTCGAGACTGATAGTGTTCTTGAAGCATTAATTTTGGAAGCAAGCTTAATAAAGAAATATCAGCCTAAATATAATACTAAAGAAAAGGACGACAAAAGCTTTAACTATGTTTGCATAACTAAAGAAAAGTTACCAAGAGTTATTGTGGTAAGAGGAAGAGAGCTGCTTCAGAAACAAGAGAATTCTTACGCAAAAATATATGGCCCGTTCACAAATGGCGGACAATTAAAAGAAGCTATAAAAATTATTCGCAGAATTTTTCCATTTTTAGATGACAAAAGTAAAAATTATGTAGAGTTTTATCAACGAATAAATTTAATTCCTGATTTAAATGACAGAACTTTGTATTTACAGAATATAAAGAATATTAAATTATTTTTTGAGGGCAAAAAGAAAAAAATTCTTAAGAATTTAGAAAAGGAAATGAAGGAATTTGCGAAGAGGTGTGAATTTGAAAAAGCAGGAGAAGTTAAAAGACAAATTTTTGCGCTAAAACACATTAATGATATTGCTCTAATAAAAAGCGATGCAAAAAAACAAGAGAATTTTCCGCGCTTTACCCTTCCCGGAATACCGGGTGGGACTTACGCGACGAAAAATTCTCTTGTTTCTTATTCTCGCTTAGAAGCTTATGATATTGCTCATATGGGTGGTAAAAATATGGTGGGAGCTATGGTGGTGTTAGAAAATGGAGAGGTAAATAAAAATGAATATAAAAGATTTAAAATAAGAACTCAAAGTAATACAAATGATACAGGAGCTCTGAAGGAAGTACTGGAAAGACGCTTGAGACACACAGAGTGGCCGTTTCCGGGGCTTATTGTTGTGGATGGTGGAATAGCACAAATTAATACAGCTAAGTCTGTTTTGGTCAAAATGGGCTTGAAAATCAGTATTGTTTCTGTGCTCAAAGATGAACGTCATAAACCGAAAGCTATTATGGGAGACAAGAAAAGTGGATTAAAATATAAAAGAGAAATATTGTTGGCTAATAGTGAGGCACACAGATTTGCTATTGCTTATCATAAGAATATGAGAAATAAGAATTTTTTGCACCACGCTTAAGGTCGCGTTTTAAAGGACGGTACGCGACATGATTCCGTAGAATCAATTGCGTGGCATGATTTCGTTAAATCAAATAATATGAAAAATAAAAAACAAAATATATTAATTTTACATAACATTAGGAGTGTTGAAAATGTCGGGGCTATGTTTCGCACTGCTGATGCGGCGGGTATAGATAAAATTTATTTGACGGGGTATACACCTACGCCACTGGATAGGTTTGGCCGAAAAAGGGGAGATATGGCCAAGTCTGCTCTGGGGGCAGAAGAATTCGTGCCTTGGGAGCAGAAGAAAAGTATTTCATCATTACTTTCTAATTTAAAAAAGGACGGATTTTACATAATTGGGATAGAGCAGGATAAAAAGTCTATTGATTATAAATCTGTAAAACTCAAAGAGAAGAATGCTTTTCTTGTGGGAGAGGAGGTTGCAGGAATTTCTAAAAGTAATTTAACAAAATGTGATGTTATTGCAGAAATTCCAATGCGTGGGAAAAAAGAATCACTAAATGTCTCTGTGGCGCTAGGTATAGCACTCTTTAGGATATTAAAAATTTAAAAAACAAAATATCAAAATTTATAAAGCAATCTATCTGGCAAAGCTTTGCCAGCGAACTGCTCGTCACTCAAGAAAATAATAGAAAGAATACTTTCTTTATTTTCTAAGCTCCTGCGCAAGGCTTTATATATTTTATATTTTGTTTTTTAAAAATGTTATGATTATGTTGTAATGAAAAAGTTATTATTTAGTATATTGTTTTTTGTGGTACTTTTTTCTGTGCCAATTTTTCAAGTTGACGCTATTACTACGACACCTATTAAGATTTTACTTGTACCTGGGCACGATAATGAAATTTGGGGTGCACAATATAAAAATATAAAAGAAGCAGCTATGAATTTGGCTGTAGCTTCTAGGGTTTATAATCTTTTAAATAAAGATAAAAGATTCGAGGTTTATATTACTCGTGATTTGGATGGATATACAAAAGAATTTGCAGATTATTTTTCTACACAGAGGGATGCAATTTTGGCTTTTGAGCACAATGCAAAAAATTTAATGCAGACTAAGGTTGCTACTGGAAATTTCGTCGAGAAAGAAAACGTTGTGCACAATACTGCAAGTGAAGATATGGTTGTCCGTTTGTATGGAATAAATAAATGGGCAAATGAGAATAATGTGGATGCAGTTATTCATGTGCACTTCAATGATTATCCACGCCCAAATAGCTGGACAGCAGGGAAGTACAAAGGTCTTGCAATTTATATGCCTGATGGACAGTTTGTTAATTCTAGGGAAAGTAGCCTTCTCGCAGCGGATATTTATACACAATTGAGAAAAAAGTATCTTACAAGCACTTATCCTCCAGAGCTTGGTGGTTTGGTCTCAGACCAGAAGCTGATAGCTATGGGAGCAAATGAGACCCTTATATCTAGTGTTCGTTCTGTTTTAATAGAGTATGGATATATTTATAGATTTGGAGATAGCGTCGCTCGACACAAATCATACGATAATTTTGCTCAATACACAGCTACTGGTATAAAGAACTATTTTTTTGTGAAATAAAAAACAAAATATCAAATTTATAAAGCAATCTATCTGGCAAAGCTTTGCCAGCGAACTGCTCGTCACTCAAGAAAATAATAAATGGAGTACCATTTTTATTTTCTAAGCTCCTGCGCAAGGCTTTCTAAATTTGATATTTTGTTTTTTACTTTGTAGCCAATATCTTTAGTGCCTCACGAATTTTTGTGTTGGTATTTGTGTCGGGGGAGACTTTCTTTAATGCATCACGAGCCTCGCTTTGAGAATATCCGAGTGATTTTAATGCTTCGAGGGCGTCGAGTTCTAATTGAAGGGAGCCATCTGTCAAGATTGTCCCCATTTTATCTCGGAGTTCTATTACAATTTTCTCTGCAGTTTTTCTACCAATACCAGATATTTTTGTGAGGTAGCTAGTATCACCTGTACCTATAGCTTTTCTTAGTGTTTCGATTGAAGCAATCCCCAAGATTGCGAGAGCAGACCGGGGCCCAATACCAGATACATTTATAAGCATTTCGAAGAATTTTAGTTCCTCTTGGTCAAGAAACCCGTATAAATCTAATGCATCTTCTCGTACATGTGTATGGATAAAGAGAAAAATTTCGTCTCCCAATTTGTATTTTTTAGACAAGACATCTAGAGATGCGTTTACTTTATATCCAACGCCATTTGTTTCAACAAGAATAAATTTCTCTGTTTTTAGAATTATTTTACCTTTTATGCTGCCAATCATGAATTAATCATAGCATATTTACAAAACCGTGGCGGGGATTGCATTTTAAAGACTTTTCTGTTAAATTGCATGTATGCCAATAACACAATCAGCTAAAAAAGCAATCAGGGGTTCTCTTCGCAAGAAGGCTTTTAATGACCAACGCAAGAAGGTTATGAAAGAAATAATTAAGAAAATTGAGAAAACAGTTAAAACTGACAAGGCTGGGGCCGCAAAAATGCTTCCTTCTGCTTTTCAATCTATCGACAAGGCTGCACAAAAAGGTGTTATAAAGAAAAACAACGCCGCTAATAAAAAGTCTCGATTATCAAAATTAGTAAAATAAAAAGCAAAGATTTGTTATTTAGAAAGCCTTGCGCAGGAGCTTAGAAAACAAAAATGGTATTCCATTTATTATTTTCTTGAGTGACGAGCAGTTCGTTGGCAAAGCTTTGCCAGATAGATTGCTTTATAAACAATAAATCTTTGTTTTTTAATTAAATATTTATGAATCATTTACTTGAATTTTATGGAACTGAGTGCCCTCATTGCGTCACAATGCATGAGCTAGTTGTGCGTTTAGAAAAAGAAGAGGGAATAAAGGTGGAAGCATTGGAGGTCTGGCACAACAAGCAAAATGAAGAGCGTTTGCTCGCATTAGATAAAGATTTCTGTGGTGGGGTGCCTTTTTTTTACAACACTAAAACTAGTAAGTGGATTTGCGGGGACGATAGTTATGAAAATTTGAAAGCTTGGGCTAAAGGCAATTAAGAATTAGTAATTACGAATTAAAGCAAAACAAAAACCACCCGTGAGGGTGGTTTTTGTTTGAGTTAAATATTACGCACGTTGTACGTTTGTAGCATTCAATCCTTTTGGTGATTCCTCAGTTTCAAAAGAAACAGTATCACCTTCTTTAAGCTCATCAAAAGTTACGCCAACTAGAGAATTGCTGTGAAAGAATAAATCTTTCGCAAGGCCTTCTCCGGTTATAAAGCCGAAACCTTTATCAGTGAGTCTTTTTATTGTACCAGTCATTGATTTTTTTAGTTAAATTTTTAAATACAAATAGATATATCTAAGAAATCGACTCTTTTCGCACCTACTTTGTTCCTAGAGTATATCACAGAACAGTGTCATTTGTCAAGTATAAATTGAATTCAGCTTCTATTTATTCGCTATTTTAGTCAAAATAAGCTAATCTACATTGATGCCTAAGGAAATTAAGGAAAATCAGAAAAATCAGGAAGTTATAGTAAGATTCGACAATGTGTCCTTCGAATGGGGAGTCAACAAGCCTATTTTAGATAGTGTTAGTTTTACTATTCGTCGTGGGACAAAATTTACTCTTATGGGGCAAAATGGCGCTGGTAAGAGCACTATTTTTGGTTTAATCTCGGGCTCGAGTGTTCCAGAGTCAGGAATAATAAATATTGTAAATGATGTTAGTATCGCATCTGCTAGACAAGTGATTCCACGTGAACAATTAGATTTAACCATCCGAGAATTTTTTTCTAAATGTTTTAAACAAAAAGTATATGATATAGATCCTCGGATTGATGAAGTATTAGAAGTCGTAAATTTGAAAGGGCACACAAAGATTCATGACAAAGTCGTTCGAACTTTTTCCGGTGGACAGCAAGCGCGCCTGCTCCTAGCTTCTGCAATTATTCAAGACCCTGATTTGCTTCTACTCGATGAGCCGACAAACAATCTAGACAAAGCGGGTATCGCTCACCTAACTAATTTTTTGGTTAATTATAAAAAGACTGTCTTGGTTATTTCACACGATGCAGAGTTTTTGAATGCATTTACACAAGGTGTTTTGTACTTAGATGTTTATACGAAAAAAATAGAGCAATATGTAGGTAACTATTTTAATGTAGTAAAAGATATTACTGCTCGTGTAGAAAAAGAGAATATGAAAAACGCGCAGTTGCAAAAAGAGATTCAGGCAAAAAAAGACCAGGCCAATGTATTTGCATACAAAGGCGGACGACTGCGTTTGGTCGCAAAGCGAATGCGTGAAAAGGCCGAAGAGCTCGAGGAGGAAATTGTGGACGTGAGGAAGGAAGATAAATCCATAAGGACTTTTGTTATACCATCACAGCCAGATTTGATTGGAGAAATTTTGAAGATTTCTTCTTTTACTACGATGAGGAATGGAAAGATTGTGAAGCGTAAAGCTAGTGTTACTTTAAACAAAAATCAGCATTTACTTTTACAAGGGCCGAACGGCATAGGCAAGACTACTCTCCTCGAGAGGCTCGCGAGTGGGCATGCAGACGGAGAAAAAGTAAAAGAGGGAATACGTATTGGATATTACAGGCAGGATTTTTCTACTTTAAATTTTGATGATACTGTTTATCAATCTCTTGCGAGCGCAATGATTCTAGGCGGAGAAAAATTAGACGAAGAGCGTATGCGTTCTATCGCTGCAGGGTTTTTGATCACTGGAGAATTTATTCGTACGAAAATAGGTGATTTATCAGAAGGGCAGAAAGGGCTCGTGGCTTTTGCTAGATTGGTATTACAAAAACCCGGGCTTCTCATTTTAGACGAGCCGACGAATCATATAAACTTTCGTCATTTGCCGATAATTGCAAAAGCCTTGGACGAGTATAAAGGCGCGATGATTTTAGTTTCCCACGTACCAGAATTCGTAAAACAAATTAGGACTGACGAGGTTCTAGATTTAGAAAAATAAAAGAGAAGCTCTTATTTAGCGAACATTTCTATTGGTTTGGTGTATATGTTGTTTGCGTAATTGCTTTCGTTGATGCTTTTTGCAAAATTTACATCTATTTTTATTGTTTTTTGTCCCGCAGTGTCGCTTAATTTAAAGAATTCGTTTTCTTTGTATGGTGACCAAGTCCAATCAACAGTTCCTCCTGGAGCTAGTGGTCCGTAGTTTCCTCCAGAAAATGGAACAGAGTTTTTAAATCCTGCTAATTCAGCAGAGAAAGGTGCACCTGTGTCTGAAGTTTTGGTGCCGATATTTTTAATTGTTATAACAACTTGTATGTCTTTGTTGTTTACTATTGGGTGAGGGGGTGTTACTACTACGTTTGTCACAACTAAATCAACAAAACCATTTATATCTCCAGTGCCCACTTTTGCTTTAGCGTCATCCATTGCAAACTTTAGACTTGCTGTCAGGTCATATTTCCAATCACCATTTTCGTTTATGAAAACTATATTTTCGACATAAGGAACACCCACGGGAGTTTTTATAGTAGCGATAGGTGTCATGGTCATATTTGCTACCATCCTTGTGTCTAATTCTTGAATATTGTTAACAATACAAGATGAGACGGGAATTGTTTTTAAAGTTGCGAGAATATTTATTGTCTGGATAGAGGCATGCTTTATGATTAATGAATTATCTCCTGAAATAAATCCTTGGCATATATCTCCTATGACTGTTGCGACTTTATAAATATTTTGGCTAGGGGCATTCACAGGACCTGTTGTGCTTGGTTGAGGTACTTCTAGGGAAGGAGGTGTTTCGTTTGTTGGCAATACTGATGGAGTCTCAGCAACTGGAGGAATATCTGTTTTTGGAATAGATATATAAAACTTATATGCAAAAAATCCTCCCACAATTAACAATAATATGACAAGAGGAACAAAAATAAATTTTTTGTTGAATTTTGATTTTGTTACTACTCCAGAGGAAAGATTATTAAATGCTTCATTTATATCTGTTATTTTCCAGCCGGCTGAAAGTAATACATTTTTAATATTTTCTAATGGTACTCCTCTTTGCATTTCCTTTTTAATGTAAATAATAAGTTGTTGGTTTATCATACTCATATTGTATTACAATGCAGATATTTTACAACAGCGATTTTAGAAAAATAGATAGTTCATCTCCTTTTATTTCCCTGACGCCGTTTTCTTTTAATGTGTTTAATTTTATATTCATAACTCTTTCACGTTTTAAATCAGCGACTTCTTGGAAAAGGGCAGAGCACATTCTTCTAATTTGATGTTTTTTACCTTCAGATAAAATTACCCTGAAAGTATTGTTGTTTATTATCGTGACTTTGCATTTTTTTGTAATATAGCCTTCAATATTTACACCTGCCTCCATTTTTTGCTTGAAGTTTGAACGGAGTTTTTCTTTTGTTTTTACCAAGTATTCTTTTTCATGAACATATTTTGGATTTAAGAGTTGGTCTGTGATGCGGCCATCATTTGTTAGGATTAGTAAACCATGCGAAGCCTTATCCAGCCTGCCGAGAGGGAAGAACCCCTCTTTGGGTGAGTCGGTTTCTACTCCAGTTGGCTTATTATAGGCAAAGTATTTATATTCTTTTTGTTTGGCGCCTTTTACTTCTACTTTATCATTTTCATTAACCTGACTACCAAGTTCTGCTAGTTTTCCATTTATAAAAACCTTCTTAGTTTTTATAAGCTCATCTGCCCCACGACGAGTAGAAATTTTTTTATCAGCTAGGTATTTATTTATTCTCATGGACCTACTTTACCACAGGAGGGGTGTTGGGTCTAATTTGGATGGTTGTGGCATTAATACTACCATCTGTGTTGGCAGCCCCCGACACTGTTACCTCTGTTCCCACAGTAAGGTCATTTGCTGTGCCATCGGCTTGCTTTGTAATTTTTGTATTACCACTTAGAAATATTATTTTTGAACCACTACCCTGACTAGCTCCACCTTGCTGTGGATTAGTACCTCCAGCACCAAGCTGGACGGTTATGCTATTCGCATCCTTCGCAATAACTTGCCCAGCAGTAAATCCTCCTGCACCATTTCTAGTCCCTCTCATCATTCCTCCTGCACCATTTTGACCAAAAACTGAACCTCTACTACTAATACTTGCTCTTACGTTATTCCCACCATAGGTCATTCCTCCATAAAATACTGCAACTAAAACTATAATTACACCGACAATTAAACCAATTTTATTATTTTTGTTCATATATATGTTTTTTTTATTATTCTTATAATATTAATTAATAAATTTTACTCGTATCTTAAAGCATCTATTGGGCTTAGTCTTGAAGCACGCCGGGCAGGGTAGTATCCGAATATTATTCCTATTGCAGCCGAGACACAGAAAGCAAGAATGATTGAAGAAACCGAAACTGATGCTTGTAGAATTCCTAGAGATGTAACCCCAAACGATATTAGCCACCCCAAGATAACTCCTATAACACCACCAATAAATGTAAGCATAATTGCTTCGACCAGAAATTGCTTATTGATATCTTTTCTTTTTGCCCCGATTGCTTTTCGTAAACCAATTTCTCTTGTTCTTTCAGTGACAGTTGTTAGCATCATGTTCATGATACCTATTCCTCCTACAACCAATGAAATACCAGCTACTGCTGCAAGTAAGGTTGTAAATGTGCTGGTTACAGAAGAGGCTGTTGCAATGATGGATGCTTGGTTCAATACATTAAAATCAATTTTTGTGGGGTCTGTGATGTTGTGACGAGTTAATAGCAACGTTGTTATATCGTCTTGTACTTGTGTTGAGACATCAGAGCTGGCTGTTTGAATATCTATTTCACCCAGATATTTATTCCCTGTAAGGTAGCGTTGTGCAGTGGTATATGGAATATATATCATGTCATCTGCGTTACTAAAACCAGAACCACCTTTCGCGACAGTTATTCCAATGATGCTGTATTCCATGCCCTTGATACGAATTTTTTGTCCAACTACGCCAGTTGCTCCGACTCCAAATAAGTCGTCTCTGGTTGTTGGCCCGAGAACGGCAACCTTTGTACCATTAACTACATCTTGGTCAGATATAAAATTTCCTTCATCAATTGCCACATTTCGAATTCCTAAATATGATGGTTCTGTACCAGTGATGCTTGTATTTGTATTTGTCCCTGTCGCTATTATTTGCTGGCGCGAAGTTACTTCACGTGCCACTCCAGATACATTTGAAACTTGAGATGCAATTGCATCAGCATCCGTCACAGTAAGAGATTGTGCCCCACCACGGCCAGCCGAAGGTCCACCAAAAGAACGCGCAGCTCCTGGCATAATCATAACTAAATTTGCTCCCATTGATTGGATACTTGAGGACACGGAATTCTGAGCTCCTTGACCAATAGCTGTCATGGCTATAACCGAGGCAATACCAATAATAATTCCAAGCATGGTAAGCCCCGACCTTGCTTTATTGGCTGATAGAGCTGAGTATGTTTCATGTAATAAATCTGAGTTTTTCATATAGTATGATGTTTTGCGATTTTTTTAATATGCGGAGCTCTTGTTTCTAATAATCCATCTTTTATAAAAAGTATTCTATCAGCATGCTCGGCAATGTCTTGTTCGTGAGTAATAAGTATAATAGTGCGACCAAGCTCCTTGTTTAATTTCTGAAAAGTAGCCAAGACGATTTCACTTGTTTTAGAGTCAAGATTCCCAGTAGGTTCATCTGCCAAAATTAGTGATGGATTGTTTACAAGAGCACGGGCTATCGCTACACGCTGGATTTGTCCTCCCGAAAGTTGATTTGATAAGTTTAGAAAGTGTCCTTCGTCTAATCCAGCAAGGAGCAGAGATTTTTTTGCTCGTTCTTCTCTTTCTTTTGGGTCTATTCCGTCATAAACAAGTGGAAGAATTACATTACGCAAGACTGTTGTTCGTGGTAATAAATTGAAAGATTGAAAAACGAATCCTATTTTATCTTTTCGAATATCAGCGAGTTCATCATCAGATAAAGTAGAAACATCTTTCCCGTCTAAAAAATATGTGCCACTTGTGGGGTTATCTAATGCACCAAGAATATGCATTAATGTGGATTTTCCAGATCCTGACGGCCCCATTATAGCAACAAACTCTCCATCATTTATTACAAAGCTAACGCCTCGGAGAGCTTGAAACTCGATGTCTCCAGTTTTATATGTTTTTTTTAGATCTTTAACTTCTATCATGAAAATTAAATTAAATTATCCACCTATTCTTATTCCTCCGCCTCCTCTGTTTCCTCCTCCTGGATTTCCGAGCAGACTAGGAGCGGCAGTGGTTGCTTTGGCTGTTGTAGGTGATATCGTTCTCGTTACGATTTCGTCTCCTTCATTTAGCCCAGAAATTATTTCAGTAGAAGTACTATCAGAAGCACCAATAGTAACAACTTGTTGCGTGGGGGGAACAGCTGATGGTGATCCTTGTATCCCTGGAAGAGGTGCGGGCAATGGTGTATCAAACATTTCAACGTAAGATGTGCCACCCTGATTTTTTATAGCACTGTTTGGTGCTATCAAAACGTCTTGTCTTACATTTGTGATTATGGCGGCATTTACGCTCATCCCTGGCTTTACTCCTTGGTTATTTGTATCCAAACTGATTTTGACGTTGTAGTTTACAACTCCTTGAGAAACAGTACCTATGGAGTCAATTTCTGCCACCTTACCTGTGATTGTAAGGTCGGGAACAGCATCAAAAGTTAAGGTAACTTTTTGTCCAAGTTGTATTTTAGCTATATCAACTTCATTAAGCGAAATGGTTGCTATTTGTTGCTTTGTAATAATAGTACCTAGAATTGTTCCAGCAGAAGATGTAGCTGTGTTATCTCCCAGCTTTCCTGTAACGCTCGCCATGATTCCGTCAAATGGAGCAATAACATAATAATCAGACAAAGCTGTTTTGGCATTTTGAAGCGCATTTCCTGCTTGTGTGACGGCAAGCTGTTTGGCTCTTAAAGTAAGAGCATCTGGTTTATATAAATCATTTAAACTTTTATTATTTTGTGCATTTGTCAGGTCAGCAGCATCGTTTACTTTTTTTTGATTTTCGATTGCATTTTGATACGCAGTATAATTTGCATTATAAGTAGTTGCTGATTTATTTGGCAGGGTTATATTCCAAGTGTTTTGGGTAGGGGAGACCGATGGAAATTTTATATACAAACCGGAATCACCAATTGGTTGAGGTATTGAGGTTGTCACACTTCCTGATCCACTTACAATGCCAGATGGTGTACTCTCCACTGAGAAATACGCACCATTTCCTGTTTGATAAGTGTTAATTATGAGGGTGGCTTCTTTGTCTTTTGTATAAGTTCCACTAATAGTTGGTGGTGTTTGGGTGTTTGATGGGTCTGTCGGCGAAGCTGCAATGGAAGTGTTGAGTAATGTTCTATAACTGTCGCTTATCGCTTTTATTGCATCTTGTTTGGATGTTTCAGCGTTCGCTAGGGCTTGTTTTATTTGAAGAACAGCTACACTATCAGGTGGCTGCTGAAACTTATCCAAATCAAGTTGCACTGTTTCCAGGTTTGTTTGAGCATTTTGAACGGCTAACTGGGCATCATGAGCATTTAAAGAGAAAAGATTTTGACCCTTTTTTACTACAGATCCTGCATTAACTCCTACATAGGTGATTTCACCTGTTCCACGCGCTTTCAAGTCAATTTGATTTGATGCGGAGACTTGTCCACTGCCCGAGACTGAGGAAATTATTGTGCCCTTGGCGACTTGTGACAACACATAACGAGTTTCTCCTCCTGTGCTTGTGATTTTGGCATAAGTCGAGTACCCAGCAAATAAAACAATGATTATTATGATTGAACTAATAATTTTATGCGCTAAAAAATACATTTTAATTTTATTGAAGAAATTTTTCATATTATTTTATTGTGTGGGTTGCCCTTCTAGGGGGATAGGCATGCCTAATGGCATAACTCTAATAAATTTTGCTTCAATGATTCCCTGAGTGTTTGGAGATCCAATAATAACCACAAAATCATTAACCCTTAAGTCATTTATGGTTAAAATGTTTCTCCCTGCTTGGATTTTTGTATCATTATTTATTGAAATTATTTTTTCTGTGTTGTCTTTGTCTTGTACGATAACGTTTGGTAATTCTATTTTTATTATTTTCCCAATCGCGCCGCTTGCATTAGGAAAATTATCTTTTCCAAGCATCCCGCGACCCTGCATCATTCCAAAATTACGTTCATAGTTGTCTCCCCAAGCACGCCCAAACGAGGCTTTATGGAAGCCAACATTTATTCCAGCGTAAAAAATTAATAAAGCAATTATTATAATTGCAATTCCGCATAAAATTTTAAATGAAACACTTGAATCAAAAACCTTTTTTAAGTCTTCGTATACTTTTTTCATAAATTTAAATAATTACGCAAGTTTTTCTTGTGTAATTAGGCTGTCATTATTAATAATTTGTTTTATTACGAATTTTAAAGAAAGCAATAGTACAAAAAACAGAGATAACGTTAGCGTTATGCTTACTATTGGCAATGATTCTGCAAGAGATAAAATATATTCCTTCCAATAAGACAACATTGATATCCCGTCTGAGAAGATTAGAGATGAATAATCATAAAACCCAGACTGGGCAAGGTCGTTTGATAGTATTTTGATAGCTGGTATTAGTCCTATTAAAGAAGTAAGTCCAACAGACGCAAAGCCCCATAGTTTATATTTTACTTTGTTTCTTTCTCGTTTAATTATTTCAAACCATATGTCCTCAGTAAAATGAGGGGAGGGCTCGTGTTTTGATTGATGAAAAGCCTTAGTAAGTTCTTTGTTCATACTAAGTTATACGAGACGAATATTCCTTTTGGTGCAATTTTTAACTTAGTATTTTTTTGAGTTCAAGTAATGCTCTTCTGTGGTGACTTTTAACTGTATTAGAAGATTTATTAAGAATTTTTCCTATTTCTTCAAACGTCAACTCTTCTTGATAGTGGAGCATCAAAACTTCTTTATATTCAAGTCGTAATTTTTCTAACGCTTGGTTTAGTACCTCACTGTTTTGTAATTTTTGCAAAGCTTCGTCGGGAAGTAAATTTTCATCTTTAATGTTTTCTGAAAAAGAATCAATGTTTTCTTCAAAACCTTTTTCTATTTCAGAGAATAATATATTTTTTCTCTTTCTTGAAAAATCTGTTACTGTGTTTTTTGCAATAGTAAAAATCCAAGTTTTGAAGCTGGCTTTTTCTGAGTCAAAACGTCTGATGTTTTTCCATACTTTTATAAAGATTTCTTGGGTGATGTCTTTTGCGTCATTTTTGTTGGTTAGATGAGATGTAAAATTGTATATAGGAGAAATATAGCGATTTATAAGCATTTTAAATGCTTCCTGGTTGCCATTTTTGTATAAAAGAATGATTTCCTCATCAGTTTCATTAAATAACATAATTTAAATATAACATAAACATAAAACACTTTCGTGAGACCTTCACGAAAGTGTTTTATTAAAGACAAAACAAGTTTTAATTTAGTGTTCTGCTGGAGGTTGGGTTGTGGTTGTTGTAGTATTTTTCTTGGGAGTGAAAGGCAATGGTTGTGCGTTAAAAAGGTATTTTGCTAACAATACCAAAGCAAGAATAAGAATAATCAAGAAAAGCCATCCGAAAAGATTTGTTGGAAGAAAACCTGCTCCAAAGACATTTGCTCCGAGCAATAGATTTTCTCCTGTTGTGGGTGTTGTCGTATCTGTAGTAGTTGCTGGTTCGCTCCATACCTCCGCAGACACATTTGCATTTACGGATTGAGTTGCGCCAGATGAATCTGTATAGGAGAGGATAGCAGGGAAGTCTAAGCCTGTTCCTGCAGGGACATTTTCTCTAACGCGTGTTTTTATTGTTAATGTGCCTTCACCATTTGCTTTTAGAGTTCCCAGATTGAAAACCAAAGTATTATTTCCAGATACTGTAGGATTGCTTACATTGGTAGATATATAATCTACTTCAGCTGGAAGATTTATTCTCAAATTAAGATTCGTAATTGCTCCTGTTCCAATATTTTGATAACTAACCGTGTAGTTAATTTCATCTCCTGAACGCGGTCTCGTATTGTCTATGGTGGGGACGATTGGCTGATTGCGATCAATAGAAGAGGTAATAAGTACAAGCGAAGTTGGATTTGCGGCTACAGCTCCGAGTGTTTGTCCACGAACTGTTATTGTTTCGGAATCAGTAGCAAAGCCGTAAATATTGCTGCAAGTAAGTGTATAAGTTTTGCTAGAAGTTAGTGAGCCAGTGTAGAAGCTAGCAGGGCCTATGCTTTTTGGGCCTGCCCAACCTACGGATCCGCCCGAAGCTACACAAGAAGCTGAGTTTGTAGTAATCCAACGTATTGTGCTAGTGCCATTGTAGGGGACACTTGTTTGGTCAGTAAAAACTACGACTGTAGGCCTGTTGCTGGCTGGTTGATTGTAATTGTATATAGAGCCAGTTGTTGAATTAAAGGAAAGAATATTTCCATAAACTGTTCCTTGTGTGTTTTGTGCCACTGCTCTGAAATAATAAATTGTGTTTGGAACAATTCCAGTAATCACATTGCTATAACTAGAAGATCCATAACCATAAGATGAATTTTGTGTTGTTGTGTATCCGAGGTTTGTATTTGTTCCATAATTAAACCAAGACGTGGTATATATACCATTTCCATTCACAATGCCATTTAGTGTTGCGCTGTAATTAGTCAGGTTTGTTGCATTGCTTGTTGAAACAGAAGGTTGCTGTATATTTGATGGATAATAATTATTTCCACCATAGTATGGATAATAATTACTACCATAGTTTTGATACGCGCAAGGTAAAGTACCACCGTAATTAGTTGCTGTTGTGTCTCTACATATTTGAAGAGTAGGGTAGGTGCATGGTAAGGTTCCGCCATAATTTAGCGCAGACGTGTCTCTACATACTAAAGTAGGATAAGTACAAGGAAGAGCTCCACCATAATTTAGTGCAGTAGTATCTCGACATACTTGAGGATATGTACAAGGCAATGGTCCACCAAAATTTGTAGCAGTTGTATCTCGGCAGATTAAGGTTGGATAAGTACAAGGCAATGGCCCACCGAAGTTTGTTGCAGTCGTGTCCTGACATGTTAGAGTTGGTGTTGTACATGAGCCAGTGACGGTTACAGTGACAGTTGTTGCTCCAGCTCCACCACTTGTATTTGACCCACTGATAGAATAAGTAGTTGTTGTCGTTGGGGAAACACTCATGCTTCCGGTTGGGTTAACATACCCTATGCCATTATTTATTATAAGAGTTGTAGCATCACTAGAGGTCCAGCTTAGAGTCGTAGATTGACCGCAAGCTATTGTGTCTGGAGATGCAGTTATTGCGACAGATGGCCAGAGTACTTGAGCTTCAGCTTGTGAGAGGGGAACTAAGAAAGACCCCAAAGCTAAACTGAACAAGCTTATTATGGTTAATACCCCGAAACTCTTTAAGTGTGTTGCTACGTTTTTCATAATTTTTTCTCTATTAAACTTATAATACTTTATTTATTAAGTCTGAATTGTATCATATAATAATTTTTGTGTCAAGAGCTGCAGGGTTCTTCTATAATGTCGGGCAAACTCATGAAATATTACACGAACTTGACAATTCTGTCAAAATCTGTTAGTATATTAAGTAATAATTCTCAGTATTCCGCGTCTTCATGATGTAGAATATTTTCGAGATAAACGGTTCTTCGTCATTTTCAGTTTGAGTTTGAGATAACAACAGGACTCTGTCCTTCGTAAGGATGGAGAGTCACAATGGAGGAGGACAGTATGTTCAGGAAGCTTACGCTCGTTACTCTCTCGCTTCTCGTGGCCGTCGCTGGCTGCAATAAGTCGGAGTCAAATC